>ENA-ORCM01000001-ORCM01000001.1-human-gut-metagenome-genome-assembly--contig:-NODE-1-length-183754-cov-7.515606_pt1 | contig 183754 bp, 129 predicted proteins | sample MGYA00242906_ERZ507928 | MGnify/ENA primary metagenome ERZ507928 (study PRJEB26167, sample SAMN06115497) | human gut metagenome | host: Homo sapiens | place: China:Shanxi | collected 2015-05-07...
GCAGGTCGGAACTTACCCGACAAGGAATTTCGCTACCTTAGGACCGTTATAGTTACGGCCGCCGTTTACCGGGGCTTGGCTTCGGGGCTTCGCCTTGCGGCTAACTCCTCCGCGTGACCTTCCGGCACCGGGCAGGCGTCAGACCCTATACGTCGCCTTGCGGCTTCTGCAGAGTCCTGTGTTTTTGGTAAACAGTCGCTTGGGCCTCTCCACTGCGGCCCGCCTCCGCTCCCGGAGCAAGTCCGTTCACGTACGCGCGGGCACCCCTTCTCCCGAAGTTACGGGGCCATTGTGCCGAGTTCCTTGACCATGGTTGACCCGATCGCCTCGGTATGTTCTACCCACCCACCTGTGTCGGTTTGCGGTACGGGCGCGCACGCGCCTGCCTAGGGGTTTTTCTAGGGACCTCGGGCTCACTCGCTTCGCTTGATCGCTTCGTCCGGAGCCTCGCCCTCGTGCGGACCGGATTTCCCTGGTCCGCGGGCCGCGCTCCATCACGGGGACGTCCAGAACCCCGCCGAGCCACCCCCATCCGTCGCCCCGTCGGTCGTAGCGCCGCGTGCGCGGTGCAGGAATGTCTGCCTGCTGCGCGTCGGCTACGCCTCCCGGCCTCGCCTTAGCCCCCGACTGACCCTGGGAGGATTAGCCTTGCCCAGGAAACCTCGGGTTCACGGCGGACGAGTTACTCTCTCGTCTCTCGCTACTCATGCCAGCATTCTCACTCCCATGCGCTCCACCGCCGGTCGCCCGGCGGCTTCACCGCCCATGGGAAGCTCCCCTACCGATTCTACTTAGGTAAAATCCCGCCGCTTCGGTGTCCAGCTTAGCCCCGTGTATTGTCGGCGCATGTCCACTCGACCAGTGAGCTGTTACGCACTCTTTGAATGCATGGCTGCTTCTAAGCCAACATCCTGGTTGTCTGGGCGGACGCACATCCTTTGCCACTCGGCTGGAACTTGGGGACCTTAGCGGGCGGTCCGGGCTGTTTCCCTCTCGAGCACACAGCTTAGCCCACATGCTCTGACTGCCGCGCTCTGGGCCGCCGGCATTCGGAGTTCGGTTGGATTCGGTAGGCGGCGAAGCCCCCTCGTCCATCCGGTGCTCTACCTCCGGCGGTGAACGCGCGACGCTAGCCCTAAAGCTATTTCGGGGAGAACGAGATATCTCCGGGTTTGATTGGCCTTTCACCCCTATCCGCAGGTCATCGCCGCCGTTTTCAACCGACGTGCGTTCGGCCCTCCACGGGGTCTTACCCCCGCTTCAGCCTGCCCACGGATAGCTCACCCGGCTTCGCGTCCGCGGCGCGGGACTCAAGTCGCCCTGTTAAGGCTCGCTTTCGCTACGGCTCCCTTTCGGTTAACCTCGCCCCGCGCCAGCGACTCGCTGGCTCATTCTACAAAAGGCACGCCGTCACACCGTATAGGTGCTCCGACTGCTCGTGGGCGCACGGTTTCAGGTACTGTTTCACTCCCCTCCCGGGGTGCTTTTCACCTTTCCCTCACGGTACTGGTGCGCTATCGGTCACAGGGTAGTACTCAGGCTTGGATGGTGGTCCACCCAGGTTCGGACCGGGTTTCACGTGCCCGGCCCTACTCAGGGACCGCGTCGCGCCGTCCGGTCTGGGTTCGCGTACGGGGCTGTCACCCGCTGCGGCCGGCCCTCCCATGCCGTTCCGCTCCCCAGCCGGACCTGCGCCCGGGGGCGGCAGCCCCCGGATGCGCGGCCCTGCAACCCCGCCGGCGGAACCCCTGCCGGGTATGCCCGCTCGACGGTTTGGCCATCGGTCCCCTTTCGCTCGCCGCTACTCGGGGAGTCTCGAGATTGATTTCCTCTCCTCCGGGTACTTAGATGTTTCAGTTCCCCGGGTTGTCCTCCCCACCCCTATGTGTTCGGGGTGGGGATATCCACACTGCTGTGGATGGGTTCGCCCATTCGGAGACCCCCGGGTCGAAGGATGTGTGCTCCTCGCCGGGGATTATCGCAGCTTGCCGCGTCCTTCATCGGCTCCCTGTGCCAAGGCATCCGCCGTGCGCCCGTGGTATCTTGCGGGACCGCTCTCGGGCCCGCGGGATATCCACGTGTCGCTAATTAAGTTAAATTAATCGATATCATGAATAGCGCTCGTATGTCGCAATTCGGGTATCTCATACCGCGGCACAGTGTGTTGTACTGTGCTCGCGATCAGATGCTCCTCACTCATATATAAGTGAATTCTTCTTGTTTGGATCGGATGAATGATTGCTATCATTCTGTCTGATAAATCGCAGAAAAGAATCGAGTCTGGAAGAATGATCTTCCATCTCTCTCCTATCGCTATGCGGCTCTCAAGGTACGCGGGTGCGACCCCGGGGACCGGGTGCTGCGGGGACTTCCCCCGGGCGACATCCACCGGACGGGCTCCTGCCCTCTATTCGAGTTAAGTTGATCTCTCTAGAAGATTTATCTCCCTAGAAAGGAGGTGATCCAGCCGCACCTTCCGGTACGGCTACCTTGTTACGACTTCACCCCCCTCACCCTCCACACCTTCGGCGCCTCCCCCCTCTCGGTTGGGCCGGCGACTTCGGGTGCAGACGACTCGGGTGGTGTGACGGGCGGTGTGTACAAGGCCCGGGAACGCATTCACCGCGGCATGCTGATCCGCGATTACTAGCAACTCCGACTTCATGGGGGCGGGTTGCAGCCCCCAATCCGAACTGGGGCCGGCTTTCCGGGATCCGCTCCCCCTCGCGGGGTGGCATCCCTCTGTACCGGCCATTGTAGCACGTGTGCAGCCCAGGGCATAAGGGGCATGATGACTTGACGTCGTCCCCGCCCTCCTCCGCCTTGACGGCGGCGGTCCCGCGTGGGTTCCCGGCATCACCCGATGGCAACACGCGGCGGGGGTTGCGCTCGTTGCGGGACTTAACCCAACATCTCACGACACGAGCTGACGACAGCCATGCACCACCTGTATGGGCTCCTCTCGGCCACGGGGTCTCCCCCGCTTCACCCATATGTCAAGCCCTGGTAAGGTTCTTCGCGTTGCTTCGAATTAAGCCACATGCTCCGCTGCTTGTGCGGGCCCCCGTCAATTCCTTTGAGTTTTAGCCTTGCGGCCGTACTCCCCAGGCGGGACGCTTAATGCGTTGGCTGCGGCACGGGGGGATCGTCCCCCCACACCTAGCGTCCATCGTTTACGGCTGGGACTACCAGGGTATCTAATCCTGTTCGCTCCCCCAGCTTTCGCGCCTCAGCGTCGGTCTCGGCCCAGAGGGCCGCCTTCGCCACCGGTGTTCCACCCGATATCTGCGCATTCCACCGCTACACCGGGTGTTCCACCCTCCCCTACCGGACCCAAGCCGCGGAGGTTCCGGGGGCTTCGGGGGGTTGAGCCCCCCGCTTCGACCCCCGGCCTGCCGGGCCGCCTACGCGCGCTTTACGCCCAATGAATCCGGATAACGCTCGCCCCCTACGTATTACCGCGGCTGCTGGCACGTAGTTAGCCGGGGCTTCTTCTGCAGGTACAGTCTTGACTCTTCCCTGCTGAAAGCGGTTTACGACCCGAAGGCCTCCGTCCCGCACGCGGCGTCGCTGCGTCAGGGTTCCCCCCATTGCGCAAGATTCCCCACTGCTGCCTCCCGTAGGAGTCTGGGCCGTGTCTCAGTCCCAATCTGGCCGGTCGGTCTCTCAACCCGGCTACCCGTTGTCGGCACGGTGGGCCGTCACCCCGCCGTCTACCTGATGGGCCGCGGAGCCATCCCCTCCCGTCGGGGCTTTAGCCGGGGTGCCATGCGGCACCCCGGGGTATCCGGTATTACCCGTCCTTTCGGGCGGCTATCCCGGGGGAGGGGGCAGGTTCTCCACGTGTTACTCAGCCGTTCGCCACTCGCTTCCCTCCGGAGAGGGGTGCCGTTCGACTTGCATGTGTTAGGCGCGCCGCCAGCGTTCATCCTGAGCCAGGATCGAACTCTCCGTCCAAAATATCTGGGCTTCGAGCCCGTCCGGTCCTCTCAGTCCATCGCTGATCGGTTCCGTTCGATTCATATGGTTTTAGTATAGGAAAAGGAATTTCTCGGGGCCGCCTCTCGGCGGCCTTGCGAAAAACAAATCCAAGTTAGACCATTTCAAATGGTTCGATGTCTGCCCGGATGCGACACTGAATGTGTCCATCCTCGCAGTATCCGGTTCTCAAGGTGCACGCCTGGCGGCTGATCCGGTCCGACCGGGCCGCGCGGCAAGGAGATATATTGCCAGACCGGAGGGGCGCCGTGGGCGGGAATCGCGCACTCCATATTTTGTTCACAAATGAATAGGTCCCTCAGTCACGTCACTGAGGTTAAAACTGAAGCATTGGCTTCTGATATTGGCGATGACCAGCTGGTTTATAGATGTTAAGGCATCGGTCATCTCTGGAGCGCCACTTTACTCCAAAAGCATCAGCTATTTGTTTCCCGTCGGTAAAAGGCAGGTTTTGTTCGCCAAGCGTTCTTATATATAGAGAAGTTCGGGTTCGAACCCGTGGCGCGGCAACAAAAAAGCGGCCGGCATCCACCAGTCGCTTTTTTAGTCTATGGTGGGCCGTCAGGGGTTCAGCCTGCTTCGCAGGCGGCCGCTGCGGCGCTTCGCGCCTTGCGCGCTGCGCTGGCAAACGCTCACGCGTTTACTCAGCTCCGCGCCCCGACGGGTTCGAACCCGTGGCGCGGCAACAAAAAAGCGGCCGGCATCCGCCAGTCGCTTTTCTATTCTATGGTGGGCCGTCAGGGGTTCGAACCCTGGACCTTGGGATTAAAAGTCCCCTGCTCTGCCAGCTGAGCTAACGGCCCGCGGGTGGCATTGTACCACGGTCTGGGACTATTCCCAACTCCATTGGCCGTTCTGGAAAATCACAACTTCACGTCCATCAGGCGTAATGCCCGTAATATCGATGTCGTCCGTGCCGATCATAAAGTCGACATGCGTGCTCGATACGTTAACGCCATGCTCCAGGAGCTCCTCCTTGGACATGTCATACCCGCCCTCGATGCACTCGGGGAAGCCGACACCCAGCGCAAGGTGGCAGCTGGCGTTCTCGTCATAGAGCGTATCGTAGAACAGAACGCCACTTTCGCGGATCGGCGTGTTCTTGGAAATGAGCGCGACCTCGCCCAGATGAGCGGCACCTTCGTCGGTGTCAATGATGCTCGCAAGCGTCGCCTTGCCCACGCGGGCGTCGTAGTCCACCACACGGCCGCCCTCGAACTTAATCCAAAAATCGTCGACCTTGTTACCGTGGTGGATGAGCGGCATGGCCGAGTAGACGATTCCGTCAGCGCGCATGCGATCAGGCGAGGTAAAAACCTCCTCGGTGGGGATGTTGGGGAAGAAGGGGTGGCCATCGGGCGTCTTGCCCTTGCCGCCGGCCCACTCGTGACCTTTCGTCATGCCAATCGTCAGATCGGTTCCGTTCGAAGCGGTGTAGTGCAGGCAATCAAATTGATTATCGTTTAGGAAACGCAGGTTCTTTTCGAATGCGGCGTCATGGAGTTCCCAGTCGCTCTCCGGGTCCTGGCCATCGGCGCGAGCGGTGTGCAGAATCGCATTCCACAGCTTATAGATTGCAACCTCATCGGCGTCTCCCGGGAACACCTCGTGCGCCCAAGCCACGACCGGAGCGCCGGCGATGCACCACGGATTGATGTTGTAATCCAGTCCACGGCGGAAAACTTTGCACTGCGTATTCCTCGCCTTGGATGCCGCGGCCGGCTTGGCTGGATCGATGCCCTTGAGGGCTGCGGGATCCGCACCCTCGATAAAGATAAAGCAGGCACCGTCATGGGCCAGGGAATCCAGCTGCATGCGCTTCCACTCGGGCGTCTGCTCAAAATAGCTTTTATCGACATGCTCGTACGTGAGCCTCGTCACGGCATCATCGGCCCAAATGACCGTCACGTGGCCAGCGCCGGCGGCATAAGCCTCCGCGACCACCACGCGGGCAAAAGGCGCGCACTCGACCGGAGACTGAACGACAACCTCCTGGCCGGGCTTGACGTTTACGCCTTTGCGGACAACCAGACGCGCATAGTTTTTAATCTTGGGCTCCAGGGCCTTCATGCCCTCCAGAGCTTCTTCGACCGTCAGGGCAGCTCGAATCATGTGCCACTCCATCTATCTATAGAACAGTAAAAAGCGCGCCGCAAAAACGACGCGCCTTATATCTTAGCGATAAGTATGTATGCAAACGCTACTTCTTCTTGGAGTCCTTCTTATCCTCCTCGGCAGCCGAGCGCTCGATAAGAGCGTTGAGCTTGTTCTCGGACATGCCCTCGGCCTGCGTGCGGTACATGTTGCGCAGGGGACGAATACGAACGAAGTCGTAGATAAAGTCACCCAGAATGATGACATGGGACAAAACGATGCCGACCATCTGGACGGGGCTGGACACCGTGCCGCCGGGAGCGAAGTAGAGCGAAGCCCAAATTGCCACGACGAGTACCATGCCGATGGCGAGCACGGCCCACCAGATACGACGGCGCTTGGTGTAGTCTTCATCCTGCTTGAGAAGGATATTCGACACCGTGTAGATGCGGTCCTCCTTGGCGCGCTGCTTAGCCTTGCGGGCGCGCTTCTCCTCTTTAGAGAGGCCCTCGAGGTTCTCGCCCTTCTCGAGCTCTTTGCGGCGAGCTTTAGACGAAGCTGGCACGACGCGGACAGAGCTCGCTGCCTGACGGGCAGGCTTAGCAGATGCGGCGGACTTGCGCGCAACCCCGGTAACCTCGTGGGATTGCGTGCGCTTGTTCGTGGCGCTACGGGTACTCACTTATGCGTTCTCCTTCATGCTTGTGAACTGGGAGCCCGTGATGATCTGGAAGGCCTCGCGATAGCGCTCGGACGTGCCATCGATGACCTCGGCGGGCAGGTGCGGGGTCTCCCCCGTCATATCCCAGTTGGCCTTGAGCCAATTGCGGACGAATTGCTTGTCGTAGCTAGGCTGGATCTTGCCCTCCTCGTAGCTGGCAGCAGGCCAGAAACGGCTGGAATCGGGCGTGAGGCACTCGTCGATCAGCGTGACCTTGCCATCAATAACTCCAAACTCGAACTTGGTGTCGGCAATGATGATGCCACGGGTCGCGGCGTACTCGGCAGCGGCCTTGTAGATCTTGAGGGAAAGGTCACGAATCTGCGTGGCGATATCCTCGCCCACGATCTCGCAGCAACGCTCGAACGAGATGTTCTCGTCGTGGTCACCAATCTCGGCCTTCGTGGACGGCGTGAACAGCGGCTCGGGAAGCTTGGAAGCCTCGGTCAGGCCCTCAGGCAGCTGGATGCCGCAGACGGTGCCGTTCTCGTCGTAGGTCTTCTTGCCCGAACCGGTCAGATAGCCGCGGACGATGCACTCGATAGGAATCGTCTGGGCCTTCTTAACCAGCATGGCGCGGCCAGCGAGGTAGTCACGATACTCAGCAAACTCCTCGGGGAAATCCGCCGGGTCGATGGAAACGAGATGGTTGGGGACGATGTCGGCAAACTTATCAAACCAGAATGCCGAGATGCGATTGAGCACCTCTCCCTTAAACGGAATCTCGTCGGGAAGAATGAAGTCGAACGCAGAAATGCGGTCGGTGGCGACCATCAGCAGGTTTTCACCGGCATCGTAGATATCACGAACCTTGCCACGGGAATCCGGACGACGCTCCATCGTTGTCACGTGAGTCACTCCTTACCAAAATACGACAGTAATGCGGGTTCTTTCCCGCACGTTTTCGCAAACTCGGAGCGGCAGGGACGAAACCCCTCCTTCACCGAATAGCGAAAAGCTAGTGCTCCATTGTAGTAGATGCCGCGTCCGCCGTGTGCTCGCGAGGCAGATGAATCGTAAAAGTCGTACCCTTTCCAAGCTCCGACTCCACGGAAATGTAGCCATGATGTCGCTCGACGATCTGTTTAGTCACGGCGAGGCCCACGCCCAGACCGCCCGCCTCACGGGCACGGCTGGCATCGGCGCGCCAAAAACGGCCGAAGATGCGCGACAAGTCATCCTTGGCAATACCGATGCCGGTATCAGAAACGGCGACGCTGACGTGTTTGCGGTCACTGAGCACCGACACCACGACCCAACCGCCCTCGGGGGTATAGCGCATGGCGTTGCTCATGAGATTGATGACGCATTGTGTGATCATGTCGGGATCGGCTTCGACGACATCGTCGTGACCTTGCGTCTCGTCAGCAAAGCGCAAGCGCAGATCGCGGTCGACAAACAGGCGCTCCTGGGCATTGACGATGGAACGCACGAAAGGAACCATGTCCACCGGCTCAAGGTTGAGCGGAGCCGTGCTGTTTTCCATGCGCGACAGGTCGAGCATCTGCTGCACCAGACGAGCCAGGCGACGCGTCTCGGAAGCAACGGTTTCCAGATGCTCGTCGTCGGTGGGATACACCCCATCCTGCATGGCTTCGACTGTCGCGAGCATGGCCATAAGCGGAGTACGAAGTTCGTGAGCCACGTCTGAGGTCAGGCGCTTCTCGTGTTTCATATCCTTCTCGAGCGAAGTGGCCATCTCATCGAAGGTCTCACCCAGCTGATCAATCTCGTCATCACCGCGCAAACCAGTACGAGCGGACAGATCGCCATCGCGAATTTGCTTGGCCGTGCTCGTAATACGATGAATCGGCTTGGTGAGCATGCGCGACACGAGCGATCCGATAACGACCGAAATGCAGATTGCAACAACCGCGGCGAGGGCCATGGCGTTAAAGGTCTTCTCCCTAAATGCAGAATCCGCCTTGGTGAGCAAGGCATCGGAGCCGATGGCCCATAGCTTTACCTGTCCGACATGCTCGCCCGAAGACGTTATGATTTCGACGTTGGCAACGCTATCGGAGTCGGTTGGAGCAGACGAGACCGGGCTATGCGATGCTTTTTTACCGCTCGAGCTGCTCGACGCCGATTCGCTCTCGCGCACATCGGCGGTCGCGCTTGCCGAAGGCCATGAGTCGTCATAGACGACAACGCCCTTCTTGTTGACGACCTGCATACTCAGGTCGTCGGATACCAAACTCGATGTCGCGACCGTGCGCAGCTCGCCCGCAGTCCAGTTGCCGTTTTCCTCATACGACGTCGCAAGCTTTTCGGCAGCAGAATTGGCGATCTCGACGATATTGGAGCGCGTGTAATCCGAAAAGACCGTGCCCCACACAACAGAGACCACGCCCACCAGCACCAATACCGTCATGAGCGATGTCAGAGCAAAAGCAAGTGCCATGCGCGAGGGATAGCTCATCGTTGGCCGTGAATCGGAACGAGGCGTGTTCCAACTAGCCTTGGAACCCGCCTCGCTCTCCTGCTTGTGCTTTTGTCCGATTTCAAAGCGCGCAGGTGTCATATATGATTTCCCTATTTCTCGTCCGACTTATCGGTCTTGGCCGGAGCCTCGAAGCGATAGCCGACACCGTGGACGGTGTAGAGCCACTTGGGCTTCTTGGGATCATCGCCCAGCTTGGCGCGAAGGTTCTTCACGTGGCTATCGATGGTGCGCTCATAGCCCTCAAAGTCGTAGCCGAGCACCTTCTCGACCAGCTCCATGCGGTTGTAGACGCGACCGGGGTGACGGGCAAGCGTGGTGAGCAGCTTAAACTCGGAAGCCGTCAGGTCGACTTCCTTGCCCTCGACCAAAATCTTGTGGCCCGAGATATCGATGACCAGATCGCCGAAGTCGAGTACCTCGACGGCTGGCTCGTCGGCCTGATGGGCACGGCGGAACAAGGCGCGTACGCGCGCGACAAGCTCGCGCGGCGAGAACGGCTTAATCAGATAGTCGTCGGCGCCGAGCTCAAGACCGATAATACGGTCCTCGATCTCGCCCTTGGCAGTCAGCATGATGATGGGGACATCCGAGGTATCGCGAATGGTGCGGCAAACGCGCTCGCCGGGGATCTTGGGGAGCATAAGGTCGAGCACGACCAGGTCAAACTGATGCTTCTCGAACTCCTCGATCGCGGACTGGCCGTCGCCGACACCCACAACCCAGTAGCCTTCGCGCTCGAGATAGGCAGCGACGGCGTCACGGATTGCCTTCTCATCCTCGACCAGCAGAATCTTTTTTGCATCTGAAGCCATAACACGGCCCCCCTGTCTCAATCAGCTAAGAACAAGCCCATTTTAACGCACCTGAGCCCGCCGGATGCCACTATGACGCGGCAGCTCGGCGGGCGGTACTCACAATTACAACGCGTTTATTCCCCTGTTGGCGCCTTTTTAACCCCTCTAAGCTTAAAGAGAGAATAGGCGTGCGGTGACCGTCTCGGGTATACCCTGGCTGTTGCGCACCGTGGCGTACGTAAGGAATGAGTCCGATTTTCCCGCCGTAGCTGGATAATCGCCATATTCCAAAGCGCGGTCGGGCGACAACAGCGAGCCATAGGTCTTGGCAGAGGTGTCGATGAGAAAATGCGATGCCTGTACCTTAACGAGATATTTATTCTTCTTGCCGGCAGCACATGCGAGCGGCTCGCGGGACAGAAAGAGGTATGGCCCTCCCTCATTACCGATATACGTGCCCATGTTGCCCAGGCTGCCCACGCCACTATAGGTCGCCTCGATAGAAAACACGAAGGTATCGCCCATATATACGGCCTCGAAAGGCGAGACTGACGAGGGAAGGACTAGCTGGGCACGTTTGGTGTTGTTGCCATCGGTCAGATCGATTGCCGTTATGCCATAGTAGACGCCTTCGTCGTTGCGGACACGCGGCGAGATGGTCAAAATGCCGTCGCTCGCGCGCGGGGCCGATGCAAAGCGGCCCATCGATTTCCAAATTACCTCGGCCTTGGATTCATCAAGCGAGCGACGATAGCAAAACGAATCACTACTCGTTTTATTGCCGCCTGCCGAAGGCATTTTATACCAGATGACCGATGACCCGAACGCCGTAAACAGGGGCGGATCATAGTCCTTGCCACCTCGATCGAGCTCAGCCACGTCGCCAGAGAGCGAAGCGCCCGACAGATTTTGAGCGTAGAGCTTCCACGATGAATTGGCAAAGTTCATCTCAACCCACGCAAACACGCCATCGCCGGCACGGACATCGTAAAATGCATATCCCGTGCCCTCGATAGGATCCTCGATTAATGTGGTAAGCGAGCCGTCGCCCAAGTTGAGCACGCCAAGCGTGTTGGCATGTAACGCAGACGCCGGGGCCATCATCGCCGCGGCGTAATCGCCGTCGCAGTAGTACAGCAGCGTACCCAAGGGCAATGTCCATGTCGCCATGGGCTCAAGATCGATATCGACGGCCTCATACTCATCCGTAATCGAGACAATCTTTGAGTCGTCTTTGATAACTTGTGGCTCGCCGGCAGCATCGTCGCTGGTACCCGTTTTCTTTGAGCATCCGGCAAGCACCGTGGCAGCGCCCGCGGCAGCCCCTCCGAGCACAAAGCCGCGGCGCGATATTCCGTTCTTGACGTGGTCGGCGATACCCATTAGGCGATCTCGGCGCGAGCGGCCTCGATAGCGCGCGTGAGCTGATCGGCGCAGGAGGTCTTTTTCATACCGCAGGTATTACCAGCGAGAACCTCGATTACACGATCGGCAGGAGCGCCCTCGACCAGCTTAGAGATAGCCTTGAGATTGCCGTTGCAGCCGCCAGTAAACTCAACGCCCACCACCTTGTTGCCGTCATCGGACAGGTCAAGGTGGATATTGCGAGCGCATACGCCCTGAGGCTTGTAATCAAAACTAATCATTGCGTTCCCCTCTCGTAAAGCAATTTCAGACGTCTATTATCCCCGTCCGAACCGATAAAGTATCGCGGGCACCGATTCAACATCCCCCGATGCGCAGACCGGCGACAGCAATGCTAGCAATCTGCTTCCCGAGCGTGGACTTTTCGTTTCTCTTGATACATGTTGTGGTCGGCGATGTGGTACATCTCGGTCAGCGAACATCCGGGTGTCTCTGCCGTCGCGACGCCAAACGACGCACTGACTGTCAGCACCTCATCGCTCGCAGCAGCAAGGCTGAGGCGAAGATCTTGCACCACTTTGCATGCGGATTCGCGATCGGTGTGAGGGCAAATCAGCAAGAACTCGTCTCCACCAACGCGCATGGGTACAAATTTCTCGCCTGCCGCCCGCTTCAATACAGATGCAGTACGCCGTAGCAGCTCATCGCCCATTTCGTGACCGTAGAGATCATTGGTGCGCTTGAGGAAATTGCAGTCCATCATGATCACACTCACGGGCAGGGACTCGTTCACCAGGTCGTCGCCAAGGGACTCAAGGTAATTTCTATTGCGAAGTCCCGTCAGCTTGTCCTGGAAAGAAAGCTCCTCGGCGCGCTTTGTCATCGAGATGTTATGCGTCGCCACGACGACCGATTCCAGTCGACCCTGCTCATCGCGGCGCTGTGGAACAACCTGCAGCGAATACCACGTACCTCGACAATCTCGTACCTCGGCATCCAAGTACGGCATGCCCTCCATACGATCCTGAAGCGTGCTTATGTCTATAAGCTCCATGACCGCCTCGCGGCTTTCGGGACTCACGATGTCTCGGCAAACCGTTGTCAAAAAGTCATACGCCTCGGCATGCTCGGCAAATATCTTTGCCACCGATGGCGACATGTTAATTCCCTCGATCTCGAGCGTATCGAGATGTAGCAGGAAGGTCGACTCATATGTGGAGCTGATGGCATTGATGATGCCGAGCTGCTTGTCCTTTTCGGCCAAATTGTGACGATCGGCGACGATACGCACCAACAGCACTACAACCAAAAACACCAGGAACGCCAGTACGCCGACAGCGATAAATGAAATCCTGCCCGACATGACCTCAGATTTGGGATAGAGCGCAAACAGGCGATAGTCCTTATACGCCGCACGCACGGCATACCAGGTACTTCCCCGATATTCGATACGTGTTAGCCTTCGTCTTTCCAATCAATTCCGCTATCGGCAAGAAGCCGGGCAAGGGTTAGATCGACATTCGAATCGTTTGAGGAAACGATCTGCATATCGCGCATCACAAGCACCGTTGGATCTTGATGGAATGTGTTGTTCACGAGCACATCGGCGATCGTGTACGAATAATCATCGGCGGGCTCGGGCGCAAGCGATCGATACCCCAGCGCTACGCCATCACCGTACGGAACAACACTCACGGCAAAGTCGACATCTCGACGCTCAACGACCGTCGAGTAGGACACCTTGGAGCCTCGGTACATCGATGCGACCGACGAACAGGCAAGCTCCTCTCGCCATAGCATCAGCGGATCGCGACCGTCGATATCGTAATGAGCGGCCATATGACCGTCGGCGTCCATGACCAACATTCCCGAAAGGTGCTCGGTATGGACGTACTCCTCGACGAGGTCATCGTTGACTTCAACGTGATCAGGTGGCAAGAACGTCGCAAACGACTCGAGCGCGGCATCCAAATTGTGCGTCGCCTCGGTTTTTCTTCCCTGTTCATATCGGTCATATTTTTCGCAGGCGTTTTTTAAAAACACCATGGTTTCCTGGCCAAACCCAAGCGTTTTATCGAGACAGCGATGCGTGCCGACCACATACAGCAGACCCAACAAAGCAGCGCTGACCACAACGCAGATAGCCGCGGTGACTAATGCCTTTCGGCGTAAGCGGCGCTCATCATTTGTCATGATTCCGCTCCTTGCCCGTCCGTCGTCGCCCCCGCCTTGTACTTGCCCACAATGCGCTCAATCGTGCCATCTCGATCCATCTCGAACAGCACGGTATTGAGGTTTTTGACGTACTCCCCCTCATAGCCGTCCTTAAACGCGACGCCAAGGTCAACCGTCATAACGTTGTCAGCGAACACGCAGTAAAGGCCGGGATACTGGGCGACAAGTCGATCAAGCGGCTGAACGTCCGCCATCCAACAGTCGACATACCCTTTGGCGAGGGCGGCTTTGCAGAGCTCGGCAGAACCGTACGATTTGATTTGCACGTCCGGCGAGATTTCCAGATCCCCTGCGAGCAATCGGCGTTCGCTCACCGAGCCCGCAATCACCGCGATGGTCTTGCTTCCATCGAGATGCGCCAAGGACTTGATGCCACTCGTTTTCTTGGCGGCAACCGAGACCGTCACGGTTAGATACGGCTCGGTCCAGTAATACTTATCCTCACGATAACAGGGAGAATAATCACACCACAGGCAATCGATATCACCGTTTTTGAGCAGCCGGTCGCGATCGTTCCAGTCAATATCGACAAACTGTGGCTTGAGCCCCGCACGCTTGCAGGCCTCGCGGGCGATGTCGATATCGATACCGATGTAATCGCCCGTGGTATCGATATACACATAGGGGTCGTTATCCGTAACGCCGATTTTGAGTACTGGGAGATCTTTGTCGGCTTCATTCGAGGAGGAAGAACTGCTTCGGACGGTATACGTCAGGGCGGCCACACAGGCAGCAACAAGGAGCATGAGCGTAAACGAGACAATGGCGACTCGCTTGATACGTCCGGGCACGCGCCTCCCTTCATCGAAACAGCAGTCGGATTTCATTTTATACCCGAGGCTGATGCGGCAATAAAAAAAGCGCCTCGCCCAAGACGGGCAAGGCGCCAATGGTCCAAATGCAACCGCAAGCGGTCGAATTAGTTTAACCCTACTCGAAGCTCAACTGCTCCAGGCGATCGAAGACCGTGTCGATACGGGTGAGGAAGTCCCACGGATCAAAGATCTCGTCGAGCTTCTCCTGGCTGACGGTGCAGCGCGGGTCGGCCTCGAGACGCTCCTTAAAGGTGGGGCCGGAGACGCAATCCTGTACCTCGTGCCAGGTTGCCATGGCGTTCTCCTGCACAATGGCGTACGCGTCCTCGCGGGTGATGCCCGTGTCGACGAGGGCCAGCAGGACCTTGGAGGAAAAAATGAGGCCGCGTGTCTTGTTGAGGTTGGCCATCATGCGAGCGGGATACAACTGCAGGCCGTCGATAACGCGGATAAGGCACTGGAACATGTGGTCGAGCGCGATGAAACTATCGGCCTGGGCGACGCGCTCGGCAGAGGAGTGCGAAATGTCACGCTCGTGCCACAGGGCGACGTTGTCGAAGGCGACCTGGGCGTTGGACTTTACGACGCGCGACAGGCCGCAGACCTTCTCCATGGTGATGGGGTTGCGCTTGTGCGGCATGGCGGAGCTGCCCTTTTGACCCTTGCGGAACGGCTCCTCGGCCTCGAGGGTATCGGTCTTCTGCAGATTGCGAACCTCGGTAGCGATGCGCTCGCAGGTGGCCGCCGTGGTGGCAAGGACACCGGCGAGATAGGCGTGATGGTCGCGGCTAATAACCTGCGTGGACAGCGGGTCGTGAACCAGGCCCAGGTGCTCGCAGACATACTCCTCGACAAACGGCTCGATGGAGCTGTAGGTGCCGACAGCGCCCGAGATGGCGCCGAAGGCAACATTCTTGCGGGCGTCCTCAAGACGATCCAGATCGCGCTTGAGCTCCCAGGCCCAAGAGCCAAACTTCATGCCGAAGGTCATCGGCTCGGCGTGGATGCCATGAGTGCGGCCGGCACAGAGCGTATTGCGCTCCTCAAAGGCGCGACGCTTGCAAATCTCGCCGAGCTTCTTGACGTCCTCGATGATCAAGTCGCAGGCCTGGGTGAGCTGGTAGCACAGAGCCGTGTCGCCCAGATCGGAGCTGGTCATGCCATAGTGAACCCAGCGGCTGGGCTTGGGGTCGCCCTCGGGCACATCGGCGTCGATGTACTCCTTCATGTTGGTAAGGAAGGCAATAACGTCGTGGCGCGTGACTTCCTCGATCTCGTCGACCTTTGCCTTCTCAAAGTTGGCGTGGTCGCGGATCCACTGGGCTTCGTCTTTAGAAATGCCGATCTTACCGAGCTCCGCCTGGGCCTCGCAGGCCAGAACCTCGATCTCCTGCCAAATGGCGTACTTGTTCTCGAGGGAGAAGATGTGTCCCATCTCCGGGCGGGTATAGCGATCGATCATAGCGGCTCCTTTTTGGTTATTGGCACGTTGGTCGTAACCCAACCATTGTACCGTGCGCAGGTGCAAGTATGGGCAGCAGGCATGAACCTAACATTTTGGAATTGGAGCGGGCATGGGGACATCCGCGTATTTGCTTCGCAAATATGCACCGGCTGCGGTCGATCTCCTCGGATTCACGGAGACGATGGGGAAGACTTTGTTGAATTGGCCGTCCCAAGGTCTCCCGCGCTCGATGGAGCGGGCAACGGGACGTCCGCGTATTTGCTTCGCAAATCCGCACCGGCTACGGTCGCCTATCGGCGACCTTGCCTGCTCGCTATAAACGCTTCGCGTTTATTTAACGCTCGCACCCTGTCGGGTTCGAGTCCCGGCACTTTATTGAAAAAGGCACAGTAACGAAACGTTACCGTGCCTGAAATTCGAATGGAGCGGGCAACGGGACTCGAACCCGCGAGTGTCAGCTTGGGAAGCTGATGCCTTACCACTTGGCGATGCCCGCTTGTGTGTTGGCTAGTATAACGCGGTTGTCTTGTTCGATACAAGGGTGGTGATGCTTGTTTTAGCTGTGGAGATTCGTTTGAAAATCGCGTCAATTGTGGAGATGAGGACCTTTGACCTCCTGTTCTCCCTATCTTCTACCTGCGCTTTTGCTTGATTGTTGTATTTGAGCTCAATTTGTCAGGAATTGGGCAAGCTTTTGGTCAGGCTCCGGTACTTACCCGCATGAACCTCGGGGGTAGCCTCATCCTACGCGTCACAGCCTCCCCGTGCGGCGCACGAGGGATAAGGAGCAGCCATGTCCAACGCACCCACGCACTCTGTCCACAGCGCAATCGCAACAGGCCCGCTGCTCCTGCTCCTCTTCCTGCTTTTCGGCTGCCTGGCACCGGGAGCCGCATTTGCCGTCGATGGCTACGACCAGCTCGGCTTCCGCACTATTAGCGATGATTGTGGGCCCTTCTTCATCGGCAAGTATGAAGCTCAAGACGCCTCGATTGCCTACTGCATGAACCAGGAGCGCCCCGGCCCCACCAAGCCGGGCGGCCCATGGCTCAACTTTGATCAAGGCTGGGTGTGGCTCGACGACGAGTTCGCGGCAATCGTTTGTCACGGATATCCCACCGCCACGTCGTTTGGCGGTTACCATCTTTCACCCGATCGCGCCCGCGCCGCCACCCAGCTTGCCGTATGGATGCTCAACGGCACTACCCATGTCGACGGCACCTACTCCTACACGACCGCTCAGGGTAAAACCAAGAGCGGACACTTTACCGCCGACAATGAAGTCGTGGCGGCTGCGCGGTGGCTCCACGACAGCGCAAAATCAGGAAGCATCAAAGCCGCTCCGCACCGCGCGCGACGCTATCTAGGGGCCGTATCGGGCGGCAGCAAACGTCAAGACATGCTCTATGTACTGCCGGCGGTCTCTGTTTCCTTCCAAAAGCAGTCTGCTAACACCGTTATTACCAGCGGAAACAATACCTATCAGTTTACCGGGGCAACATTCGATGTTTTTGAGAGCGCCAGCGGCGCGCGTGTCGGTACCATCCAGATGGACAGCAACGGTCGAGCGCAGGCAGCACTTCTGCCCAACACGGCATACTACCTAGTTGAAACAAAGGCGCCGGCCGGCTATGTCCCCCGTCGTGATCGCATCGCCTTTACCACGGGGAATGACGGTGGACAGGTCGCCGTTGATGAACAACCCGGCACCATCACCCTGCATGTCGTAAAACTCGATGCCGCGACGAATGCCGGACCCCAGGCTGGAGCTTCACTTGCGGGAGCAGAGTTCACGTGCGTGTCGCAATCCACCCCCGGATGGGCGCAAACCCTCACAACCGATGAAAGCGGTCGAGCTACCCTCACCGATGTCCCCCTAGGAACCTTTACCATCTATGAGTCAAAAGCCCCCGAGGGCTACCTGCCAGCCAACGACAGCTGGTCCTATACCGTTGGAGCCGACCAGCTCGGTGATTCAGGCGTGGTCGAGATCGAATCGCGCGTTTCCGATATCCCCATTGCGTTTGACCTTGAGATTTCCAAATTCAAGGACTACGGCAATAGCGATCAATCCGGCCTGGAGCAGCCGGCAGGAGGTGTTGTCTTTGAGGTTGTCAGCAACAGCTCTCAGCAGGTTGTTGGCACACTGACCACAAACATCTATGGCTTTGCCTCCACCAAAGATCAGTCAGAAGCATGGTTCGGCGCAGGCAAGCGACCCGCCGGTGTCCACGGAGCCATCCCATACGACCGCGCCGGCTACACCGTTCGCGAGGTTCCGGAAACCGTCCCCGAGGGTTTTAAACGTGCAGGGGAATGGACCGTCGGGGCCAATCAGATTTCCGACGGCGCCGAGCTTCAATATATCGTGGACAACCACGCTCTGTCGATGCATCTCCAGATTGTAAAACGCGATGCCCAAACAGGCGCTTCTGTTCCGCTAGCCGGATTCACCTTCCAACTCCTCGACAGCAATCACAAACCTGTCTCACAAACATGCTGGTATCCAGCACATAATGTAATGGACACCTTTACGACTGACGCGACCGGCACCGTCACACTGCCCGAATCGCTCGTGCCGGGCACCTATTATGTACGCGAAACTTCGGCCAAAGAGCCCTATCTTGTCGGCGGAGAGATCGAGGTAAACATACCCGCCGATATAAACCTAACGCCCGTTGCAATCGTCTCGTATTATAACCACGCCGCGACCGGAAACATCAGGATCGTTAAAACCGATGCCGTAGACGGCAGCAGCCTCGCGGGCGCCATCTTTGAGATCCGTGCCTCAGGTGATATCGTGCGCCCCGACGGTAGCATTGCCGCGCTCGACGGCGAGGCTGTCGCTACCGTCACGACGGATGAAACTGGAGAAGCACGCGCGGACGACCTCCCGCTGGGATCTGGCACCGCACGCTACGAGGTTGTCGAGACTCAAGCGCCGACCGGCTTCTTACTCGACCGGACGCACCATATCGTCGACCTTACCTATGCCGACCAGAAAACACCCGTTGTGGAAGCACGGCTTAACGTATCCGACGATTACACCAAGGTTGATATCTCCAAGGTCGATGCAAGCGGAGAGCAGGAAGTGAAAGGCGCACAGCTCACCTTATATGGTCCCGATAAAACCGAAATAGACTCCTGGACCTCATCCGACAAGCCGCACCGCATCGAACATCTTGCACCCGGCACCTACTCGTTGCGCGAAACGATGTCTCCGCGGACCTATGACCTTGCCGAGGAGATAACGTTTGAAATAAAGGATACGGGAGAAGTCCAATCCGTCGCGATGAAGGATGCGCCCATCGAGATCAAAGGACAGGTCGACAAGCGTCAGGAACTTGTCCAACCTATCGGGAAGGGTCTGTTGGCTAACGGCGATGGAAAAAACCGCGCCGCGATGCAAACCAATACGGACGGACTTTTCTCCTATACCATCGATGCTCGAAACGATTCCGCTACTTGGGTTGATGAGTTTACGATTACCGATGATCTTGAGTGTGCCAAAGACGGCACAGCGATATTCATCTCAATCGAAACCCCCGTCGCCATCGGCGACCTCAACGGTCTGTGCAACGTGTGGTATCGCACGACGCCGTTGGACTCGACAGACGTCGATGAGCCGGCAAACGCGACACTTGACGATGGGCACGAAAATCTTTGGCTTGAGTCCGACGAAGTAAAAGAGAGCCTGGGTGAGGATTGCCGCCTCGTCGATTACGACGGCTGGCACCTCTGGAAGGCGGATGTCTCGACCACGGAATCCACCACACTCGAGGCGAAAGAACTTGACCTTGCATCCAATACCGTCGTAACGGACATTCGCATTGAATACGGTGCGGTAGCCGCCGACTTTACGACTCGAAGCGATGTGGATTCTTGGACCCGTGATGATCTCAAAGATGAGCACGACGACCTTGACGATGCCAAAGCAATCCTTGGCACAGATGCTCGGGGCGCAGTCGTGCACATGCAGGCAACGTCGGCTTATACACCCCAAACTGCACTCACCAACAGCGCACGCGTCGATCTTTGCCGCAACGGCGGCGGCGATAAACTTGAGTCACATGACGAGGACAGTGTCATTCAACGCTGTACCCTACCGCAGGACCTACCGGCAACAGGATCAGCCCCCATCGCCGCTTGCATCACCGCGCTCCTGACCTCGGGTGCCGCAGCCCTATGGTTCGCTCGCCTTAGGTCAATCCCAAAGAAGCGCTAGCGCGATGAAAAAGCGGGCGAGCCAGTCCCCCGGCTCGCCCGCTTTCAATCATTTAAATCGCCGCATCTACTCTGCAGACGAAGATCCACCATCAACGATTGCTTGCTCGGACTCAGGAATCCCATCGGCACCCGTGCTCTGTTCTTGCTCCACCTCTTCGCTGATTGCGGAGGCGGGGGTCGAGCCCTTCGCGCCCACGATATAGGCGGCTCCAAACCCCAACGCAATGGCAATCAAGGTCAAAATCACGTAGACAGGCCAATGGCGCTTAATATACGAAAACACGTTGACTCCTTAGAGCTCCGTCTACGAACGGCGGATAACCTCGGTCACGACCTCGGATACCGTGGCAATGTTCGTCGGGTTGACATTGTGGGGCAGGTCGTCCTCGGTACGAGCGCAAGCCAGACGCGTGCCGTCCACGCCGGCGATGGTGAGGGCTCGGCGGCTCGCCTCGAGCGCGGCGTAGGCATCGGTCTTGGCATAGGGCATCTCGAGCGCGCCACAATCGACATGGAACGACTTGCACACCTTGCTGACCAGGTTCATGATGCGGCGATCGCCCTTGAGCAGCTGCTGTTCGCCCTCAACCGTCACCACCGAAAGCCTACCGGCGCCGACGGATTCAAGATTGATGAAGAAGACGCCGCGGAGCTTATCGCGATGCGAAGCCAAGAAGGCCTTCATACCGGCGCCATCACAATCCGAGGCGCCCGTTGCCACAAACCAGATATCGTGACCGAGCAGCTCATCGTCGCCCATAGAGGCGACAGCCGAGAGCATATCTTCGGAAGAAGCGCCGTCGGAAGACGTAGCGCCGCCCTTCCAGCCATCGTTATCGTCCTCGAAATTATCCCACGAACCGATGCCGCGACCGGACTTCTTGGCATCGTAATCGTCTTCGACGCCCAGCCAGTCACTCATGCTGTCCTGTTCGTTTTTCTTTTTACGACCGAACAGGCCGCCCAGGCCGCGCTTGCGAGACTTGGGTGCCGCAGGGGCGGGAGCCGAAATGGTCTCGATCGGCTGTGCGCCCGACGCAACGGGCATAGGAGGCGCAACGGGTGCCGATGTGGGTTCGGGACCCTGGGCGGTAGCAAAGGGGTCGTTGACCTGTGCGGAGGGATCGGGAAGGTCGAACAGCGACGTGCGAGACGCAACGTTTGTCTGCTTCATCGACGGCAGCGACGGATCGGGGACCGAAGCCAGCGGAGACGAGGAGGGTGCAGGCGACGGTGCCGACGCCGGATCGGGAACATTCACCTGCGGACGCGGTGATGCCTGGGAGGAAATCTGGGCCATAAGGGAATCGACCGTTTCGTCCTGGGTGGGAGCGACATTGGCAACCGTGGCACCGGAACCACTCGGGGTCGGCATGGTGAAAATCTGCGTGGAGTAAGGCCTCGACTCATCCGTCTCGGGAGTCTCGGAAACCGCAGGCACCTCCTCCTGCTCGACCTCGGCCGAATCACCTTGATCGGCTGCCGCGTATTGCTCTTCGTCAGAGTTGACCTCGACGGACTCGTCCTCGGCAGCATCCTGAATTTCGGCAGCATCAATGGGCTCGTCATCGTCTGCCGCGTCGCCCTGCTCATCGGAAACAGGAAGGGGCTCGGCAATCGCGGTGCCTTGCTTTTCAAACGTTATCGTGGAATCGAACTGCGCGGCATCAAACGACATGGTGCTATCGACGTGCTGCTGAGCCTCGAAAGACGTCGTCGCTTCAACAACATCCGTGGACGCCGGTTGCTGGGACTCAAAGGACGTTGTAGCTTCGGCAGCGTCGACGGGCACGGACTGCATAGCCTCGTTCTGCTCGAGCTCTTGCGCCGCGCGCTCACGTGCCGCCTCGGCTGCCTGCTGCTGAGCGATAGCCTCCTGCTCGGCAGCCTCGCGTGCGGCAGCGCGCTTCTCCTCGAAATCGTCGACAAATTTCTTGCCCTTTGCAAGCGCACCCTTAAAGAAGTTGGAAGCACTGGCGCCAATCGAAGAGAACGCGGATGCAATATCGGCATGGGGCGTTGCCGCGGGAATCTCGGCCGAAAAATCAGTATCGCTCTCGTAAGACACGCGCCTCGGCTGTTCAACGTAATCGTCGTCAGGCTCGTCCGCAACGTCTTGCGCCGGCGCGGCGGGGGCCAAAATGTCCAGTCCTGCCGCGGGATCGATCGCGGACACCGCCTCGGGCTCGGCAACGGCAGCGGTAACCGCGGCAGACTCATCATCCACGGTGACGGCGGGCGCAGGTGCAGTCACGACGGGGGCAGGCTCGGGCTCAAACGTCGGCTCCTCGCCCTCCTCGTAATCGAGCGTGCAGGACTCGGGAAGCATCCCGAGCGCACGGATGGCATCCGAACCAAAGCGGATGTTGCCGGCGGCATTGCGATAGAGCTTGGGCTCGGGCTCGGCCGCGACAGGCTCCTCCGCCGGCTCGGCAGTGGGAACCTCGTCATTGAACTCTTCGGCCTGGACAGCCTGATTCTGATCCTCGGGCACGATGGCGCCAATCAGCGTCTCGTCGGCAGACGCACCCTCAAAGCCCTCGATCTGCTCGTCGAAAGCCTCGCCCTGTTCGGGCTCGGTCTGAGCGTCGGGAGCAATCGGCTGACCGAACTCGTCCTCGGCGTAGGTAGGCTCTTCATACTCGATGGTGTTGCCGTAGTCGTTTTGCTGTTGGGCCGCGGCATACTCCGCTGCTGCGCGCGCCATCTCCTCGGCACGACGCTTCTGCTCCCCAAAATAGGTATCGAACGGAACATCGTCGGGAAACTCGTTTTCGCCCTGGAAGGGAGCAACGTTGTCCATAACGCCGAGCATAGCGGCGACAGAAGACTTGTTGCACACTGCGCCGGACGTATAGGGAAGCACAAAACGGTTAGAAATGATGTTTGCCGCGTTGGCGAGCGCAACGAGGGAAGCGAGGATCGCGACAATCCACAGCAGAACCTTGAGCGCGCCGGGGAGCGGCAGGATACGCAAGATGGCAACGGCAGCAGGGGCAACCGTGGCAACGGGCAACAGCTTGGCGATGAGCGCACGATACGAAGCATAGGGCTCACGGGCGAGCAGCTCAGCACGGGGAGAGTCGTAGTGTGCGACAACGACCACCGGGCGGTTGCGCGGAGACGCGAGCGGGCCCGAGGCCTTGTGGTAGGCGATGACATTTTGGCTCACGCCCGTCTTGCCCAGGCGCGAAACCACGGGATGGCCCGTGCGCTCGAGCACGTAAAGAACGGCACCGACAATGGCCAGCAAGGTGCCGACCAAGCCGATGCCGCCGCCGATGCCCATCAGCAGGGCGCCGGCAAACGCAAGAATACCGGTAACGGCAAATGCCAACCTGCTGGGCGCCGGGGCATTGAACTCCTGAACCTCGGGATCAAAGCCGTGGTTGCGGAAGATCTGAGCGATATCCTCGGCAGCCAAGCGCTCTTCTTCGCTGCATGCCGGCGTAATGCCGGTGTTCTGCAGCAGGTGGTTAATATAGTTCTGGGTGTTCGCCATGTGCGCTCCACATCCATAATCCGACAAATAGGCCCAATGCATGCACATTAGAACCATATATAGTCGAAAGTATACCCCGAGCGAGCGCAAACGACCGAATTCGGGCCATCTTAACGCCCCGAGCGGACAAGGATATAGCCTAATCTCCATATCGGACTAAAATCATGGCAGCAAACCACCTTCTCATGCGAGGACTCTATGACGGCAAGCGACGCGACCGCGACAATTAAAAAGGGGAATTCGGAGCCCAGTTTCGATAAAACGGCTCAGCGCATCCTCAATCTTTTCTTTGTGCTCAACAGCTCCCCCGAACCGCTGACGACCGAGCAGATCGTCTTGGATTCTGACCTGGGATATGGCTCGGGCAATATCGACTCGGATAAGCGCAAGTTTCGGCGCGATCGTGACAAACTGCTCGAACGCGGCATCTTAATCAAGGAGGTTCGCCCCGCCGGCGCGCAGGAGACCGAGGAAAGCTCATGGACAATCGACCGCGAGCACACGTTTGCGGCAGGCGGCCTCATCACCGCAGACGACGCCGATATCCTGCTCAACGCTATCGACCAGACAATAGCGGCCGGCTCATCCACTTTTGCCGCGCCGCTTGCCGATATTCGTTCCAAGATTGCCTACCTCACCGGCAGGACGACGGCGGACGAAGCACCGATCCGCCGCTCTCCCACCGTCGATGCGGTATGGAGCGCCTTTGCCGAGCGATGCGCACTGCGATTTTTATATCAGAACGGACGCGGTGAGCAGAAAGAGCGTACCGTCTGCGTCTACGGCATGTTCGAGCGCGAGGGCGTTGCGTACTTCTGCGGCCTCGACAATGCCACCGACGACATCAGGACATTCCGCTGCGACCGTATCGTTCGCGCTTGGCGTCCTTCGAAGGCCTACGCCATCCCTGCAGACTTCAATCTCAACGACTACCTGTTCTTTGAATTCGATTTTGCCGACCGCCCGCCCGTTGCGGCTACGTTCTCGTTCGCCCCGCAGACGCAGATCGATATGATCAACGGCCTCACGCGCGGGCGAGGTGAGCTCGCACACACCGATTCGGGATGGACTTGGACCGTTGACGTGCGCGATCTTGAAGCCGCCGCCTCATTTTGCATGGCCCACGCCATGGACGGCATGAGGCCCATGGCCCCCAAATCGCTCAAGCAGGCGTGGAACCACCTCATTGAAAGGACGGTGCACGAGCATGCCCGTGCGTAAACTCACCAGCGAGCAGAGGCTCTCGCGCGCCATCGACATCATGGAGGCCCTCTACGCCGCCGGCGAGAGCGGCATGACACGAACCGAGATTTGCAGTCGCTTTGACATCACGGGGGCGTCGCTCGACGAGATTCTCGAGATCGTCTCGACGCTCGCGGACCGAGAATCGGGTGCGCGTATCATCTGCGAATGCCACGGCGAGCGCGTGGTCCTCACCGGTGACGCCGGGCGTGTACTACCGCTGCGCCTGAGTGCCGCCGAGGGCGCTGTGCTCAACCACGAACTTGAATCGTTGGGGATCGAGCCCCAGGCGGCGGCTCGAATTCGACATGCTCTTCTACCCGAAGAGCTCGGCTATAACCAGCACGTCTTTGACACCGTCAACCACGGGTCGCACTGGCAGCAGCTGAGCTGCGCCATTCAGGACGGCGTTCGCTGCCTCATCTCGTATCGCTCGATGGACGATGCGCGGCCACGCGAGCGTCTGGTCGACCCCTTGCGCATTACGGCAAACGGCGACCAAACATATCTGATTGCCTGGGACATCGCGGTCGATGAGCAGCGCACCTATCGCATGGATAAAATCGAGGGACTCGCCTTGACGGAAGACTCCGTCGTGCCTCACGCACCGGACGTCGCATCCCTCCACGATTCCCTTGCCCGGACGCAGCGTAGCGCAAAGCTCTTGATGCCATTCGATATGGCGGAGCATCTGGACTGGGCCGGCATCACCCTCATCGAGCGCAGCGGGGCAGACATGGCAACGGTAACCGTGCATTACGGCTCCGAGCGTTGGCTACTGAGCCAGATAATCGCAGCGGGCGGAGCCATCCGCATCTTGGATGACCCCACCCTGTCAAAGCGTCTGTGCGATATGGCAAAAACTCTCGTCTGTCCGCTTTAGCGCCGCCGCTCGTGGCGTGCGCGCCACAGCTGTAGATAGTGCCCGATCTGCGCCGATTCGATGCGCTGGTAGGAGCTCGTGGGCAGCGACGTTAAGAACTTCTTGCCATAGCCCTTCGTCACCAGGCGAGGATCCGCCAAGATCAGCACGCCGCTATCGGTCGACGAGCGAATCAAACGCCCCGCGGCCTGCTTAACCTCGAGCACCGCCTCGGGCAGCGAATAGCGCGCCCATGCGCGGTCTTCGCGCAGGTTGCGCTCGCACGAGAGCGGGTCCGTGGGGCTCGAGAACGGCAACTTGGGAATGATGACGCAGCGCAGCGTCTCGCCGCTGGCATCAAACCCCTCCCAGAAGGCCTTGAGCGCAAAAAGCGACGAGGTCGGTTCGTTGATAAACCGGTCGCGCAGGCGACGAGGAGATGAGTTGCGCTGCTGGCAGTTGAGCTCCAGACCCGCACGGGCCATCTTGGGCTCAACGCGGGCGTATAGGTCCTCCATGTCGCGCCGATTGGTGAACAACGTGAGCACCGATCCGCCCATGGCAAGATGGGCGTCGACCAGTACGCGCTCGAGCGCCGTAAGATAGCTCTCACGATCGCGCGGATCGGGGATATCGCCCGCAACGACTACAGCCATGTTCGAATCGAAGTCGTAGCTCGAATCCAAGTGCAGCGATGACGACGTTGAAGCACCGATGCGATCAAGGCCGACCGCATGGTTAAAGTGCTCAAAGCTTTTGGACACCGTCATGGTCGCCGAGGCAAAGATAGCCGTGTGAACCTCGGGCAGCCACTCGGTTGCCAAGGCCTCGCCAATGTCGATGCGCTCTGCGGTCATTGACTCTCCGCCGGCACGCAGCCTGCGATTGACCTGCAGCGAATACACGTAGTGTTCATCGGTACCATCAATGATGAGTTTTAGGTTCTCGGCCAGCTCGTGCAGGCGGCGCGAGATATCACCCAGGTCGACAACAACCTCTGGCTTGTCGGCGGCGACGGCTTGCACCAGCGCGTCGACGCTCTTGTCAGCTTGTTCCAATGCGTCGATGCCAGTGTAGGCCGACTGTAAGAAATCATGCCAGTCGTCAGATTCGCGCAGCTCGGGGCCAATCCACAGATTGGCATTGTCATAACCCCCACGCGCACGGCGGCCGAGCTCGCGAACGCCATCGAACACGCCGGCGATCGCCATGCTCGCGCGCGCAACCGTCGACGTCGCCTTGGCAGTAAGGCCCAGATAGAGCGTAGAGCCCTCGGAGGTTGCCAAATCACGGGAAACCTGGCTTAGCGCGCCGGTGCTCGAGCCACCCAGACGCTCGAACAGGACGCGTGATTCGTCCGCCGACACCACACGCGCCCACTGACGGCGCGCCTCGCGCTCGATGGAATGGGCCTCGTCGATTACCCAATGACGAATCGGAGGCAAAATCCTGCCCTCGGCCGCGACGTTGCGGAACAGCAGGGAATGGTTGGTGACCACCACATCGGCATGCGCCGCACGACGGCGAGCGCCGTGGACCAAACATTTATCAGGGAAAAACGGGCAGAGGCGACGAGCACACTCGCGCGAGGCCGTCGTAAAGTCGGGACGGTTGACGCTGCGCCACCGAATGCCGAGCGAGTCGAGGTCGCCATCGGCTGATTGGCAGACGTACGCCATAATGACCGCGACCGCCGTGAGCGTGTCCGCCGGATCGCGCTTGGTGGTAATCTCGACCTGGCCTCGGCTCATGCGCTCGAGCTTGCGCAGGCACGGATAGTGGTCATACCCCTTGAGAGCGCAAAATGACAGACCACCGTCCAGTTGCTCGGCAAGTTTTGGCAGCTCATGGTACATGAGCTGGTCGGCAAGATTGTTCGATTTGGTCGCAATACCTACCGTGATGTTGTTACGGCGTGCTGCCTCGGCAAAAGGCACCAGATAGGCCATCGATTTGCCGACGCCTGTGCCTGCCTCAATTACTCGATGAGTGCCCGTGACCAGCGCATCGCGGACCTCGAGTGCCATCGCGATCTGCTCATCACGCGGCTCGTAGGTGGGATACATGCGATTGACCAGGCCACCTGGCGCATAGTCTGCCTCGATCTCCTCACGGCTCGGCATCTTGAGAACCGGCAGCTCATCGGCGTCCACCCGATCGTCGGCGCGATCGGCCTTGAGAACGTCAGCACGAGCGGCGCTGAGAGAGAAGATAGAACCAGGGTTCTGCCTTGCCAAGAATGAGAAGATAGGACGATAGGACCAAGGCACGTCCGGATGCATGTCGGCTAGGCGCGCCATGAGGCCCTGGGGCAAGTCGGTGAGCGCCACGAGCAACACGCGCCATACGCCACACAGGGCGTCGACGTCGGCATTGGCACGGTGTGATACCGAGTCGCAGCCAAACAGATCGGCCATAAAAGACAGCTTGTGCGAGGCCAGGCGCGGAAGCGCGATGCGCGACAGCGCCAGCGAATCGATCCAAATATCGCTCACGTTGACGCCGCCTTTGACCGACTCGATAAACGAGCGGTCGAACGTGGCGTTGTGTGCGATCACCGGGCAGCCACCGACAAAATCGGCGAGAGCGGCGACGGCCTCAACCGCCGACGGGGCATCTGCCACATCGGCATTTGTAATGCTCGTGAGCTCGGTAATCTCGGCGGGAATCAGCTGTTTGGGATGCACGAAGGTATCGAAGCGGTCGATGACCTCGCGGCCCGAAAGACGGGCCGCCGAGATCTCGATCAGCTCGTTGTCCTGCACCGAAAGACCCGTGGTCTCGGTATCGAGGACAATCACATCTTCCTCGATAAGGCCGAAGGACTGCGTTTTGGCGCGGTCGGCAAGCGTGGCATAGGAGTCGATGACAAACTGCGGCGTTCCTGACGAAACCGCGTCCTCGATTAGCATGCAATGCCCGCTCGACGAAGGCCCATACGGATCAGGCTGTCACAGACCTGCGGGAACGTCATGTCGTCGGTGTGGCGGATCTCATCCGGATACAGCGACGTATCGGTCATGCCGGGAATGGTATTGGTCTCGAGGATAACGGGGCCGTCCTCGCTCACAATAAAGTCGCTGCGCGAGATACCCAGGCAACCGAGGGCCTTGTGAGCGGCGCAGGCAAGCTCCTGAGCGCGAGCGTAATTCTCGGGTGAAATCTGCGCCGGAATGCGATGGATATCCGTAGGGTCGACATACTTCACGTCCAGATCGTAGAACTCGCAGTCCTCGGGCTTACGAATCTCGACAATCGGCAGGGCGCGCACGTCATCTTCGCCGTATACGCCGACGGTGATCTCGGTACCCTCGATGCACTTCTCGACCAGCACTTTGTCGCCGTACTCAAACGCCTTGGCGATTGCCGCGGGCAGCTCGGAGGGCTCATGGACCAGGGAAATGCCATAGCTGGAACCGTTGACGGCCGGCTTCACAAAGCAGCGCTCGCCACAAACCTCGACGATATGATCGATATCGACTTCATCGCCCACCTCGAGCGCAAGGCCGGGGGCAATGGGAATGCCCGCCTTGGCGTATAGGAGCTTAGAGACCTCCTTGTCGGCACCGCAGGCGCTGGCAAGTACGCCCGAGGCCGTGTAGGGGATACCCAGGGTCTCCATGGCACCCTGCATGGCGCCATCCTCACCGCCGGCGCCGTGCATGGCGATAAATGCCACATCGAATCCGCCGGTCGCCATGGTTACCATAAAGTCATCAGCGGCCGTGTCAAGCAGCTCCACCGAGGTGTAGCCGGCTTCCTTCAGTGCCACCACAACGTTCTTTCCCGAATCGAGCGAGATCTCGCGCTCGGCGGAATGACCGCCCGCCAAGACCGCTACGTGCATGTTCTCTAGGCTTTTACCCGGCATGGGCAGACTCCTCCTCTATAATTTCTGCAGCTGATACCATATTGTAGCGATACCCTCTACGTTTCCCCAAAATCGAAAGGCTTCCATGAATCCCAGGACTAAATCTCAGGACATTCGCGACTTGAGCCAAAACGATATTCGCGAGCTCGTGGCCGAACTTGGCCAGCCCGCCTTCCGCGCGAAGCAGCTCATCGAATGGGTCTTCGAGAAGAACGTTTGTTCGTTTGACGATATGACCAACCTCCCCAAGGCTTTCCGTGAGCAGCTTAAAGAGGCTTTTGCCTTTGATACGCCGACTGAACTCACCAAGCAGGTTTCCAAAGATGGCTCGCGCAAGTATCTGCTCGAGTACCACGATGGAATTTCCGTCGAGACTGTCGGCATGCCCCGTCGTAACAAGCTTTCCGTCTGCGTTTCCACCCAGGCAGGCTGCGGCATGGGCTGTGCCTTTTGCGCTACCGGTCTCAACGGCCTCAAGCGCTCTCTGACTGCTCAAGAGATCGTCGACCAGGTGCTTCATGTATCCAACGACTTTGGCGAGCGTGCCACAAGCGTTGTCTTCATGGGCCAGGGCGAGCCGTTTGCCAACTACGACGAGGTTCTCAAGGCATTGCGTATCCTCAACGACCCCGATGGCATCGGTATCGGCGCTCGTCACCTCACCGTCTCTACCAGCGGCGTTATTCCCGGTATTCGCAAATTTGCCGGTATCCCCGAGCAGTTCACGCTTGCCGTTTCCCTGCATTCCGCCATCCAGTCGACGCGCAATAAGCTCATGCCCGGTGTTAAGAAGTACACGCTGCTTCGCCTTCACGAGGCGCTTCAGCTCTACACCGAGAAGACTGGCCGCCGCCCGACCTATGAGTATGCCATGATCGAAGGCGTCAACGATACGAATCCCGAGATGCAGGCACTCTGCGACTTCTGCGAGGGAACGCTGTGCCACGTTAACCTGATTCAACTTAACGACATCGAGGGCAGCCCGCTCAAGCCGTCGCCGATTCATAAGGTTGAGGATCTTCAGCGTCGTCTTGAGTCCCGTGGCATCGAGACCACGATTCGTAACTCCCGTGGTAACGATATTGACGCCGCTTGCGGACAGCTGAAACAGCGCTTTAAAGTTCAGAAGAACGCATAGGGGAGTCGCACTCCAAAACGTTTCATGTGAAACATCGAACGGCCCCGGTTGCAGGATATGCAACCGGGGCCGTTTCATTTATTGACCTCAATTTTGGAGCAGCTGCTACCTTTCCCATTTTTTACGGACAAAATAAAGGGCCCTTGTCTCATGAATCAGACAAGGACCCCTTAAAATATGCAGGGTAATTGTTAGGTACCTAATAGCCTACATTTTCCCATTGGTTGCTAACCCAACCTTGATTAATCTTAGGATTTTTCGTTACCTGAGCAGTGCGCATGGCAACATCTTCTGTCATAACATCCATTTTCTTCTTGGACGTATCAACGATATCTTGTGCGCCACGAAGCAAACGACCTCGAAGTTCATCGTCTGTCGCGATCTTATAGCCAGCAAAGGCACCAGCCGCGACAGTCGTCGCCAATGCAATCGCAGTAAAAATCTTATTCCTCATCTTGGCCTCCTTGGTCAAACTGAATCATTTCACCAAGAATACGAGAGAGCTCTTCCTCGTCTTTAAACTCAATCTCAATCTTATTCTTTCCACGCGAGCTCTTCACACGCACGTTGGTATTAAATACCTGACGAAGTACACGCGCAGCCTTTTTAAAAGACTGAGGCGTTGCAGGCCGCGGCGACTTAGGTGTCTCTCCGGCAGAAAACAATGGAGCAAGATTTTCTGTCGCTCTTACGGAAAGGCCCTCTGCAACAACCTTTTCTGCAAGTCGAATTCGAGCATCCTCATAGGGAACTGCAAGAATCGCACGTGCATGACCAGCAGTAAGTTTACCCTCAAAAATCATCTGCTGAACTACTTCGGGGAGATCAAGAAGGCGCAACGAATTTGTAATTGCAGAGCGTGATTTGCTTACTGCCTTCGACAATGCCTCCTGGGTCATACCGCTGGCATCAATGAGCTGGCGATAGCCCTTAGCCTCTTCGACGGGATTCAGATCAGAACGCTGAAGGTTTTCGATAAGAGCAAGAGCCAGCATCTCTTCATCATTAACATCTTTAATGATGACAGGCAGCTCCTCAAGACCAGCAAGCTTTGACGCCTGGTAACGACGCTCACCAGCGATAATCTCATAGCCGTTTCCATGCTTGCGAACCAAGAGCGGCTGCAAAACGCCATGCTCTTGGATTGACTCGCTCAACTCGCGAAGTTCAGTTTCATTAAAATGAATTCGCGGTTGATTAGGGTTGGGAACGATATCCTCAATAGGTAGTTTTGTTACAGATGCGGCATTTGAAGCAGATACAGCAGAACCACCGGTCTCATACTCGGCCTCTGAGACCAAAGCATTGAGTCCACGTCCCAATCCGCCACGTTTCTTTACACTAGGCACGCTTGATCACCTCTTTTGCAAGGTTCATATACGCTTTTGCACCCTTATTTTGAGGTGCATAGGTAATTACCGGTTCTCCAAAAGACGGAGCTTCGGAGATTTTAACCGTACGGGGGATTAGCGTCTTAAATGCCTTATCACCAAAGTACGATTGAACCTCATCAACAACCTGATTCGATAGAGAAGTACGCGAGTCATACATGGTCATAAGCACACCATAGGTGTCTAAGCCCTTGTTCAGACGTGATTTGACCATCTTCATTGACTCTAGCAGCTTCGTAACGCCCTCGAGTGCGTAGTACTCGCACTGGATCGGAATCAAAACGCTGTCTGCTGCGGTCAAGGCATTGATAGTAAGCAGGCCGAGCGAAGGAGGACAGTCAATGAAAATAAAATCGAACTCGTCCTGAATCGGCTCAAGCAAATCTTTGAGGCGGGTTTCACGAGCGATTGCGCTTACGAGCTCAATTTCGGCACCTGCAAGCTGAATCGTAGCTGGAATTACGAATACCTTTTTGCAATTTGTATCAAGAACAAGCGATTCTGCCGGCACATCATTCAACAATGCATCATAGATGCAGTGATCAAGGTCTTCTTTTTCAATTCCAAATCCACTTGTACTGTTTCCCTGCGGATCAAAATCGACAATCAGTGTCTTACGACCCTGCTCACCCAGTGCTGCTGCAAGGTTTACAGCCGTCGTTGACTTACCGACGCCGCCTTTTTGATTGATGATTGCAATGATACGCGTGTCCTTTGCGTTCTTAGAACGCTTAACGTCGCGAAATCCCACGGTCCCTCCTGGTGTGTATTAAAGCTGTCAAACGGAGGATGTTTCACGTGAAACATTCCGATTCGATATCAACCGCCATGTTTCACGTGAAACACTGCAAGTTGTTAGTATCCATTATGTTTCACGTGAAACATCTAGGCAAGCGGATTCTTCTTTGCCATGCCATTTGCACGAGGCAATGAAACGGATGCTGGATGACTCTTTTTAAGAACAATGAACTCTCTGTGGCCCAAGCCCTCAGGCAAATCGATTGCGTCATTCAGAAGCAAAGTGAAGCCACAAATCTTAGCTGCTGACATGCCGGAAGCAAGCTCCTCATCCAAAGGATTGCCCTTGGTGATAACAAATAGCCCTCCATCCTTGAGGAACGGAGCTGCATACTCAACAAGAATCGGTAGAGGAGCCAGTGCGCGGGCAGTTACGACAGAGAACTGCTTCTTATGGCTTCGAGCATATTCTTCAAGACGATCATGGACCGCATGAGCATGTTTCAATCCAAGAGCATGAACAAAAGAATTGACAGCATCAACCTTCTTGCCAACAGAGTCAATATAAGTAGCTTTACGATGTGTGGTTATGGTTAAAGGAATACCTGGGAAGCCCGCACCTGTTCCCATATCGAGCAAAGCTCCCTCAGGAGCCTTATTGATATAGGGGAGCAACACAAGTGAGTCGAGGATATGAAGCACTGCAGCATCTTCTACGTTAAGAATACGTGTGAGATTGGTTGTCTTATTTGATTCCAGAACCAAATCCAAATGCTGAATACATTTCCTCAGCTCAACATCAGTTGCGCTCAAGGAATACTCTTTGCAATAAGAAGTTAGACGACTCAACATCTTGTCAGCCTGCTGATCAGTAAGTACTAACAACGAAAGCTCCTTTCTGACAAAAATCAGTGTATCGAGAACTTTTGACAAAAAAAGGGGACGTGGAAACCACGTCCCCTTAGCATAAGCTCGAGCAGATTATCGAGCAACAATCACCACATGGCGATCGGGGTCAGAACCCTCAGAATGAGTATCGACGGCATCATTGCCACGAAGTGCAATGTGAACCAGTCGACGCTCATAGGCATTCATGGGCGGAAGCGAAACACTCTTATGAGTGCGGATGGCACGCTCGGCTGCAGACTGAGCCATGGAGGCAACCTTGTCCTGACGGCGGCTCTTGTATCCCTCGACGTCCACTACAACCGGATACCTAAAGCCAAGCTTGCGGCTCACTAGCAAAGAGAACATAACCTGAAGGGCATCAAGGGTGCGACCATGACGGCCAATGAGAACAGCAAGGTCGGGAGCCGTTACATCCAGAATCAGCTCACCCTCGTCGCCCTCATACTCATCGATAGGAGAGTTGTCGGCATCGAAGTGCGAAAGGATGGAACGCAGGATGGAAATCGCGACATCGGCAATGGTGTCGAGCTCCTCGTCGGTCAGCTCTTCACCGGCCTTGTAGCGCTGTGCAATCTCGGGATAATCGCCCGCGACCTGCGGGGCAACCTCCTCAAGCATATCCTCGATGATCTCTTCAGACATAACGTACTCCAAAAGTTAGGTACCTAAATAAGATTGATATCCCGCTACTTCTTCTTGTGCGGGCGCGGCTTCTTCTCGCGACGAGTGACCTCAACCTGCAGCGGCGCGTTCTTAAGGCGCTCCTCCTCATCGGCCTTCGCCTTGTCGATGACCTTCTGCGTCACAAAAATCTGCTGGATAACCTGCCAAGCAGACGAGACGTCGTAGTATAGCAGAACACCAACGGGAAGGCTCCAGCCCATCCAAAGCATCATGACCGTCATGACAACGGCCATCATACGCATGCTCTGAGCCTGCTGGCCGGTCTGGTTGCGCGACATATAGAGCTGCGGAATCAGGGTCAGGACAGCGAACAGGATCAGGCAGACCAGCGCAGGCAGCGCGACCATAAAGCCATCGGCAAAGGAGGCACTCGGCGTGGTGGTCAGGTCGGGCAGGATATTGAAGAACGAGAACGTGCCCTCGTTAAAGTACTGCGGCAGGTTACGAAGCAGCGTAAACAGGGCAAACAGGATAGGCATCTGAATCAACAGCGGCAGACAACCAGCCATCGGGTTGAACTTGTTCTCGCTGTAGAACTTCTGCATTTCCTCGGCCTGACGCTGGGGGTCGTCGGCATAGCGCTCCTGGATCTCGAGCATCTTGGGCTGCAGCACCTGCATGCGTGCCGTCGACTTAGTCGACTTGAGCATAAGCGGCGTCAGCAGCAGACGGATGATGACCACCAGGATGATGATGGACAGGCCCCAGTCGACCGCAAAGGTCTGGATGAGCTTGAGCAGCTCGAAAAGGATGTTAACGATCCAATCCCACATGTAAGTTTTCCTCCGATAGCGAGTGCCCGCTAGGGCACAGGGTCATAACCGCCGACGTGCAGGGGATTGCAGCGAGCGATGCGCCTCACGGCAAGCCAGCAGCCTCTCAAAACACCGTACTTCTCAATCGCCTGGACGGCGTATTGCGAGCACGTTGGGTAATAAATGCAGGCGTCAGGCAATAAGGGCGAAATAACCTGTTGATATATGCGAATAGGAGCGATGGCAACACGTCGCAAAACGTGATTGCTCATCGCTCCTCCCCGGCAACGCCGGCGCGTTTCATAAGCGAACGCAATGCATTGTCCATCTCCTGAGGCGAAGAAACCCTCGTCTTGGGAGTTGCGAACAAGATGATGTCATAACCCGCAACGGGAAATCCACAGCTGCGGGCGGCCTCGCGCATCACACGCTTAGAACGGTTGCGCACGACAGCACAACCGAGCCGTTTAGCACCAACGAAGGCGACCCTTCCGGAGTCGCCTTCGCCAACCGATTCACATATGGTCATTCGAATCAGAGGGTGATTGAAACGACGCCCCTGACTGAACACATGCTCGAAATCTTGCCGAGACTTAATAGTCTTCATGCGAGATGTGTGTATCGCTGCTAGACAGTGAGACGCTTGCGGCCCTTGGCGCGACGACGGGCGAGCACGGCACGACCACCCTTAGTGGCCATACGGGCACGGAAGCCATGGGTCTTGGCACGCTTACGCTTATTAGGCTGATACGTACGCTTCATCTTAAGTTCCTCCTGCTGCATTTCGAGTGTCCGCGGGGGCGCGGACGCAGATATAGACACGTGAGCTTGAAGATTGTAGGGAAATCAATGTTCAAATGTCAAGAAATCAAAGGTAAAAGGTTGCGCAGTTCACACGGTTCCCCCATAAGCCGAGCTCGATTTAGCGGTGCATGGCAACTTTTCACGATATTTCATTGAGTTTTCAACAGGTCATGTTGGCAATGTTGAGAACTTTTCGTCCGTTTTCCAAAGTTTTCAACAGGTTTTGAAAAGTTGTCGAAAGATGAGAAACATTGCACGGTGAGCTACTATTTGTCCGAAACCTTTTGAAAGATTGCGAGCGGCATGTCTGACGACTTTTACACCATGGTCGATTCCGGAGACCCGGCACCCGACAACGAGCACATCACCGGCGTGCGCGAAGAGCGCGACGAAGGCGAGCAGACGACCACGCAGGCGCCAAAAGCCATGTACGCCGCGCGCATCGCCGTCTATGACGACATGCTGTCGACACCACGTGTGATCGTCATTGATCCGCAAGATGTCCGCACGTATTTGGAAGAGACGACCAACACCGTCTACCAGTGCATGAAAGAACAAGGTGGCCATATCTCGCTCATGGTCATCCGCGAGATTGTCGAAAACTTTATCCACGCACACTTTGCCGAGCCCATCATCTCGATTCTGGACGGCGGAGACACCATCCGATTTGCCGATCAGGGGCCCGGCATCGACGACAAGGAGCGCGCTTTCGACTTTGGCGTTACCAGCGCAAACAGCAAAATGAAGCGCTATATCCGTGGAACCGGAGCAGGGTTTCCCATGGTGCAGGAGTATTTGGAAAACGCCGGCGGTGCCGTATCCATCGAGGACAACATGGGCAACGGCACCGTGGTTACGGTAAGCCTGAACCCTAAACGCGTGCAGGAAATCGAACGCGCCGGCGGACGCGGCGCTGCCGTGCGGCCCGAGACGGAGCAGCCCACATATCCCCTGCCGGGAGCTTTTGCGCAGCAGCCCATGGCAACGCAGCAGATGCAGCCCCCCGTGGGACAGATGCAGCAGCCCGGAATGCTTCCTACACAAGAGCCCCAGGCGGCATCGATGTCGATGCCGCCAAACGTGCCAGAGGCCATGCCGCTGGCGGATCAGGATGCAGCAGCAATGCAGCAGGCGACGGGGGCACCGGGCGGCCAGCAAATGGGCTATCAGCCGTACCAGCAGGGATATCCATATCAGCAGATGCCGCCACTGGGGTATGGCCAGCAGTTCCCGCAGCAGTACCAGCAGGGATATCAGCAGCCGTACCAGCAGATGCCGCAGCAGCAGTACAACCCCTGGGCCCAGCAGATGCCTCCGCAGCCTTACCAACAGTGGCCTCAAAGTTTTCAACAGCAAATGCCGCCGATGCAGAGTTCTCAACAACCAGCAGCTCAAATGATGTATCCTAATGCAGCAAATCAGTATGCGCAGCCACAACCGGACGTGTTCGTAAGCGATCGCGGCAACGCCGCGCTGGGCTATCTGGCGCAAAATCAAGCGTGCGGTGCAACCGATCTGGCGAGGGCGTTTGGAAACTCGGCCCCCACTTGGTCACGCACGCTCAATGACTTGGCGCAGGCCGGCTTGGTCATCAAGCATGGCCAGAAATACCATCTGACCGAACTCGGCGCCGCTCGCGTGCGAGCTCAGAGCTAAAGAACGGGAGAGACAGTGGACGAGGAAGCAAGCATCATCCTGGGGGATGCCATCGCCTTTTGCCAGCGCGACGGCCAAGATGCACGCCTCATCAACATGCTGGGGCAATCGCGCGCCATAAGCCTGACCGAAGATACGCTCACGATCGAGGCCCCCTCGCGCTTTGCCATAGCGCAGCTCAAAAAGCATCAGCCGACCATTGAGGCCTATCTGGAAGAAATCGCCTTTACACCGATTGCGCTCGACATCGTGGCACCGCAAGGCGCCGCGACGGAATCCGCTGCCGCGACGGCGCCCGGCGCTGCTCCCGCTGCTTCCCCGGCGGCGCCAGCCTCCGCAGGCGACGTGCCGACAATCGAGCACCAGCACAGCGATGTTTCCCGTGAAACCATGGCACCGTTGCCGACCGCGGCGGCGACGTCAACGAACGCACCCGTCACGCACATGCCCATCGCTCACGACGCAGCGGCGGGCGCGGATTCGGGCATTGCAATCAAGAACACGCTCTCGGCCGATGATTTTCGTCGCATGATGAACCAGATGAAGGGCGGAGCGCCGACTAAGTCCACGCAAGCCGCGACCCCCGCTTCACCCATGCCGGCACCGACCGTGCCGGCCGAGCAGAATGCGGATGGAGCCCCGCTCGCCGCGAACTCAAAATTCACCTTTGAGAACTTTGTCTACGGCCCCGAGAACAGCCATGCCTATCGCTCGGCACTCAAGTTTGCCGCCCTCGCGGACGAGCGCGGCACGTGCACATCACTGTTCATCTACGGCAAATCGGGCCTGGGCAAGACGCACCTGCTGCTTGCCATCAAAAACGAGCTCGCCGAAAAGTCGCCCGAGATCAAGGTCAAGTATGCCAACTCCCAGGCATATCTGGACGACCTGATGACCGAGTTCGACCGCCAAAAGAAGAGCAACGCCCCCATCATGCAGGCGTACCACGGCGTGGACGTGCTCATCATCGACGACATCCAAAACATCATCGGCAAGCGCGCGAGCGTGGACTACTTTTTCCAGCTCATGGACGAGTTCATCCGCAACAACAAGAAGGTCGTCATCGCGGCAGACCGCGCCCCCAAGGACCTGAGCATGGACGAGCGTCTAACCAGCCGCTTCAACGCCGGCATGCTCTGCCTGGTCGCAGAGCCCAGCTACGAAATGAAATACAAGATCTTGCAGCGCTATTACGAGAACACCATCGTCGCCGCTCCCGAGGCAGGCGACGACTCGCTGCTGGCGGCCTATGGGGGCGACGGCGGGCACCTAACCGACGAGCACTTTAAACACATGGCCGAGGTCTCGGGCACCAACATCCGCGAACTCGAGAGCTTTTGCGAGCGCTGCGCCGGCGAGGCGGGCGACCGCGAGCGCGAGGGCGGGGAGCTCACCTTTGACGATATCGACGCCATCGCCAGCCAGTACTTTGACACATCGGCCAAAAAGATCAACGTCCAGACGGTTCAGTCCGTCATCGAAGAGCAGTACGGCGTGACGCACGAGGAGCTCATCGGCCCGCGTCGCAACGCCAATATCGCCAAAGCACGCCATATCGCTATCTACCTGGCCATCGAGATGTGCGAGATGACGACCACGGCGGTGGGCGCCGAATTTGGCAACCGCAACCACTCGACCGTCAGCACGAGTTACAAAAAGGTCCAGAAGATGATCCAGGAAGACCGCACCGTCACCGAAGACCTCAAGTCGCTGCGCGATAAAATTACACTGCGCTCGTAGGGAAATAGAGACACCTGTTGAAAACTTGTCGAAACCGCGGGCATAAGGTGTCTAAAACCCAACCCGCGGTGATGAAAAGCTTTGCGCAGGTTTTGAACGTGGAAAACCACCCCTGTTGCACACAGGTTGCTGTCGATTCTCTTTCTTGGTCTGACCTGCGTCTTTGGGAGTAATCAACAGTTTCGTCAGTGCTATTACTATTATTAAGATATTTATATCTATAGAAAGGTATTAAAAGATGAAGTTCACCGTCAGCCAGAGCTCGCTTACACAAGCCATCGGCGTCGTTATGAAGGGTGTCGCTTCGGCATCCACCCTCCCCATCCTGTCGGGCGTGCTCGTTAAGGCCCAAGACGGCATCTTGGAATTCCAGACCTCTAACTACACTATCTCGATCCGTCATCGCATCGCGGCGCATGTCGAAGAAGAGGGCGAGATGGTTATCCCCTGTAAGATGCTCTCCAATATCACCAAGACCCTCCCCGATGCCCCGGTCACCTTTGAGCTGTCCGAGCGCCAGGTGCTGATTGGTTGCGAGAAGAGCTCTTTTAGGCTGAACACGCTCGATGCCAATGACTTCCCCGAGTTTCCGGCCTATGCCATCGAGAGTGCCGTGGAGCTGCCGACCGATGTCTTGTCCGAAATGGTCGGCCGCGTGTGGCGCGTCACCTCGACCGACAAGGCTCGCCCCATCCTGGGCGGCGTGCACATGAAGGTCGAGAACAACACCGTACGCCTGGTGGCGACCGATTCCTTCCGCTTGGCCGTGTGCGATACGCAGGTCGAGACCTCGACCCTCGAGGGCTCCTTTGAGCTCAACGTTCCGGCTGACGCCTTTAACGACGCGCTGAACATCATGGCCAGCCAGGCGACCATCATGATCGGGGCTACCGACACCCAGGTCGTCTTCGAGGCCGGCAACACCACCTACGTGTCGCGTCGCATCGAGGGCGTGTACCCCAACTACAAGCAGCTCATCCCTGATTCGTGCGTGACGAGCGTCAAGATCGATGTCGCCGCCTTTAACGCCGCCCTCAAGCGCGTGGCCGTTATCGCGAGCGCCAACCCCGCCGTCAAGTTCGAGATCGATGTCGAGAACGGGCAGATGGGCCTGTCCTCCATTTCCAATGACCAGGACCTTGCGCAGGAGACGATCGATGTCGAGGCTGAGGGCGAGTCGGGTACCATCGCCTTCAACTACCACTACATCTTCGGCTGCCTCAATGCCCTGTCCAAGGAGAAGGAGATCACGCTGGAGCTCAAGAGCTACTCGCAGGCGGGCATCTTCAAGTCCTACGACAAGATCAACTACCTGTACCTGGTCATGCCGGTCCGCATCTAGCGCTGCGCCATGACCATGTTCGCCCGCGATCTTTCCGTCGCGCACTACCGCAGCTTCGATAGCTATCGCCTTGCCCTGGACGAGGGCGTGACGATACTTGCGGGACCCAACGCGGCGGGAAAGACCAATCTCATAGAGGCGCTGCAGCTGCTGACGAGCGGCGCCTCGTTTAGGCATCCGACCGCAGCCGAGCTCGTCCATGACGGCGTGGGCTCGTGCAAGGTAGAGCTGAGGCTCGAGGGCGACGGCCGCGTGCTTGATATGGGATTGAGCGCGGAGGACGGTAAGCGCTCGTTTAGCCGCAACGGCAAGAGATGCTCTGCCGCCGGTGTGCGCGGGATTCTGCCGAGCGTGCTGTTTTGCCCCGACCATCTGGACATGGTTAAGCGAGGCGCCAGTGTGCGCCGCGCCGCCCTCGATGACTTTGGCATGCAGCTGAGCGCACGCTATGCCGATCTTGCGAGCACCTATGGGCGCTGCGTGACCCAGCGTAACGCCTTGCTCAAGGAGACCTGGTGCTGCCGTGAGATGCTCGGCGCGTGGAACGATTCGATTGCCCGCGCGGGCTCGGCCCTGCTCGTGCACCGGTTGGCCCTGCTCGACCGGCTGGCGGGCCATGTGCACACTGCCTACGGGCAAGTGGCGTCAGGTGAGGTCGCCAACGTGACCTATGCGTCCACGCTGGGGGATTTGCCCCAGGTCGAGGATCGCGAAGAGCTGAAGGGTTGGGCGTACGAGCGCATGCTGGCTGCCCTTGACGAGCATGCCGACGAGGAAATTCGCCGCGGCGTGACGTTGGTGGGACCGCATCGCGACGAGATTGAGTTTACCGTGGCGGGTCGCTCCGCCCGTTCATTTGCCAGCCAAGGACAGCAGCGTACGCTGGTGCTGTCCTGGAAGGTGGCCGAGGTTGCCGTGGCTCGCGATGTCCTGGGCACCGCCCCACTGCTGCTTCTGGACGACGTGATGAGCGAGCTCGACGGCGAGCGTCGCGGCGCTTTCCTGCGGCTGATCGGCGATGATATCCAGACGGTCATAACTACGACCAACCTGGGGTACTTTACCGACGACCTGCTTGATCGAGCCAAGGTGGTGAGCATGGGTGAGACGTACTAATTACGAGCGAGAGAGCGAAACAGTCGCCTTCAGCGGATTTTTGAACGCAGAGCGCCAGCGCATCCTGGCGGCTGCAACGCCTAAGCGCCGTGCGCAGATGGAGGCCGCCGAGGAGTCGCGCACGGTCTATCGCGCATGGAACGCGGTGTGCTCGGGCACGCGCGAGGGACGGCATGTGACGGGACTGCGCTACCTGCCCGAGTCCAATGAGCTGCTGGTGTATCTCGACTCGCCCTCGTGGACGCAGGAAATGACGCTGTTGCGCGAGATCATCCGCGCGCGCATGGAGCGCGCCGGCGCGCATGTGGACGGCCTGGCGTTCAAAACCACCGCGCCCGGTCACACGCCGCCCGCCGCCAAGAAACGCCTGCGCCCGGTGCCAACCGAGCGCCCGCCGGCCCCGCACGCCGACCTAAGTGAGGCCGAGCGCACCGAGATCGAGCGCCAGGTGGCGCCCATCGAAGACCAAAAACTGCGCGAGGCCCTCGAGAATGCCATGAGAGCCAGCGCCGAGTGGGCCAAGGGCGTGCAAAGCAAAAAAGAGCCTTAAATCGCATCTGGTGGCCTTGTAGAGCCAAATACCCTCGTTCCCGAGGGTATTTTTTACGATAAACTAGTAAGGCTGTACACATTTTCTTGACTGAAGGAGGACGTGTGGCAAACGAAAACGATTACGATGGCGGCGAGATCAAGATTCTCGAAGGTCTCGAGGCCGTTCGTAAGCGCCCGGGCATGTATATCGGCTCGACGAGCGCCAGCGGTCTGCATCACCTGGTGTGGGAGATCGTTGACAACTCCGTCGACGAGGCCATGGCCGGTTTCTGCACCGAGATCCAGGTGACGGTCCACGCCGACAACTCCATCACGGTCGTCGACAACGGGCGCGGCATCCCCGTCGACGAGCACCCTGTTAAAAAGATCCCGACGCTCGAGGTCGTCATGACGATCTTGCACGCCGGCGGTAAGTTCGATAACTCGGCCTATAAGGTCTCGGGCGGCCTGCACGGCGTGGGCATCTCCGTCGTCAACGCACTGTCCAAGCGCGTGGTCGTTCAGGTTCGTCGCGATGGCAACACCTACGAGATGGAGTTCTCGCGCGGCAAGACCGTCAAGAAGATGGAGGTCGTGGGCACCTCGGATTCGACGGGCACCACCGTCACCTTCTGGCCCGACGACGAGATCTTCGAGACCTGCATCTACGATTTCGATACGCTGCACAACCGTCTGCAGGAGACAGCGTTCCTCAATAAGAACCTCAAGATCGTGCTGACCGACGAGCGCGAGGCGACTCCCCACGTGGAGGAGTTTTGCTACGAGGGCGGCATCATCGACTTCGTCAAGTTCCTCAACGAGGGCAAGGACGTCCCCGAGGCCTTTAAGGAGCCCATCTACATCGAGGGCAAATCGGACCCGGACGCTCCCGTGGCCAAGATGGGCGAGGTCGAGGTTTCCCTGCAGTGGAATAGCGGCTACGGCGAGAACGTCATGTCGTTTGCCAACGACATCTACACTCCCGAGGGCGGCATGCACCTTGAGGGCTTCCGCACCGCGCTCACCCGCGTGATCAACGACTACGCGCGCAAGCAGAACCTGCTCAAGGAAAAAGACGCCAACCTGACCGGCGACGATGTGCGCGAGGGCCTTTCGGCCGTTATCTCGGTCAAGCTGCCCGATCCGCAGTTTGAGGGGCAGACCAAGGCCAAGCTCGGTAGCTCCTATATGCGCGCGCTCACGCTCAAGATCGTGACCGACGGCCTCGCCGATTACTTGGAGGAGCATCCCAAGCCCGCCCGCGAGATCGTCAAGAAGGCGCAACAGGCCTGCAAGGCGCGCAACGCCGCCCGCAAGGCGCGCGAGGCGACCCGCCGCAAGAGCCTGCTCGAGACGGCGTCCCTGCCCGGTAAGCTCGCTGACTGCTCAGTGCGCGATGCCGAGCTGACCGAGCTCTTCATCGTAGAGGGCGACTCGGCAGGCGGTTCGGCCAAGGACGGCCGTCGCCGAGACATCCAGGCGATTCTGCCCCTGCGCGGCAAGATTCTGAACGTCGAACGCGTTGGTGACCATCGCGCGTTCTCGAGCGACACCATCCAGTCGCTGATTACCGCGATCGGCTGCGGTGTCACGACGAGTGCCGGCGACGGCGGCGACTTCGATATCACCAAGGCGCGCTACCACAAGATCATCATCATGACCGATGCAGACGTCGACGGTGCGCATATCCGCATCCTGCTGCTGACGTTCTTCTACAAGTACATGCGTCCGCTGATCGATGCCGGCTACGTCTATGTTGCCTGCCCGCCTATCTTTGGTATTAAGGTGCGCAACAAGATCCACTACGTGTATCCCAACGGCCGCCAGCCCGAAGACGAGATCCTGCGCGACACCATTCAGAGCCTGGGCCTGAACCCCGACGAGGACGACGAGGACGGCAAGGCCAAGGACGGCAAGATCACCAAGAAGCGCAAGGGCTATACCGTCCAGCGCTACAAGGGTCTGGGCGAGATGGACCCCAAGCAGCTTGCCTCGACGACGATGGACCCCAAGACCCGCATCCTGCAGCGCGTGTCGATCGAGGACGCCGTGGTGGCAGACCGCGCCGTGCGTGAGCTGATGGGTTCCGAGGTCGGCTATCGCCGCGAGTACATCGAGAAGCACGCGCATGACGCACGCTTCCTAGACGCCTAGCTTTCCCAGGCACCCCATCTTGCCCTTCAGGATTTCGGGCGCCGCACGCAAGGCGTGCGCCCTCATCCTTCAGGGCAACCTGGGGCACCTGGAAAACCTAGGAGGGTTATCCGGCATTCCCGGTAATCCGTCTCCGTGGTAGGGAACTAATGGACCACGCAAACCATGAGGAGGTAACGTGGCAGACGATATCAACAATAACGAGGGTATGGGCGAGGCCGGCGATGCCGGCATGCCCGACGATCTGAAGCGCCTGCTTGCCCGTGCTGAGCAGGGCGAGGACGGCGATCCTGACGCCTATAACCCCGATGCCGATGATGACGAGGAAGAGGACGACGACGGTGAGCTCGAGGAGAGCTTTGGCGAAGTCGATCGTGGCGCCTCGGCCGGCGAGGATATAAACGGCGGCCAGCTCCAGATTTCGGAGTTTGGCCGCGAGATGAAGCAGTCATTCATCGAGTATTCGATGTCGGTCATCACGGCGCGCGCCCTGCCGGACGTGCGCGACGGCTTAAAGCCGGTGCACCGCCGCATCCTGTACGCGATGAACGAGAGCGGCATCTACCCCAACCGTCCGCACAAGAAGTCCGCTTGGACGGTCGGCGAAGTTATCGGTAAGTACCATCCGCACGGTGACTCCGCGGTCTACGAGGCCATGGTTCGCCTGGCGCAGTGGTTCTCCATGCGCACGCCGCTCATCGACGGCCACGGCAACTTCGGCAACATCGACGGCGACGGCGCGGCGGCCATGCGTTACACCGAGAGCCGCCTGGCAAAGCCCGCCATGGAGCTGCTGCGTGACCTGCAGAAGGATACCGTCGACTGGCAGCCCAACTACGACGAATCACTCGCCGAGCCCGTGGCACTGCCTGCGCGCTTCCCCAACCTGCTGGTCAACGGCAGCCAGGGCATCGCCGTCGGCATGGCCACCAATATCGCCCCGCATAACCTCACCGAGGCGATCGAGGCAACCTGCTACCTGATCGACAACCCCGAAGCCACCGTCGACGAGCTCATGCAGATCATGCCCGGTCCGGACTTCCCCACCGGCGCCATCATCATGGGCAGCGCCGGCATTAAGCAGAGCTACGAGACCGGCCGCGGCTCCATTACCGTGCGCGCCAAGGCCCACGTGGAATCCACCAAGACCGGCCGCAACCGCCTGGTCTTTACCGAGATTCCCTACATGGTCAACAAGGGCACCCTGCAGGAGAAGATCGCCCAGCTCGTCAACGACAAGCGCATCGAGGGCATCTCGGACATGCGCGATGAGTCCAACCAGAAGGGCATCCGTCTGGTCATCGAGCTCAAGAAGGGCGTCATTCCGCAGGTCGTGCTCAACAACCTGTATAAGTATACCTCGCTGCAGACGACCTTCGGCGCCAACAACCTGGCGCTCGTCAACGGCGTTCCCAAATGCCTGAGCCTGCGCGAGATGCTGCAGCACTACATCGATCACCAGGTCGACGTCGTCACCCGCCGCACCCGCTTCGACCTTAAGAAGGCCCAGGCCCGCGCGCATATCCTCGAGGGCTACCTGATGGCTCTCGACCATATTGACGAGGTCATCAGCATCATCCGTTCCTCGCAGACCGACTCCGAGGCCAGCAGCCGCCTGATCGAGCGCTTTGGCTTTACGCCCGAGCAGACCACGGCCATCCTCGAGATGAAGCTGCGCCGCCTGACCGGCCTGGAGCGCGACAAGATCCAGGAAGAGCTGGACGGCCTGCGCCGCGCCATCGCCTACTACGAGGACCTGCTGGCGCACGAGGAGAAGATCCTGGGCGTCATTAAGGAAGAGATGCGCGAGATCTCCAAGAAGTTCGGCGATAAGCGCCGCACCGAGATCAGCCATGTCGAGAAGGACCTGGACGTCGAGGACCTCATTGCCGATGAGGACATGGTCGTGACCATCACCCACACCGGCTATGTCAAGCGCATCCCGGTGGCCGCCTACCGCGCCCAGAAGCGCGGCGGCAAGGGCGTGTCGGGCGTCAACCTCAAAGAGGACGACGTCATCGACGAGATGTTCATCGCGTCCACGCACGAGTACGTGCTGTTCTTCTCGAGCAAGGGTAAGGTCTATCGCCTGAAGGTGCACGAGCTGCCGGTGGGTACGCGCCAGGCGCGCGGTACCGCAATCGTCAACCTGCTGCCCTTCGAGGAGGGCGAGAAGATCGCGAGCGTCATCAGCTGCCGCGAGTTCCCTGCCGACGAGTACCTGATGTTTGCCACCAAGAGCGGCATGGTCAAGAAGACCGTAATGAGCGCATATGACCGCAGCCGCCGCGACGGCCTGATCGCTATCAACCTGCGTGACGACGACGCGCTGCTGAACGTGCGCCGCGTGCGCGAGGGCGACAAGATTATCCTGGCCACCACCGCGGGCAAGGCGATCATGTTCTCCGAGGAACAGGTGCGCGCCACCGGCCGCGATACCAGCGGCGTTCGCGGTATCGGTATGAAGGACGGCGTGAGCGTTCTGGGCATGGAAGTCACTAACGGCAACGGCGATCTGTTCGTCATCACCGAGCGCGGCTACGGCAAGCGCACGCCGGTCGCGGACTACCCGGAGCAGAATCGCGGCGGCCAGGGCGTCTACACCATCCAAATGACCGAGCGTAAGGGCAACCTCGCGGCCATGAAGACGGTGGGCCCGCAGCACGAGCTGTTCATCGTGACGGAGGGCGCGACGGTCATTCGCGTCAAGACCGACGAGATCAGCCAGACTGGCCGCGCTACCCAGGGCGTCAAGATGATGACCGTCGACGACAACGACCGCATCTGCGCCGTAGCCCGCATGACGGCAGCCAAGGAAAAACCCGAAGGCGAAGGCGCCGAGGCCGCAGCCGACACCGAAGAGGCCCCAGTCGACCTAGGCGACGGCAACGACATGCCAGAGGATCTCCTAGACGAGTAAGAGGCCCTAGCTGGTAGAAAATATCAGACCCCATATATCGGCGGTCGGCGCACCTGCGCGCCGACCGCTTTTTTGACAAGCTTGGAGCCCCGTGTCAGACGGCTGGGCGAGATGGGTTAGGTTTGTCGCGAGTTCCGCACGCAAAGAAGGCCACTTAATGTGGCCTTCGTCTTGCGCAGGACTGCCCGAGCAGCAAACCTAACCCATCTCGCCCAGCCGTCTGACACACCCCTCAAAGATTTTCAAAAAAGTTGTTGACGCGCGCGTAACGACTCGTCTAATATATCCCTTGCGCGATGGACCTGTAGCTCAGTTGGTTAGAGCGTCCGGCTGATAACCGGGAGGTCACAAGTTCGAATCTTGTCAGGTCCACCATCAAAACTGTGAAGAGCCCTGGGGCGTTGCCTCGGGGCTTTTTTCTTACCTACTGAAAATAGTCAAAAAAGCCCCGTCCCAAATTAACTACTTTGATTTTGTGTGCTGTGCGAAAGATTGGGTAGTATAGCTATTCAATGCGGCGGGCTGCCGCGTGTTAACCGCTACGTACCGGAGGTGTTCCATGGTTCGTGTCGACATAGAGACCATCGTCATGGCCGCCGGTCCCGTGCCATCGCTTATCGTGCTTCGTGAGCGCAGCAGCAAATCGGACTCGCCCGCGCCGCTGCGTTCCCTTTCCATTCAGACTGGTTCGTTTGAAGCTGCTGCCATCAGCCGCGGCATCGATAGCGGCCGCGCCGAGCGCCCGATTACCCATGACCTGCTGCTCGATACCGTTGACGCCCTGGGCGCCAAACTCGAGCGCATCGAGATCGTTCGCGCCGAGCCGCCGGTGTTCTACGCGACGATCGTCGTACTGGCTGATGGCGAGGAGCGCAAGATCGACGCCCGCCCTAGTGACGCCATTGCCCTTGCCGTGCGCAGCAATGCCCCCATGTTTGTGGAGGACGACATCATGAATCGCCTGGGAACTGTTTCTACCCACGCCGAGGATGTCGACGACGAGCAGGAGTTCGAGAAGTTCGACGAGTTCGTCCATACGCTCTCCCCCGATGACTTCTAAATGCGGGGTGGCAGAGTTGCGGAGTGTTCGCTGATGGCCGGCGGTATGTCGGCTGAGGCGGCTGCGATCGCCCGCGAGGCCCGGATGCGCTCGGAGGCGTCCGAGGCGGCACGCATTGCCTATGTGATGCAGGCCCGCACGCTTCGCGAACGCCGCGGCTCGTTTATCAAGATGGTTGTCATCTCCGCCTTTGTCGCGGCAATCTGCTCGCGCCTTCGTGGTACAGTTGGTGCGCTTGGGTTTTCGATTTCAACAGGCTTGGTAATCTGGGGTGTGGTCGATGCGGTCATGCTGACCAACCAGATCAAGGTACTCGACAAGCGCGCGATGGATATGATGCGCGCCCGCGACGCTGCCGCCAAGATCGCTGCCGAGGCACAGGAACTGTAACGACGCCAGACTCGATGGGAAGGTCTAAAGATGGCACAGGATATGCAGGACGCCGGTAACGTCTCCGCCGAGCTCGACGCCATGGTGTGCGATCTGATCGGCGCGTTCTTGGACGACCTTGCCGCCGGCGAGAATCCGGGCGTAGTTGTGGCGATCGAGGACGCTGCTTCCAACCGATATCTGGCGGCGCTCGACGAAGATGGCGAGGAGGCATGCCTCGAGGCTGCCACCAACTTTATCTCCGAGCACAAGATGGGTCTTAAGGACGAGGGGCTGGGCCGCATCGCCCGCTATGCCATCGGCTACACCGGTTGTGTCGAAATTGACGGCGGCTATCACGACGCCCTGCTCGTGAGCTTCTTCGAAACCACGCTCGAGAGCGGTTTTTCGGCATACGTGCTGTATGAGGGCATGGGTGCCGGCGATGGTTTTATGTGGAGCGACCCTGAACCTGCAGGTGAGGAAACCCCTCTCATCTAAAATCGCTAAAATAAACGAGTTTTCGGTAAAAGGCTCAATATTCCCGCTGAGCGTTGTATCGCTGGGCGGGCCGCATACGCGTGCCGTTTGTATATGGATAGAAGATAGGGGAACTACATGCGCGTAGACAATCTGAGGAACATCGCCATCATCGCCCACGTCGACCACGGCAAGACGACGATGGTCGACAAGCTCCTGCGTGCCACGGACGCCTTCCGTGCCAACCAGCAGGTCGAGGACCGCGTCCTGGACTCTAACGACCAGGAGCGCGAGCGCGGCATCACGATTCTCGCCAAGAACATCTCTATCGAGTACAAGGACGTCAAGATCAACGTCATCGACACCCCGGGCCATGCCGACTTTGGCGGCGAGGTCGAGCGCGTGCTGCGTATGGCCGACGGCGCCCTGCTGCTGGTCGACGCTTTTGAGGGCCCCATGCCCCAGACCCGTTTCGTGCTGCGTCACGCTATCGACACCGGCCTCAAGATCATGATCGTCATCAACAAGATCGATCGTCCGGGCGCCAACCCCGAGAAGGCCTACAACGACTGCCTGGACCTCATGGCCGACTTGGGTGCCACCGACGACCAGCTCGAGTTCGCCATGGAGCACGTTATCTACGCCAGCGGCGTCAACGGCTTTGCCCGCCTCGATCCCAATGACGGCAACATGGATATGTATCCGCTGCTCGATATGATTATCGACGATATGCCCGCGCCCGAGGTTGATGAGAACGCCCCGCTGGCCATGCAGTGCGTGACCATCGACCACTCCAACTTCGTTGGCCGTATCGGCATCGGCCGCGTGTACTCCGGCACCATCCACCAGGGCGACCAGATCCTGGTCGTCAAGAACGACGGCTCCAGCGCCACCGCTACCGTCAAGCAGCTCTTTACCTTCGACTACCTGGGCCGCACCGAGTGCCAGGAAGTCGGCGCCGGCGACATCGCCGCCGTCGTGGGCATCGACCGCACCGATATCGGCGATGTTTACACCGACCCCGAGAACCCCGTCGAGCTCGAGCCCATCGAGATCGACCCGCCGACCCTGTCCATCGTCTTTGAGGCTTCGACCTCCCCGCTCGTCGGCCGTGACGGCGACATCGTGGGTGCCCGTCAGCTCAAGGAGCGCCTGTTCAACGAGGCCGAGAACAACGTGACCATGAAGATCGAGGAGCTCGAGGACAAGAGCGGCGTCGAGGTCTCGGGCCGCGGCATTCTGCACCTGTCCGTTCTGATGGAGTCCATGCGCCGCGAGGGCTTTGAGTTCCAGGTCGGTCGTCCGCGCGTTCTGTTTAAGAAGGACGAGAACGGCAACAAGATGGAGCCTGTCGAGCAGGCCGTCGTCGAGTGCCCGGACGAGTACTCGGGCAAGGTCGTTGAGGTCTTCGGCACCTCCGGTGGCATCATGACGAGTATGGATACCTCGGGCATCGTGACGCACCTTGAGTTTAAGATCCCGACGCGTGGCATCATGGGCCTTAAGAACCGCATCATGAACGTCACCCACGGCGAGGGCGTGTTCTACCACACCTTCCTGGAGTACGGTCCCTACGCCGGCGAGATCGGCAACCGTCAGAACGGTGCCATGATCTCCATGACCACCGAGAAGGCCGTTGCCTATGCCCTGGGCACGCTGCAGGAGCGCGGCCAGCTGTTTGTTGAGCCGGGCACCGAGTGCTACGAGGGCATGATCGTGGGCGAGCGCAGCAAGGCCGGCGACATGGTCGTCAACATCGCCCGTACCAAGAACCTGGGCAACCAGCGTTCCTCGACCTCCGATATTTCCGTGCAGCTGGTGCCGCCCCGCACCTTCTCGCTGGAGGAGGCGCTGGAGTACATCGCCGATGACGAGCTGGTGGAGATCACTCCCAAGAATATTCGCCTGCGCAAGCGTCTGCTCAATGCCACCGACCGCAAGAAGGCTGCCGTCCGCGCCGGCCAGGTCAACAAATAAGCGCTGGGGCTTATAACCGCCAATAAGAAAGGGCGTCGACCGCGATGGTCGGCGCCCTTTTTGGTGCAAGGGGGACAGGTTCGCTTGCACCACCACAAAGGTGCCTGTCCCCTTTGTGGTGGTTGGCGGCTAGGCGGTGGGGAGTTCCGGCGTATTAGCCGGCTGTTGCGACTTGAGGTGAGCGTTGCGCCAGATGATCTGGATAACATAGCCGAGCGTGAAGACAAAGGCCACGCCGCTGATGAAATCGCCTACGAGGGGGATTGCCGTAAGCGCGCCCGCGGCCACGCCGCCCGCGGCTGCCATGGCGTAGCGGTTCTGGTTGTGTTCGACCATGCGGGCGATCGCGCACCCCGCAAAGGCGCTCGACACCAACGCGATGCCAATAACACCGCACATGAGGGCTCCGGCAAGCGACAGACCAGCGATAGAGATAATTAGCAGTAGGACGGCGGGGACGATAGCAATCGTGCCCAGAAGACCGCTCACCCACAGGGGCATGGGGCGCTGGTGGAGCATGCCGGCGGCGCTGGCGGTTGCGCGCGGAAAGACGAGTTCGAGCAGTAGGGCGACAAAGCAGGTGGAAAGCGCCGCGGCGACGATACCGCCGATGACATCGTTAACGGTGGAAGTATCTTCGTTCTCGGTGCGGTCGATCTTGAGCGCACCGACCTCGGCTCCCGCGGCGCGCTCGGGGTCCTCGGAGACGTGCGCGTTCACGGTGCCGGTGATGTGGGCGTTCTTGCCCAGGATGAGCTTATCGGCCCAAACCTCGACATCGCCCTCGACGGTGCCATCGATAGTCACCGTATCGCCCGCAAGCGCTGCCGACTTGGTAGAGCCGCGCAGGGCAACCGTCTCGCCTATCGCATAGAAACAGTTGGCGGTGCTGTCGGAATTGAGCACGACATGCTGGCCGGCAACGGTCACGCTGCCATCAACCGTAGTCTTGGCAATGTCGATGGTGCGCGCCGCCAAGCGGACGGCGCCGCCCACCGTGCAGTCGCGGATGGAGAGGCTCTCGCCTGCTGCAATTATGTCGCGGCCGATGGACGCATCGTCCAAGTTGAGGGCCTGACCTGCCCAGTACAGGTCACCTTCGACGCCGGACGAATTGGCGTCATTGTCGGTCGCAAGTACGTTGCCTGCGGTGTCTGTGCCGGCGAACGACGCCGTGGGAAGCGCGGTGATCGCCAGCGCGATGAGTGCGAATAGGATGGTGATGCGGCCCCACGCTTTACAGCGCTGGGTCGACGGGAATTGATTGCGGGGCATAGTGAATCCTTCGTTAGATGCTCGATATGCATCTAACAGGGTACCCAACGCGAGGGCGCTCTAAAAGAACCTCTCGGTTGCATTTCGAAGGATGAGCCCGCGCCACCTACTTTTTGCGATGCAAGAAGCGCGCGATGTCTTCTTCGGTGGGGCTTTTGATGTCAAAGCGCAGTGAGAGCCAGCGCAGGCCCATGGTCACGACAACGCATACGACCAGCGCGGCGACATTGCTCACGATGCCGCTCATAACGAGACACACGTAGCTTGTCGATCCGGCGATGGCGGCGATGGCATAAAAGTTAGTACGTTGGAAAATGCCCGGAACCACGCCCATAAAGCCGTCGCGCAACATGCCGCCGCCCACCGCGGTGAAAAAGCCCATCATGATGCACACCGCCGGTGCAAAGCCGTAGACCAGCGCCTTGTCTGCTCCAGTGGCGGCGTAGATGCCGACCGAGATGATGTCGAGCAGGGGAATGAGTTTTTCGGGCTTGTCGACGATTGCCGGGAAAATATAGATGATGGCTGCCGTGGCAATGGAAAGCGGCAGCGCCATTGGCTGGTTGAGGATGTAGACGTTGCCCACCTGCAGCGTCATGTCGCGTAAAAGACCGCCGCCCAAGCCACAGACCACGGCAAGCGCGACCGCGCCCACCAGATCGAGCTTGTGCTCGCGCGCGACCAACACGCCCGAGATTGAAGCCGCGACGACGGCGAACATTTCGAGCCAAAACGGGATGGCGACCATGGCATCTGTGGCGTGTGAGGTAACGGTCATAGCGGCGACGACGGGCAAGATGGGGTCCTTTTGGTTGCGGGTTTAGACAATGCCCGTACATAGTACATGGTTGGCGGGCGTGGTGATCCTATTGCTCGGTAAACGGTCGGGACTGGGTGGGGGCGTAGGTTCCATGTTTGGGGATCTGGGTCGATGCTGAACGCGATGGGGGCGTGGCTGAATAGGAGGGATGTCCAAATTTTGAGCAGCGCTCAAAATTTATCCGGTCGGCTTACGCCGACCGCGCTGCGCTAAAAACGCGCCACTGGCGCGTTTTCTTTACGCTTTGCGCCCTGGCGGGTTCGAATCCCTCCTCCTCCGCCGTATTTGCTTGTAAGGGACTCTAAACAAAAAAGCCCCCGTTTTCGGGAGCTTTCTCAACCAAAATGGCGGAGGAGGAGGGATTCGAACCCTCGTGACCTTATACAGGCCAAACGGTTTTCGAGACCGCCGCATTCAACCACTCTGCCACCCCTCCGCGTGGGGTAAAAACAAAGCAGGCTCGAAGGCCTGCTTTGGAATTAACTGGCGGAGAGTCAGGGATTTGAACCCTGGAGACGCTTTTGACGCCTACACGATTTCCAATCGTGCTCCTTCGGCCACTCGGACAACTCTCCGTTAAATGCGAAAGTCAGTATACACGAGGAACCGCAAAGTGCAAACAGAAAAGTTGGCATTTTTTAAAACGCTTGGCCGCGCTTGTCGTTGCAGTGGGGTTTGAGGTGCCAAAAAACGGCTTCCGACCAGCGTGGTTGATTAACTCAATTGTTCAAAAGGGGTATTCATAAGCGACTTGGCAATGAATTTAAAAATCTTTGGGCGGCGCTGTGGACCACTGGTATGCATTTTGCGACCACAGCCTTGTGCCCGTTGACCTGTGGCTTGGCTCAGCTTGTCCCCGCGGCGTCGTATCTTGTCCACAAATCCGTCAAGCACTTGGTCAGCATTTGGTTGGAAGACGCATGAAACGTCGTGCGAGTATGGGCATATGTGGAGGTCATGAGGTTGTAGCTGCATATTCTTGCGGCCTAGGAGGTTGAAAGATATTATTACCAAGTCTTTTCCTGCTTCAGGCGCACCTTCACGACCTGAAGCCACATTTGCCCAGAGGAGGTGACAATATGAAGGCTTATGAACTGCTGTTCTTTGTTGACCCGTCGCTCGACCCCGAGACTCGTCTCGCTGTTATGAAGCGTATCGATACCACGATCGCTGAGGGCGCTGGCAAGGTCGACTCCGTTGACGACTGGGGCAAGCGCAAGCTCGCCTACGAGATCAACGACCTCACCGATGGTGACTACACCCTCATCAACTTCCACGCAGATCCTACCCAGATCGCCGAGCTTGATCGCATCCTGCGCATCACCGACGCTGTGGTCCGCCACATGATCGTCCGTCGCGACGACCAGGAGTAAGACTGTCGTTTTGGACTGGGCTTGTGCCCCAAGAGGAAGTAGTGAGTTATGAGCATCAATCGAGTGAACATCACCGGTAACCTCACCCGCGATCCCGAGCTGCGCGCCACCGCCGGCGGAACCCAGGTTCTGTCCTTTGGCGTCGCCGTCAACGATCGTCGCCGTAACGCGCAGACTGGCGAGTGGGAGGACTATCCCAACTTTGTCGACTGCACTATGTTCGGCACCCGCGCCGAGGCCGTGAGCCGTTTCCTGGCAAAGGGAAACAAGGTCGCGATCGAGGGCAAGCTGCGCTACAGCTCTTGGGAGCGCGACGGCCAGCGCCGGAGCAAGCTTGAGGTCATCGTCGATGAGATCGAGTTTATGAGCTCCCGTGGTGGCCAGGGTGGCTACGATCAGGGCGGTTATGCCCCCGCAGCTCCCGCGCCTGCAGCACGTCCTGCCGCACCGGTGGCTACGCCGCCCGCGGTCGACGTCTACGATGAGGACATCCCGTTCTAAGGGTTGTTCACCTATTTTTGAGTGAGAGGCGGCTTCGGTTCGCCGAAGTTGCCAAATGAAAGGTATTTTGACATGGCTAATGATTTTTCTGCACGTCAGCCGCGTCGTAAGTACTGCCAGTTCTGCAAGGAGAACACTGAGTTCATCGACTATAAGGACACTCAGCTTCTCCGTAAGTACATGACCGATCGTGGCAAGATCAAGCCCCGTCGCGTCACTGGCGCTTGCACGCAGCATCAGCATGACATCGCCAACGCCATCAAGCGCGCCCGCGAGATGGCTCTCCTGCCGTACACCGTCCCCGTGGTTTCCTCTCGTGGCAACCGCGACCGCGGCTAAGAAGGGAGACGCATCATGAAGGTTATTCTTCTCGATGAGATCAAGGGCAAGGGCGGCGAGGGTGACGTCGTAGAGGTCGCTCAGGGTTACGCTGAGAACTTCCTGTTCCCCAAGAAGCTCGCTGTTGCCGCCACCAAGGGCAACCTCAAGCAGCTCGACGAGCGTCGCAACAACATCGCCAAGCGCGAGGCCGTCCGTCTGGCTACCGCCAACGAGACCAAGGCTGCCCTCGAGGGCAAGCAGGTCACCGTTGACGTCAAGGTCGGCGACGAGGGCATCCTCTTTGGCTCTGTTACCGCCGCTATGATCGCTGACGCCATCAAGGCTCAGCTCGGTATGGACATCGACCGCAAGCGCGTCGAGCTCGGTAAGCCCATCAAGGTTGCCGGTGCCCACACCGTTGCCATCTCGCTGTACCGCGAGATCAAGGCCGAGGTTGTCGTTCTCGTCGGCGTTACCGCAGAGGAGCTCGCTGCCGAGGCTGAGGTCGAGGAGGCCGCTGAGGTCGCCGAGGCCGAGACCGCCGAGGTCGAGACTGAGGCTGCTGCCGAGTAGCATTTGCTGCAACGCAACAATCTTGTTCTAAGAAGGGCGCTCTGGGAAACCAGGGCGCCCTTTTGTTTTTTGCGCTGAGTGAGTGTCATGGTGAACGTTGCGTCGAAGTCCTATATACAGGACCGTTCATCCGTTTGGTTCGGTGATGATTGGCGGCGCGCGGCGCGTTTTGGGACCGTGGCTGATACTATGGATGCTCGCAAGCGATATGAATGAGGATGCTCATGGCATATGACGATAGGGAGACCGGGCTGACGGTCGAGGACCGCGGCTCAAAGTTGGGTCTTCCCCAAAACCAAGATGCAGAGGCCAATGTACTGGCCGCTATGCTGCTATCGCCCGAGGTGGTCGAAGAGGCCCAGGTCGAGCTGCAGCCCGATGACTTCTACCGGCCCATTCATAAGACCATCTATACCGCGATGGTCGATATGTACAACAGCCGCATTCCCATCGACTCCATCTCGCTGATCGATTACCTGCGCAGCATCAACAAGCTCGATGCCGTGGGCGGCGAGGCCTACATTTTGGAGCTGATGGGTCAGACCCTGTCGCTCGTCAACTGGCAGCACCATGCCGCCATCGTCCGTCGCGACTCGATGCTGCGCGAGCTGATCGGTGCCACCAACGAGATCAACGCGCTGGCCTATAACGCCCCTACCGACACCAAGGAGGTCGTGGAGCTGGCCGAGAGCAAGCTGCTCAAGGTCACGGCGCGCGAGGTCAAGTCGAGCTACAAGACGTTGACCGAGTTTATGGTCGAGGCCTATAACGAGGCCGAGGAAGTATGCCAGGCCGGCGGCCAGGCTGCGGGCGTGCCCACGGGTTTCCCGTCGCTCGACCGCATGCTCATGGGTTTTCGCGAAGGCCAGCTCATCATCATCGGCGCCCGTCCTGCCGTGGGTAAGACGTCGTTCGCTCTGAACCTGGCACTTAACGCTGCCGCTGCTGGTTATACCGTCGGCTTCTTCTCACTGGAGATGTCGGGCAAGGAAATTGCCCAGCGTCTGATTTGCGCCTACGCCATGATCTCGATCAGTGACTTCCGCATGGGCCGCATTAGCCCCGAGCAGTGGGCCAATATCAACGAGGCCACGCAGACCTTGTCCAAGCTCGATATTCTGATTGACGATACGCCCGGCACCACAGTGACTGAGATTCGCGCCAAGAGCCGCCGCATGCTCCATAACAAGGAAAAGGCAATCATCATTTTGGACTACCTGCAGCTGGTGAGTCCTCCACCGGGACGCCGCTCCGAGAGCCGTACCGTCGAGGTTTCGGAGATGTCGCGTGGTCTTAAGATTATGGCCAAGGAGCTCAAGATCCCGCTCATCGCGCTGTCACAGCTCTCGCGTCAGGTCGAATCCCGTACCGGCAAGCGCCCGCAGCTTTCCGACCTTCGTGAATCGGGCTCCATCGAGCAGGACGCCGATATCGTCATGTTCTTGGACCGCTCCGCCGACGAGGCCGAAGCCTCGCGCGACGATCGACCCGACGAGGGCGTTACGCGTATCGTCGTGGCCAAGAACCGTTCGGGCCCGATCGGCGACGTCGACCTGATGTTCCTGCCGGCATCCACCAAGTTCTATGAGCTTGATGGGGCACATGCCGAGGAGTAGGACAGGCGCCCGTTGCACGGGTATACTGGGAATGTTTTGTGCTTCTGCGTGCCGGCGTGGCGCGTAGACAGTCCATGAATGTAAGGAGTAAACATGCCGTCAACCGTTTTGGTCGGTGCCCAGTGGGGCGATGAGGGCAAGGGTAAGATTTGCGACCTGGTCGCCGGCGACTTCGATGCCGTCGTGCGCTATTCGGGCGGCAACAACGCCGGTCACACCATCGTCGTCAACGGCAAGAAGTACGGCCTGCACCAGGTGCCCTCCGGCATCATGTATTCCGATCACGTGTCGGTGATCGGTAACGGCTGCGTCGTCAACCCCAAGGTCGTCCTTGAGGAGATCGACATGTTCGAGGCCGACGGCATCACCACCAAGAACCTCAAGATTAGTGGCAACGCGCATGTCATCATGCCGTACCACATCGATCTGGATGGCGCCTTTGAGCAGAAGCTCGGCAAGAAGAACATCGGTACCACCAAGCGCGGTATCGGTCCGTGCTATCAGGACAAGATGGCCCGCATTGGCCTGCGCATGCAGGATATGCTGGACGAGGCGCTGTTCCGCGACAAGCTGGAGACCGCTCTCGCCCGCGTGAACCCCGAGCTTGAGCTCATCTACAACCTGCCCGCCTACACCGTGGACCAGATTTGCGACGAGTACCTGCCCATGGCCGAGCGCCTGCGTCCCTACATCACCGAGACGAGCCTGCTGCTCAACAACATGATCGATGAGGGCAAGGACCTGCTGTTTGAGGGCGCCCAGGCGACGTTGCTCGACATCGACCACGGCACCTATCCGTACGTGACGTCTTCCAACTGCACCGCCGGCGGCGCCATCACCGGCTCCGGCGTGGGCATGAAGAACGTCGACCGCGTGCTGGGCGTCATGAAGGCCTATATCACCCGCGTCGGTTCGGGCCCCATGCCCACCGAGCTTTCCTATGAGTCCGAGGCCGGTCACACGCTGACCGAGGAGGGCTATGAGTACGGTGTGACCACCGGTCGCCGTCGTCGCTGCGGCTGGTTCGACGGCCCCATCGCCAACTACGCCTCACGCGTCAACGGCCTCACCGATATCGCCCTGACTAAGCTCGACGTGCTTTCGGCCTTCGACACCATCAAGGTGTGCGTGGCCTACGACGTCGATGGCGAGCGCTACACCAGCGTGCCCGAGCATCAGGTGCGCTTTGAGCATGCCAAGCCCATCTACGAGGAGCTCCCCGGCTGGAAGTGCGACATCACCGGTTGCCGCAGCTTTGATGAGCTGCCGCAAGAGGCTCAGGACTATGTGGCGTTTATCGAGGATCTGGCACACACCCGCGTGACGTTCATTGGCGTTGGCGCTGGTCGCGAGCAGATCATCAACCGATTCTGGAAGTAATCGGGACCATTTGGTTATTGCGATATACCCCTTTGCAGCCCAAGTGGGCGGCCGAGGGGTATATTTGCTTGCAAAGGGCTCGCGCGGAGCGGGCCATTCATCCATAGAGGAGGCACCCTTGAAGGCGGACACTCAAACCATCGACATCCTGTTGTTGGGCAGCGGCGGCCGCGAGCATGCTTTGGCAGCAAAGCTCGCAGCATCACCGCGCGCCGGCAAGCTCTACATTGCGCCGGGTAACGGCGGCACCGCGAGCTGCGGCGAGAACGTTGTTCTCGAAGACTGCGATCCCGCGGCCGTGGCGGCGTTTGCTCAGAGCCACGGATGCGGACTCGTGGTAATTGGCCCCGAGGCTCCGCTCGTGGCGGGCGTGGCCGACGCCGTGCGCGCGGCGGGTATTCCCTGCTTTGGCCCGGGTGCCGAGGGCGCCCAGATGGAGGGCTCCAAGCTGTTCTCCAAGCAGCTCATGGAGCGTGCGGGCATTCCGACGGCAGCCTATGGTTCGTTTACCGACGAGGCTTCGGCTCTCGCCTACGTGCGCGAGCAGGGCGCCCCGCTGGTCGTCAAGGCCGACGGCCTTGCCGCGGGCAAGGGCGTTATCGTGGCGACCGAACTTGAGCAGGCCGAGGAGGCCGTGCGCGAGTGCTTTGGCGGCACCTTTGGCGATGCCGGCAGCACCGTGGTCATCGAGGAGATGCTGACCGGTCCCGAGTGCTCGCTGCTGGCCTTTACCGACGGCAAGACCGTGCGCCCCATGGCCACTTCGCAGGACCACAAGCGCGCGCTCGAGGGCGACAAGGGCCCCAACACCGGTGGCATGGGCGTCTACAGCCCGGTGCCCATCGTGACCGATGAAGAGCACGCCACGATGGTGGCGGTCATGGAGCAGACCGTGGCCGAGCTTGCTGCCGAGGGCATCGACTACCGCGGCTGCCTGTATGGCGGCTTTATGCTCACCCCCGCCGGCCCCAAGGTGCTGGAGTTCAACGCCCGCTTTGGTGATCCCGAGACTCAGGTTGTGCTGCCGCGCCTTAAGAACGACCTGGTCGAGGTCATGCTCGCCTGCGCCAACTGCGAGCTCGATCAGATTGAGCTCGACTGGCGTGACGAGTGGGCCGTGGCCGTTGTCCTGACGAGCGCGGGCTATCCCGGCAGCTACGAGAAGGGCAAGGTCATCACTGGCATTGAGGATGCCGAGGCCATGGAGAACGTGACCGTTTACCACGCGGGTACTGCCGTGGTGGACGGCCAGCTCGTGACCAATGGTGGCCGCGTGCTTGCCGTGACCGCTCTGGGCGACACGTTTGAGAACGCTCGCAACCTTGCCTACGAGGCTTGCGAGAAGATTGATTTTGAGGGCAAGACCCTGCGTCACGACATCGGCCTGCGCGCGCTGCGCGGCCGCGACGCCTGGGATGCCTAAAATCCGAGAGGAATGAGACGGATGGACGAGAAGAACGAAGAGCTCGTGGACGCGCAGATCGTCGAAGAGGACAGCCGCATGTATGGGCACGCCGAGGGCGAGCCTGGTGGCGAGGTCGCTGACGAGCCGGCGCTGGTGCTGGGCGACGACGACCCGCACGATGCCGAGCTGCACGAGAAGATTCTTTCGGAGGAGTGCGCCTGGAAGGGCAAGATCCTCGACGTCCACCGTCTTGAGGTTGAGCTGCCCAACGGTCGCCGCAGCGCCCGCGATATCGTTCGCCATCCGGGTGCGGCGGCCGTCGTGGCGCTGACCGAGAGCGGCAAGATCGTACTGGTGCGTCAGTACCGCACCGCCATCGACCGCGTGACGGTCGAGATTCCCGCCGGCAAGCTCGATCCAGGCGAGGATCCGCTCGATTGCGCCAAGCGCGAACTGCATGAGGAGACGGGCTTTAGGGCTGGTCGTATTCGCTTTTTGACGTCGATTGTCACGTCCTGCGGTTTTTGCGATGAGATCATCCGCATCTACTTGGCTACCAAGCTCGAGTTTGATGCGCCCAACCCCGATGATGACGAGTTTGTCAACGTGGACCTGGTGCCGCTGCACGAGCTGATCGACGCCGTGCTCGACGGCAAGATCGAAGACGCCAAGACCGTCGTAGGCGCGCTTGCCTGCGACAGCATCGCGCACCGCTTGGGTGGGGCCGATCTTTAACGAGCGGGGATGATCCCGCAGGTTTGTGTAAGTCAGCGAAAGTGCTCCAATTGAGACAAGGTGGCCTAAAAGAGGAGGGAAGCGTATGGATATACGCGACCGACGATTGAAGGCCAGATTGTCCAAATGGAGCACTTGCAGCGTCGAGACGAAACGCGGTTTGGTAAAACCGCGTAAGGTGACTATGTTTAAGAGGTTTCTTTCTTACTACGAGCCCCAGATGGGGCTTTTTGTTGCTGATACTGTTTGCGCTCTGGTGCTTGCCGCCATTGACCTGGCGTTCCCCATTATCCTGCGCAATTTGACCGGTGGGCTATTTACTCAGGGTCAGGCTGCCATTATGCAGGCGCTCGGCATGATCGCGGTGGGCTTGGTGTTGATGTATGCCGTCCGCTGCGCCTGCCGCTACTTTGTGAGCTATTGGGGTCACGTGATGGGCGCGCGCATGGAGTCCAAGATGCGCGAGGACCTGTTCGACCAGTATGAGCGCTTCAGCTTTGCGTACTTCGACCGCAACAGCTCGGGCGACATGATGAGCCGCGTGGTCAACGACCTGTTCGATATCTGCGAGGCGGCGCATCACGTGCCCGAGTGGATCATCATCTGCGGCATCGAGATTATCGGCTCGTTTGTGATCCTCTTTACCATCGCCCCGGTGCTGGCGCTCGCCATGGCCGTGGTGACGGCGGCGTTTTCGGCCATCATGTTTTGGCAGAACATGCGCATGCGCGAGGTCTTTAGCGACAACCGCAAAAAGATCAGCGGCATCAATGCGCAGCTGCAGGATTCGCTGGCGGGCATGCGCGTGGTCAAGAGCTTTGCCAATGAGGAGACCGAACGCTTCAAGTTCCGCGCCTCAAACAATCGCTATCTTTCGTCCAAGGAGAACATGTATCACGCCATGGGCGTCTATACCGCGACGTATGGCCTGCTTTCGGGTGTGCTCTATGTGATCGTGGTGCTGCTGGGCGGCTGGCTGGTCGCCCAGGGGCAGCTGCAGGCGGTCGATATGGCGACCTTTGCACTCTATATTTCGCTGTTCTGCACGCCGCTCGAGACACTCGTCAATTCGGCCGAAACGTATCAGAAGGCTATCGCCGGCTTTAAGCGTATGGACGAGGTGCTCTCGACCGCGCCGGATATCCAGGACAAGCCGGGCGCTACGGATCTGCAGGTGACTGCCGGCGCCGTGGAGTATCACGACGTGTGCTTTAACTACGAGGATGTTGAGCTGGGCGAGGGCGATGCCGACGAGCGTCCCGTTATCGACCATATGGACCTGTCCATCAAGCCCGGGCAGACCATCGCTTTGGTTGGCCCTTCGGGCGGTGGCAAGTCCACGACCTGTTCGCTGCTGCCGCGCTTTTATGACGTGGCCGCCGGATCCATTAGCATCGACGGCCAGGACGTGCGCGATGTGACGCAGCAGAGCCTGCGTCGCGCCATCGGCCTGGTGCAGCAGGATGTCTATCTGTTTGACGGCACGATTGGCGAGAACATCGCCTACGGCAAGCCGGGCGCTACGGCAGGAGAGATCGCCGAGGCCGCCCGTCGCGCCAACATCGATGCCTTTATCGAGTCGCTTCCACAGGGCTATGACACGGTCGTGGGCGAGCGCGGCAGCCGTCTTTCGGGCGGACAGAAACAGCGCGTTGCCATCGCGCGTGTGTTTCTCAAGAATCCCAAAATCTTGATCTTGGACGAGGCGACGAGTGCTTTGGATAACGAGAGCGAGGAGGCGGTCCAGGAGTCGCTCGAAGAGCTGGCACGCGGCCGTACCACAATCATCATCGCCCACCGTCTCTCGACCATTAAACACGCCGATGAGATTGCGACCGTTGAGCATGGTCGCGTTGTGGAACGTGGCACGCATGAACAGCTTCTCGCCCGTGGCGGCACCTATGCCCGTTACTATCGAATGCAGTTCGAAGGTGCGCGTGCGCACGAGCTCGACTGATTGATATGACAGGAAGTTTATGGCTGACAAGAACCCTTTGACTCCGGAAGAAGTGACGGAGTTATTCTCCGAAATCGATGCATCCGGTGTCTTGGATCCCACGCTTGCCAAAAAGCGAACCGAGCGCATGCGTGAGAAGGAGGCTGCGGCCAAGCGCGGTGACAAAGCGGCGCTAGCGCAGCTGCGCAGCGAGGACCGCGCGAGCCAGGCAAAACATATCGACCCGCTGTCCGAGGATGATCCTTCGGGTTCGCAGGTGAGTCATACCATTACGAAGACCGCGATGGCCGTGGTCATTGGTATTTTGGTGCTGATCGTGGGCATGCAGATTGGCTACGGCGTGATGCGTCGCCTGAACACCGCCAACCTGTCCGAGAGCGTTTCGGTCGATACCGTTTCGACGGCGCTGAAGGGCGGCCTTGAGTGGGGCAACGGCTTTACGCAGTTCCCGCTCGACTTTACCGTCGATGAAGCCGATGAGCGTACGGGCACGGTCGAGGTGACGGTGTTGGACACATCGTCTGCCAACGAGCTCGAGCTGCTGTCCAACGGGCAGATTCAGGCCGCGGCGCTTGCGACCAACGCGTTGCTCAACGATAAGATCGACCGCGTGGTGTATAACGTTCACGCCTATATCGACGAGGATAGCAACATTCAGCACGATTCCTTCTTTGGCATGTTTCCCGCCCAGGGCCACCAGAGCGCCATCCTGACGTTCGTGTGGACCAAGAGCTCATCCAACGCTACGAGTATCGACTGGAAGATGCGCATCGTGAGTATGGATGACACCATCGCCGAGCGCATTCAGAAGCAGGTGAACTCGGTGTCGTCGTTGATTGAGGACCCGGTGGTGAGCCAGACCAAGATTGACGAGGAAAAGGCCGAACGTGACCTGGAGCATCGTCTGCATGGCCGCGAGATTTTCCGCGGCGGCAAGCCCGATCGCACACCGTCCGAACTGCTGGAGCAGGACAAGATAAAATAAGACGCCATCATCCCGCGTGAGCCACAAGCCCCGCGGGATGATTTTTCCGGGACGGGGATTAAAAAATCATTATGCATAGAAAGTCATAATTATCATTTCGTAAACATTTCGATGAAATTAACGCCATGAGGCATGCTTGCGGTTACAATACCGCGAGGCCTAACTACACACCTTTAAGCCGGTCCTGTGAGACCGGGAAGGAGAATTATGGCGAACAACCATACCGCGGGCGCTGCCGCCCGCACCTTCGCGCCCAGCGAGCTTTGCCAGCGTATGCTGGCCAAAACCAGCAAGGGCGCCTGCGGTCCCTGTATCCTGTATCTTGAGGATGGGACCATTTTTTATGGACGTGCATGCGGCGCCGAGGGCACCGCGACCGGCGAAGTCTGCTTCAACACCTCGCTTGAGGGCTACTTTGAGGTCATGACCGACCCGAGTTATGCCGGCCAAATTGTAACCATGACCTATCCGCAGATCGGCAATTACGGTATCGACGAGACCGATGTCCAGTCGGCCTTCCCCGGCGACGCCGTGCGCCCCGCGAGCGCTCCGGCTATGCGCGGCATGATCGTTCGCGACATGTGCGCCACGCCTTCTAACTGGCGCTCGGCCGTCAGCGTGCCGGAGTACCTGCGCGCTCACGGCATCGTCGCTATCGAGGGTGTCGACACCCGCGCTCTGGTGCGCCATCTGCGCGACAATGGTTCCAAGATGGGCATTATCTCGACAGAGATCTTCGACGTCGACGAGCTCGCCGAGCGTCTGGACGCAGCGCCCACGCTGGTGGGCGAGAACCTGGTCAAGACCGTGAGCTGTCCCGCGCCTCACGAGTTTGTGGCCGCCGACCTGCCTGCCACGCATGGCTTTGCGCTTGTGGCTGCCGCTCCTGCCCGTCACAAAGTGGTCGCCTACGACTGCGGTGTGAAGCGCGGTATTCTGGAGGGCCTGGTCCGTGCCGGCTGCGACCTCACCGTCGTGCCGTGGGATACGCCCGCCCAGCAGGTGCTCGACATGAATCCTGATGGCGTCTTTTTGTCCAACGGCCCCGGCGACCCCGATGCCGTGGTGGAGACCTACGAGCAGGTGCAGCAGCTGATCGGCAAGGTGCCGGTCTTTGGTATTTGCCTGGGTCACCAGATGATCAGCTTGGCCTGCGGCGCCCAAATGGAAAAGCTTAAATTCGGTCACCGTGGCGGTAACCAGCCGGTTATGAATCTGGTGAGCCGTCGCGTGGAGATCACCGCGCAAAACCACGGCTTTGGCCTGCTGTTCCCCAGTCTGGGCAAACTGATTCCGGAGCTTTCCGGCGGCGAAACCGAGCATGCGGCCGATGGCGACCTGCGCGCCTGGGTGCGTCGCGGCGTCGCGCCGGTCGTGATGAACGAGCGCTTTGGTCGCATTCGCCTGACACATGTGAACCTCAACGACGGCACCGCCGAGGGCATCCAGCTGCTCGACGCCCCGTGTTTCTCGGTCCAGTACCACCCCGAGGCTTCGCCCGGCCCCACCGATGCCCACTATCTCTTTACCGCCTTTACGCGACTCATGGACGGCGAGGAGAACTACCTGGACATCGACACCGCGAAGGACCGCCTCGCCGGCTGGAATTTCGCCGAGTCCGAGAACGCTGCGACCGAGGAGAACTAACATGCCTAAACGTACTGACATCAAGCGCATCCTCGTTATTGGTTCGGGCCCCATCGTTATTGGCCAGGCCTGCGAGTTCGACTACTCCGGCGCCCAGGCCTGCAAGGTGCTCAAGGAGGATGGCTTTGAGGTCATCCTGGTCAACTCCAATCCGGCGACCATCATGACCGACCCGGGCTTGGCCGACCGCACCTATGTTGAGCCTATCACCGCCGAGTTTATCGAGCGCGTGATCAAGAAAGAGCGCCCGGACGCGCTGCTGCCCACGCTGGGCGGCCAGACCGGTCTGAACGCCGCTGTCGAGCTGGCAAAGGACGGCACGCTCGACAAGTACGGCGTCGAGATGATCGGCTGCGACCTGGCCGCTATCGAGCGTGGCGAGGACCGCAAACTCTTTAACGAGGCCATGGCCGAGATCGGCCTGGAGGTCGCGCGCTCGGGCTATGCCTACAGCGTGGCCGACGCCGAGGCTATCGCCGAGCGCGTGGGATATCCCTGCGTACTGCGCCCGAGCTTTACCCTCGGTGGCGCCGGCGGCGGCATCGCGCATACCCACGAGGAGCTCGTCTCCATCGTGAGCCAGGGCCTTGAGCTCTCGCCTGCCCATGAGGTGCTGGTCGAGGAGTCCATCGAGGGTTGGAAAGAGTATGAGATGGAGGTCATGCGCGACCACGCCGGCAACGGCATCATCGTGTGCTCCATCGAGAACCTCGACCCCATGGGCGTGCACACCGGCGACTCCATCACCGTGGCGCCAGCGCAGACCCTCTCCGACCTTGAGTACCAGCGCATGCGTGTCGCGTCGCTCGCCATTCTGGAGAAGATTGGCGTCGAGACCGGCGGCTCCAACGTGCAGTTTGCCGTGAACCCCCAGACCGGCCGTCTGATCGTCATCGAGATGAACCCGCGCGTGAGCCGTTCGTCCGCACTGGCCTCCAAGGCCACGGGCTTCCCCATCGCCAAGGCCGCCGCTCGCCTGGCCGTGGGCTACACGCTCGACGAGATCGTCAACGACATCACCAAGGCAACGCCCGCCTGCTTTGAGCCCACGATCGACTACTGTGTGGTCAAGGTGCCGCGCTTTGCCTTCGAGAAGTTTAAGGGTACCGACCCCACGCTCACCACGCGCATGAAGGCCGTGGGCGAGATTATGGCGATCGGCCGCACCTTTGAGGAGGCCTTCGGCAAGGCCATGCGCTCACTGGAGGACGGTCACCAGGGCATCTGCGCCGGTGGCAAGGAGGGTGCCGACAAGCTGAGCGACGATGAGCTCGCTCAGGCCGTGGCAACCCCGACCGAGCACCGCATCTTCTTTGTGGTCGAGGCCCTGCGCCGTGGCTGGGACATCGCCCACATCCATGCCATCTGCGGTATCGATCCGTGGTACCTCAACCGTATCAACGACATGGTGCAGGTCCAGGAGAGCATCCGCGGCCTGCGTGTGGAGGATATCGACGCCGACGCGATGCGCCTGCTCAAGCAGTACGGCACGAGCGACGCCGAGATTGCCGCGCTGACCGGCTCGGACGAGCGCTTTGTGCGCGCCTATCGCAAGGGTCTGGGCGTGGTTCCCAGCATGAAGACGGTCGATACCTGCGCTGCGGAGTTTTCGAGCGCCACGGAGTACCACTACAAGACGTACGAGAACATCTACCGCACGAGCCCGGATGCCAAGAAGTGCGTGGCTCCCGACGAGACCACGCCGGCGGACAAGCCCAAGGCGATGATCCTGGGCGCCGGCCCCAACCGCATTGGCCAGGGTATCGAGTTCGATTACTGCTGCGTGCACGCGAGCTACGCGCTGGCGGCCCGCGGCTTCGAGACCATCATGGTCAACTGCAATCCCGAGACCGTCTCGACCGACTATGACACGTCCGACCGTCTGTACTTTGAGCCGCTCACCTACGAGGACGTCATGGACGTTATCGATGTCGAGCGCCCCGACGGCGTCGTGGTGACGCTCGGCGGCCAGACCCCGCTTAAACTGGCGCGCATGCTCGAGGAGAGCGGCGTCAACATTATGGGCACAAAGCCCGACGCCATCGACTTTGCCGAGGACCGCGAGCGCTTTGCCGCCCTACTCGACAAGCTGGGCATTATGTACCCGCCGGCGGGTCAGGCCACCTCGTTTGAGGAGGCCGAGGCCGTGGCCGCGCACATCGGCTACCCGCTGCTGGTGCGTCCGAGCTACGTGCTGGGTGGCCGCGGCATGATGATCGCCTACGATGCCGGGCATCTACGCGATTACATGGCCGAGGCTGCGCGCATTAGCCCCGACTACCCGGTGTACCTCGACCGCTTCCTGGAGGGTGCGATTGAGTCCGATGTCGATGCCCTGTGCGACGGCGAAGAGGTCTACATCGGCGGCATCCTGGAGCATATTGAGGAGGCCGGTATTCACTCCGGCGACTCTGCGACCTGCATTCCGCCGTTTAGCTTTAGCGAGAGCCTGCAGGCGAAGCTCCGCGAGACCACGCGCCGCATCGCGATGGCGCTGGGCGTACGCGGCCTGGTCAACGTGCAGTATGCCATCAAGGGTGAGACCGTCTACGTGATCGAGGCCAACCCGCGTGCCAGCCGTACCGTGCCGTTTATCTCCAAGGCCACCGGCGTGCCGCTGGCCAAGTGCGCGGCGCGTATCATGGCGGGCGATTCCATCGCGAGCTTGGGCCTGCCGAGCGATGAGCGTCAGCTGGACTGGTTCTGCATGAAGGAAGCCGTTATGCCCTGGGGCCGTTTCCCGGGCGCCGACGTCATCCTGGGGCCCGAGATGAAGTCGACGGGCGAGGTCATGGGTATCGCCAAGAGCTATCCCGAGGCATACGCCAAGACGCAGCTGGCGATCGACTACAAGCTGCCCGACCCGAGTTGCGGCAAGGTGTTCATTAGCGTGTGCGACCGCGACAAGCGCCATATCCTTTCGGTCGCCCGTATCCTGCGCTATCTGGGCTTTGACATCTGCTCTACCGAGGGTACGGCGCGCGTGCTGCGTGGAGGCAACGTGACGTGCGAGATCGTGGAGAAGATTAGCGGCCCGCACGACGGCGAGCGCCCCAACATCGGCGACCTCATCGCCGATGGCAAGATCGCGGTGATCATCAACACGCCGTACGGTCCGGGCTCGCGCGGCGACGGCTATCTGCTGCGCACCGAGGCAGTGCGACGCGGTGTGACCTGCGTGACCGCGATGTCTGCCGCCAACACGTACGTGAGTGCCATCGAGGCGGTGCGTGAGGACCAGCAGGGTCACGGCAGCGCCAACGACATGGGCATGGACGTCATCGCCCTGCAGGACCTGCCGCAGTACACGGTGTAGATTGAGCTGGCCGGCCGGGGCGGAGGGGGCTGAGTTTCCCCCTTCGCTCCGGCTGCAAGCAGAGTCGCTCAGTGGGAAACTCAGCCCCCTCCGCCCCGGCCTACGGTGACTCGGTTGCACCGTGTGCTGCCGAAGGGGCTTTGTGCGATGACTAGGGCTGAATAGAAAATGAGTGTGGGCGCCGTCGTTCGTTTGAACGACGGCGCCCACGTTTTGGATTTATTGGGCTGTGGCGGTGAAGGTTGTTTTGTCGGCGGCGATGTGCACGTGCAGCTTTGCCTGACCGTCGCAGCTGATGAGCACGCCTACCTCGAACGGGGTTCCCGTCTTGTCGTAGGTCGAACGCACGATGCGCATCGCCGCCTTACCGGTGTTCTGTCCCAAAAGACGCGCCTCATGCTTGTCGAGGTTGACTGTCTCGTAGACGGCATCGACGCTTGCGGGCAGGATGCCGGTCTTTTCCGCGATGTAGGCGTAGAGCGAGCCATCCACGTCTTTGCGCGTGAGCTCGGGGCAAAGTGACACGGGGATATAGACGTAGTTGAGCTCCATGGGTTTGTCGTTGGCGAGACGCAGGCGGCGAATCTCCCAGACGGGTGTCCCTTCGGGCACTTTGAGCCCGGAGGCGATGCCGCGGACGGCCGGTATGCTTGAAAAGGCGAGAATCTGCGAGCTCGGAACCCGTCCCGCTTCGCGCATCCGCGCGCTGAAATTCAGGGCCAGGTCGATGCCGGGTGCTGAAGTTTGGGGCTTGATGAACGTGCCCTGGCCGCGCTTGCGCACCACGCGCCCCTCGATGACGAGATCTTGGAAGCAACGGCGCACGGTCGCGCGCGATAACTCCAGCCGCTCACAGATTTCGAGCTCGCGTGGCAGCGGCGTCTTGGTGTCGAACGCCTGGCTGGCGATAAGCAGAGCGATTCGATGTTTAAGCTGGACATAGAGCGGCGTATCACCGCTGCGGTCGAAGGGTTCGGAGGCGAGAAACGAGATCATATCCATGGGGTACCTCCATGTCGTGGGCGTACGTGACATGGTCTGACACTGCGGGGCAAACCGGAGATGCCAGGCCCGATTCTTGCTGCTATGTATGGTGCATAAGGAACATAAAACATTTATCAGGCAATCTACCTGCTATTTTAAAAATAATTAGAAGAAAAAATAATTTAGGCACAAAAATAGTTGCTACCGTTAACCGATGAATAGTTGCCGTTCGCAATTATTTTCTTGTACCGAACATGCCCCGGCGCAACAATAATCTCAGCAAAAAGCAAAGCCGTGCGACACACGGCAGGTCGAGAGGAGACCGCATGCGGTATCTGGTAATGGTCAGTCACGGAACGCTCGCTCCCGGACTGCACAGTGTCCTCAAGATGCTCGGCAATGACGCCCCGAACATCTTGTCGACGAGTCTCGTGGACGGCATGGGCGCTGACGAGTATGTCGAGAACGTCAAGGCGATGCTCGCTCCCGTTACCGCCGATGACGAGGTTGTCCTGCTTGGTGACATCCTGGGCGGATCGCCGCTCACCAATGCCATGAACACGCTGGCCGAGAAGGGTTTGCTCGCCCACACCATTGCCTTCGGCGGTATGAATCTGCCCATGGCTATGACCGCCATGATGGGGCTTGCCACCATGGACCTGGATTCCCTCAAGCAGATGATGCTGCAGGAGGGCAAGAACGGTATGTCCGAGCTCGTTGTCCCGACCGATGACGCCGACGACGAGGACGACGACATCTAGGCAGCGCATCCGCCCAAATTTTCGTGATGGAGCGGGGGTTAAGAGGAAAGACCCCCGGTGATAAAGAAAGGGAGAACGCATGATTTCGTTCATCCGTATTGATGACCGTATGATCCATGGACAGACCGTTACCCGTTGGGCCCTCGAGTATCCCTGCGACGGTCTTATCGCCGTCAACGACGCTGCAGCGTCCAACCCCGTGCTCAAGGAGGCCTACAAGAGTGCCTCGGGCAAGAAGACGTTCGTGTGGACCAAGGAGCACTTCAAGGAGGTCTCCGAGAAGGTTCTCAAGTCCGACACCAAGTACTTCCTGATCACCAAGAACCCGCTCGACATGAAGGAACTTCTCGTCGATTTTGGCTTTAAGCCCGGCATGGACCGCATCATCGTCGGTCCCTGCAACGATCGTCCCGGCACCACCAAGCTTGGCAACAACCAGTCGATCACGCAGGAAGAGGCCCAGGCGCTCGAGGATCTCACCAACGCCGGTTACACGGTCGAGTTCGCCCTTATCAAGGAGAAGTCCATCGGTGAGTGGCCCAAGTTCCGCGGTCAGTTTGGCTTCTAGTTAGGTGCCAGCCGCATTTTGGTATCTACAGCCCTTGGTGAAAGGGGCTGAGGAATAAAGAAAGGGGAAAGCATGGCAATCAATGCATTCCAAGCCGCGCTGTTCGGCCTGTTCGCCTGCCTGGCATCACTGCCTGGCATGGGCGGCACGACGATCGGCAACTACACTCTGGGTCGTCCTCTGGTCGCCGGCCTCATCGTCGGCATCATCATGGGCGATATGCAGACGGGTATCCTCGTCGGCGCTGCCATCCAGGTTGTCTACATCGCTCTCGTGACCCCCGGCGGAACCGTCTCCGCCGACGTCCGCGCCGTGTCCTATATCGGCATCCCGCTGGCGATCCTCGCCATCAAGAACTCGGGCATCGATCCCGCCTCCGCTGAGGCTGCCGGCATGGCCGCATCCCTCGGTGCCGCCGTCGGCACGCTCGGCACTGTGCTCTTCTATGGCACCGCCACCATCAACCTGGTGTGGCAGGGCATGGGCTGGAAGTGGCTCGAGAAGGGCGATCTCCACAAGCTCTACCTGGTCAACAACGTTCTGCCTTGGATCGGTCACATCGTCTGCTCGTTCCTCCCGACGTTCATCATCACCATGGGCGGCACCGCCATGGTCGACCTCATGAAGACCTACATGCCCATGGACGGCATCGCGATGAAGACGCTGTTTACCGTCGGCTCGCTGCTGCCTACCGTCGGTATCGCCATCCTGCTCAAGCAGGTCATCTCTAAGCCCACGGACTTCCTGACGTTCTTCTTCGGCTTCACCCTGTCCGCTGTTATGGGCTGCAACCTGATCGCCGCTGCCGGCATCGGCTGCTTCTTCGCCCTGATCAACTATGAGATCGCTTCGCTCAAGATCGACCTCGCAAACGCTCCCAAGGCAGCTATCGCCTCGGGCTCAGATGATGAGGAAGAGGAGGACATCTAATGGCAGAGAAGAAAAAGCTCTCTAAGAAAACGCTTGCCAAGTCGTTCCGTAACTGGTCCTATGGCAACCTGACCTGCTTCTCGCAGGAGCACATGCAGACCTTCGGTTACCTGTGCGCCATGCTTCCGATTGTCGAGGAGCTCTACGACACGCCCGAGGAGCAGAAGCAGGCCCTCCAGACCTACTCCGCGTTCTTCAACACCGAGCCGCAGATCGGCACCATGATTGTCGGCGTCACCGCCGGCCTCGAGGAGGCTCGCGCAAACGGCGAGGCCATCGACGACGACGCCATCAACGGCATCCGCGCCGGCCTCATGGGCCCGCTCGCCGGCCTTGGCGACTCGCTGATCGTCGGTACCCTGATCCCGATCCTGCTCGGTATTGCCCTCGGTCTCTCGACCGGCGGCTCCCCGCTCGGCGCCATCTTCTATATTGTCGTGTGGAACCTGCTCATGTTCCTTGGCATGCGCTTTGCCTACAACCAGGGCTATGAGCTCGGCGGCAAGGCGGTCGAGGCCCTCGTCGGCCCCAAGGCCAAGGCTCTGCGTGATTCCATCGTGATGGTCGGTACCATGGTCATCGGTGCAGTCGGTGCTACCTGGGTCTCCATCACCTGCAGCCCCAACCTGGTGCTGCCCGGTGGCGGTAAGTTCCAGGACACGCTCGATGGCATCTATCCGCACCTGCTGCCGATGATCTTCATCATCTTCTGCTGGTACATGATGACCAAGAAGAAGGTCAACCCCATCGTTATGATGCTGATCCTCGTTGTGATCGCATTTGTGGGCGTTCTCATTGGCTTCTTCGACCCGGCACTGAGCTACTAGTCATCATCCCCTGGCCCCCTGTAAGGCCGTGCGGCCTCAACCGCACGGCCTTCTGATTTTGCGCCGCCCTTCAAGGGCAATATGGCCAGCGACCTCCATCGCCTACACGACACCCGCTATATTGCTCTTGAAAGATGACGTATTCGACAAACGATGCACTTGCGCATGATGCACACTTTGCACGAGGAGGACCATATGCACGAGAAACATGGACACGACCTTTCGCGCGACGACTTGATTCGCGAGGCAAAGATGCAGACCGATGCTATTCAGCGGCTCAATGTTTGGCTGCGCCTGGGCTATTCGCTCGTGGCGATTGGCTTTTTGATGGGGATGTGGGGTATGCAGGGCGGCCCCGGCTGGGGTGTCCCCGTGGGCATCGTGTGCCTGGTGGTGGGCACTCCGCTTTCGATCGTGCTTAAGGTCGGCACGACCAACGCCAAAAAGAATGTCGAGCGCATGCTCGAGGCCGCTGGTGTCGACGTTGAGGAGCTTATGCGACGCAAGAAGGACGAGCAATAGACTTCCGCGTTGGGGTATCATAAATAATTGTTGCGAATGTTAACTAATGTACGGCAAATGACGGTTTTGTGGCCCTTCTAGAGTTGCAAAGGACAATATCCCCAGTGGATTACGATGACGTCGCTCGAAAACTGATTGTGTACTCACGTTCCCTTGCCAAGGGATCCTTGAGTGCTGCCGGCGGCGCCAGTGTGGGCGAGGCACCGGTTTTACAGTATCTATCGGGTATTGACGGTGATGTCATTCCCTCCGAGATTGCCAAGAAGCTGAAATTCTCCCGTGCGCGCATGTCGCATATCTTGGATTCACTCGAGAGTAAGGGTTACGTTCAGCGCAGGACTGATCCAAACGATCGTCGGCGTGTGCTGGTGAGCATTACCGAGGAAGGCCGTGATTTCGCGGCGAAAAAAAATGCCGAGAGTGTGGCATCGCTCTCGAAACAACTCTCGGCGCTCGGCGAGCACGATGCCCAGGAGCTCGTGCGCATCCTGAATAAAGCTTACAGCCTTACCTATGATGCCGACGACTACCTGGACAATCTATAAGGATAAAGACAGACATTTAGGTGCATCTTGAAATGCACCCGGGACAGTTGTGCCCATCAGCCACCGTCAACATCTCATTCCAAACCAAATCAGCCAACGTACGTCATGGCAATCCCCGGTAGGTTGCAGGATGGCGGCTGAGCCTTTCCCTCGGGAAACTTCGCGAAGCCCAGTTCCCGAGGGAAAGGTATGGTCTGTGTAATACCAGACAAACAGTACATTTTTGCTAGATTGGTATTTGACTGAAGAACCAATTGGTATGGCTTATTAAGCCCACCTTGCCGTTGACGCTTATTTTGCTGCCGCTGGGAGAATTCCGAACTTGGGTGCGCAAGTGCTCCCATATGTTGATATGACCTAGTAGGTGGCTATCTGGTTACTACCAGTTGGCCCCTTGGTAACGGGTGGCCCCCATTGTGCGGAATGTACCGAACATCTCCGTTTGATACGTTTTCCCATGCTGCCGGGGGGGGGCGTCCTCGGCACCTCAGCATGTCGGAAGAAAGGAGACCAGATGCGCAGGAATTCCATTTTTACGAAACGGTGGGTGAAGGGAAGCGCGGTCCTCGTTGCCACTGCAGCGACGCTCGTGTTTGCCAATCCCCAGCAGGCGATTGCCACGCCACTCAAGGGCGTCGACTCGGCGACCGTGTCCCAGTCTGCCTCGAATGTCGTCGACATCGATTTCGCTGACGGCATCAAGGGCCGTATTACGTTCCTCGAGGACGGTATTTTCCGTTATAACGTCGACCCCAAGGGTGAGTTTTCCGAGTACGCCACGCCGCGTAGTAAGTCCCACACGGCTAAGATCCAGGCTCAGCCCGATACCTCGGACACCTACAGCAAGCCGAGTGCGACGGTTGCCGACAAGGGCGACACTATCGAGATCACCGGCGGAAAGGCGACCGTGATCCTGGACAAGGCGACTGGCAAGATGAGTATCAAGTCAGGCGACCGTGTCGTGGTTTCCGAGTCCGCGTCCCTCGACCTTGATAAGAAGGGTACCGTCCAGACGCTCGCCAAGGAGAAGTCCGAGAACTTCTTTGGCGGCGGCACCCAGAACGGACGCTTCCTGCACACCAACCAGACCATCGCCATCTCCAACACGAACAACTGGACCGATGGCGGCGTTGCCTCGCCCAACCCGTTTTATTGGACGAGTGACGGCTACGGCGTACTCCGAAACACGTTTGCAGAGGGTTCCTACGACTTCGGTTCCACGGACTCATCGACGGTCACGACTTTGCACAGCGAGAATGAGTTTGATGCCTACTACTTCGTGGCGACCAACGAGGGCGCTTCGAACGTGGCAACCGAGATGCTGCAGGACTACTACAAGGTGACCGGTAACCCGGTACTGCTGCCCGAGTACGGGTTCTACCTTGGTCATCTTAATGCCTATAACCGTGATGGCTGGTCAACGACCTCGGGTCAAAAGAAGTGGGAGACCAAGGGCAGCAAGTCCTCGAGCGAGAAGGGCGACGTTAAGTACGAGTCTGGCATGTCGACGGGCTACAAGCTCGACGGCACACTTGCGGCCGAGACGCTCAACGGTGAGGGCCCTACGGTTGATACCGAGAACATGAAAGCGACCGATTTCGACCGCCAGTTCTCTGCTCGTCAGGTTATCGATGACTACGAGGACAACGACATGCCGCTCGGCTGGTTCCTGCCGAACGACGGTTACGGCGCCGGCTATGGCCAGAACGGTTACTACAAGACCGGCGGCGTCAACTCCGACGGAGCGAGCTCGGCCGACCGTCTTAACGCTGTGCGTGCCAATGTCGACAACCTTAAGAAGTTCACCGAGTATGCCAACTCCAAGGGTGTGAGCACGGGCTTGTGGACCCAGTCCAACCTTGAGCCCGACAGCAACCCTGAGACCCCGTGGCATCTGCTTCGCGACTTCGACGCCGAGGTCAAGACGGGAGGCATCACTACCCTTAAGACCGACGTTGCCTGGGTTGGATCTGGCTACTCCTTTGGTCTTAATGGCATCAAGACAGCTTATGACACGGTGACGACCGGCGCTAACAAGCGCCCCAACATCATCACGCTCGATGGTTGGGCCGGCACGCAGCGCTTTGGTGGCATTTGGACCGGCGACCAGTATGGCGGTAACTGGGAGTACATTCGCTTCCATATCCCCACGTATATCGGTCAGAGTCTTTCGGGCAACCCCAACATCGGCTCCGACATGGATGGCATCTTTGGCGGCGACCCCATCATCTCTGCGCGTGACTACCAGTGGAAGACGTTCACGCCCTCTATGCTTGACATGGACGGTTGGGGCACCTACCGTAAATCGCCCATGACGCACGGCGATCCCTACACAGGCATCTCGCGCTTCTACCTCAAGCTCAAGGCGCAGCTCATGCCCTATATCTACACGAGCGCGGCCTCGGCGGCCAACATCGACACGGGTAACGGCGATGCCGGCCTGCCCATGATCCGCGCCATGCTGCTTTCCGACAACTCCGAGTACGCCGCAAGCACTTCGACGCAGTACCAGTATATGTTCGGTGAGAACTTCCTAGTGGCACCGGTGTATCAGGATACCCAGGCAGACGAGAACGGCAACGACATTCGCAATGGGATTTACCTCCCCAACTACGGCACCGACGAGAATCCCACCATCTGGATCGATTACTTCTCGGGTAAGCAGTATCGCGGCGGCCAGGTTCTCAACAACTACGAGGCTCCGCTTTGGAAGCTGCCGCTGTTTGTGAAGGCCAACGCTATCGTGCCGATGTACGCCGAGAACAACAACCCCGAGGCCGTGAGCGACACCAACACCAAGGGTACCGACCGCAGCCAGCGTATCGTCGAGTTCTTCGCCACCGAGGGCGACGGCACCTTTACGCAGTACGAGGACGACGGCTCCTCCATCGAGAACAACACGACTGAGGACGATTCCTACGGCACGATCGACAATATCTCCTACGGTGAGCATGTGAGCACCGTCTACAGCTCCAAGGCCGCAGGCGGCACCGCGACCTTTACCGCCGAGGCCTCGCAGGGCGGCTACAACGGCTACGACTCCAACCGCACCACGACCTTCGTGGCCAATGTGTCCGCCAAGCCCACGAGCGTTGTCGCCAAGAACGGCGGATCCGCACTCAACGTGGTTGAGGTCGACTCGCAGGAGACCTTTGACGCCGCGACCCCCGAGGCCGGCCAGGCGGTCTAATTCTACAGCGAGACCCCCAACCTCAACCACTACGGCAGCGATGCGGACGGCACCGAGGCCGAGCAGGGCGAGAGCTTCAACAACACCAAGATCACCACGAACCCCAAGGTCTACGTCAAGTTCGCGAAGACCGATGTTGCTGCAGCGGCGCAGACGCTTGAGCTGGGCGGTTTCGTGAACGCCGACGCCACGCTCACAGCCGATCGCCTCAACGAGAACCTCTCCGCACCCACGAACCTTGCTGCCCCCGAGGACGCCACGACCCCAACGAGCATCAAGCTCACCTGGGGAAAGGTCGATGGTGCTACCTCCTACGACCTTAAGGTCGACGGCACTGTGTTTGCCGTGGGTGATGCGGCCGAGTTCACGCACACCGACCTCGCCTACAATAGCAAGCACACCTACCAGATTCGTTCGCGCAACGCCGAAGGTTACTCCGCCTGGAGCGATGTGCTCGAGGCGAACTCCGCACTCGATCCGTGGCGGAACGTCCCCGACGCCGAGGAAATCACCTGGGAGGGCTCACTTTACGGCAGCCATAAGGCCGAGCTCGCCTTCGACCATGAGTTCCAGTCGGGCGACGGCGGTTTCCACTCCGGTGGCAACGATCTGGGCAAGGCGCTTACCGTTGACTATGGACGCGCTTACAAGCTCGATAAGCTCGAGTACTATCCGCGCGATGACGCCGGCAACGGCACCGTGACCAAGATGCGTGTTGAGACGAGTCTCGATGGCGTCCACTGGACGAGCCAGGAGGTCGATTGGGCACGTTCCGCTGATTGTAAGACGGTAGCGTTTGACGGCACCGTGGCCGCCCGTTACGTGCGCATGACACCGCTCGCCTCGGTCGGCAATTTCTTCTCCGCGTCCGAGATTGCCATCTACAAGACCGACGGCACGGATGGCTTCGCCGTGGGCTCCAACCTCAACAAGGCCACGATCTCCGACGGAGACTACTCCAACATGAAGAACTATCTGGGCCTCGAGAATCGCGAGCCCGATACCCCGACGTTCGGTTCGCAGATCCGCGACCACTTCGCCGACCTCAACGATAACGGCGTTTACGACGTCTACGATTACTCGTTCACCATGGCGGGTCTTGACGGCGGCACTAAACAAAAGGGCAAGGTCGCAGGTTCGCTCGCGGTGATTCCGAGCAAGACCGAGGTCGAGGCCGGTGATGAGATCACCGTTGATGTCTATGCGGCCGACGCCAAGAACGTCAACGCCCTGGGCGCCCTCGTCAACTTCAAGAGCGACCAGTTCGAGTTTGTGTCCGAGAGCATCGCGCAGGACGGCTCGACTGCCGGCATGGAGAACCTGTCTCGCGAGAAGGTCCAGTTCGTGGACGGAACGCAGACTATCAATCTCGCCTTTGCCAACCGCGGCGATGGCAAGCTCTACAACGGTACTGGCGCGGTGGCGAGTTTCAAGCTCAAGGCCAAGACCGCCGGAAAGGTCGAACTGCCCTCGACATCTTGGCTTATCGGCCCGGCATGCGACGCACTTGAGTTTGCGAGCGACGGCACGGTGACGATGCCGGACGTTCCTCAGCCAACGGTCGCCGAGTACGCCCAGGATGCCTTCAACATCACGATGACCAACGATGAGCTCACGACCGACGACGGGACCAACGTCGAGAAACTTATCCAGCAGAAGAGCTATAACGCGCTGTTCGATAATAACGAGGGCGACAACGGCTTTGAGTTCCTGTGGAACTGGAGTGGCAACTGGGACAGCGAGGGTAAGCTACCGAGTTACGTGAAGCTTCCCACCACGATGACATTCGCATTTAAGACGCCGTCGAAACTCGATAGCGTCGAGGCCGTTAACCGCAACGGCGGCAACGGAACCGTACAGAAGATCAAGGCCGTCGTGACGTTCGAGGATGGCTCGATCCAAGAGTTCGCGGGCGGGGAGTACGATTCCTTCCTGGCTCGCTACGCCTTTGACCTCTCTGCCGAGAACAAGGGCAAGAAGGCGACCAAGGTCGAGGTCACGCCGCTTGAGGCATCGGGTGACCAGATGCTCACACTGCGTGAGGTCAACTTCAACTACACGCAGGGTGTCGAGGCCATCGAGGGTGTCGAGCTAGGCAAGAACCAGACCGAGTTCTTTGAAGGCGACATTACGCCCGTCGACGCCAAGGCTACGCCTGAGAGCGCTGGCTACCCCTATGTGACGGTCGAGAGCTCCGACCCCTCTGTGGTAAGCGTCTCCGCTGTTCAGGCTGGCGATAGCGTGAGCTACTACCTGCGTGCCAACAAGGCCGGCAAGGCAAAGATCACGGTGGCGTCGGTACTCGACCCCTCCAAGACCGCATCCTATGAGGTCGAGGTCAAGGCTGGTGTCGATACCTCTGCGCTCGTGGCAGCGCTTTCCAAGGCCGCGGGCTACAGCGAGTCCGTCTACACCAAGGATTCCTATGCAGCTCTCACCACTGCGGTCGAGGCGGCTCGGAAGCTCCTCGACAGCGGCCAGGGCAGCTATAGCAAGAAGGATGTCGCAGACGCCACTGCCAAGATCGAGAAGGCAATCGACGGCCTCAAGATGCGCCCTGTCGATGAGAAGATCCTCATCAACACGCCCGAGAACCGCAAGAACGTCAAGGTGGCCGACTTCTCGAGTGAGGCCGACTACGAGGGCAGCAACGCCGTCAACGCTCTCGACGGCGACGAGCGGACGCTTTGGCACAGCGACTGGGCCCATGGGACCGGTATGCCCCAGTATCTGAGTGTCGACCTGGGCCGCGACTACGATCTCACCGACGTTACATTCCTGCCGCGCCAGGACGGCGGCACTAACGGCGATATCTTCGAGGCCGAGATACTGGTCTCCGACACTGCCGACGGTTATGAGATGGGCACCGCCGCGTCGATGGGTACGTTCGCCTTCGACAACGACGGCCGCGTGCTCACCGACCGTGGCGACTGGAAGCAGATGAGCTTTGGCGCCGCGCGCGGTCGCTACGTGACCGTCAAGGTGATTCACGCCGGCGGTGGCGACGTTGATGCCTACTGCAGCATGGCGGAGCTCAAGTTCTACGGTACGGCCGTCCCCGATCCGGTGGCGAAGGATGATCTCGCTACCGCGATCGAAAAGGTTGATGCCGAGGTTGCTGCCGGCGACCTCAAGGCCGGTGACTACACCGAGGCCTCCTGGACGGCGCTCGAGAACGCCCTGGCGAGCGCCCGCGCCATCTTGAGCGATGAGGACGCCACGCAGGACGAGGTCGACCAGGCGCTCAGGGCGCTCGAGAGCGCCCGCGGCGCGCTCGAGAAGACCCCGGTGGTCCCGGTCGAGAATCCGACTAAGAAGCAGCTCAAGGCCCTGGTCAAGCAGGCGAAGGAGACTGACACCAGGGGCAAGACGGACGAGTCTGTCAAGGCCCTGACGGATGCCATTACCTACGCCGAGGACATCTTGGGTGATGAGAATGCTTCCGACACCCAGCTCCAGGCGGCCTATGACCAGCTCAAGCTGGCCATTGAGAGCCTCAGGGATGCCGACTCCGGCAACCAGGGCGGCTCGGGCAACCAGGGTTCCGGCAATGGCTCGAACGGCGGCAACCAGGCGGGCAAGCCCGCAGGCGACAAGGCCCAGGGCAGCAAGAAGAACGGTTCGGCGATCCCCAATACCGGCGACCAGACGGCGGCGACCGTCGTGACCGTCGGTGGTCTCGGCGCCATCATCGCCGCGATCGGCGCTTTCTTCCATCGTCGCAGCAAGGCCAAGTAGCCCCAGCAACAGCTAAGCAAGCGTGCCCGCCGTCCCACCCAAGGACGGTGGGCATGCTTTTTGAATGTAGGCGGAAAGCTCCGACCCTTCGGCCTTAATCTCGCAAAGCATTCCGTCTCTCACCGAACACATCGGCATCGGTGGCTATACTTGAATTATTTGCAGTTAAGGGTCGCGGATTCGCTGCGTCACCGCTCTCAACAGGAGGTCTATGTTTATGGCAGATCAGAAGCCGGTTGTCGGGATCATCATGGGTTCCAAGTCCGATCTGGGCGTTATGGAAGGCTGCACCGCCGAGCTCGAGGCACTGGGTGTGCCCTATGAGCTCGTCATTGCGAGCGCGCACCGCACGCCGGCGAAGGTCCACGACTGGGCTTCGACTGCCGCCGATCGCGGTATCAAAGTGATTATCGCCGCCGCCGGCAAGGCCGCTCACTTGGGTGGTGTCGTGGCTGCCTTTACGCCGCTGCCGGTTATCGGCGTGCCTATGAAGACGAGTGACCTGGGCGGTATGGATTCGCTGCTGTCGATGGTGCAGATGCCTTCGGGCGTGCCCGTGGCCTGCGTTGCCATCAACGGTGCCAAGAACGCCGCCATCTATGCCACACAGATTCTGGGTGCTTGCGACCCCGAGTACCGCAAGGTTATCGAGAAGATGAAGCAGGAGATGGCTGACGCCTAAGCGTTCCGCCGTTTCACCGCAGTATAAGGAGAGCCATGTCCGATTATCAGGGAAAACGATTCAAGGCTTCTCAGATTCCCGATCCGTCGAAGCCGGGTGCTGCCCGTGCGGCACAGCAGGGTCGGACATCCTCTCCTCAGCAGCCGCGCGCGCCGCGCCCCGTGACACCGGCGACGCATCGTCGACAGGACGCGCCGGCCGCATATCGTCCTTCGTCTTATAGCTCCGCTAAGAAGCCGCCCCGGTCTTCATCGCATGCCGCGCCGTCGGATCGCACCGAGCCGCCGCGCAAAAAGCGCCACTCCATTATTCCCATTCTGCTCATCATCATCGGTATCGGTCTGATTGTCGCCGCCGCCGCTATTTTTATTAATGCCCAGATTGGCTATAAGCAGGCGAGCGATTCGTATCAGAAAATCGAGAAGCAATATGTAAGCGATAAGGACGCCAGCGGCGTGCCGATTATCGACTTTGATGCGCTTGCTCAGACGAACCCCGAGATTGTGGGTTGGATTTACGTGCCGGGAACCAACATCAACTATCCCGTGGTGCAGACCAACAACAACTCCAAATACCTCAACACGCTGTTCGATGGCACGTCTAACGCCTCGGGTGCCATCTTCTTGGATAGCGATGACACCGCGCCGGGAATGGTCGACCAGCAGACCACGATCTACGGCCACCATATGAACGATGGGTCGATGTTCAACGTGATTTCGGATACGACTGACCAGGCAACGTTCGATAGCATTGAATATGTGTACTACATCACGCGCGATGCGACGTATAAGTTGCGTCCGCTGGCGACCAAGGTGGTCGAGGACACGTATGCCAAGGCGCGCACGACCAATTTTGAGGGCGACGACGGACTCAAGAACTACCTGTCCGAGATGCTCGACGGCGCTTCTGCCGTGGCGAGTGATGCCACCGATCGTGCCGCTTCGGCAACTAAGGTTGTAACGCTTGTGACCTGTCGTTCGCTGTCGCTGAGCAACACACGCGCCGTCATGGTGCTCACGCCGGTCGAGGAATAAGTTGTTCGAGAGTAGCTAAAAAGGCCCCGTCCCAAATTGGCTACTCGACGACGGTAAGGGAGAAATGATGCTCGAGAGTGGCAAATTGATGCCTTCGATTGATGCTTGGCTGCGCGAGGCCAAGGCCGATGCTTCGGCGGCAGGCTGTGGGATGTATCTGACGCATAACGGTGTGGTGCGCGCGACGCCCAAGACTGAGGTGCGCGGAGTCGAGGCCGATGGCGTGGCGCCTGGGCATAAGGTGGGCGGCATGGTGTTTGGCTTCGATGCTCAGAAGGTGCAGGCTGCTATCGAGGCGACGCGTGCGATGCCGGGTATCGGCTATGTGCGTGTGTGGCTGGCAAGCGGCGAGCTTGCCGTAGGTGACGACATCATGCTCGTGCTCATCGGCGGGGACATTCGCCCGCACGTGGTCGATGCGCTGCAGGCGCTCGTTGGCACCATTAAGAACGAATGCGTGAGTGAGGTCGAGCGCGAGGCGTAGAGGCTTGCGTCGATAGAAGGATCGTTTATAAAAATGCCCACCGGTACGTGTGATACCGGCGGGCATTTTGCGTTTTGGGCGCGGTGGGCGCTACACGCGCGTCGCATCCTTGGGGCTCATGGTCATGCTCTGGAAGCGGTTTTCCATGTACTCGTTATCGAAGTGCTCTCCGTAGAACTGTGCGACGGGAATGTCCGGCTCCGTGTCGTTAACGCGCTGGTACCAGTAGTCGAGCGACTGCAGCGTCATGACGCCGTCGACCAGCATGATAACGGTAAAGATGACGGTGGCCGAGTAGCGGCTCTTCCAGGGGATCTTGTTGATAAGCTTAAGCAGCCTCGGCAGCAGCAGCTTGATCCAGATGAGGCCGCCCAGGCCCCACAGGCAGGCGAAGCCCGTGCAGGTGCGTCCGCCCGTGAGGACCACGAGCGGATCGGGCAAACCGAACAGCGTTATGTGCGAGTAGCTCCACGAGACCACGCCAAACGCGGTCTGCATAAACCAGCCCACGAACACCTCAAAGCTGGCGCCGAGCAGGGCGCTCACCAGGAAAATGATGATGGGGTTCTTTTTGTAGAAGCGGTTAAGCACCATGGTCATGAGCACGGCGCCAAATCCGTAGATGGGGCTGAAGGGGCCAAACAGCATGCCGGCGCGGTTCTGATAGACGCCCGGGTCGTCGACCGTCATGTGCCAGATGTCCTCGGCGATCAGGCCGAGTATGCAGCAGACAAAGAACACCCAGAACAGGTTGAAGTAGTTGAGCTTGATGTAGCCCTCGCCGGTTTCATCGCGGCCGAGCATGCCCTCGGCGGCGGCGTCGCGGTCGAGCATCTCCTGCAGGCGGCGCTGCAGTTCGCGCTCCTGACGCAGCGTGGGGTCGACGGTTGCCGAAAGTGCAACAAGGATGCCGAGCTGGATCGCGGGACGCAGCAGGAAGGGCCCGATGCCCTGGAGCATCACGTCGACCAAAAGCTCGACGACGGTGAATGCAATAAGGATGTAGGACAGGCGGGCGGCGTTGCGGCGCTGGTTTTTGATAAGGTCCAGGCCAAAGATGATTAAGATGACGGCACTTGCCGCAGAGAGCATGATGCCGGCGACGATAAGGCCGACTGCGACGAGCGTGTTGTCGCCGAGCTTTTCGGTGGCGTTGCCGTTAACAAGTGCCGTGATGACCTGCCACATAAAGGCAGCGACCGACGGGAGCGTGCCCACGCCGGAAAGGATGCACAGGACGGCGTACACCTTAATGATGAGGGGAATCTTCTTGACCTCTGTGGCGCTGGGGACGCTGGGGTCGAGTTCGTTTCGATCCATACAGAACCTTTCTCGCTTTGTTGTAGGTTATAAGGATACGCCGCCGACCTGCCAAAAGACAGGGCGAACGTCCCAATTGCAACTTTGTAATCCCCAACGGCGGACGCGGCGGCCATCTGGGGGCGCGGGCACTTACACTGGACAGACCGATAAAATGTTTGGCAACAAAACTGATTATTAGCTCGGTGGGCTTTTAAAAAGCGCTGCTCATGCGCTGGGGAGCACGTCGCGCCGTGCGTATAATAAGGCGGGTAACGCCAAAAATACGAGGCTCTGAGGGGATACCATGTCTCAAGAAACCATCCGCGCGGCCGAGCGTGCCGCGGGACAGGTGAACACCATGTCGACGTATGATCCGGACTCCGACCAGCTGCATGAGGAATGTGGCATTTTCGGCGTATGGGCGCCCGATCGCGACGTGGCTCGACTGACGTACTTTGGCCTGCGTGCGCTGCAGCACCGTGGCCAGGAATCGGCTGGAATCGCCGTGGGTGACGGCGGCACGGTTATGGTCCGCAAAGATCTGGGCCTGCTCGACCGCGTGTTCTCCAACGCCGACCTGTCGACGCTCTCCGGCCAGCTGGCCGTGGGTCATGTGCGCTACGGCACTGCCGGCGCCAAGAGCTGGGAAGCCTCTCAGCCGCACCTCTCTACCATCAATAGCGTCATTATCGCGCTCGCGCACAACGGCACCCTCGTCAACACCGACGAGCTGCGCCGTCAGCTGATCGAGCTGGGCGTGCCGTTCCTCTCCAATTCGGATTCCGAGGTCGCGACCAAGCTTATCGGCTACTTTACCCAGCGTACGGGCCACCTGCGCGAGGGTATTCGCAAGACCATGGAGCTCGTGCGCGGCGGCTACGCCATGACGCTCATCAACGAGCAGGCGCTCTACGCATTCCGCGATCCACACGGCATTCGCCCGCTCGTGCTGGGCAAGCTGGTGGACGAGGGTCTGGACCAGGCCGATGCCGCAGCCGTTTCGCAGCTGCCGTCGCAGGACGGCGCCGCGACGGTCGACTCCGCCGTCCGTGTCACGCGCGCCGGCGGCTGGGTCGTTGCTTCCGAGACCTGCGCACTCGACATCGTGGGTGCCGAGTACGTCCGTGACGTCCGTCCCGGCGAGATCTTGCGCATCAGCGCCGAGGGCCTGGTATCCGAGCAGGGCGTGCCTGCAGCCGAAGAGCCCGCCAACTGCATCTTTGAGCAGGTCTACTTTGCCCGCCCCGACTCCATCATGAACGGCAAGAGCGTCTATGCCTGCCGTTACGACATGGGTCGTCAGCTGGCACATGAGGAGCCTGTCGAGGCCGACCTGGTCATCGGCGTGCCCGACTCCGGCCTGCCGCCTGCGGAGGGGTATTCGCACGAGAGCGGTATTCCCTTTGGCGAGGGCCTTATCAAGAACCGCTACGTGGGCCGTACGTTTATCGAGCCTACGCAGGAGTTGCGCGCCATGGGCGTGCGCATGAAGCTCAACCCGCTGCGCGACAACATCGAGGGCAAGCGCCTGGTCGTCATCGACGACTCCATCGTGCGCGGCACCACCATGGTGCAGCTCGTCAAGATGCTGCGCAACGCCGGCGCCAAGGAGATTCATATCCGCATCAACTCGCCCGAGGTCATCTGGCCGTGCTTCTACGGTATCGATACCGACGTGCAGTCGCAGCTTATCAGCGCCAACAAGACGGTCGACGAGATTTGCGAGTATATCGGCGCCGATTCGCTGGCCTTCCTTTCGGTCGAGGGCCTGCTTAAGGTCATGCCCAAGGGCGGTTACTGCGATGCGTGCTTTACCGGCCGCTACCCCGTGGCGATTCCCGAGAGCTTTGGCCGCGACAAGTTTATGGAGGGCTTTAAGCCCCGCAACCTGGACAAGCCGCTGCACTTTGACGACGACGCCGTGATCGAGAAATACGACGACCGCAGCTGGGAAGAGGAGCACGGCGAGGCATAAAACCTGCCATATGGGGACAGGTTTATTTTGGTAGGTTTTACCTGCTGTTTTGTTGATATGACGGCGCGTGCTGTTATGGCGCGCGCCGAAATGAACGCAACTATGAGCACCGTTTGGCGCCCGTGCGGCGCCACGGTAGTGGGAGAGGAAGGCTCAGATGAGCGACAGCAAGCATGTGACGTACGAGGACGCCGGCGTCGACACCGCCGAGGGCGGTCGCGCCGTCGACGCGATTAAGCAGATGGTCAAGGACACTAACCGTTCCGAGGTTATCGGTGGCATCGGCGGCTTTGGCGGCCTGTTCTCGGCCGCCGCGCTCAAGGATATGGAAGACCCGATCCTGATTAGCGGTACCGACGGCGTGGGCACCAAGCTCGTGCTCGCCCAGATCATGGACCGTCACGAGACGGTTGGCCAGGACCTGGTCGCTATGTGCGTCAACGATATTCTGGCTTCGGGCGCCGAGCCGCTGTTCTTCCTGGACTACGTTGCCATCGGTCACATCGAGGCCGAGCACATGGCAAAGATCATCAAGGGCGTGGCCGACGGCTGCAAGCTCGCGGGTTGCGCGCTCGTGGGCGGCGAGATGGCCGAGCACCCGGGCGTTATGGCTCCGGCCGACTACGACCTCGCCGGCTTTACCGTGGGCGTCGTCGATCGTCCCAAGATGCTCGACCCCGCGAACGTTCGCCCGGGCGATGTGATCCTGGGCCTGCCTTCCACCGGCGTGCACTCCAACGGCTACTCGCTCGTGCGCAAGGTCATCGGCGTCGACGGCATTAAGCCGGGCACGCCCGAGGCCGCCGCTAAGGCCGAGGAGCTGAGCCGTCCGCTCGAGGAGCTCGGCGGCGCATCGCTCGCTGACGCCCTGCTCGCTCCCACGCGCATCTACGTCAAGCCGATTCTTGAACTGCTGCGTGGCGGCGCTCCGGTGCACGCGATTGCCCACATTACCGGCGGCGGCATCACCGAGAACCTCAACCGTGCGCTGGCCGACGACGTCGATGCCGTGGTCACCCGCAATGGCGCCGAGATGGGCTGGGACGTTCCGCCCGTCATCACCTACGTGTCGCGCCAGGCCGAGCTCGCGCCCAACGAGGCATGCAAGACCTTCAACATGGGCGTCGGCCTGTGTCTGATCGTCGCCCCCGAGGACGAGGCCGCCGTGACCGAGGCACTGGTCGCGCTGGGCGAGAAGCCGTTCCGCGTGGGCGAGTGCGTCGAGGGTTCCGGTAAGGTCGTGTACTCCGATGAGCGCTAACGAGCAGATGGCTACTGCCGAGGGCCTGGACTTTGTGCCCTATACCCGTCCGACTGGCACCGATACGGCTGAGCCGCTCAAGATCGGTGTGCTCATCAGCGGTTCGGGTACCAACCTGCAAGCGCTGATCGATCTGATTGCCGCCGGCAAGCTCAACGCTTCTATTGAGCTTGTGGTGTCGAGCCGTCCTTCGGCCAAGGGTCTGCAACGTGCAGAGCGTGCGGGCATCCAGACGCTTACGCTGTCCAAGGATGTCTATGCCGACCCCATCGCCGCCGACGAGATCATCGCGCACGAGCTGCTCGAGCGCGGCTGCGAGTATGTGGTCATGGCCGGCTACATGCGCATGGTGCATACACCGCTGCTGGCGGCGTTTCCCAACCGCGTGGTCAACTTGCATCCGGCGCTGCTGCCGAGCTTTACCGGTGCGCATGCGATTGACGATGCCTTTGTGCGCGGCGTCAAGGTAACTGGCGTGACCGTGCATTTTGCCAACGAGGTCTACGACAACGGTCCCATCATCGCCCAGCGTGCGCTGGCTGTCGAGGAGGGCTGGGATGTCGACACGCTCGAGGAGCACATCCACGCGATTGAGCACGTGCTGTATCCCGAGGTCGTGCAAATGCTCGCCGACGGCCGCGTCCACGTGCTGGAGAGCGGCAAGGTCGCAATTGATGCGCCCCGCGGCTAGCGGCGCACAGTACAATTTAGTTGAGTGGTCAGGGTGGTCATTGGCGCCAAGGCGCGCGTGGCCACCTTTTGTTTTGGGTAGTCATCGGGGACGTTCTTGAATGACTAGGTGAGAGAGGTGAGCGCATGGCGGATAACGAAGCGCTGTTTGCGCCTGAGCTGGTGTTTTTTGATTGGGAGTGTGCGACGCCGGATGAGGTGTTCGCGCGGCTTGAGGGCGAGCTTGTACCGCGTGGCTACATTGCCGACGGTTGGTTCGACGCCGTTCGCACGCGCGAGGATGCCTATCCCACGGGTCTTGCCATGCCGGCGGCAAACATTGCCATTCCGCATACCGATCCGGGGTTTGTGGCCAAGCCCTATATCGCGGTGGTGAAGCCCGCCGCGCCCGTGACATTTAACGCTATGGCTGGCATGGGCGCTCCGGTGCCGGCGCAGATCGTCATCAATCTGGGCATCGCCGAGCCGGGCGGCCAGGTCGAGGCCCTGCAGGCGCTCATGAACATCTTTATGGACGCCGATGCCGCAGCCGACGTGCTCGGCCAGACCACGTCCCAGGGCATGGTCGACGCCATCCGCCGTCACTTCTAAGGTGCCGGCTGCCAGAGCTGTCCCCTTTGCACCAAAATGGTGCAGATTAACCTGTCCCCAATGCACCAAGCGTGCCGCGGGGGCTGCGTTGTGACACAATGGCGTTTGTTCGATTCGTTATGCGAAAGGCCAACTATGGCAAATAAGAAAAAGAACCCCGAGGCCGCGCCGACGCCCGAGCAACAGGCCCGCGCCGCCTCCAGCTCTCGTAAGAAGCAGCGCAAGACCTATGTGTCCAAGACCGTCAAGATTATCCTAGTGGTTATCGGCGTACTAGCGATGCTGCTTTCCGTCTCGGCCATGGCGTGCTCCGGCCTGATGTCGCAGACCGAAAGCGCCAGCTCGGGCTATAAGCTCACTGGCGGCGTGGCTGCTACCATCAATGGCACCAACCTCACCGAGGACACCGTGACCAAGCAGATCATGAGCATGCGCACGTCCTACGGCTACACCAAGGACAAAGACTGGGCGCAGTACCTGGTCGACAACGACCTCACGCCCAAGAAGTATCGCAAGCAGCTCATCGACTCCTACACGCAGCAGATTCTGCTTCAGCAAGCGCAGAAGGAAAACGGCGTGACCGTCTCGGACGAGGAGGTCGAGAAGGCCTGGAAGGACGCCTGCAAGAGCGCCGGCGGCGCCAAGGCCTTTAAGAAGACGCTTAAGACCTACGGCTACACCGAGGACACCTACAAGGACTCGCTCAAGGAGAGCCTGGCGCAGCAAAAGCTCAAGGATGCGGTAGCGCCCACAAGCAAGCCCAAGGACAGCGAGATTGTCGATTACATCAACGAGAACCTGTCCAACTACAATGACGCCCGCCGTTCGTCGAATATTCTGATCAAGGTCGATTCCGACGCTTCCGATGAGGACAAGGCCGCCGCCAAGGCCAAGGCGCAGGAGTGCCTGGACAAGATCAACTCCGGCGAGCTGAGCTTTGAGGACGCCGTAAAGCAGTACTCCGACGATACCGGCTCCAAGGATAAGAAGGGCGATGTGGGCTGGGACAAGCTCACCACCTTCGTCGACAGCTACCAGGCGGCGCTCGAGGGGCTCAACAAGGGCGATGTGAGCGACGTCGTCGAGTCGACCTATGGTTACCACATCATCAAGTGCACCGACTACTTCCATGTCGATAATCAGGTCGATGACATTAAGCAGGTACCCAAGGACATCAAGAAGTACGTCTCCAACGTGGTGAAGACGCAGACGGCAAGCACCGCGTACAGCGAGTGGCTGGAGCAGTACAAGAAGGACGCCGACATCACCGTTAACCCCATGCCTAAGGACGTGCCCTATAACGTGAGCCTGAAGGGCGTCACCAAGAGTTCGACCGACGACGCGTCGACGACTGAGTAATCATGGGGCGGCGCCCGCGTGAGTGCCGCCCACGCTATTGAGGAGGATTTGCAGATGACCAACGAAGAGCTGCAGAAGGAAATGATCGCGGCCATGAAGGCTAAGGACAAGGTTCGCCTGTCCATCATTCGCCAGGTCAAGGCCGAGGTGAAGAATATCGAGGTCAACGAGCGCCGCGATGTGACCGAGGAAGACGTCAACAGCATGATCAAGCGTCTGATTAAGCAGACGAGCGAGACGCTGGAGATGTCCATCAAGGCCGGCACCGACCAAGAGCGTACCGATAACCTGAGCGAGCAGGTCAAGATTCTGGAGAGCCTGCTGCCCGCGCAGGTTTCGGGCGAGGAGCTCGAGGCTCTGATCGAGCAGGTTATTGCCGAGCTGGGCGCCACGTCCAAGAAGCAGATGGGCCAGGTCATGGGCGCTCTGGGCAAGGCCACCGGTGGCAACTTCGACAAGCCGGCAGCAGCAAAGATCGTCGGCGCAAAATTGGCGTAAGTGCCGGCCGACACATAGTTGATGTTGAGGGGGGCGTGACCATTGCGGTCGCGCCCCTTTTTTGATGGCAGCTGAAGGGCACTCATTGGGGACAGACTTAAATGAGTACCCAATGAGTAGGTGATCATTTAAGGGTACTCATTTAAGGGTACTCATTTAAGTCTGTTCCCAATGAGTGCCCGAGTGCCCAATGAGTGGGCGGAAGATTGCGGGTTCCCAATGAGTGCCCGAGTGCCCAATGAGTGGGCGGAAGGTTGCGGGTTCTTTACGGGGATGTAGTGTGGGCTGCGGAAACGTGGTTCTTTCCGTACAATAGTTCAACTCGTGTAAACGCAGGGAAGGGACATTCATGGCAGACATGATCGAGATTAAGCATCTCAACAAGTACTTTGGCGACCTGCATGTGCTCAAAGATATCAATCTCACCGTCAAGCGCGGCGAGAAGCTCGTAATGATCGGGCCTTCCGGCTCGGGCAAGTCGACGCTCATCCGTTGCGTCGATTATCTGGAGGAGCCCACGTCGGGCGAGGTCGTCATCGACGGTACGCCGCTTACCAAGAAGAATCACCTGGAGATGGCTCGCAAGTATAGCTCCATGGTGTTTCAGCAGTTCAACCTGTATCCCAACATGACGGTGCTGGGCAATCTGACGCTCGCGCCCATCAAGCTGCAAAAGAAGAGCAAGGAGGAGGCGACCGAGATCGCCATCGCCGCGCTCAAGCGCGTTGGCATGGCTCATAAGGCCGGCGAGTATCCGCAGAACCTCTCGGGCGGTCAGCAGCAGCGCATCGCTATCGCCCGTGCCCTGTGCACCAAGCAGCCCATCATCCTGTTTGACGAACCGACCTCGGCGCTCGACCCCGAGATGGTCCAGGAAGTCCTGGACGTTATGATTGAGCTCGCGCAGGAGGATATCACCATGATCTGCGTGACGCATGAGATGGGCTTTGCGCGCCAGGTGGCCGACCGCGTCATCTTTATGGAGGACGGCCGCATTCTGGAGGAGGGCACGCCCGAGCACTTCTTCGATAACCCCGAGAACCCGCGCTGCCGCGAGTTCCTGTCCAAGATTCTGCACTAGGCGCGATGATGGACATGACGGATATGACGAGGGCGGCCGTGTCGCGCCGTCACTTTTTGCAGCTGGCTGGCGCCGGCATGCTTGCGCTGACGGGGACCGCGCTTACCGGTTGCGGCAACTCTACCAGCGGCGAGGGCTCCGACAAGGGGTCCAAGCTTGCGGCCATTAAGTCGCGTGGCCATCTGAATGCCGGCGTTAAGAAGGACGTTCCCGGTTACGGCTATTACGACACCGCCAAGGGTCGCTTTGAGGGCATGGAAGTCGATTTGTGCTACCAGATCGCCGCTGCCGTCTTTGGCGTGAGCTATAAGGAGGCCCGCGCCCAGGAGCTTGTCGAGTTTACCGACGTAACGCCCAAGACACGCGGCCCGCTGATCGATAACGGCCAACTCGACGTGGTCGCGGCGACCTACACCATCACCGACGAGCGCAAGAAGAGCTGGGATTTCTCGACGCCGTACCGCACCGACTACGTGGGACTTATGGTCAAGAAGCGTTCGGGCTTTACCTCGATTGAGGACCTGGACGGCAAGGTCGTTGGCGTGAGCCAGGGTGCTACCACGCAGGGCCTGATCGAGCAGATGATCAAGGACAACGGCTTTAGCTGTGAGCCCGAGTTTAGGGCCTTTAGTGGCTATCCCATCATCAAGAGTTCCCTCGACGCCGGCAATATCGACGTCTTTGCCATGGACCGCTCCACGCTGGCCGGTTACATGAACGAGACCGTTGAGCTGCTGCAGCCCGAGGTCAAGTTTGGCGAGCAGGGCTACGGCGTGGCGACCAAGAAGGGCTGCGACCTTTCGGCCGTGGTCGATCAGGTGATTTGCGATCGCCTGGCCGATGGCTGGCTCGACCAAGAGGTCAAGACCTGGGGTCTTGTATAGGCGCATCGTCCAAGGAAGGAATCAAATGCTCGAAGGATTGTTTGACGCCGACCGCTGGTCGACGACATTTCAAAACATGGGGCCCTTCTGGGAGGGCTTTGGCGTGACGCTGCAGGTGGTCGTTGCCGGTCTGCTGCTGTCGCTGGTGCTGGGCACGCTGCTGGGTGTGTTCTCTACCACTCGTTCGCGCGTGCTGCGCGCCATAAGCCGCGTATACGTGGAGTTTTACCAGAACACCCCGTTGCCCGTACAGGTGCTCTTTATGTACATGGCCGGTCCGCAGTTTTTGCAGGCCATAACCGGTGCCGACCAGCCGGTGCGCATCGCGCCGTTCGTGCTGGGCTTCTTGGGCGTGGGTCTGTATCACGCGGCCTACATTTCGGAGGTCATCCGCACTGGTATCGAGGCGGTTCCGCGCGGTCAGATGGAGGCGGCCCAGAGCCAGGGCTTCACCCGTGCGCAGGCGTACTGGTACATCGTACTGCCCCAGACGTTCAAGATCATTCTGCCGCCGCTGTGTAACCAGGCGCTCAACCTGGTCAAGAACACGTCGGTGCTGGCGCTTGTGGCCGGCGGCGACCTTATGTACCGTTCCGACAACTTTGTGAGTCTGTACGGTTACCTGCAGGGATACATCGTCTGCTGCCTTATGTACTTCATCATCTGCTTTCCGCTTGCCATGCTGGTTCAGTGGCTCGAGCGCCGCTCCAAGGAGCGTCCGCGCGGCGTGAGCCTGGCCGAGCTGGGGCTCGACAACGTAGAGGAGGCCTAGCGCATGGAAATCTTCAACGCGACTAACCTGCTCTACATTTGGGGCGGCTTTGTTAAGACGATCGAGATCTCGGCGCTGTCGATCTTTTTCTCGCTCATCTTTGGCACGGTGCTGGCGCTCATCAAGAGCTATGCGCCCCGCCCGTTCCGTATTTTGGTGAGCGCCTATATCGAGCTGTTCCGCTGCACGCCGAACCTGCTGTGGATCCTGTTTATCTACTTTACGGTGCAGGGTTTGGACATTGTGATTTCGACCATCGCCTTTACGCTGTTTACCAGTGCTGTTATGGCCGAGATTGCGCGCGGCGGCCTCAACTCGATTCCGCGCGGCCAGTTTGAGGCAGCGCAGAGCCAGGGCTTTGGCTTCTTTGCCACCATGCGCTACATCATTCTGCCGCAGACGTTTAAGACGATCATTCCGGCGCTGTTTAGCCAGTGCACGACCGTCATTAAGGACAGCTCGTATCTTTCGGGCATTAACGTGGCCGAGCTCATGTACACGGCAAACGTCGTGATGGCCCACGCAATCGACCTGTCGCAGGTGCTTATGCTCTACGGCCTGGTGTTTGCGATGTACTTTGTGCTCAACTTTGGTATCTCGCTGCTGGTTCGCGCATATCAGAGGCGAATGGTGGCAGCGTAGAATGTGACAAAGGGACTGTCCCTTTGTCACATAGAGAAAGGAATCGCGATGAGCGATCTGGAGAATAAGAAGAATCCTGTGGTCATTACCATCGCGCGCGACTTTGGCGCCGAGGGCCACGAGATTGGTCGCATGCTTGCCGACGAGTTGGGGATTCCGCTGTACGATAACGAGCTGCTGGTACGTGCGTCGCTGCGCGCGGGCGAGTCGCTCGACAAGATGGCCGCCTACGACGAGCGTCTGGCCGTGGAGAACATGGCGTTCCTGCCCGACCGCTACGACGCGCGTTCGTACTCGGACAAGTTGTTCCAGAAGATGAGCCAGGTGATTTTGGACCTGGGCGAGACCGAGAGCTGCATTATCGAAGGCCGCCTGTCCGATTACCTGCTGCGTAACAACCCCAACCACATTGCCGTATTGGTGACCGCTCCTTTTGAGGACCGCGTCGAGATTGTGCGCAAGAAGCGTGGCCTTAATAAAAAGAAGGGCGCCAAGCTGGTCAAGCAGCAGCAGAAGGCGCGCGAGGCGTTCTATAAGCGCTACAGTGCCGGAAAGTGGAAGATGACGAGCGGCAAGGATATCGTCGTCAACCGCGCCAAGCTGGGCCGCGAAGGCTGCAAAGACGTCATAGCCGCTGCCTACCGCTACAAAGTGGCTCAACTCGAAGGCTAGCCGACCAAAAACCACCGCAAAGGGTACAGGCACCTTTGTGGTGGTTTTTGTTTTAGGCCGAGGGGAAGGCCTTGGCGGCAGTGCCTATCCTCGGCTTTTGCATAGTCTCGATCTGTAACACCAAGCCAGCGAAAATGGCTCTAACTGTTACAGATTGAGATGAACCCTTCGGCCGTCAGCCCAACGTCTTGATCTGTAACACCAGGCGGCATATTTGGTCTCTAACTGTTACAGATTGAGATGCGGCGTGGGCGGCCGGCACAATATCTCGATCTGTAACAACTACGATGCTCAACGGGCTCCAGGTGTTACAGATTGAGACAAAACGAACGGCCAAGTCCCCAACCACCACAAAGGCACCTGCCCCCTTTGTGGTGGTTGGGGCGGTCGGCATAGAAAAAGTCCCCGCCGGACGTGTGCTCGACGGGGACTTTGCCGTTTGATGGCGAGCGCTGTAGGTGATTACTCGCCCAGCAGGCTCTTGGTGATCGAAGCGGCGGCCTTCTTGCCGGCGCCCATCGCCAGAATGACCGTAGCGGCACCGGTGACGATGTCGCCGCCGGCCCAGATGCGGGGATCGGTGGTCTGGCCGGTCTCCTCGTCGGCGACGATGTAGCCCCACTTGTTGAGCTCCATCTTGCCGCCGATCTTGGCAGCGAAGGGGTTGGCGTTGGTGCCGATAGCCGAGATCGCGACATCGCAGGGGATCTCCTCGATGGCGCCCTCGATGGGCACCGGGCGACGACGGCCGGACTCGTCAGGCTCGCCGAGCTCCATCTTCTGGACCTTGACGGCGCACACGGAGCCGTCCTCGCCAGCGACGAACTCGAGCGGGGAGACGAGCGGCAGAACCTCGACGCCCTCGGCCTTAGCATGGTGCAGCTCGGCGCGACGGCAGGGCATCTCGTCCTCGGTACGACGGTAGGCGATGATGGCGTGCTCGGCGCCCAGGCGCTTGGCGGTACGGACGGCGTCCATGGCCACGTTGCCGCCGCCAAAGACAACGACGTTCTTGCCGTGCTTGGTGGGGGTGTCGTACTCGGGGAACTTGTTGGCCTTCATCAGGTTCACGCGGGTGAGGTACTCGTTCGCGAAGAAGACGTTGGGCAGGTTCTCGCCGGGGACGTTGAGGAACTTGGGCAGGCCAGCGCCGGTCGCCACGTAGATGGCGTCGAAGCCCTGCTCGAACAGCTCCTCGGCCGTGGCCATGTTGCCCACGACGGAGTTGTACTCAAACTTGACGCCCATGTCCTCCAAGCCGTCGATCTCGCGCTTGACGACTGCCTTGGGCAGGCGGAACTCGGGGATGCCGTAGACCAGCACGCCGCCGCCGGTGAAGAAGGCCTCAAAGACGGTAACGTCAAAGCCGTTACGGGCGAGCTCGCCGGCGCAGGTGATGCCGGACGGGCCGGAGCCGACGACGGCGACCTTCTTGCCGTTCTTGGGGGCCATCTTGGGCGTGGAAGCGAGCTCGGGGCGGTCACCCAGGAAGCGCTCGAGCTGGCCGATGGCCACGGGCTCGGACTTCTTACCACGGATGCACTTGCCCTCGCACTGGTTCTCCTGCGGGCAGACGCGGCCGCAGATGGCGGGAAGCATGGAGTCCTCGCGGATGGTATCGAGAGCGCCGCCGAAGTCCTTCGCGCGGATCTGCTCGATAAAGCGGGGGATGTTGATGTTGACGGGGCAGCCCTCAACACAGAACGGCTTCTTGCAGTTGAGGCAGCGCTCGGCCTCGGCCAGCGCCATCTCTTCGGTGAAGCCCTTGTCAACGGGGCGGAAGTCGCAGGCGCGCTCGGCAGCCGGCTCCTCGTTATCGGGGGTGCGGGGCGACTTCATATCGGCAACGAAACGACCGTTAACTAGTGGCATGCGCAGCTCTTTTCCTCATAAGCCTTGAGGGACTCGCCCTCTTCGGAACGGTAAGCGGCCTGGCGGGCACGAAGGTCATCCCAGTCGACCAGGGTGGCATCGAAGTCGGGGCCGTCGACGCAAGCGAACTTGGTCACGCCGCCCACCTCGACGCGGCAGCAGCCGCACATGCCGGTGCCGTCAACCATGATGGGGTTGAGGGACGCGGTAATGGGGGTGTCGTACTTCTGGGCGGTGAGGGTCGAGAACTTCATCATCGGAACGGGGCCGACGCAGAAGACCTGGCTCACGGCCTTGTCCTGCAGCAGGCGCTCCAGCGGAGCGGTGACAACGCCCTGCTCGCCGTAGGAGCCGTCATCGGTGGTGATGTGGATGTGGTCCTCGTCGAGGAGCTCGCGGAACTGGTCCTCCATGAGCAGGAGGTCCTTGGTGCGGGCGCCCATGATGGCGTGCACCTCGTGGCCGGTCTCGACCAGGTGCTTGGCGACCGGGAAGGCAATTGCCAGGCCGACGCCGCCGCCAATGACGGCGCAGGGGCCCTCGGCCATCTCGGTGGGAACGCCCAGCGGGCCCACGACGTCGCGCAGCGACTCGCCGGCCTCATAGGTGGAAAGCATCTCGGTGGTCTTGCCGATCACCATGAAGATGAACTCGACCCAGCCCTCGTCACCGTTCCAGCCAGCCAGGGTAAACGGGACGCGCTCGCCCGTCTCGTTGGCGCGAACCATGAGGAACTGTCCAGCGTGCGCATGCTTGGCGATTGCAGGCGCCTCGATGCGGAACTTGAACACCTTCTCCGAGAACTGCGTCTTCTCCAGGATCTTATACATAGAACCCCTCTCTTGTTAGGGCCGCCGAACCGTGCCTCCACGGAAATGGACGGTAGCCCGAGTAAAACCGTACGCGCACAGGCGTTGTGCAGACATACGGTGCAAATTATACCCTCATGGAGATGCTGTTTACGTGTGTCTTCGGCGGTTGGGAAAAGGGTTTATCCCGACCTACCAAAAAGGGACAGGTTTATTTTGGTCGGTTTTATCAGGCAAAACGACAAAGGGGGCCGGCCTCGCGCTTTGGTGAGGCCGGCCCCCTTTGGAGCGTTATGCATGTATGGTGGCAGCGTGTTTATTGCGATGCGGCCACCGCGGCGTTTCCGCAGATAAAAGCCGCCAAAATAAACATCCCTAAATGGTAGGTTTTAGTGCTTGCCGTTGGCGGAGGCGGCGCCGTTGACGTGGTCGCGGGCATAGATCACGCCGTGCACGATGGCGAGACCTGCGGCATCTGCGGCGCGGGCGCAGGTGTCCTGGAAGTCCTCGGCCTCGCGGGCGCGCAGCTGCTTGAGCACATAGTCTGCCACGGCCATCTTGCCGGGAGGGTTGCCGATGCCGGTGCGGATGCGACTGAAGTCGCGGCTGCCCATCTTGTCGATGATGGAGCGCAGGCCGTTGTGGCCGGCGTGGCCGCCGCCCACCTTGACGCGTACGTCGCCGGCGGGAATGTCGAGCTCGTCGTGGATTACAAGCAGCTCCTCGGCCTTGATCTTGTACTCGCGGCAGAGCTTGGAGATGGGGCCACCCGAGGTATTCATATACGACTGCGGCTTGACCAGCACGATCTGGCGCTTGCCGCCCTCTTCCTCGGCATCGTTGATGTTGATGAGCGTGACCTCGGCGCCGGCCTGGTTTTTCCAGTACGTGACGCCGGCCTGACGGGCCAACTCGTCGATCGCCTTAAAGCCGGCGTTGTGGCGGGTTTCGGCATATTCCTCGCCCGGGTTGCCAAGCCCGGCAACCATGCGAATCTTAAGCGGCTGTGCGGCTGCCATATTTGTCCTTCCGTTACACATAAAAGTTTAATCAACGACAAAGGCTACCACGCCCGCCGAAGGCGAGACTTCGTTTCAGCGAAATCCCACCAGACAAAAGCGCGGCCGCGGCAGAGCGAGCCGTCGGAACAGAAGAAACCCCCGCGCGACCTTTGCGAAGCAAGGGGGAGCGCGGGGGTTTCTTCTGTTCCGACGGCGATGCGCCGGGTTGCAAGGACGATGCGATTACAGCGCGAAGTCGCCGCCGACGAGCGTGGAGACGGGCTCCTCGTGGTAAACGGCGGAGATGGCCTGAGCGAACTCCTCGGCGACCGAGATGGTCTTGATCTTGCCGCCAACCTCGACGGGGATGGCGTCGGTGACGACGCACTCGACGATGGGGGCATCGTTCAGGCGCTCGATGGCCGGACCGGAGAAGATGCCGTGGGTGGCGCAGACGTAGATGTCGCCGGCGCCCATAGCCTTGAGCTCCTTGACGTTGGCGCACAGGGTGCCAGCGGTGTCGATCATGTCGTCGTTGATGATGCAGGTCTTGCCCTTGATGTCACCGATGATGCCCATGACCTCGGCGGCGTTGTGGCGCGGACGGCCCTTGTGGGCGATGGCCAGGTCGCAGCCAAGCATGTCGGACAGCTTCTTGGCGGCCTTGGCACGACCCACGTCGGGGGAGACGACAACCAGGTTGTCGGTGTCGAAGTGCATGTCGTTGTAGTACTGGCCAAACAGCGGCAGCGCGGACAGGTGGTTAACCGGGATATCAAAGAAGCCCTGGATCTGACCCTGGTGCAGGTCGAGGGTGATGATGCGGTTGACGCCGGCGCGCTCGAGCAGGTTGGCGACGAGGCGGGCAGTGATGGGCTCGCGCGGGCCGGCCTTGCGGTCCTGGCGGGCATAGCCGTAGTGGGTGATAACGGCGGTGATGGAGCGGGCGGATGCGCGCTTGGCAGCGTCGGTGGCGATGAGCAGCTCCATGAGCATGTCGTTGACGTTGCCGCCGGCCACGGACTGAATCAGGAAGACGTCGGCGCCGCGGACGGTCTCGTCGTAGCGGGCGTAAATCTCACCATTGGCGAACTGCTTTAGCGTAAGGCCCGAAAGCTCGACCCCAAGGTACTCAGCAATCTTCTGAGCGAGGGGACGGTTGGAGGAACCGGAATACACGCGGATGGACTTGCGCATATTCTCCGACTTCTCGGGATCATTAATCGGCATTACCCTTCTCCTTTATATCGAATGCCATATAGATGCCTTGTTGCATTGTAACCGCGCGGCGGGGTTTATCGAGTCTTGATAACGTCTTTACCGTCAACGGACACGAACCGACCACTCATCCGGCCGCGCAGGTCAGCATAGAAAAAGGAGCCGTCCCCATGGGAACAGCTCCTTAGATGCTTGGTAAAACGTTATACCTCGTCGTCCTCGTGCAGACGGCGGCGATAATCGGCGGCCCAGCCCTCAATATTTACCTGACGGGCGCGGCCCAGACCGAGCGCGTCTGCCGGGACCGGCTCGGTGATGACGGAGCCGGCGGCCACGAGCGCGCCGTCGCCAATCTGGGCGGGCGCGACCATCATGGTGTCGGAACCGATGAAGGCATCCTTGCCGATGACGGTCTTGTGCTTATGCACGCCGTCGTAGTTGCAGGTGATGGAGCCTGCGCCCACGTTGACGCCGGGGCCCATGGTGGTGTCGCCGATGTAGGACAGGTGCGGCACCTTGGATCCCTCGCCGATCGTGGACTTCTTGATCTCCACGTGCGTGCCGGCCTTGGAGCCGTCGAGCATGTGGGTGCCCGGGCGCAGGTAGGCGCGCGGGCCGCAGTCGACGCCGTTCTCGATGACGGCCTCGATGGCGATGGTCTCATCGATGGTGCAGCCGCTGCCGACGGTGGTGTCGGTGAGACGGCTGTTGGGGCCGAGCTGGCACTCCTCGCCCACGGTGACGTGGCCGATCAGGTGCGTCTGCGGCCACACGACGGTGTCGCGGCCGATAACGGCATCGGGGCCGATCCAGGCCTGCGTGGGGTCGATGAAGGTAACGCCCTCGGCCATCCAGTGCTCGTTGATGCGGTCGCGTGCGATGGCGGTAAGCTGCGCGAGCTGGATGCGGCTGTTGACGCCCAGGCCGTCGCGGTAGTCGTCACAGTGGAAGATGGAGGCCGCCTGGCCGTGACCCTTGAGGATTTCGAGCATGTCGGGCAGGTAGTACTCGGACTGCGCGTTGTCGTTGCCGATCTCGTTGATGTGGGCGGCGAGCTGTGCGCCGTCGAAGGCGTAGCAGCCGGCGTTGCACTCGAGCAGCGTGGCGGCCTGCTCGGACGTGCAGTCCTTCTGCTCGATGATGCGCTCGATCTGGCCGTCGGCGCCCAGCTTGATGCGGCCGTAGCCGAAGGGGTCGGGCGGGGTCATGGTCATGACGGTGCAGGCGAGCTCGCCGGTGGCGACGGTCTGCGCGAACTTGGCGACGGTGTCGGCGGTGATGAGCGGCAGGTCGCCGTTGAGCACGACGACCGGGCCTTGCGCGATGCCGCAGGCCTCGAGCGCGACCTTTACGGCGTGGCCGGTGCCCAGGCGCTCGGTCTGCTCGACGCACTCGACCTTGGTGGCGCTGGTGGCGTAGGCGCCGTCGATAAGGGCGCGCATCTCGTCGGCATGGCTGCCGATGACGACCACGACGCGGCTGCAGCCGGCCTTGATGGTGGCGTCGACGATCCACTGGACCATGGGCTTACCCAGGATCTTGTGCGAAACCTTGCAGTGGTTCGACTTCATGCGGGTGCCCTCGCCGGCGGCGAGGATAATTGCAGTTGCGTCCATGTGATCTCCTGTTACGTTATAGAGACGTGTGTTTGGAAACGATACACGGCGCAATATGATACCGCAGGCATATGATGAGCGCGTAACGTTTGGGTCGTGGCGGCTGGGTTTGTGGTTCCGGCGCGGCGGCTGCGCTGGTTGTGTATGGCGCCGGCGGCGCTACGCCGTTGGCGTTTGAGCGAGGGGATGAGGGTGCCCGTGGATATCATGCGAGAGGAATCGGGCAACGAGCCCGTCGCGGCATTCGCGATGTCGCATCCGGCGGTGCCGGCACTCTACATGGTGCTGACGCTGGGGCTCACCATGTTCTCGATGCAACCGGTGCTGATCGCGCTGTCGCTCGCGGGCGGGTTGGCGTATGGATTTGCGACGCGCGGGGCTGCCCGCACGTTGGGCGCGCTTCGCTGGCAGCTGCCGGTGATTTTGATCATTGCACTGGTCAACCCGCTGTTTAGCGCCTCGGGCTCGACGGAGCTGTTCCGTATTGGTATGCGCGCGGTGTATCTGGAGAGCATGGTATACGGCCTGTGCATGGGCGGGCTGTTTGTGGCGAGCGTGCTGTGGTTTGAGGCCGCGGCGTCGATGCTCGAATACGACAAGGTGCTCGCGCTGCTGGGTAATGCCGCACCGGTGATTGCGCTCATGATCTCGATGTGCATGCGGCTTATCCCGCAGTTTTTGCGCCGCGGTCGTACGGTGCTGGCGGTGCAGGATGCGATTGATGTGCCGGGCCGCGCGCCGGCCGACCCCGTACGCTCGCGCCTGCGGGCGTCGAGCGTGTTGATGGGCTGGGGCATGGAAGATTCGCTGGAGCGCGCGGACGCGATGCGCTCGCGCGGGTGGGGTGCCGCGACGCGTCGTACGACGTATGCGCGGTATCGGCTGGGGCGCAGCGACGTTGCCGCGCTGGTTGGGCTTGCGCTGTTTGGCGTGGTCACGGTGGCAGTGGCGTGGACCGCGACGACGCAGTATTCGTTTTATCCGCAGCTCTCGGTGCCGGCGCCGTGGCCGGGCTATGTCGTGTACGCTGCCTGGATGGTGCTGCCTTGCGCGTTGCACGCGATTGATGAGAAGAGGTTTGGCTGATGGCTCGGTTGGATAGGGGCCCGGTGTCGGGCGCGGCGTGCGGCCCGGATATTCCGGCGATTGAGGTACGGGGCCTGAGCTTTACCTACCCCGGGGCTGAGGCGCTGGTGCTCGACGGGCTCGACTGGTCTGTTCCCCAAGGTGCGTTTGCACTGCTCGTTGGCGGTACCGGGTCGGGCAAGTCGACGCTGCTCTCGCTGCTCAAACCCGAGATCGCGCCGATGGGCGAATGCGCCGGCGAGCTGTGCGTGCTGGGTGAGAGCGTTGCCGATATGGACGTTCGGGCGTCCGCAGAGCGCATGGGCTATGTGTTTCAGGATCCCGAGAACCAGATCGTGTGTGAAACCGTGTGGCACGAGATGGCGTTTGGCCTGGAAAACTTGGGTCTAGCGCGTGATGAGATGCGCCGTCGTGTAGCCGAGACCAGCTATTTCTTTGGGCTGGAGGACTGGCTCCACCGCGATACTGACACGCTTTCGGGTGGTCGCAAACAGTTGCTGTCGTTGGCGGCCGTTCTGGCGTTGCGTCCGCGTGTGCTGCTACTCGACGAGCCCACGTCTCAGCTCGATCCCGTTGCCGAGAAGAATTTTCTGCACGCGCTGTTTCGCGTGAACCGTGAGTTGGGCTGCACGGTTGTTGTGGCTACGCATCAACCGCGCCCAATGCTCGAGTATGCGACATGTGCGTACCGGATTGAGGACGGTCACGTGCGCGAGGTGGCGGATATGGCTTCTTTGGGACGCCGAGAATCGCTGTTTTCCGACGACATGTTGGGGTGGGGTGCCGTCCGATGTGCAAAAAACGGAGTATTCAGCAGGCGTGAGGACAATTTGGGCTCTCTGGAGCCGCCCGGGGACGTATCGAGCGCGAAAAAAAGCTCGGAATTGGACAAATCGTCCGAATTTGTGGCGCAAACGTCGCTCGAGAACGGCTCGGAAGCCTTCCCGCGCACGGATGGAAGCAGAATACTCCAAAAAATGCACGCTGGGTCGGCTACCACCCTGTCGGAAGGCTGGTTTCGCTACGATCGCGCGTGCGGTTGGGTGCTGCGCGGGCTCGATGCGTCGTTTTCGGCTGGCGCGGTGCATGCAGTCGTGGGCGGAAACGGCTGCGGCAAGTCGACGATGCTTTCGGTGCTGGCCAAGACTGCCAAGCTGCAGCGTGGTCGTATGGTGCGCGGGGCGGCCTCGGCTGCGCTGCTGCCGCAGAACCCCAAGGCCCTGCTGGTTGCCGAGACGGTGCGCGACGAGCTGATGGAATGGGCCTCGACCTGCGGATATGACGAGAACTTGGCGCGGGAGCGTGCGGCGCAACTGGGATTGGACGGCCTGGAGACGCGCCACCCCTACGATCTTTCGGGCGGACAGCGCCAGCTGCTTGCGTTGGCAAAGCTGCTGCTGATCGGCCCCGAGCTGCTGTTGCTTGATGAGCCCACCAAGGGCCTTGACCTGGCAAGTCGCTGCATTATCGCCCGCGCCCTGCGTGACCATGCGAAGGCTGGCGGCACCGTCATTATGGCCACGCACGATCTGGATTTTGCCGAGCAGGTTGCCGATGACATTGCTATGATGTTTGGCGGCGAGATCGCCTGCATGGAGCCGCCGACCGACTTCTTTGCCGACAACGTGTTTTATAGGGCGTGATGGGATGGCGGATTATCGCATCGTGCGCCTACTCGCAAAACAGGAGATACCGCTGCTGCTGGCGGTGCCAGCCGTGATGGCTGCGGCGTTGCTGGCGGGCGTCGAGCAGGCGGCGCTCGCCATGCTTGTCGTGGTGGCGCTGGTGCTTGCGCTGTTCTTTGCGGGTTACGAGGCGTCGCGCCCGGGCCTGCGCCAGATTATGCCCACGCTGGTGTTGGCGGCGTTGGCCGCGGCGGGGCGCATCTTGTTTGGCCCCATTCCCGACTTTAAACCGGTGAGCGCCATCGCCATTATCGCGGGGGCGACGCTTGGTCGCCGCAATGGTTTTATGGTTGGCGCGTTGGCAGCGCTGACCAGCAATTTCTTTTTTGGGCAGGGCATGTGGACGCCGTGGCAGATGTATGCCTGGGGTCTGGTGGGCTATATCGGTGGCGCACTGGCGCATGCGGGCGCGTTTGACCGCGCCGATGGAACCGTGCGAATGCCGGCACTGTTGGCGTATGGCTTTGCGTCGGGCTTGCTGTATGGCGTCGTGATCAACGCGTATGACATCATTGGTTTTGTACAGCCGCTTACTTGGGCGGGTGCCGTGGCGCGTCTTGCCACGGCAGTGCCGTTCGATATTACGCACGGCCTTGCGACCTGCGTGTTTTTGGCCGCCTTGTACAAGCCTTGGTGCCGTCGCATTAACCGTGTCGTCGTGAAATACGGGCTGTAGGGCTGGTTGCGCCGGGGCGGGAATCAATACTGCCGAAGTGCCATTCCAAAACTATGCCGGTTTACGGGGCTAGATTGGCGCGGGCCGACTATACCAGCATTTTTCGAAATAGGGCACACCGTCTACCTGCGGTTTTATTATCTCGGAATTGCATATGGTTGGGGGTTCGCGATTCAGCCCCGTAAACCGGCATAGTTTTGGAATGGCCGGCTGATATGACGGGCATCATGGCCCTCAGAGAGTCAATTGATCCGTTTTCTTCCGTCCCCAGGGAATCAGTTGACGGCGCTCGCCACGAAACTGGCCCATCTACTACGTTTAGCCCGACACCCCCAAGCACAACCGCGTTTTATGAAAAACCGCAGGCTTTCTACCTGCGGTTTTCTTTTTGCGTTGTTCGCCGTGGTTGAGGGTAGTGGCTTAAACGTAGTAGACGGGCCAGTTTCGTGGCGGGTGGGTCGCGTGGATGCCCCCGCGAGGTGAAAATGGTCCGTTTTCCTCCGTCCCCGGGGGGGCCATTTGGGGGTTAGAGCTCCAAGGCGAGGGTGACGGGGCAGTGGTCGCTGCCGAAGATGTCGCCGCGGATGCCGGTGTCGCGTACGTTGTCGGCGATTGCGTCGCTTACCAGGAAGTAGTCGATGCGCCAGCCGGCGTTGTTCTTGCGGGCATTAAAGCGGTAGCTCCACCAGCTGTAGACGCCCTCGACGTCGGGGTTTGCCGCGCGCCAGGTATCGGTAAAGCCGGCATTGAGCAGCTCGGTAAACTTGCCGCGCTCTTCGTCCGAAAAGCCCGCGTTGCCGCGGTTGGACTTGGGATTCTTAAGGTCGATCTCCTCGTGCGCCACGTTAAAGTCGCCGCAGGTCACGACGGGTTTTCCGGTCTCGCGCTCGAGGCCTGCCAAAAAGCCGCGGTAGGCATCGTCCCAGGCCATGCGCACGTCGATGCGCGCGAGCTCGTTTTGGGCGTTGGGCGTATAGACGTCCACGAACCAAAACTTGTCGAACTCGAGCGCGCAGACGCGGCCCTCGGTTGCGGCTTGGGCGACGAACTCGGCCGCCTCGCCCTCGCCGGCGTAGGGTAGCAGCGCGTCGGCGTGCAGCACGCGCAGCGGTTCCTGGCGGCTAAAGACCGCAGTGCCCGAATAGCCTTTACGTTCGGCGTAGCTCCAGGTTTGATGATAGCCGGCCAGGTCGATATCGACCTGGCCCTCTTGCAGCTTGGTCTCTTGCAGCGCCAAGATATCGACGTCGAGTTCTTGCGCGATCTGGATAAAGCTCGGGTCCTTTTTGAGCACGGCGCGCAGGCCGTTGACGTTCCACGAGGCGAAAGTGTAAGTCTGAGGCATGGTGTCCTTTCGACGGGGTTGGCAGGCTTAAGATTAACGCAACAAGAGCGGGGCGGAGTCCGCGAGTGATAGTGCGAACGCCGCCGTCCCGGAGACACGGACGGAGGACTTATATGACGCAGGCAATATCGGACCCCAAACAGGCCTCCGCCGCGCTGGCTGAGCTGTTCGAAACCCATAGCCACGTGGTCTTCTTTGGCGGCGCTGGTGTTTCCACGGCAAGTGGCATCCCCGATTTCCGCAGCGTGGACGGCCTGTATCATCAGCAGTTTGCCTATCCGCCCGAGACCATGCTCTCGCACAGCTTTTACGAGGCACATCCGGCCGAGTTCTTTGACTTCTACCGCACCAAGATGATCGCGCTTGGCGCCAAGCCCAACCGCTGCCACACCAAGCTGGCCGAGCTGGAGCGCGCCGGCAAGCTAAATGCCGTGGTGACGCAAAATATCGACGGCCTGCATCAGATGGCCGGCTCACAGCGCGTGTTCGAGCTGCACGGATCGGTCCATCGCAACATTTGCCAGTCGTGCGGCACAGTCTATAGCGCCGAGTGGATTTGCTCGCGCGAGCACGAGGATGCCGCGGGCGTGCCCGTGTGCCCCGTGTGCGGTGGGCGCATCAAGCCCGATGTGGTGCTCTACGAGGAGCCGCTCGACGAGCATGTGTTGACCGGTGCCGTTGCCGCCATCGCCGCGGCCGATGCCCTCATTGTAGGCGGGACCTCGCTCGTGGTGTATCCGGCGGCGGGTCTTACACGCTACTTTACCGGCGATACACTGGCCATATGCAACCTTGCCCCCACCGATCAGGATGCAAATGCCGACCTGCTGATTTCTTGCGACATCGCGGCCGCGTTTGCGTTCTAGCCCGCGTGCGCGGATACAATAGAAAGACTGAGTGCAAAGCGACCCCGCCGCCAGCTCCCCAAGCTCGGCGGCGTGGGCATTTTAGGAGGATGTTCATGGCGAACGACAGCAAGACATGGCGGTGCGGAAAGTATGAGCTCAGCTTTGACCGCCCGCGCATCATGGGCGTCCTCAACGTGACGCCCGATTCGTTTAGCGATGGCGGGGAGCACTTCGACCCGGATGCCGCGATCGAGTATGGCCTGGCGATGCTCGACGCCGGCGCCGACATCATCGACGTGGGCGGTGAGTCCACGCGCCCCGGCTTTACCCCGGTCAATCCCGATGAGGAAGCGCGCCGCGTGCTGCCCGTGGTGCGCGCGCTGGCCAAAGAGGGCGCCATCGTCTCGATTGACACGCGTCATGTGGCGGTTGCCAAGGCGGCCGTGCGCTGCGGCGCCTCGATCGTCAACGACGTGACCGGCTTCACCGACCCCAAGATGGTCGAGTTTGTTAAGACGAGCACCTGCGGCGTCATCGTGATGCATGCCGGCGAGGTCGCCGCGCCCGCGCGCACGCACGCAACGGTGCAGCTCGATACCTCGGCAGCGGCGTTTGTTGCCGAGAAGGCACGCGAAGCGGCTGCCGAGGCCGCGCGCGAGGCCGAGAAGCCGGCCCGTCGCCGTCGCGGCAAGTTGCTGGGCGAGCCTAAGCCGGAGGCCAAGCTTCCGGGCGGCGTGGTGCAGCCCTCGTTGCCGTTTGGTGAACCGGAGCCCGCGACCGAGCCTGCAAGCGAGCAGGAGACGCCGGCCGCCGAGCAGGCTGCTGCTGCCGAGACCGTCGCGCCCGCGCCCGAGGCCACCGAGGCCGCATCGGAGCCCAATGACCGCCTGGCCGCCATGATGCGCCGCAGCGCCCGCCGCGAGGAAGCCTACGTGCCCACCTCGCAGCTCCGCCGCTTCACCCTGCCCGATTCGGCGCCCATCATGCGCCGCGTCATGGGCTTTCTGTCCGACCAGGCCCGCGCGCTCATCCACGCCGGCGTGTCGCGTGACCGCATCTGCATCGATCCCGGTCCGGGCTTTGGCAAGACGGCCAACGAGGACATCGTCATCCAGCGCGAGACTGCCAAGATGGCGTCACTGGGCTATCCGCTCATGTGCGCCGTATCGCGCAAGCGCTTTGTGGGCGCCGTCTCGGGCGTGACCGAGGCCGCCGAGCGCGATGCCGCTACGTTTGGCGTGTGCCTGGGCGCCATCCAGGCCGGTGCCAACATCGTGCGCGTGCACGACGCCGCGGGCTTTGCGCAGTTCCTGAACGGCTACTGGGCGGTTGCCAAGCCGCAGCCGCGCCGCGCGTTTGTGGCCGTGGGCTCCAACCTGGGGCATCGCTGTGACAACATCCGCGCCGCACGCGACATGATCGCCGAGATTCCACTCACCTGCGTGTCCAACTCCTCCAAGATCTACGAGAGCGAGCCGGCCTACGAGACGCGCCAGGACGCGTTTGCCAACGCCGTCATCGAGATTAAGACCGAGCTGGCGCCGTTGGTGCTGCTCGACGAGCTCATGAAGATCGAGGCCGAGCTGGGGCGCGACCGCTCCAAGAAGGCCAAGGTCAACGGCCCGCGCACTATCGATCTGGACCTGCTGTGGATGGACGGCGAGACCCACGGCGGCAAAAAGCTGCGCCTGCCGCATCCGCTCATTGGCGAGCGCGACTTTGTGCTGGTGCCGCTCGAGGACCTGATGCACGACCCGGCGCGGTTCTTCCGCTACAACGGCGTCGAGGTCAAGGAGCCCGAGGATCGCGTGGGCCATATCGTGGGCGAATTGGGGCGTATGTAGATGATCGAGATGAATGCTGTTGCCGCTGGCACCGAGCTCGACGCGGCGCGTGACGCGGGCCGCGAGGGCGTGTCCGCGGGCTGGTGCGCGTGGAGCGTGGGCGATGCTTCGCTGACGTTTTCGCTGGTTGTGCGCCCCGATGTGAACATGCACGCCTTCCACGGCCTGCCGTTTGTGGCCGCGATGGGCATGATGGACGCGCTCGTGGGCACGGCTTCGATGCCGGGGTTGGGCCTTGCCGGTAAAGTGGGTATCCAGTGGCCGAGCGATATCGTGTGCGGTGCGCCTGCGTTTGAGGCGTCGCTCGCGCGTGTTGCCGTGAACGGCGGTGCCGGTGCTGCGGGCATGTTCGGTGCCGTAACGGTGGATATTGAGCGCGCGGCGCTGAGCGAGCTTGGCGTGGATATGGCCGACGAAGTGCTGGTCGAGGCATTGGCCGCCGCCGTGCTTGTCCGCGTGGATGCCTGGGCGGTTGCCGCCAACACACCACAGGGCGCTGCCGGCCCGCTGGCTCCGGTGCTGGGCGAGTACTTTGACATGGTGCCACTGTTGGGTCGTCAGGTCGCGGCGGTGTCGCCCAACGGCTTGCCGCTTGCGGTCGGTGTGTTTGCGGGCCTGGACATCTGGGGCCGCGCGACCATCAAGACCGATGCCGGCGAGCAGGAGTTTCCGCCCGAGGCCGTACGGATTCGCGGACTGTAACGCGAGGCGCCCGCGCTCAAAGATAGCGATGACAACAAGACCCTCCTCGGCTGTGCCGGGGAGGGTTTCGCTTGTTTGGGGAATGGGTTGCCGGCGCCCTATTCCTCAAAACCGAAAAATTTTCGTTTTTGAGGAATAGGACCGATGCGTTGCCTAGTTCGCCGCTCGCGCTCGACTTAAACCCCGCCTTACCCCAGCCTCTGCATGCGGCGGTAGATTTCGCAGATGCCTTTGATGGTGAGCTGCCCGTCGACCACGTCGAAGGCGTCGGTCGAATCGGCGACGATGCTGGCGAGGCCGCCCGTGGCGATAACGGTGGCGTCCTCGCGCCCCAGCTCGCGCTTCATGCGCGCGACCAGGCCCTCGGCCATGGCGGCGGCGCCCGTTACGGCGCCGACTTTGATGCACTCCTCGGTATCGCGGCCGATGGCGTGCTCGGGTGCCTCAAGCGGAACGCTGGCGAGCTTGGCGGCTCGGGCGGCGAGCGCGTCCATCGAAATGCGGATGCCCGGCGCAATCGCTCCACCAATGTAATAACCATCTTCGTCGATGACGTCGATATTGGTTGCGGTGCCAAAGTCCACCACGATCGCCGGGGCGCCGTAGAAGGTCTCGGCAGCGACGGCGTTGGCGATGCGGTCGGCACCAACGGCCTGGGGGCGCGCCGCCCGCAGCTTGGTCACGGCCGCCGTCTGCGGCCCAATGACGATGGCGTCCGCGGCAATGCGGTCGGCCACGGCGTGCCATTCGCGCGAGAGCTGCGGCACCACGCCGGCAAAGGCGATCGCGTCGACCGCGTCGAGCGAAAGGCCGTACATCTTAAAGAAACCCATCAGGCGCACGTGGATCTCGTCGGCGGTATAGGAGCGGTCGGTGGGCATGCGCCACGACTGCACCAGCTCGTCTCCGTCAAACAGGCCCATGGCCGTCTGCGTGTTTCCCATATCGATAACGAGCAGCATGTCTACTCCCGGTGTCGGCGTAAAAGGACGCGCACCATTGTATACGCGCCGCCGACGGCGCTCGACTGCGATTCGTTGACGGTGATATGGGCTGAGGAGTTTAAATATGAAGGAATTATGCTCTACGAGATTTTCCTTGCCGTTTACCGAACTCCCGCGTAATATTCTTTCTTGCGCACATGAGGCGCCCAGACATTGCGGGGTGGAGCAGTCTGGTAGCTCGCCGGGCTCATAACCCGGAGGTCGTAGGTTCAAATCCTGCCCCCGCGACCAAGAACTTGCAGCTCGTCGGCCTGGCCGGCGAGCTTTTTTGTTATTCCGGGACTGTTTTCTCAGTCCAATTTCCAGCCTCTCAAACATAATCTCGATCTGTAACAGGTGGACCCGATTTGGGCGGCTAGGTGTTACAGATTGAGATCTTTCGGCAGGACGGTCTCCGTTTGTCTAAATCTGTAACACGAGGGACGGATTTTGCCGAGTTGTTGTTACAGATTGAGATTTTCTTGCAGGCGGGTCCCGTTTGTCTCGATTTGTAACATCTGGGGCCCATTTTGCCGAGTAACTGTTACAGATCTAGATCTTTCGGCAGACGGGATTGGTTTGTCTCAATCTGTAACAGGTAGGGGTCAAAAGTGGGTCCAGATGTTACAGATCTAGATTGTTAGGGATGGGTCGAGAGGAATGTCTCGATCTGTAACATCTAGGGTCGTTTTTGGCCTGTAGATGTTACAGATTGAGATTTTCCGCCGGGACGGTTTCGGTTTGTCTCGATCTGTAACAGTTGCTCGGCAAAATAGGGTCTTACTGTTACAGATCGAGACAAACCGGCAGCCGGCCCCGCCCCATCCACCTGCCGCTACCTGCTGTCTGCCGATTTCCGTTGCGCCACTGTGCTCCCATGTCATATCCTCTAGACAACTACGCGGCACCATCGCCGCCGCGCCTACAAGAGAGGAATGTCCATGACCGCACCTGCATCCAAGCTGCTCCAGCCCATTACGGTTGGCCCCCTTGAGCTCAAGAACCGCATTATGTTCCCGCCGCTGACCACCGGCTACGAGGAGCGCGACGGTTCCATCGGCGAGCGCAGCCTGGCTTTTTACGAGCGCCTGGCCCGTGGCGGTGTGAGCTACATCGTCATCGGCGACGTCGCTCCCGTCATGACCGCGAGCCCCACGCCCAAGCTGGCGACCGACGCCCAGATCCCCACGTTTAAGGCGCTGGCCGACACCGTCCACAAGCACGGCGCCAAGGTCGCGCTGCAGCTGTTCCACCCCGAGTACGATGTGCCCGGCGTCGGCCGCATGGTCATGGGCTCCATGGCCGCCGCCAAGGCCGCGCAGGAGGCCAAGGCCGCCGGCGACGAGGAGACCTTCGCCGCCAAGATGGCCGAGTCCAACGAGATTCGCAAGCAGGCCTACGCCAAACTGCACCACGACATGCAGCACTTTGTGAACGAGGCCACCGTGGAGCAACTCACCCAGATCAAGGAGGCTATCGCCGCCTCGGCCGCCCGCGCACAGCAGGCCGGCATCGACGCCATCGAGGTTCACGGCGACCGTCTGGTGGGTTCGCTGTGCTCCGCGATCCTCAACAAGCGCACCGACGAGTACGGTGGCTCGTTCGAGAATCGCGTCCGTTATGCGCTGGAGGTCGTCGCCGCCATTAAGGAGGCCGCGCCGCAGCTGATGGTGGAGTACAAGCTCCCCGTGATCATGGAGAACCCCGACGGCACGCCGCGCGGCAAGGGCGGCCTGCAGCCCGACGAGGCCTGCGAGTTTGCCAAGCTGCTCGAGGGCGCGGGCATCGATATGATCCAGGTCGCACAGGCCAACCACACCGGCAACATGGGTGACACCATTCCGCCCATGGGTGCCATGCCCTACAACTGGACGCTGCCGGTGGCCGAGCGCGTTAAGGCCCTGGTCTCCGTGCCGGTGGCAACCGTCGGTCGCGTGGTCTCGGTCGAGGCCGGCGAGAAGATTCTGGAAGACGGCGCGGCTGACATCATCGCCTATGGCCGCTCACTCATGTGCGACCCCGACATTGCGCTGAAGGCCGCCACGGGTGAGCCCATCCGCGAGTGCCTCAACTGCAACAAGGGCTGCGTCGACGCGATTCAAAACCGCAAGTACATTTCGTGCGTGCTTAATGCCGAGAACGGCGACGAGGCGACCGTCGCCATCAAGCCGGGCGAGGGCGACAAGAAGATCGCCGTGGTGGGCGGCGGTATTGCCGGCCTGGAGGCCGCGCGCGTGGCGGCCAAGCGCGGCTACGACGTGACTGTCTACGAGGCGAGCGATCATCTGGGCGGCCAGATTGTGCTGGCGGCCGCGCCTCCGCGCAAGGACGAGATTATGCGCTCGGTCGAGTACTACGAGAAGATCCTGCCCGGCCTGGGCGTGAAGGTTGAGCTCAACCATGCCGCTACCGCTGAGGAACTCAACGCCGCCGACGCCGCGATTGTGGCCGTGGGTGCACACGACGTGGTCATTCCCGTTCCGGGTGCCGACTCGGAGAAGGTCGTCTCGAGCTGGGACGTGCTGGCCGGCAAGGTGGAGCTTACGGGCCGCGTCGCCGTTATCGGCGGCGGCCTGGTGGGCACCGAGACTGCCGAGTACCTGCTGCAGCACGGCTGCGAGGTGGCGATTGTCGAGATGCTCGACAAGATTGCCGCGGGCGAGTCCGAGACCATTCTGCCGCTGATCATGAGCGACTTCGCAGAGCACAACGTGGAGCAGCACGTTAAGACCCGCCTGACCGCCATTACCGACGAGGGCGTGGAGGCCATTCGCACCACCGAGGACGGCGCCGAGGAGCCGGTGAAGATCGCCTGCGATTACGTGGTGATGGCCGTGGGCTCCAAGGCCAACGCGTTTGACCTGGACGGCGTGACGGTGCCCGTGACCTGCGTGGGCGACTGCTCGGGCGAGCGCACCGCCGACATTGCAAGCGCCATTCGCACGGCGTATCACGCGGCCAACGAGCTGTAGCCGAGAAAGCCATCGCGTATTGAGTGGGCGGGGAGTGCCGTATCGGTGCTCCCCGCCTTTTTTGCCAATAGAGCTTCCCTGACCAGCTGGTTCAGAAAATCCGAATCTTGAGCACCCGAAAATCCGAATCCTCAGAACATGAAAATCCGAATCGCTGACACCAGAAAATCCGAATTTCGGTGCAAGAGGATTGGTGCAAGGGGGTCAGGTTTGTTTGCGCTATGTTGGTGCGAAGTAACCTGACCCCTTTGCACCAAGGGTTTGACTTTTAAGACATCATTAAGGCTTGCGTTGTGGAGCAAGCCGCAGGTCAATGCTATTCTTTTACCTTATCGTACGGTGTTGTATTCTGCCTGAATTCTATGCCTACGAGCAACGGATTGATCGCGACCAAGCGGAAAGGACGGCACGCCCGCTAGCAGGGCAAACGCAAACGATGAGTGGCATGGACCGACATAGCGAGCTCCAGCAGCACAAGACGGCGGCCGAGTACCGCCAAGCTGCCGACGAGCACGCGCGGACCCTCAAGGATTTCTGGAAGGATTTCCTGGTGAGCGGTCTGTTTGTGCTGGCCGCCATCGTTGCCATCTTTGCATGCCTGGCCTGGTTTGCCGCGAATAACCGAGTGAGCGCCACGGGGAGCACGATCGGGGCGAAGGGTCCGCGGTTTGTGCTCTCGGGAACGCAGGGCGGCACGGCGGGCAAGTACGACGCCCAGGACAACTACGCGTCGGACAGTACAAGCCTTGCCGTGAACAATCTTTTCAACCTCAATAACATGAGTGCCGATGGCAGTCTCTCTCCGGGGTCGGCTGGTCAGCTCCAGCTCAACGTCAAGCCGCTCTGCAACGATCTGCACGATATCACGGTGGAGATGACCTGGGAGATTTCCGTCCAGACGAGTGCTGTCGGCATGGGCTCCGCTGCGGATGCATCGAAAAACGAAGAGATCATCAACTCGCTTAAAGATTTGGTGCGCGGTCATATCCTGGTTTTTCAGGGCAAAGACACCTCTGGCTTTTACTCCAATCCGCTGGTCCCCACGACAACCACGGTGACCCAGGACGGAGCCAGCGTTACCGTCATCACGCAGAGCTTTACCATTCCGGCGTCGGACTTTTGCCCTGCGGACTCAAATAGCACGACCAAAACCGTACCCAAAACCCTCTACTGGATTTGGCCGGAGCAGTTTAAGAGCTACGTTCGCACGGGCAACGCCGGCTACGGTGGCAACCTTTTTGCGAGCACGGACCCCGCCGCGGGATACGCAGCCCTCGTCGGCGACATCAACAATAACCACGCGCGCTATTTCCGCGCCGATAGCACGAGCGTGCCAGGTCAGGCGCCTAGCGCGGTTCCGCCTGTCGGAGCCGGCATGTCCTCTGCGGATGTGGAAACCTGCGCCAGCTACTACAACAACGCCGACGAGATTATCGGCAAGAACGTCAAGTACATTCGCGTGCGCTTCACCGCCAAGGAGGCGGATAAATAAATGGACGAGCAGCTTAATGCCCGCGAGCAGGGCGATATCAAACACAACGAAGGAGCGGCAAACCCCGGCGGCAACGGGTTCGGCTCGCACGGCGAAGCGCGTCCGGCTGGCCGCATCGAGCGCATCAAGGCTTGGGTGAGCGACCACCGTCGCGAATCCCTGGCCATCATGGGTCTGGTGGCCGTGCTTCTCGTGTTGCTGGGATTGACGCTCGGATGGTTCGTCGATGCCAATCGCGGCTCCACCGTCGGCAAGATCAAGGAGCCGGCAGAGCTCAAGGTGCTGGGCCCCAATGCTACGGCAGCCGAGCAGATCGACCTGAGTTACAACCCCGAATACGGCGATGCCAAAACCGGCAACACGGTGACGCTCAAGCGCCCGTTTTGCGTGCAAACGGGCGGTGACGGTTTTGAGCTACAGCTTGCGAATACGACCAACATTACGGGTCTCACTATCGAGCTGTACAGAGCCGAGAACACGTCTGCGCTCCAGACGCCCGATGTGAGCGGTACCGCAGACGGCAAATCTTATAGCTGGAAAGCAACCGGAGAGAACCTACTGACGAGCTTCGAATATATCAACAAGGAGAACGACGGTCTGGCAGCCGTGCCGGGCGAGGGCGCAAGCGACCCTACATTCAAGGACTATCAAAACGTCCAGCGCAACGCGCGCCCGCTCTACCGATACAAGAAATTCGGCAAAAGCGAACTCAACGCCAAGACGCTCGACGGCTCGACTGGCAATGACACACTCAACTTTATCATCAAGCTTTCGTGGGACGAGAGCACCAAAGAGACCGACGTGATCTACCTGATAGCGCGCAACACGAGCGGTAAGTAGGAGAGGGGGCGCACATGGAGAAGCAAGAGAATCAGCAGGATGCCGAGTGCGAGCAGCTGGCAAAAAGCAAAAGCCTAGTCAAGAATAAGCTGGTTGTGGCAGCAATCGCACTTGTTTGTGCCGTGGCGCTCGTGGCGGGTGGCTACTTTACCTATTCCGCCTACATCGCCAACGGATTTCTTAAGTCCGTCGCCGCGACAGGCACCGCTCAGAGCCTGTTTGCGAGCGACCTGCTCACGGGCTACATGAGCGCGCCCGGCGATGCCGAGCTTGCCCGCGCCCAGCGCTCCGTTACGGTATATCCCAACAACAAGCAGTGCAGCTTCACCTTTAGCATCTACAACTACTTGCTGGGCAACAGCAACTTCTGCAACGACAAAAATGTGACATACACCTTGACGGTCGAGGGGTATGGGCTCGATGGCGCCACATGGAGCTATGCGCCCCAGCCCGGTACCAGCGTCACGCTTCCGGAGAATCAACCTACCAAGAACGACTACACCGTGACCTTCCCCGAGGCTAAGTTGGGACAAGCATACTTTGTGATTAAGGCCACGGTCGTATCGGAGAAGAGCCCCGGCACCGAGCTAGCCTGTCTGGCGGCGAAAGTCGTGCCGTCAAAGAGGGCCGAGGTCAAGACCGCTGCGGTTGAGGGCGTGCTGGTCGATGAGGCTGGTACGTTTGCTAAGTACTCTGCGTACAACTACCGCGTGACGGTCACGGGCGCACCGGCGAACGTCGAGCTTAGCTGGGGGGAGAACGTGGAGATCGACCCGTTCTTCGAGATCAACCATGGCGCGACGGTGAATGCTACAGCTCGCACGGCTACGTTCACCATGGAGCCGGGTTCGATGGTCGTCAACTTTTACCGAGCGGACGGCAAAACGCCCGGTGACTGGGGTGACCTGGGCATTAGGGTGAGCGGAACTACCCTGACGGGCACGACGGAGACTCAATAACTCTGAAATCAGAGTTTTTAGGATAAGAGGTACGGAACCGATGAGAACGGCAAAGCGCATATTCGCAGAGTTCATGATGGTGGTCATGGTGCTCCAAGCATGCTCGCCCACGGTGGCTGCTGTGGCGGCAGGCTGGCAGAACATCTCGAACGAGATTGCTGCCGCATCTGCGAAGGCGTTGGATACTGCCGAGGGCGGCGAGACCAACGGCGATGTCACGATCGGGTCTGGGTCGAGTGATACCGGCGCCGACAGCGACAGTGCTGGGGATGACGCGGCGAAGGATGACGCTGCAGCAGGCGATACCACCGATAGCGCCACGGGTTCCGATTCCACGGGCGACCAGACGGAAGGAGACGATGCCGCTGACGATGCCGCCGCTGACGACGCCGAGCAAGATGCCGATGATGCGACTTCGGAGGACGCTGAGGCCCAGGCGGGTGCGACGATCACGGATTTGAATAAGCTCGTCGAGCTGCTCGAGAAGAACGGCGCGGAAAGCATCGTGCGCAAAGACGACGAGAGCGGAATCCGAAGCCTCGATGTCAAGTCGTCGGAGGCGTTCGCCGTCCTGTCTAACGCCGACGCTTCGCTTTACTATGATGCGCAGATCAAGGTTATCATCACGGGCGATGCGAAGCTTACCGAGTCGGCTAATAACGGCATGTCTTTCCAGGGTCTTGGCAGTGATGAATGTCCGTTTGAAGGCAGGATCTATAGGGACGTTGATAGTCCCGTCGAGTTTACGGCTGATCGGACGGTTTTTAATAACCTCAAGCTGTCTGACCAAAACAAAACGGTCAGGATAAAGTGGGTAGGCGCGACTAGCTATAGCGCGCCGATGGTCGCTTCGAAGGTCAGCGGTGCGAAAAACGGCGAAGAGAGCAAGACACTCATCGCGTCGGTTGACATCGTGGAACCCGTGAACGTTGATGTGAAGGATACGACTTCCGCCTTGACGGCACCCCTCCTGGGTGCGACGACGGGCAACCTTGCTGCGAACGTTACCTATACCCTCACCGATTCTCGAAAGAATCTCAACGCGAATGCGACGGGCAACATTGGCTTGATTGCCAACACGGTCGAGAGCGGGAGCTTGACGGTTGAGTCCGTCACGTTCCCCAACGATCTGACCTCAGGCGGAGCCGTCAAAACGAGCTCTGGCAACGCTGGCCTGCTCGTAGGCGAAGTCAAGGACGGTGCGACCCTGAGCATTGGCACTCTGGAAAACGTTCCCACCGCCACCGTCCAGTCTACGAACGGCTCCGCCGGTGGCGTTGTAGGACTCGTTGGCTCGAGCACGGGTGCCATGGCCAACGTCACGGAGGCTCTCGACCTACACGCGCTCACCGTCAAGGGCACCACCGCCAGCGGCGGTTTTATCGGCAAGGCAGCCAACCTCACGCTTACCGTGGGTACGGATAACAGCGGAAAAGACGCCTCGGGCAATGCCATCACCATCAAGCCTGCACGCGCGGTTGGGTCATCATCGGCTGGCACGTATGCAGGTGGCCTTATCGGCGACGCCTCGTTTGCCGGCAAGTTCACCATCAACGGCGACATCTTCGACTTTGGCGAGGGCGTGGATCTCAGCGTATCCAACACGAGCGTCGCTCCTTCTGCCGGCGGACTGTTCGGCGAGCTCGACATCTCGAACGGCGATGTGACCGTCAGCGGCGGATCGTATACAAGCACGTTGCAAAACGGAACGGACAACAACAATAGCGTGCGCGGCAACTACGGCGGCTTGGTGGGCAAGCTGTGGGGCAGGAAGGATGGCGAGGCACTGCGTGCGTTCACGGTGCAGGATGGCGCCGCGGTGTCGTTTGGCGTGGGCTCCAACGGCAAGCTCACCTATGCGGGCGGCCTGGTAGGCTACCTTGGCGAAGGCAACGGGAGTCCCAACGAGTCTGCCGTGGTCATCGATGACGCAACGGTGACATGTGCAACATCGGGCTACGCCAGCAATAATGGCAAGTATGGCGGTGCCGTGGGCGTCGTGGACACAAAAAACGTTCTAGAAGTGCGCGGCCTAAAGGTCGAAACCGCCGGCAACGCCACCATCGGCGGCTCGAACGGCGGCTTTGCCGGAGTCGTCGGATCGTCGTGGCGCGGCATCGTTAAGTTCAGCGGTGTCACCGATCTGTCGGACGCCAGATTCGCGGAAAACGACCACACCGCGCAGCTAGTCTATGAGAACTTCAACTCACTCATTTTTGCCGCTGGCAGCGGAAGCGACAGTGGTGCCACTGCAGGTAGCACCACGAAATGGAAATACAAACGCTCCGCCACTCCGGTCAAGATCGACGATATCTACAGCTACGGCCAGGTCGTTCGTCTGGGCAGTAAGCTGAGCGATAATCTCATCACCATCAACGATTCGCACCAGTGCGGCTTTGATTCGGACCTCGTAAAAACTGGCGATGCATTTGCGCTGACAAGTGTCGACGATTTCGCAAGGCTGGCGATTACCTGGCAAACGAGCGGGTACTTCTCCGCCGTGGCCGGCGTTACGAGTGGTACTTTCGCCGCCCAGGTTCCTTCGACGAACATCACGCTTTCTACAGACATCGACCTTTCCGGTACAGGTCTTACCGGCCTTACCAAAGACCGGCAGCCCAAAGAGCAAGCCGGCGTTAACGAGAACAACCACAGCTTTACTGCCACGCTCAACGGCAACGGCCACACCATAAGCCTGGCTGCGGGCGAGCCCTATGGCATGCGCGGCAATAGCAATATTAATGACGACGACACCAGTGACGGCAACGGCAAAATCTACCGCCACGGTCGCTTGGGCCTGTTCGCAGCAACCAACGGCGCAACTGTCTCCAATGTCACCATCGACGGCTCTATGAAGTTCGATAACGGCGCGGCCATTGATGCCGGATCGCTTGCGGGCACCATTGCGGGCGGTCTGACGCTGTCTGGCGCAACGTGCAAAACGAATATCGCTTGCGATGATACGTTCGCTAACGATGTGAACATTGGTGGTATTGCGGGCAGCGTGTCGACAGCTTCCACGGTTACGTTTGGGGGCAGCAGCAAGGCTCAAGCGACCATCGCTGCAACTAAAACGCTTAACGGCAATATTCGCATTGGCGGCGCCATCGGCTATGTGGGCGATTATGCCTCGACATTCAATGTTACGGGTCTCGAAGCCGGCGGCAAAATCGAAACCGGCAATTGCGCCAGCGGCAAGATTGCCCAAGTCGGTGGTCTTATCGGCTGCATTGCGCAGGGTAAACAAGAAAATGTGACAAACAAGACCAATGTGGCGACCGTCAATATCACAGGGTTGGCGTTCGATTCGTTCGCCATGAGCGTCGGCAAGAACGGCGATAAGCTCAATGGCGCGGGCGGCCTCTTGGGTTACAGCTGGGGTAACGCAGTCGTAACCATCGGAGATGACAGCGTTAACAAGGATGTAAACTCCTATGCTCTGAGAACAACCAAGGCCTCAATAACAGCGGATAATTCTAAGGAGGTCGGCGGTCTTGTATACGCCGCTAGTGGCCACTGGATCATCAACGACTACGCCATCGACCTTTCAGGCGCAACCATTAACGCGGGCAACGCCGAGACGTTGGGCCTGCTCGTCGGTCGTGGCAGCAGGGTAGCCGACGGAATATACGGTTCCGAGTCGTATGCAGGATTATATCTAGAAGATAAGGCTTATTGGGGTACTGCCTATAGGGTCGAAGGCATTCATGTTGCGGAAGCTAAGTCCATAAAGAAGTTTGATGAATGGGTTGGCGACGGCAGGAAGCCAGGCAGCAAGCTAATCGATGCTGAATGGAACACTGTCGTTTCACTTCACACCAAAGACGACGTTAATAATGGCAAGCTCGACATGAGCGGAAATCCGGGAAGCGATAACAGCTATCACAATCGATCGAATTTCGGCAACTCACGCAAAACCAACGCTTGGACGAGGTATTACTACAATCTTGACAAGGCGTATACGGCAGTAGGCAGCAACTCAAAAAATAGTAGTGCGAGCAGCTGGATGGACCGCCCGGAGTACTTGTTGCTTTGGTGTGCATACCTGTATGCCCCGCCTGCAATTCAGGGCTATATCATTCCGGGAAATCGTGAGATTTTCAAAGGAAACAATATTGGTACGAACGGTTCCGAGGGCGTGGCTATCAACCTAGAGGGATACAGCTTCTACCCCACCAACCCCACTAGTAATTCCACGGTAACGGTAAAAAACGCAACCATTACGTTCCATTATTCCGATATTAAAGCTGAGCAAGAAGGCAATAAAAAGAATAACGAAGCCACGCAGCACGAGAATATGCACTGCGCTCTCATCCGAACTCACACGGGCGATCTTAAGGTTGAGAATGTCACGCTTGCTGGTACCGTGGGCTCTGTTGTGAGCGATTCGGGAAGCTCGTCTGGCGCGCTTGTGTGTCGCTATATCTATGGACCCGTCAAAAAAACCAATGTGGCACAAATCACGATAAACGGTTTAGTGCTCGATGGTCTTGCGGTCGATGGTGTGACGAACGCCACCCAATACGCTCCGCTGCTAATCAACCAGATGCAGACCCTTGTAAACCTTGATGCGAAGAATATCTCGGTAACCGATTCGTACAATAACGGTACGAAAAAAAAGATTGCAGCTACAAGCTTGTTTGGCAAGCTCGGCGTGGGAGATAAGGCCAATCAGGTCATAGCGAAGTTTGAGAAAATAAGCTTGCCCAGCCAAACGGACAATTCGATTTTTACCCACGCGAGCCTGCTGGAGAGCTTTGGCTACGCGACCGGCGGCACGGGCTCGGCGGACTATACCTTTACAGCAGATGCCGCTCAAAATGACAAGGTGACCTATGGATCCGAAATTGACAGGAAAGGCACGGAGTACTCCGGCAAGCAGCTTTGGTATTACGATGAAGCGACGTATGGCACCCCTAACGGCTTGGTGAAGGCTGGGGATAAGACGGCGAATGTCGATGCCCCGGTGTTCGGTGACTACCTTCCTTATGTTTATAAGGGGAAGGCCACCGAGAACAACGTCCAATACCACGAAATTAAAGTCAACCAGCGTATTCCAAAGCTGATAACGGGATGCGGTACGTATGGCGATCCGTATACCGTTAAGGATGCGACGGAGATGAACGCCATCGCCAACTACATCAACAATAGCGTGGCGTTGGATGGCTGGGAAGTCACCATTGCCGCCAATCAGTCCGAGCTTTGCGGGCGACGGAGCGACAAGCCAAATACCGACAACGAGGTCGTGTACGTCTACAAGCAGGCGAACGGTACCGATAAAAAATGGGAGAAGAAGACCGGCGACACGACCGATTCCACGCAGACGCTGAGCGACGAAACCATGCACCGCTATATTCAGAGTGCGTATTACAGCATCGAGCCTGCCAAAGATAATAAGATTACCGTCGACGCGGCATCGTTTGGCGGATTCGGCAACAAGGCCAATCCGTTCCGCGGTGTTATCGTTGGCGATCTGGGTACCTCGACTGCAACAATTGAGATTGCAAACAACAAGGGCGAGCTTCGCGGCCTGGTTCCCTATAGCTATGGCAGCGTGGTACGCAACCTCAACATCAATTATGTGAACGAGTCGGCGGCGATTACTTATTCTGCCAAGGACGCCGACGGTGTTCCGACGGCGTTTTTCGGTGGCGCTATCGGCTGCATCCTTGGCGGCGATAACATTATCGATGGCGTGCTCGTGAATGGGACGACGACCGATAGCCCTACAACCGGCTTTACGGTTGCTGGTGGCGGAACTAAGCCTCATCTTGTCCCCATCGGCGGGTACGTCGGTGCCATTGCGGGCGGCGGCGTGATTTTCCGCAATATGTCGAGGGAATCTTGGCGTGCTGGAACGAGCGACAAGTCCCAGGGTCTTGGAAAGGGCAACTACCAGCTGTACGACAACCCCTACGTTGGTCGAGTGATTGATGGCTATGCCTTTAGCGAAGGCTGCACCGTCGACAATGGAGACGCGAACTACAAGATCAATAAGCTCAATGCTGCTGCTACGGGTTGTATTACAACCGGCGACATCGGGGGTCACTATCGAGACAATGGCAACAACAAGGCCGCGGTAACGACGACGGTCAGTGGAGCTCAGGGCTTGCTGGTGCTTTCTGCCATTATTAGCAGCGGTGCGGCTGGAGGTTCGGCGAACGCGTCTGGTAGCTCTGCTGCATATGGCACTTATGCTGGTTCACGAGCCTACCTGGGTGGAAATGCTTCCGGTGGGCAGTATCAGTTCGGCAACCAGCAATACGGCAAGGTTCGCAATGCGAGCTATGCATATGTTGGAAAGCCGGCGAGTGCCGCTGGTGATTTTGCTGATGCGATAAATGATGACATGAAAAGTCCCGGTATCCAGTCAGGGGGTAACGCGCTCGACTACGCAGGCGATGACTCGGGCACTAACTCCCCCTACCTAGTAAAGAAATACGCAACGTGGCAGACAGGTTATATATGTGCAGCTCAGGTATCCGGCATGGATCTGCAGTTTGCACCCGATGAAACAATTGATATGAGCGGTTACGATATGAGAGGTTACGGTTCGGGCTTTACGGGCCTCTCGGGACGCTACTACTCAAACGCATGCGCATCCAGCTATGGCGCCGATCGCGATCGCATCGTGCCGCTTGTCGCGTGCATCAACGGCAACGGCGTAAAAATTAAGGTTAAGAACAACACGCAGGAATATACAGACGACGATTTCTGCGCGGCGGGCGCCGGCGGGCTATTCAATACGGTCGCCTTTTATTCAAGTAAATATAACGCCGAAAGCGTCAAAGCGAACGATGGTGCAAACGTCATAAACATCTCTTTTAAAGGGTGTGACATCTCGTTTTCGTATATAACCACGACCGGAACGAAGCGGTCCACGTCTGACAGCAACGGGAAGAGCAGCTGGGTAGGGGCCGGCTGCCTTGCGGGCTCAACTGCAAACCAGGGAGTTTGGGACGGGGTCGCCTATGGTGTGTTCAAAAACATAAGCATTTCTAACAGCACTGTAGCCGGAAGCTGCATGGCAGGCGGTCTCATCGGAAGCGCTGGCGTTATGAAGCGCAGCGCCGATGTTGCCAACGGTTCGATTGTGAATTATGGAGGAACGCGCTCTCCGGTGCAGCTGTATGACTGCTCATACAGTGGAATCACTGTCAGCGCGCGTTCATATGCTGGCGGTTTCGTCGGATATATTAATTCAGGCGCCTGCGGCATTTGGGTGTCGAATAATAAAACCGTTGCCGATAGTTCGACTATTTCCATTGTTGAGAAGACAGGCGATTCACAGGATATGAATAGCGCTGCCGGCGGCATCTTCGGCCTTACGGGGGGTAACCTAGGCGTGAACACCGGGCAGGGCGAAAATGCGAGCCAGGTGGCAACGATCAGCGATGTATCCCTTGTTGTTAACCACAAGGCGCTTGGCGTGGGCGGAATTGCGGGACGCACGGTAACCTATGCTTCTAATATTAATCGCGTTAAGGTGACATCAACCAATCAGGCCTCGGAAGAAGCGCCCACTTACTTTGGCTCGTTGCAAGCGGTGGCAAATACTGCCAATGCTTATGCCATAAGCACGGGGGGCGTTATTGGATCGACGAGTAATAACGTGACGCTTAGTTCCTGTACGATTGAAAAGATTCGCATGGGCGTTACCGAGCATGCTGGCGGTCTTGTGGGGGCAACATCAAATGGAAACACGCTGAGTGCCAACAATATCACTGTCGATGGTGCGCAGTTTGATGGCGCTCGTTGCGGCGGCATCCTTGGAAACTGCCAAGGCCAGGGCGCAACCAATGTTGTCGCTACGAATACGACCGTGAAGAACTGCTCGTTCGGAACGCTTAATTCAACGTGGAACCATAGTGATGGAAACCTGAGAAATCATTCCGGTGGCATTGTCGGTGCCGCTTCCGGCACAATTAAGCTTGCTAACGTTCTAATTCGCGAAAACGATTTTAAGCAGCCGGGCGGTCAGGGCTTCTTGTTGGGCGATACCGCGCAGTATGCGGCTGACTTCAAGGGCCTCTACGCCGCGGGCGTCGATATCATACTTAAGGATGGGTCTGACAATTCTACGGCTCAAAAACCGATTAAGTATTTCAATGACAGCGCCGTCGCCAACGTAAACAAGAAGTCGTATATCGCGTTTGGTGACTATAATGACACGCTTACTAATGACACGCATACTGAGTCGGAAACGAGCAAAACGCTGTACGGCGCTGATGCGGCCGACAGCACGACTGCAGCCGTTTCGCCCTACGTGACTACGAGACCGGTGAGCAAACTGGCGGTGCGTGCCTCTGACAACGACGCAACCGATCGTTATCTGTTCGGTGACGGTGTGAACGTTTCTGGTGCATCGACTATCCAGGATGAAGCGGTGAAGAATGTCACCGGCCGCTACACCTACAACAATATCGGCGGCATCGACAAAGACGGCGCCTATCAAAATACCTCGAGCTATGATGCCTCATCCGTGGCGAGTAAGTTCAATTCGAACAATGATACAAGCAACAACCAAGCCACAACGGATTTCCCTGTTTTGGTGATCTCTGGCAACGACAACACGACGGTCAAGAGCTATCTAAACATCGTCACGAACGGCGGCTTCTCCGACGCTTGCAGATTGAATAACGAGAATGGCACCAATCCGCACGTGACGGCCAAGGCGGAGGTGTTCCAACTCAAGAACGGTGTATTCGTTAAGGACGATGGTGCGTCGAGCAATCCCACACTTCGTGTGGTGAACAACGGCAAGAACAATATGTCGTTTAGCCCAAGCTCCGATTGGGACAATGGCAAAGGCCGCTTTACGCTCCTGACCGTTACCTTTACCGAGGCGGGTCAGAGCTACAACGTTCAGGTGCCGATTATCGTTAAGCGCAAGCTCGAGATCGATTTCACTGCAACGTATGATTACGGCACTCAATTTAAAGAAAAAGACTACGCTAACCTTGGAAAAGATGCACACGTGCTTACGAGCTTTGGCGAGCCGATGACGGGTCTGCTTACCTGGACATACAATTCTGCCAAGGGGAAGGAAGTCGACTTTGGCTGGGACAGCTATATGGCTGCTGGCGGCTCGATGAAGGGGCTCGGTAAGAGCATCCTCTTCAATGGTGCCGACGGAAGGTTGCCCCAGGGCGCCCAGCTTACGCTCATCGATGCGAACGTTGATGGCAAGGCCGGTGGCAGGGAATATCACTATAAGGTGGGCGAAGGCGGAGCAACGAGCGTTTTGCTGAGCGGAAACGACGGCTTTAAGGATTCTGCGGGCAATCCATATCAGGAGCGATGGCTGAGCGAGATTTTGGATGTGTACGCCGAAAAGGATGGCGCCGGCACATGGGCCGAGTGTAATAACGAGGCAGAGGCGACCGCTAAGGCGAAACTCGGAGATACGTGGAAGCTGTTTAAGGTTGCAGGCGCTGACGTTCCCAGCAAAAGTCGCTATACGCTAAAGGTACCTAAGGAGGAGAAAACCGGCAGGGAGCAGCGTGCGTCGGAGAGCATCTACCTAGTTGTCAACGTGCCCAAGTCGGGCGACGGCATGACGCAAGCTAATATCAACGGTTTTACGGCTTCGTCTATTGACTCGAATTCTTCGGGTGCCCGGATATCTTGGAATCTGCATCACGTCTTGCGCACCGGTGGCGAAGATAATCAAAACAGTACGGCATCGACATACAGCATCTTGTCCAATTATGAGCAGAGTGTAGTCGACAATAAAAATGCGGCGCGCATTCCGGTTTCAAAGTCGGAGGACGGTGCCGCCTACGTGCTTTCTCTTGACGTCAAAGATACGGTTACGTTTAGCCCGAGCCAATACTATACAGAGAGTGACCATCTGTTCTATCAGCTCGATACATCGCTGTGTCGCTATGGCGCCAACAACAACCTAATGGGAGTAAGTAGTTTCCCGAGCGGAACCTCGGCAATTGCGAAGTTTTATGTTGCCATCGGCGGTCAGAACTACAGGTGGAATGGCGGCGATTGGGAGCCGTGTGACGCTTCGACGCCTGCGTTCACGCAGACCGTGACGGATACAGGCGATGATTCGCTGAAGCTCAAGCTCGATTATGACCTCGCCGGAATCCGCAAGATCGCAACGGACGGATCCTTTACCGTGCGTACGGTGGTGGAAAAGATTCGCCTTACGCCGGACGGCTGCAACAAGGTTATCTCCCTGTCCAAGCAGTCTGGCGAGGACGCCTGTACCAAGATGTCCTATACCGCCAAGCTTTCGACGCGTAAGGAAGGCCTTAATACCTCGAGCCTGACGCAGACGAAGTCCGGTAACGTCGGATACTATCGCATGGACACGGGTGATACGACCATTACGCTTTCTGCGCCAGATAAGTCGCAGCTTGGTATTAACGTGGACGACCTACGTCCGATCGCGAATGGCACGATTGGTCTGGGTGCCACGTATGAACTGGGTGGGCTCAACAACGCCACCGAGACAATCAAGAATGCCGATTCAGTTGTGTACACGCTCACGCTGCAACGCCGCAGCGGGACAAATGGCTCGTATGAGAATGTGACGGGCAAAATCTCCGAGTACGTGACAGTGACGGAGAGTAAACTTGCTACGGTCAACGCCGCTGGCAGTGCGATCACCTTCACTGACTCGACGAAGGAGAATGGCAAGTTCCGAACACAGAACGGCGACACCACGTTTAACCTGCCCTTTACCGTTAAGGTCAACACGCAGGCTGAACAGCGTGATCAGTTCTACGCGAACTATCGTCTGGTGATGACGGCGAGCCTAGTCACGGGCAGAACGGCGAGTGCAACGCCTCAATCGCCCGACTATGTGACCTACACGCTCACGAGGGTGAACCTCAACGGCATCGATCACTAGTTCCGAAGCCAACTAGCTTCGCAAAGGGGGCGGCAACCACCCGGTTGCCGCCCCCTTTCTTGCTCGCGCGGCCTGCCGTTGCTTCGGCTTCCCACCAAACTTTCCAACTTTCCACTTAACTTACCATCTAAGGTGGAAAGCTGGAAAGTTTGGTGGGAAGCTGTCGCGCCATTGCGGGCGGGTAGGGGGGTCAATAATTGCGTAGCCCATACCAAGCGAAACAAAAAGATGCCAATCTGGTTGGTAAAACACCGTCAATAAGCCGCGAGCTAACTAGCTGCGTAAATAAAACCTAAAGAACTGTTGCAAATTAATGGCAAATGCCCAGATGCCACCGTTGCAATTTTCAATTAACTGCTACGCGCAAACAGCAAAATGCTACTATCTAACATGCACGTAAGAAAGCAGATTAACGGTTAAGGCTAAGAAGTGGCAGGTATGTCGGAAGCAACTAGGACTCGCACGCATGCGCCTGAGATTAGGCAGCGCGCCGTCGAGATCCTCCAAGAGGGGGTCGGTCATCGCGCCCTTGCCGCGGAGCTTGGCATTCCCCAGGCCACGGCTCGTCAGTGGGCCCGCGCGTATGCCGTGGGCGGTGCCGACGCCGTTCTCAACGCCGGTTCGCATCATCGCACCTATTCGTACGAAGTTAAGCTCGCCGTGGTCAAGGACCGCTTGGAAAACGGCTTAACGGTTCGCGAGGCCATGATCAAGCACAAGATTCCCAGCGAGTCTTCGGTCAAGGCTTGGTGCCGTCAGTACCGCGAGAGCGGTGAGTCCGCGCTGGTCGATAAGCCGCGCGGCCGCAAGCCGCGCGTTAAAAAGGCGGAATAGCAAACGGGATGGTGCGCCCACAGGGGCGCATTTTTCTTGCCGCCCCTCTACTCCAATGCGGACAGACTCCTTACCCCGTACGCCTAAAACTCCCCAGTTGACCGAAAACCCGCCGCCGCTACTCCTCAACTGAGCTATAACGTTAAACAATTGCAGCGTTTTTGCATGGGGGAGTGATGGTATGACGCTACTGTATTTCCTTACCCTGTTTCCGCTGGTACCGGCGCTGGGCATGCTGCTCGCGCGCGGTGACCGCGCCCGCGATGCGGTAGGGCTTGTAGGCTCCGGCATTATTATGGCGGTGACAGTTGTAGTCGCCGTCATGTTTTTTGGCACGGGTCCGCAGAGCTTTGAGGTGGCACCGGGCACCTCGCATGTGCTCTCCATCATCAGCTCCGTCATCGATGTCATCCTGTGCGCCGTCATCCTGTGCAACGCGTACAAATATAGGAACGCGCTCACCACGGTGCTCGGCATAGTCCAGCTGGTGGGCTCGGTCGCCTTTGCGGCCATGACGCTGCCCGCGACCGAAGCCGTCACCGCCACGCCGCTCTACCTGGACTACATGAGTGTGATCATGGTGCTTGCCGTCGGCATCGTCGGCAGCCTGATCTGCGTGTACGCCCTGGGCTACATGAAGGACTTCCAGGCCCACGACGAGCACGAGGCCGCGCTGCGCGGGCAGACCGCGCCCGACCGTCGCCCGCAGTTCTTGGCGCTCATGTTCCTGTTCCTCTCGGCCATGTTCGTCATCGTGACGAGCGATAACCTGGAGTGGCTGTTCTGCGGTTGGGAAATCACCACCGTGTGTTCGTTCCTCATGATTGGCTACACGCGCACGCCCGAGGCCATCAAAAACGCCTTTAACCAGATCATCCTTAACATGCTGGGCGGTATCGCGTTTTTGGCGGGCCTTATGTTCTTGCACGTTAACGGCTTGCCGCTGACCATCTCGGGTATGATCGAGCTTTCCGGCGCCGGAACCGCGCAATCCGCGCTGCTGGTGATGCCGGTCATCCTGTTGTCGCTCGCCGCACTCACCAAGGCCGCACAGATGCCGTTCCACACCTGGCTGCTCGGCGCCATGGTCGCCCCCACGCCCACGAGCGCCCTGCTGCACTCGTCAACCATGGTCAAAGCCGGCGTGTTCCTGATGGTCAAGCTGAGCCCGCTCTATGCCATCTATCCCGTGACTGGCTTTATGGTTACGAGTGTGGGTGCCATCACGTTTTTGCTCGCTGCCCTCATGGCCATCTCGCAGAGCAACGCCAAACGCGTGCTCGCGTACTCCACCATCTCCAACCTGGGCCTCATCAGTGCCTGCCTGGGCGTCGGCGCGCCCGAGGCCGTATGGGCGGCCATCTTCCTAATCCTGTTCCACACGGTGGCCAAGTCGCTGCTGTTCCTGTGCGTGGGCACGGCCGAGCATCATATCGGCAGCCGCGATATCGAGGACATGGACGGTATGTTCAGCCGCATGCCGCACCTGACGCGCCTGATGATGCTGGGTATCATGGGCATGTTTGTGGCGCCGTTTGGCATGCTCGTGTCCAAGTGGGGTGCCCTGGTAGCGTTCGCGCAGACTGGCAACGTGCTCATGATCATGGTGCTTGCCTTTGGCTCGGCCGCGACGTTTTACTTCTGGGGCAAGTGGCTTGCCAAGCTTTCGGGCGTCGATCCCACGGCCCAAAACGTTGAGGTCAATGTCCATAAGACCGAATGGATGGCGCTTAACACCATCGCCGCGCTGCTGATTCTGTGCTGCGTGGCGTTCCCGGTTATCTCGAGCGGTCTGGTGTCGCCCTACCTCGCCATGGTGTTTGGCCGCGTGCCGTACGTTATTGGCAAGGACGCCATGTATCTGATGGTGGTTATCGTGGCGTTTATCGCCGTGGTGCTGCTGACTTCATTCCGCGTGAGCAACAAACCGCACGTCAACGTATATCTTTCGGGTGTGGGAACCGACAATTACCGTCATTTCCGCGGCTCGATGGGACGCGAGGTGAAGGCCGAAAAGCGCAATTGGTACTCGGAGGACGCCCTTGGCGAGAAGCGTATTGGCCCCGCGGGTAGCGTCGTATGCTGCAGCATTATCTTGTTTGCGCTGCTGTGTTGCGCATGGATTGGGCCCGAGCGGCTTGCCATGAGCGCGCCCTCGGTGCTGCGCGGCAAGTATTTCGAAGGTTCGGGCGTCGTGGGCATCTTTATTGGCACCGTGGCGTTTGCCTTGCTGGCGCCGCTTGCGGGCGGCTTGATCGACGGCATCGACCGCAAACTTTCGGCTCGCATGCAGGGCCGCGTGGGCCCGCGCCTGCTGCAGCCCTTCTACGACGTTGCCAAGCTGCTGCGCAAGGCCCCTGCCAGCGTAAACACCATGGACGATACCTATATGGCGTGCGCGCTCATCTTTACCGTCGTGGGCGGCGGCATCTTTGTGTCGGGCTCCAACACGCTGCTGTGCGCTTTTATGGTTACGCTCGCCGCGATCTTTGTGGTGCTGGCGTCCGCCTCGACGCAAAGCCCGTTTGCCCAGGTCGGTGCCGACCGCGAGTTGCTGCAGGTCATGAGCTACGAGCCCGCCGTTCTGCTGATGAGCGTGGGCCTGTACCTTGCCACCGATAGCTTTGATTCCATCGCCGTGACCGGACAGTCGGCGCCCATCATCGTGTACAGCGCGCCCATTTTCTTGGCGCTGCTTGCGGTGCTCACCATCAAGCTACGCAAGTCGCCGTTCGACCTTTCGTACTCGCATCACGCGCATCAGGAGATTGTCCAGGGCGTCGCCACCGAGATGAGCGGCGGCACGCTGGCCAAGATGACCCTTATGCACTGGTGTGAGACCGTGCTGTTTTTGATGTGGGTGGGCATGTTCTTTGTTTGGGACAACCCGGTGAGCTGGGTCGTAGCCCTGGTCGTGATGGCCGCGACGTATTTTGTCGAGGTGCTGATCGACAACACCTTCGCACGCAGCACCTGGCGCAGCTGCTTTAAGCTCGGCTGGGGCGTGGCGCTGGTGTTTGGCCTGCTCAACCTTATGCCCATCCTCGTCGACGTGTTTATTTAGGAGGCGGCATCCATGGATCATAAAATGTCGCGCTCGCCGTGGGTTATTCATTACGACGGCTCGAGCTGCAACGGATGCGATATCGAGGTGCTGGCCTCGCTCACGCCGCTGTTCGATGCGGAGCGCTTTGGCGTGGTCAACACCGGCAACCCCAAGCATGCGGATATCTTTTTGGTGACGGGGTCGGTCAATGCCCAGAACCTGCCCGTCGTGCGTCAGATTTACAACCAGATGCTCGAGCCCAAGTGCGTGGTGGCCTGCGGTATCTGCGCATGCTCGGGCGGCGTATTCCGCGATGCCTACAACGTGATCGGCGGCGTGGACCGCGCGATTCCCGTGGACGTGTACGCGCCCGGGTGCGCCATTCGCCCCGAGACGGTGATCGATGCCATCGTGGAGGCGTGCGGCATCCTGGACCAGAAGGAGACCGTGTTGCGCGCCGGTGGCGATCCGCTCACCGTGGGCGGTGCCGCTACCTGGGACGGTGGCGTTGAGCTGGGCGAGGACGGGTTTGTGGCTGCGGGGGCCGGGACTGACGGTGCCGGTGACGCGCCTGCCGGGAAGCCTGCTGCGCCCGCCGCTGGCGACGCACCTGCTGAGACGCCCGCCGCTGCAAAGGAGGCCGAGTAATGCAAAAGGCTATCTATACCACCGTCGGGATCGACAAGCTCCTGTCGCATGTCCAGGCGCTCAAGGGCGTCGGCGCGCGCTTTGTGCAAATGCATGCCGAGCGCAACGTCGACGACGGCTCGTATCGCTTGGTCTATACGTTTATCAACGTCCGTGCTGCTCAGGAGCATATTGCGCAGGACGGCAGCTATGCGATCGAGAACCTGGTGGTCGAGGGCATCGACCAGTACCAGGAGATTCCGTCCATCAGCTCGTATTACCCCGCGGTGTTCCCGTTTGAAAATGAGGCCCACGACCTGTTTGGTCTTGCCATCACCGACATGCAGATCGACTTTAAGGGCTTTTTCTACCAGGTCTCGACTGCCGAACCCATGAGCGTCATCACGCCCGAGGTGAAGGCTGCGCGCGAGAAGGCCATGAAAGTCCGCGCGGCCGCCGAGGCCAAGGCGCGCAAGGCCGCGGCCGAGAAGGCCGCCGCGGCTGCGGCTGCTGCGGGGGAGGGTGCCGCGGGTGCCGGCGATGCTGCGGGCACTGCCGCTGCTCAGCCCGCTGCTGCTGCCGGCTCCGATGCCCAGCATGACGATGCCGCTGCGAAGGCCGCGCTCAAGGCCGCCGAGATGGAGGCAAAGCTCGCCGCCATGGATCCCGAGAAAGCGGCCAAGGTCCGTGCGGCGCTTGCCGCCAAGGCCGCCCGCGACAAGCAGAAAAAGGAGGCGTAAGGTCCATGGCTCATCGCTCCGTAATTCCGTTTGGCCCGCAGCACCCGGTGCTGCCCGAGCCGCTTCATCTGGACCTGGTGATCGAGGACGACCGCGTCATCGAGGCAATTCCGCAGATCGGCTTTGTGCACCGCGGACTCGAGAAGCTCACCGAAAAGCGCGACATGCACCAGTTTGGCTACATCGCCGAGCGCATCTGCGGCATTTGCGCCGTGGGCCACAGCTACGGCTATGCCAGCGCCTGCGAGCGCATGCTCGACATCGAGGTGCCCGGCCGCGTGCAGTATATCCGCACTATTTTGCACGAGCTTTCGCGCATCCACTCGCACCTGCTGTGGCTGGGCCTGCTCGCCGATGCCTTTGGCTTCGAGGCGCTGTTCTATCGGTCGTGGACCCTGCGCGAGCAGATTCTCAAGATCTTCGAGAGCACGTGCGGTGGCCGCGTGATCCTTTCGATTAACGAGATCGGCGGCCTAAAGCACGACATTGAGGACTCCGAGCTGGCTGGCATTGTCCAGACGCTCGATGCCATGCGTCCCGACTACGAGGCCCTGGTGCATACGTTTTTGGACGACGTCAGCTGTGGCGAGCGCCTGCATGGCGTGGGCGTGATCAGCAAGAAGGACGCGCTGGATCTGTCGATGGTCGGCCCGTTTGGGCGCGCCTCGGGCGTGGACTACGACGTGCGCATGTTTAGCGACGGTGCCTATGCGGACCTGGCTGCGTTTGAGCCGGTTGTCGCCACCGATGGCGATTGCTATGCCCGCTGCCAGGTGCGCTGTGCCGAGGTCACGCAGGCCATGGACATCATTAAGGAGCTTGTGGGCAAGATTCCGCACGACGGGATCGGCGGGCGCACCAAGCTTACGCCGGCCGACGGCGCACGCGGCGAGGTTGTGATTGAGCAGCCGCGCGGCGAGGCGTATTACTATGTGCGCGGTAACGGCACCAAGAACCTGGACCGCTTCCGCGTGCGCACGCCGACGTCGCAGAACCTGGCGGGTCTGACACATGCGCTGCAGGGCGTGCTCCTTGCCAACGTGCCCATGATTATCCTGACCATCGACCCCTGCATTAGCTGCACGGAAAGGTAGGCGCGGCATGAGTTTGCTGACATTTGCCAAGACGGCCTTGGGCTCTATGGTCAAGCAGCCGGTAACGGTGTGCTATCCGCAGGAGAAGCTCGCGGCACCCGAGCGCTTGCGCGGGCATATCGTCAACGACATGGACGCGTGCATCTGCTGCGGCATGTGTGCGCGTCGCTGTCCGGCGGGCGCGCTCGCAGTCGATCGCAAGGGTGGAACGTGGTCGATCGACCCGTATGCCTGCGTGGTGTGCGGTGAGTGCATCGAGAGCTGCCCCAAGCACTGCCTGACTATGGACACCGCCCGCACCCCAGTCGCAGCGGACAAGACTCCCACAGTAGAAACCAAGCCGGAGTAGCGCAGGGGTAGAACTGGAATAGGGGCCGGCGGGGCAAAAATGCCCCGCCGGCCCCGCGCGTGAGCGCGCGGTTGTGCCGCTGCGAACAAAACTATGCCGGATTACGGGACTGGATAGCGAACCTCCGACCATATCGAAAACCAAGATAATAAAACCGCAGGTAGACTGCTTGCTGTTTTTCAAAAATAGGGGGTATGGATGAGGGCTCCGACTTTAGCCCCGTAAACCGGCATAGTTTTGAAATGGCACCATATCAGTAACAGCCTTTGATCTCCCGTGGACAGAGGGAAACGGATCATTTTTGCCTTGCGAGGGCTGCCGCGTGACCCGTCTGCCACGAAATGGGCCCATCTACTATGTTTAGGCGGCAGCCCTCGACCACGGCAAGTAATGTGAAATGAAAACCGCAGGTAGAACGCCTGCGATTTTTCATGAAACGCGGCTATGGTCAGGGGTATCGGGTCAAACGTAGTAGATGGGCCCATTTCGTGGCGGGCGCCGTCAGCCGATCTCCGCGGGCGGAAGAAAGCAGATCATTTTGGTCTCGCAAGGCTTGCGGAGGCACTCGCGCAGGGCCGCCCGAACAAAACTATGCCGGTTTACTACGATGAACTCGACATTCCCGACCATGACTGCATTTTTCTAAATATCGCAAGCGTTCTACCTGCGGTTTTGGAAGCGTGCAATTTGCCGTGGTCGAAGGTGGGCGATTCATCGTAGTAAACCGGCATAGTTTTGAAATGGCATTAAATCGATAGCAGCCATTTTGCTATGCCGGGGTGGTCGGTTGTTGGGCAATTACCCTCGCAGGTAGGCGATGGCGATCTGCGTGCGGTTGCGTAGGCCCATTTTGGCAAGGATCGAGCTGATGTGGTTGCGTACGGTGCCTTCGCCCATGTAAGCGGCGGCGGCAATCTCCTTGTTATCGAGGCCGCGGGCGATGAGCTCGGCGACTTCGAACTCACGGTCGGTCAGGCTGGCAAAGGCGGCGGGTCGGCGAGGCGTGCTGGCATCGGCGCCTGTCCCGTCAAAATCGATGTCCTCGATCGCCTTGCCCTCGAGCACGCGTTTGCCGTCCATGACCTGCGCCAGTGCCGGTGGAATGGCGGCGACATCGGTTTTGATCAGGTAGCCGCGGGCGCCCAGTTTGAGCGCCGACACAATGTACTCGTCATCCGAGAATGTTGTCAGAAACACCACGCGCGCCGCAGGGTCGCGCTCGAGGATCTCGCGTGCCGCCGAAAGGCCGTCGCGCCCCGGCATCTGGATGTCGAGTAGCGCGATATCGGGCGCGTGCTCGGCGTAGAGCGCGACCGCGTCGTCGCCATTGGCGCCGGTACCCACCACCTCGATCTGCGGCTGTGCGCCCAGGATAATCTTGAGCGAATCGACCACCAAACGGTCGTCGTCGACAACTATGAGCCTCATCGGGCCTCATCTCCTTGCTGTTTGGGAACGGTGGCAAACACACGCCAGCCGCCGGCGCCGGCGCGCGGGCCGGCGGTGAAGGTGCCGCCAAGCGCCTCGACGCGCTCGCGCATGGAGCCGAGCCCCATGCCCTCGGCGATGCCGCGACCGCCCGTCTGGGTCCCGCCCGTGCCATCGTCGGTAACGATGAGCTGGTAAAACGATGGATGCTCCAAGCATCGCACAACAACGTTTTGCGCGCGGGCGTGGCGTATGGTGTTGGAGAGCGCCTCGCGCAGGACCGCCGCAAAGCAGTTGGTGATGTTGGCGGGCGCATGCTCGGCCAAAACCTCAAGCTCAATCTGCGGGCCGCCATCTGAGCACGCGCCTTCCACGATGCACTCGAGCTGTACGGAGAGGTCGGCGGCAGTGTCATTGAGCGCGTGGACGCTGGCGCGCACAAGTTGGAGCGCCTCGTCAACGGTGTGCTTGACGTCGGCGAAATCGGCGGCGACGCCGGGTTCATCGGCGTGGACTATGCGCAGGGCCTCGGTCTGCAGCGAGGCGCGTGTAAGTTGGTGGCCGACGTTGTCGTGAATCTCGCGCGCGATGCGGGCACGCTCGGCAAGTGTCGCGAGCTCGACTTCGTAGTCCTGGCGATCGGCAAGATCGCGGTTGCGCGCTTCGAGCGCGAGGGCTCGTTCCTGCAGCTCGTCACGGGTACGGCGCATGCGCTGCTGCTCGCGTTCCAACTGGGCGGTGCGCAGCGATAGCAAGGTAGCAGCAACCGAAAGGATGGCAGTCAGCAGGAGCGTTCGGGCGGTGAGTGCATCGGCGCGAAGGTCCGCGACGAGCGCAAAGACAAAGGCAACGCCAATGCCTAACGCGACCCAAACGCGTTCACGGTGCACGCGTCGCGCGATGTCATAGAGGGCGAGAGGCGCAAACGGCACAAACGGCGGCACGAAGACAGCCGCGATGATGCAAGCGTAACTCGCGGCCTCGCTGGCGCGACGGACGCGCTCTCCCTGCGCGACTTCTGCCAGCGAGGTAGCTATGACGCCCAGGCAAAACGCCGCGACCAGGCGAGCGTCCACAGCAAGGCCCAGAGCGGCTGCGATACAGCACGCCAGCACAATCGATTTGTCGAAAAGCCTGTTCATACGGGTATTGTACGCGAAGCCACGCGTGGTGGAGGGACCGCCTGCGCAACTGTGACATTCCTCCCGCACGGCAAATCGGCGTCGATCGCTCGCGCGGGCGGGGGTTTCGCCTCCGCCCCCTCGCACTCGTGGCAAAGCTCACTGGTGCGCGCCGCCCGCTCCTGCGATGATGCAATCGTACCGGGCCACGACCAACAGAAGGGCCGCCTCATGACAGACATTGTCCACGTCGAAAACCTCGTCAAGCGCTACGACGACCTTATCGCGCTCGACCACTTTAACCTGAGCATCGCCCCCGGCGAGATCTTTGGCCTGCTGGGTCCCAACGGCTCGGGCAAGACCACGTCCATCAACTGTATCCTGCAGCTGCTTGCCTACGACAAAGGCACCATCGAGCTGTTCGGCGAGCCCATGACGCCCGCCCGCTACGACCTCAAGCGCCGCATCGGCGTGGTGCCACAGCAGGTGGCGGTGTTCGACGAGCTCACGGTGCGCGAGAACATCGACTATTTCTGCAGTCTTTACGTCAACGACCGCAAGCGCCGCCGTGCGCTCGTGGACGAGGCGATCGACTTTGTCGGTCTGGGCGACTTTGCCAAGTTCCGCCCCGGTAAGCTCTCGGGCGGCCTGGCGCGCCGGCTCAACATTGCCTGCGGCATCGCGCACAAGCCCGAGCTCATCTTCTTCGACGAGCCCACGGTGGCGGTCGACCCCCAGAGCCGCAACGCCATCCTGGAGGGCATTTGCCGCCTGCGCGACGAGGGTGCCACGGTGGTGTATACCAGCCATTACATGGAGGAGGTCGAGCAGATCTGCAGCCTCATCATGATCATGGACGGCGGCCGCGTGCTGGCGCAGGGCACCAACGACGAGCTCAAGCGCATGATCCAGATGGGCGAGCGCGTGACTGTTGAGGTCGGCGCCGTCGAGGCCGCCACGGTCGAGCGACTGCGCGCCCTCGAGCACGTGCTTTCGGTCGAGCTGTCCGGCGGCGAGCTCGTCTGCACCTGCGAGGCGAGCCCGCACAATCTGGTCGACATCCTCGACACGCTGCGTGCTGCCGACGTGGCGCTCGGCCGCGTGTGGAGCGAGCCGCCGACCCTCAACGACGTGTTCCTCGAGATCACCGGCCGCGAGCTGCGCGACTAGGGGGTGGCCATGTTCAACACCATCATCACCACGCTCAAGACGCTATTGCGTCGACCGAGTACATGGGTCTGGGGCGCGATCTTTCCCATTGCGCTTTCAACGATGTTCATGTTTATGTTTGCGAATCTGAGCTCTGACGGAAAGGTCGACCCGGTGCCGGTTGCCGTCGTGGCGGACGAGGCCTGGGGCGCTTCGACCTTTAAGAACGTGGCGGCTTCGCTTGCCAAGGAAGGTGACGACCAGCTGCTCGAGATTCACGAGCGCGAGGATGTGACCGCCGCGAACCGTGCGCTTAAGGCCGGCGAGGTCGCGGGCATCTACACGGTCGATGCCGCGGGCACGCCCAAGCTCACGTTGCTTTCGAGCTATGACAGCTCGCGTGCGTCGACGGTGCTCATCGACCGCAGCATCCTTGAGACGGTGGCAAGTTCGTATACGCAAAATGCTGAGCTTATGGCGCAGATTGCTCAAGACAACCCGGCGGCGCTCGCCGACCCGGAGGCGGTTGCGCGCGCCCTGTCGCTCGAGGGCGGAACCCGCCGCGTGAGCCTGACGCGCACCACGCCCGACGGCACGACCATTTACTACTACGCGCTCTTTGGCCTGGTCGCGATGATGTCTGCCGAGTTTGCCGCTTTGAGCGTCGTCGATTTGCAGCCCAATCTGTCGGGCCTTGGTGCGCGCCGCTGCGTGGGCGGCCTTTCCAAGACGGCGTCGCTGGCCGGCATCTTTGTCGGCTCGTGGCTGGTTTCCTTTGCCTCGATGGCGGTCGCGATTGGCTACGTGCGCCTAGTCGTTGGCGTCGACTTTGGCGGGCGCGAGGGGCTGTGTCTGGTGGGCGGTGCTGCATCCGCGCTTGCCGCCACGGGCCTGGGGCTCTTTGTGGGCACGCTTCCCGTTAAGGGTGGCAAGGCGTCCAAGTCGGGCATCCTCACGGGCTTTGCCACCACGTGCGCCTTGTTCGCCGGCCTCTACGGCGAGCCGGCGATGGCGCTTGCCGACGACGTCGCCCGCGCCTTTCCGGCCGAGTGCTGGCTCAACCCCGTCAAGCTCATCTGCGACATGTTCAATCGCCTGTATTTCTTTGAGGACCTGGGGCCCTTTGCCGTCCGCGCTGGTGCGCTCGTCCTGATGACCCTGGTGTTTGTCGTCGCCGCTACGCTGATCTTTGGAAGGAGCCGCTATGAGCACCTTTAAGACCGCGCTTCGCATGGCGCTGGCGCACCCGTTCTACCTGCTCATCTATACGGTGTTCATCTCGCTCATGGGCGTATTCATCGCGGCCTCGGTGAGCTGGAACTCGTCGCAGCTTACCGAGTACAAGCCCTACGACACCAATGTGATCGTGGTCGACCGCGACAATAGCGACCTTTCGCGGGCGCTTACCAAGCACCTAGGCTCACGCTTTGACCTGGTCACGGGCGTTGGTGACGACACGTACGACCTTGCGGATGCGCTCGCCAAGAGTAACAGCGCCAAGGGCAGCGCCGATTGCGTGTTCTTTATCCCGGAGGGGTTTGAGGACGACCTCGTTGCGGCCGCCCGTGCGGGGAAAGAACTGCCCAAGCTCGATGTGACGTACGGCTCCGGCACCATGGCGGCGGCGCTCTCGTCTGCCGAGGCCTCGCGGTGGATCTCGCTTGCGGGCGCCGCGGCGGCACTTGAGCCAGCTGCTTCCGACGGCGAGGTCGCCAAGGCCGCCGAGCACGCTGCCGCCAAGCGCGCCGAGGTCCAGATCGAGCAGGTCAAGGTCGAATCGACTGCCGTCGCCCCACTCGAGTCGTACTTCAACTTTGGCGCGTACGCGATCATCTCGTCGGTCATCGTGTCGGTGGGATTGGTGTTCTCGGGCATGAGCGAGTCCGAGCGCGTGCGCCGCATGGAGGCCGGCCCGGTCTCCGAGCGCCAGCGTTCGCTTGCTGTGTTCGCGGCTGCCGCGGTGCTCACCGTCTGCATCTGGTTCGTGTCGAGCATGGTGGGTGTCGTGGGCTTTGCCGGCGCGGTCGCCGAGGTCGGTGTGGGTCGCGTGTGCCTGGCGCTGGCGGCGACGCTTGCCCTGGCGTGCACGCCGCTGGCCGTTGGCTTTACCCTGTCGAGCTTGGGCGCGCGCGAGGAGCTGCTCAACGGCGTGGGCAACTTACTCGGCATGCTCATGACGTTTTTGGGCGGCGCCTGGATGCCGCTGTCGCTGATGGGTTCGGCCGTGCAGACGGTGGCGCACTTTGTGCCGACGTTTTGGGTGAACGACGCGATCGGCAAGGCGCTTGCCTCTGATTTGACGTCCACCGTGCTGGGCGACATCGCCTGCGACCTGGGCGTCACGGTGCTCTTTGCCGCTGCCATCGCCGCCGTAGGTCTGGCTCTCGCACACGCCAAATCCCGCGCCTAGCCACCTAGCCATTGGGGACGTTCTTAAACGACTAGTCACTGGGGACAGTCTTTGCCGATTCGCCGGTCCGCCGGTCGGGTTGGCAAGAGCTGTCCCTGGCGGCACTCATTTAAGTCTGTCCCCAATGAGTACCGTTTGAAAAAATTAGCGACCGTCGCCTACATTTAGTTCACCTGGGTTTACTATTACCCTAGAAAAGTAGCAGAAGGCTAACAACGGGGGATAGCATGGCGACAAAGCATGCCTACGTCCAGGTCAACGGGCTCAAGAAACACTACGGCGACGGTGATGCACGCCTGACGGTACTCGATGGCATCGGCACGTCCATCAACCGCGGCGAGATCTGCGTCATGCTGGGGCCCTCGGGCTCGGGCAAGTCGACCTTTCTCAACCTGATCGGCGGCCTGGAGGATGCCGACGGCGGCTCCATCATGGTGGACGGCTGCGACCTCACAGTGCTCAAACCTACCGACCTGGGCGAATACCGACGCCGTGAGCTGGGCTTTGTCTTCCAGTTCTACAACCTGGTGCCCGATCTCACCATCAAGGAGAACATCGAGGTCACGGCGCACCTGTCCAAAAACCCGCTCAATGTCGATGACCTGTTGCGTTCGCTGGGCCTCTACGAGCACCGCAACAAGTTCCCGCGTCAGGTTTCGGGTGGCCAACAGCAGCGTTGCGCCATCGGCCGCGCACTCGTCAAAAACCCGGGCCTGCTGCTGTGCGACGAGCCCACGGGCGCGCTCGACTACAAGACATCCAAGGAAATCCTGCAGCTCATGGAGGACGTCAATCGCACCTACGGCTGCACCATCATCATCGTCACCCACAACGCCGCCATCGCGCGCATGGCCAACCGCGTGCTGCGCCTGCGCGACGGCCGCATTGTCGAGGACGAGCTCAACGCCGATCCCGTGCCCGCCGCCGAGCTCGATTGGTAGGCGACGCCATGGCACCTCTCGCAAAACGACTCCCGCGCGAGCTGCGCCGCAATATCGGCAAGTACCTGGGCATCTTTTTGCTTATGTGCGGAAGCATCGCCCTCACGTCGGGCTTTTTGCTCGCGGCGCATTCCATCGGCTGCCTCATCGACGACATGCGCGACGAGTACACGATTGAGGACGGCCGCGTGACTACCTCCTTCGAGGCCACCGACGAGCAGCTCAAGGCTGCCGAGGACGCGGCAAAGGACGTCGGCGGCGTTACGCTCTACAAGAACTTCTCTATCGACGCCATCATCAAAAAGGCGTCCGGCGACGACGGCACCAAGCGCACCCTGCGCACCTGCGCGCATCGCACCAAGGTCGACATTGCGTCCTACTGCGAAGGCAAGCAGCCAAAGGCGGACGACGAGGTGGCCATAGACCGCGTCTTTGCCACCAATAACGACCTTGTCGTGGGCGATAAGGTTGAGCTTGAGGGCCGCACCTACACCATCTGCGGCATCATGACCCAGCCCGATAGCCAGGCACTGTTCCTCAACAATTCGGACTTTACGGTGAACACCATCACCTATGGTGTGGCCGAGGTCACCGACGCCGGCTTTGCCGCGCTCGAGGATGCCGGTGGTGCACCTGCCTACACCTACTCCTTCACCTTTGCCGATCGCGACCTCCCCACCGCGGACCGCATCGATGCCGAGCAGGATATGGTCGAGGCGCTGACCGATGCCAATGCGCGCGTGGACGATCTGATCGATGCCGATTCCAACCAGGGCATTGGCTATGCGCGCGACGACGTGGACGGCGACTCCATGATGTGGATGACGTTGCTCGACATCATCATCGTGATCATGGCGTTCGTCTTTGTGGTGCTCACCGACGCCACCATCGAGGAGGAGGGCGCCATCATCGGCACGCTGCTCGCCAGCGGCTATCGCCGCCGCGAGATCGTGCTGCACTACCTGGCACTTCCCGCCATCGTGGGCGTGCTCGCGGCGCTTTTGGGCACCGCGTTCGGCGTTGCGTTCTTTACCGAGCCCATGCGCGGTCTCTACTACGGCTCGTACAGCCTGCCGCCCTTCCAGGTGTACTGGAGCTGGGAGATCTTCGTGAAGTGTGCCGTGGTTCCCGCCGCCGCGCTCATCCTCATCACGCTGGTGGGTCTGCTTCGCAAGATGGGCAAGACGCCGTTGCAGTTCCTTCGTCACGAGGCGAGCGGCAAATCGGGCACCAAGCGCGGCCTGCAGCTGCCGGAGCGCATGGGTTTTGTTTCCCGCTTCCGCCTGCGTATCTTCCTGCGCAATCTGGGCAACTTCGCCACGCTCTTCGTGGGCATCGCGTTTGCCTCGCTGCTACTGCTCTTTGGCCTGGCGATTCTGCCCACGATGACGCACTATGCGGACAATCTCGAGACGAGCCTGGTCGCCGAGCACCAGTACACGCTCAAGGCTCCGCTGGAGCTCGAGGGCACTGTCGAGGAGCGCGAGCAGTGGTCGGCACTCGAGCGCTTGCAGTCGATTGACGGCGCGCTGCTTTCTGCCGCCCAGGATGCCGATGACGAGCTTGACGACGCGGCCGATGCGGCGCAGACGGCAGCCGATGCCGTAGCCAGCTCTCCGTCTGCCGAGAGCCTGGCCGCGGCGCAGGACGCGCTCGCAAGCGTTCAGGACAAGAAGGATGCGCTCTATGCGCGCCTCGACGACCTGGCCGATGCCCTCGGCTGCGACCGCGATGAGGCTATCGACCTGATCGACAAGGCCTCTAAGATCGACACTGACAACGACGATATCCATCCGGTCAATACGACCGACAACGGCGCGGGCGCAATCGCGCAGGCCGAGAAATACGCCGTTTACCAGCTGCAATACGACCGTGGCGATGGTAATGGTGAGGAGACGATTTCCGTCTACGGCATTTCATCCGATTCGCGTTATTGGAAAGACCTCGACGTCGGCGACGGCCGCGTTGTCTTTGGCGGCGGCCTGCTCGACAAGTTTGGCTGGAGCGAGGGCCAGAAGGTCACACTCAGCGATAAGTACGAGGGCGAGCATTATTCCCTTGAGTACGCGGGCAAGGACTGTGCCTGGGGCTCCAAGTCGGACATGAATATCTATCTGAGTATCGATGACTTTAACGAGCTGTTCGACAACGATGCCGCCTACTTTAACGGCTATGTGAGCGACGAGAAGCTCGACCTCGACGCGCGCTACTTTGCCGGCGACACCACGCCCGACGACATGCGCGCCGTGGGCGACCAGTTCATCGGCATGATGAGCAAAATGATCGGCATGATGGTCGGGCTCGCGGTGTTTATCTTCCTGCTGTTTATGTACCTGCTGACCAAGGCCGTGATCGACCACAGCGCCCGTTCGATCAGCTATATGAAAGTCTTTGGCTATCGAGATAGCGAGATCTCGCATCTGTACATCCGCTCGATCACGCTGTGCGTGGCGGCGTCGCTCGTGCTGAGCCTGCCGGTGATCATCGGCTCGCTCACGGCCATCTTCCGCTCTATGCTGCTCGCCTATAACGGCAATATCGAGATTTACGTGCCGACCTGGTCCATGGCGGCATGCGTCGGCATTGGCTTTGCGACCTACCTGGTCGTGGCGTTGCTACACACGCGCTCTATCAAGCGCGTCAGCCTGGCCGAGGCCCTCAAAGTCCAAGAGTAGTCATCGGGGACGTTCTTAAACGACTAGCCATTGGGGACAGTCTTTGCCGATTCGCCGGCTCGCCGGCCGGGCTGGCAAGGACTGTCCCCAACTGCCGGAAGGGAGGCACTCATTTAAGTCCGTCCCCAATGAGTGCCTAACGACTCGGTGTTGCGCTTGACTTCGACCCTACTTCAACGGGTACCATCCTCTATGTCTGTAACGCCATATAGACCGAGGGGATAGATCTATGACCGCAACTGCACCCGCAGCACCCGCTAAGGTGTACTTCACCAACCTGCGCACGCATGCTCGCGAGAGCCAGCTCGACAAACTCAAGCGCCTCATTCGCCGCGCCGGTATCGAGCAGATCGACTTTGAGAACAAGTTCGTCGCCATCAAGATTCACTTTGGCGAGCTGGGCAATCTGAGCTTTTTGCGCCCCAACTACGCCCGCGCCGTCGCGGATGTCGTCAAGGAGCTGGGCGGCAAGCCCTTCCTCACCGACTGCAACACGCTCTATGTCGGTAGCCGCAAAAACGCGCTCGAGCACATCGATACCGCCTACCAGAACGGCTTTACCCCGTATGCCACGGGCTGCCAGATCATCATCGCAGACGGCCTCAAGGGCACCGACGAGGCACTCGTTCCGGTCGAGGGCGGCGAGTACGTGCGCGAGGCAAAGATCGGCCAGGCACTCATGGATGCCGACATCGTGATCAGCCTTACGCACTTTAAGGGCCATGAGCAGGCGGGCTTTGGCGGCGCCATGAAGAACCTGGGCATGGGAGGCGGCAGCCGTGCCGGCAAGATGGAGCAGCATGCCGCCGGCAAGCCGAGCGTCGATACTACCAACTGCGTAGGTTGCCGTGCCTGCGAGAAGATTTGCGCGCACAGCGCCATCACGTTTGACGGTACGCGTGAGCGCGAGCTTGCCAACGGCAGCACCCGCACGGTTCACGTGGCTGCCATCGACCACGATCGCTGCGTGGGCTGCGGACGCTGCATTGCGGCGTGCAACCAGGACTGCATCAAGCCCGACTATGATGCCGCGGCCGACGTCCTCAACTACAAGATCGCCGAGTATACGAAGGCCATTGTCCAGGATCGCCCCAGTTTCCATATTTCGCTCGCCATGGACATCAGTCCCAACTGCGATTGCCATCCCGAAAACGACACGCCCATCGTCAACGACATCGGCATGTTCGCGAGCTTCGACCCGGTCGCCATCGACCAGGCCTGCGCCGACGCCGTCCTGGCGTCCGAGCCGCTGCCTAACACCGAGCTTACTGACAGCGCGGCCAAGATGGAGCATAATCACGAGCATCTGGAGGGCGAGCAGGCCAAGGATCCCTTCTGCATCACGCATCCCGACACCGACTGGCGCGCGTGCATCGCTCATGCCGAGAAGATCGGCCTGGGCACGAGCAAGTACGAGCTCATCGAGGTCAAGTAGCACCTAACTATTGGACATATCAAGCGCTTTTGTAGTGCAACATTAGTAAAAGCCGCCCGCGAGCACAGTGCCCACGGGCGGCTTTTCGGAAGTGCGGTGAAAAATCGAATACCGCCGACCACAAACCGTTTTTTGACAACAAAACCCCAGACGTTGCTTTTTGCCTAAAAATTCTTGTCGAGGAAGCTGTCGACCGTGTTCCAGTAGAGCTCGGGGTCGACTTGCGCGCTCTTGGCATGGGTGGCGCCGTGGATAGTGAGCTTTTGCTTGACCTTGCTGGCGCACGCCTCGTAGTTTTGGTCGAGCATGCTGTACGGTACAAAGGTGTCTTGGTCACCGTGGATAAAAAGCATGGGAACCGTCGCGCGCTTGAGCTGTTCCACGCTGCTCGCCTTATGAAAGTCGTAGCCTGCGCGCACGTTGCATACCAGGTTGGCCACATCGAGCAAGGGAAAACTGGGCAGGCCGAACACGTCCTTGAGCTGCAGGGAAAACTCGTCCCAGACGCTCGTATAGCCGCAATCCTCGATGATGCACGTGACATTAGACGGCAACGATTCCCCCGCGACGTTCATGGCCGTCGCCGCGCCCATCGATTCGCCAAAGACCAGGATGCGCGCTTCGGGATCGGCCTGAACGATTCGCCCAATCCATGCAACGACATCGAGCCGCTCGGGCCAGCCCATGCCGATATAGTCGCCGCCGGAGCGCTCGTGGGCGCGGGCGGCGGGTGCGAGTACGTTCATGCCGCGGTCGTGGAATCGTTTGACGTATCGGGCCATGCCGATGGGCTCATCGGTGTATCCGTGTAGGCAGATAGCGTAATTGTGCGTGCTCTCTGGGGCGGCAAAATACCAAGCGGCAAGTTCGGTTCCGTCATCTGCGGTGATGCTGCTGCTCTCGCGGTTCTCTTTAAACCATGCCCGTGCCTCGGTTCCCTCGGCATCCGGCTGCTCACTTTCTTTGTCGTCCTTGCCGTCCTGCATCATCTTCATGGTGTATGGCGCGCGGGGATTCAGCGCGAAGTCAAACAGAAAGTTGCCGGCAAATCCGAGCAGCGCAATGACAACCACCAGTGCAACGATGCCGGCTATCTTGAGCTTTCGATGGGAATGTGCGTTTTGAGCCATGCGGTATTCTCCTATAAGATGTTAATGCATCAACATTTAATGCAAGCGCATTATGGACGTTCGCCGTTGATGCGTCAACAGGCAAAGAATGGGTAAACAAAGGGTCACGTATGGTGCAAATTTCGCACGCACCCAGACGCTTTGATATAGTGTTGAGAACTCTTTACGTTGGAGGATGTAACCGGCATGTCCGATTCGAGCGACAGTTCCAAGCCGCGACCCAAGGCCGCGGCCGTTCCGCACTACACGGTGGGCGAGGAGATCATGAACTCCGTCACCCATGGTGTCGGCTGCTTGCTGGGTATCGCGGGTCTGGTGCTCCTGATCGTATTCGCTGCACTGCGCGGCGGTGGCCCGGCCCACATGGCCGCGGCAATCGTCTACGGCGCCAGTATTATTCTCGAATACCTAGCCTCCACGCTCTACCATGCGATTCAACCCGCGCGCGCCAAGCGCGTGTTCCGCATCATCGACCACAGCTGCATCTACCTGCTCATAGCCGGCAGCTATACGCCGTTTTGCCTCATCACGCTCGCAAACGACGGCGGCGCCGTGCTGTTCTTTGCCGTATGGGCCATCGCCATTATCGGCATCGCCCTCGAGTGCTTTTTGCGCGAGCGCCAGCCGCATTGGGTAAGCGGCCTGGTCTATCTGCTGATGGGCTGGCTCGTTGTCTTTAAGCTGCCCGAGCTCGTGTCGCTGCTCAACCCCGTGGCACTTGCCCTGCTCGCCGTCGGCGGCGTGTGCTATACCGTGGGCGTGCCGTTCTATATCGCCAAAAACGTGCGCTATCTTCACAGCGTGTTTCACCTGTGGGTACTCGCCGGCAGCATCTTCCAGTTCATGGCGGTGATCCTCTTCGTAATCTAGCGACCACGCCTGCGCGCCCGCGTCCTCGTTTGGGCGCCGGCGCCATTGCCGTATCCGCCGTCAACGTTTTATCCGACGTCCCGAATCTTGGAGGTTCGAGAAACTCCCGATGGACATAACCATCTCCCTTATCACTACCCTCGTTTTGACCCTCATCAACGGCTACTTTTCTATGTCCGAGATGGCGCTCACCACGGCCAAGCGCGCCGTGCTGGAGCATGAGGCCGAGGAAGGCGACAAGCGCGCCGAGCGTGCCATTAAGCTGGCTGCCGACTCCGACCAGCTGCTCGCCACCATCCAGGTCGCCATCACGCTCGTGGGCTTTGCCTCGTCCGCCGTCGCCTCGACGAGCCTGTCCGACCCGCTCGCCACGTGGCTCATGAGCTTTGGCATCGCGCCGCTCTCCGCTATCGCGCGCGGCCTGGCGCCGGTCATCATCACCGTCGCCGTCGCCTTTGTGTCCATCGTGATTGGCGAGCTTGTCCCCAAGCGCATCGGCCTGGCCAATGCCGAAGGCGTGTCCAAGCAGGTCGTGGGGGCGCTGTCGTTTTTCCAAAAGATCGCCCGTCCGCTCGTGTGGCTGACTGGCGCTTGCTCCGATGGCCTGGCCCGCATCCTGCGCATCAAGAGCGCCGACGACCGCCAGAACGTCTCGGAGGAAGAGATCAAGTACATGGTCTCGGAGCAGGACGACCTGCTCGACGAGGAAAAGCGCATGATCCACGAGATCTTTGACCTGGGCGACACCGTGGCTCGCGAGGTCATGGTGCCGCGCGTGGACACCACCATGTGCGAGGACGACGAGACGGTCGCCGACGTGTTGTCCACCATGCGCCAGACCGGCTTTAGTCGCATCCCCGTCTATCATGAGGATCCCGACAACGTCGCGGGCATCGCGCACATTAAGGACCTGATCCAGCCCGCGCTCGGCGGCAAGGGCGACCAGCCCATCGCCGACTTTTTGCGCGACGCCACCTTTGTGCCCGACACCAAGGACATCCTGCCGCTGCTGTCCGAGATGCAGACCTCGCACGACCAGATCGTGGTCGTCGTGGACGAGTACGGCGGCACGGCCGGCATCATCACCATCGAGGACATCGTCGAGGAGATCGTCGGCGAGATCGAGGACGAGTTCGACCCCGACAACAAGTACCTCACGCGCCTCTCGCGCCGTGAGTGGCTCGTCGATGGGCGTTTTTCGTGCGATGACGCGATTGAGCTTGGTTGGCCGCTCGAGGAAAGCGATGATTATGAGACCATCGCCGGCTGGATTTTGGAGCTTTGCGACTCGGTGCCCGACATCGGAGAGGTGTTTGAGGTCGCGGGGTACAAGTTTAAAGTGCAGTCGATGCGTGGCCAGCGCATCTCGCTCATTCGCGTGATCGCTCCGGCCGAAATCGATAAGAAGGATTCCGAGTCTTCGGTAGACGAGCCGACGACGTCGGGTGCGGGTTCCGCGAATCCGCACGACGGCGACGAGTAGGACAAGGACGAGTAGGGGAGAGTTATGGCAGGCCTGTTCAACATCCTTAAGGTCACCGTCAGCGAGGACAAGATTTGCGCGCACGTGCTGGTGAACCCCGGCATGCCGCTCATGACCTCGGAGGATATCGAGGCCACGGCGCGCGTGTACTACCTGGTGCCCGCGATTGCCAAGCATCTGTGCCTGGGCGATTCGGGTCGCGAGTTCCAGGACTGCATGGGCCAGACCGAGCTTTGCCACCTGCTGGAGCACGTGACGGTCGAGCTCATGAACGAGACCGGTCTTGCCGGCAGCATCTCGTGCGGTCGCACCCGCGTGAGCGAGCATGATGAACGTGTCTTTGAGGTTGAGCTTTCGTGTCCCGACGACGCGTTGGCCATTGGCGCGCTGTCATCGGCGACCTTTATGATGGACTGGGCGTACCTGCACGCTGACCAGCCGGCCCCCGACGTGGAAGGCACGGTCGCTGGCCTGCGCAACCTGGTGCTGGGCATGCGCGCCGAGGCCGAGGGCAAGGACCCGCACGAGGCCGTTGCCGCTGCGAACGGCGAGGACGTGGCCGAGGATGCGCCCGAGGGCGACGCTCCTGCCGAGGCCGACGCTGAGCCCGTTGCCGACGCGCCTGCTGAGCCCGAGTCTGCGGAGCCCCAAGGCGTCCCGAGCTTTGACGACGAGCCGCAGATGCCAATCGATACCGAGGGTGCGGTCGCCGAGAACCACGAGGCCCCCGCGGCCGTCTTTGGCGGTGCGGCAACGGCTCCGTTCGGCTCGGCGCACGAGGGCAACCTGCCGCTCGTTGATGGCGCCGGCGAGGATCCGGCCGCCACGGTCGCCATGCCGGCTGCGCCTCAGGAGTAGGCTCACTCGCTTATCACCATCATGTACCTGCGCTTTTACCGTACGCAGATGAGCGCGACGGCAAGTGTTGCGCTGCGGGTATAATGGACAGCATTCAAACGGTGGGCATCGAGGTGCCCGCAGGAGAGGAATGATCATGGGAAAGACTTTCAGCTTTGTCTCCGGTGCGCTCTTTGGTGCTGCTGCCGGCGCTATCATCGGCGTTGCTCTGGCCCCGCGCTCGGGTGCCGAGACCCGCGCCATGGCCGCCGATATCGCCAACGATGCCTGGGACAACATGCGTGACACCTACGAGCACGGTGCCGAGGAGGCTCGTGCCGCGGTCAACGACTTTGGTCCGATGGTCGACGCCAAGACCGATGACCTGCGCGCCAAGGTTGACCTGGCCCGCGAGCGCATGGACCAGCTTCGCGAGCAGCTCAACGACGCCATCTCGGGCGGCAACGTGACGCCCGCTGCCGACGTCGTGGTCGAGAACGTCGCTGAGGCCGACACCGAGGCCACGGAGCCCTCGACCGAGGCATAATGCGCGCAGGGGATTTTGTCGGCGTCAAGGTTTATCGCAAACCTGCCGAAGACAAGCGCACCAAAAAGGACGGCACGCCGCGCAGCCCTAAAAAGCTCGGCAAGATTCACTTTCCCGTCTTTACCCCGGGCGGCACGCGCGTGGTGGGCTTTATGGTCCGCCAGTCCGATATCGCGGGTATGATCGAGCGCCCCGACCGCTTTGTGGCGCTCGATGCCATCGGCGTCTATGAGGGTGCTGTCGCGGTCGACGACGTCAAGGGCACCTACGATGCCGCCGCGGCCAAGCGCCTCGATATCAACCTGGACGATTGCATCATCTGGGTTGGCATGGACGTGCGCACGGAATCGGGCGATGTCGTGGGCTACTGCTCGGACGTTGAGTTCAAGCCGCGCTCGGGTATTGTGCAGATGTTCTACGTGACCGCCGGTGCCGCTTCGAGTGTGCTGGTGGGCGACACGCAGGTGCCGCCGACGATGCTGCGCGGCTACGAGAACGGCGCGATGATTGTCTCGGACGAGGTCAAGACGCTCGGGTATTCGGGCGGCGCGGCCGCCAAGGCTGCCGAGGCCAGTGTCGTGGTGGGCGATAAGGTCAAGAAGGGCGCCAAGGTGCTCGATGACAAGGGATCGGTCGCCGTGGACAAAGGCAGCCGCGCACTGGGCAAGCAGCTCGGCAAGACGCGCGGTATGTTCAAGGCCTTTAAGGACGAATTTCAAAAGGCGAGCGGGGGCTCGTCAAAAGCTAGCAAATAGCGACGTACCAAATGATGGGAGGCGAGCCGGAGACATGTTGCTCCGGCTCGCTGTGTTTATGGGGGAGGGCACATGCGCCAAAACGAATCTAACTTAAACGGGCGCTCGGGTGCGCGTCCGACGACGCGCCGCGACCTGGGGCAGCTGCCCAGCGGTCAGCGTCGACGTCGCCGTAAGCCCGGCGCGATGTACCTCAACCATAGCCGCGGGTTTAGCGACCGCAGCGCGCGCATCGGCAACGGGCGCTCGCCGCGCCGACCGTCCCGTCTGCCCTATGCGCTTATCGCCGTGGGTTGCGCGCTCGTGCTGTTTATCGCTGCCGTCGTGGGCTACGTCAACCGCAGCGTGGACGTGGAACTCAACGGGCAAAAGACCGCGGTGCGCGTGGGCTCTACGTTGCAGAATCTTATCGACGATCAAAGCCTGACCGAAACGTATGACGCCGGCGATCTGCTGGCCGTCGACGACAGCGTGCTCAAGCGCCATGGCGGCGAAAAGCTGTCGGTGAAGGTCGACGGCAAGCGCGTGAAGCAAGGCAAATGGGATAGTCGCGAACTTGAGGGCGGCGAGAAGGTGACGGTCAAGGACGGCCGCAACGTGTACGAAAAGCACGAGGTCCAGGCCACGACTATCGAGCCAAAGCTTAAGGTCGAGGGCACGGGTGCCATTGAGTATGTCAAAACCTGGGGCGTTCAGGGCCGCTCCGAGGTATGGGTCGGCGAGCAGTCGGGCAAGACGCAGGACCGCGGCGAGGTCGTGCCCGCCACCGACTGCGTAGTCGAGTGCGCAAGCGTAGCGCCCAAGGGCAACGAAAAGTACGTGGCCCTGACATTTGACGAGGGTCCGAGCGGCGCGACCAAGCAGATCTTGCAGGTGCTCAAGGAAAAGGGCGTCACGGCGACGTTCTTCCTGTCGGGCGATGCCGCGGAAGCCTCGCCCGCTACTGCCAAAGCGATTGTCGATGCCGGGTGCGAGATCGGCTCCAACAGCTACAGCGATGATTCGCTCAAGGGCGAGGATCGCGAGACGGTGCGCAAGCAGATCGCGAAGGGCACCGAGGCGATTAAGTCGGCGACCGGCGTCGAGACGATGTTGCTGCGTGCCCCCTACGCCGCGTTTGATGAGCAAAACTGGATCGATTCGATGGACCTGGTGTCCGCCGTGGTTTCGTGGAATATCGATTCGGGCGACTGGCTGCTCAACGGCGCTGACGAGCAAGTATCGACCGTGCTCGATTCGGTGACGCCAGGCAATATCGTGCTGCTCACCGATAGCGATGAGTGCGCCGAGCAGACGCTCGAGGCACTGCCGCAGATTATCGATGGCCTTGTCGCCGACGGCTACAAGATCGTGACGCTCAGCGACCTGGTCAAGACGGACACGGCATTGAGCAAAAAGCTCACCTCGCTGACGAAGGTCACCATGCCCAAGGACGCCGTGTTTCCCCAACTTGCCGAGGACGATGACACCACAGAGTAGTCATTGGGTAGTCGTTTAAGAACGTCCCCAATGGCTATGTCACGGATGCGTCAGCGTTTGGTATGCCTGCAATGTGCAGCGCATAAATTCGATGCCGCAGGGCGATGCTGATGCTATAGTTACTGCGGTTAATGAGGGTCAAGAGAAAGGTTACAGGTGAAATCCAAACCTCGACCATACAGTCGATGACCCCATGCAGGTGCTTTTTGCGCATGCACGGGGTGTAAGCGTCGAGCGGCGTGCCGCCCGCGCATGCGTATACATATCCAGAAGCCCCCGGACGCCGCACGCGCGGCCGCGTCCGGAGGAATAATGATGGGGAGCACCATTGAATTATCTGAGTGAGATGCTCAAATTGCCGGTCTTGGACGTCGACGGCGAAAAGCTCGGCGTGGTCAACGATTTTGGCATTGCTACCGGCGAAGTTTTTCCGCACGTGACGTCGCTCGCGTTCCGCGGCCCCGGCAAGACGCCGTTTATGATCAGCTGGCGCAAATGGGTCGACCGTATCGACGAGACGGGCGTGTATCTCAACACGTCTGCCACCAATATTCGCTTCTCGTACCTGCAGCCGACCGAGCTCCTGCTGGCGCGCGACGTGCTCAATAAGCAGATCGTCGACACGCAGGGCATGAAGGTCGTGCGCGTCAACGACATCAAGTTTTCCATGTCGGGCGAAAACCAGCTGCGCCTGTTGGGTGCCGAGGTCGGTGCCCGCGGTCTGCTGCGCGCGATCAGCCCCGCACTCGAGCACGTCGTCGAGGGCTTTATGAAGCACCTGGGCAAGCCGCTCAGCGAGGACATCATCGCTTGGTCCTACATGGACCTGCTCGACCGCTCGACTAAAAACATCCAACTCTCGGTGTCGCACAAGACGCTCGGCGAGCTGCACCCTGCCGACATCGCCGACATTATCGAGCAGCTCGACCCGCGTCTGCGTGCGCAGGTGTTTGCGCAGCTCGATACTGCCCAGGCCGCCGAGGCCATCTCGGAGTTCGATGACGACGAGCTTATGACCGAGATGCTCGAGGGCCTGTCCGACACCGACGCATCGTCGATGCTGGCCATGATGGACCCGGACGACGCTGCCGACCTGATCGACGAGCTCGATTATGAGAAGGCCGAGAAGCTCCTGCGCTTGATGGGCGTCAAGGAGGAGAAGGCGATTCGTAATCTGCTGGGGTATGAGGACAACACCGCCGGCCGCATCATGACCTCGGAGTTTGTCTCCCTGCCCGCGACGGCAACGGTCGGTGATGCCATCGAGGCGATTCGCGAGCTCGACGAGGACTTCGAGAGCGTCTACTACGTCTATACCGAGGATCCGAGCGGCATGCTGACTGGCGTGCTTTCGCTGCGCACGCTGATCGTGGCCGATCGCGACGCCACGCTGGGCCAGCTGGCCTATCGCGACCTGGTTTATGTGTCGCCCGACGACGACCAGGAAGACGTAACGGACGAGATGACCAAGTACGACCTGGTCGCCATCCCCGTCTGCGACGAGAATCGTCATATCCTTGGTATCGTGACCTTCGACGACGCCATGGACGTTATCGCCGAGGAGCATCAGGAGGACCTGCAGATCGCCGGTGTCGGCTCGGGCGATAGCGCGTCGGACGACTCGACGAACGTGCTCAGCTGGTTCGTGCATCGTCAGTACTGGGTTGTTGTATGGGGCATCGCATCGTGCATCATGGCGACCGTGCTGGGAACGGCGCTCGGCTCCGCGCATCTGGTGGTGTTCCCCATGTGCGCCATGCCGCTCGTGCTGCTGGCGGCCTCGCGCATGGTGTCGTTCGTCAAGAACTACTTCCTGGAGTATGACGGTCACGACGACGAGCCCAAGCCGTATCTGGGGTTCTTCTTCCAGAGCACGGGCATGGGCCTGATTCTGTCACTCGTGACCTACCTGTGCGCCCAGCTGGTGCGCACCGCTGCATTCCCCGATGCGCCCATGTTTGAGGAGCAACTCTTTACCGGGTGCTTTAATATCGCTGCCATCATTTGCCTGGTTGGCAACATGAGTGCCGTGATTTACCTGATGGTGCTGTTCTGGCGTGACGAGCATGACCTCAACACGTCGGGCACCGCCATGAACGTTATTGCCGTCATGATCTCGTGTGTGGCGTATTGCATCGCCGCGGTGCTGCTCGCCATGTCAGTCATGGGTTAGGTGGTCGCGTGCAAAATACCAAGCAAAAGTCGGGCACCAAGCAAAAGCTGACCATCGCGGCCATCTTTGGCGCTATGGGTCCCGGTCTGCTGGCGGCGCTTTCGGGCAATGACGCCGGCGGCATTGCAACGTATTCCAGTGCGGGCGCCAGCTATGGCTACAAGATGCTCTGGATGCTTCCCGTCATGACTGTGCTGCTCATCGTGACGCAGGAGACCGCGGCGCGCTGCGGCTGCGTCACGGGTAAGGGCCTGGCATCGCTCATTCGCGAGCGCTTTGGCGTGCGCAAGAGTGTACTTGCTATGGCGGCGCTGTTGATCGCCAACACGGCTGTGACCATTTCGGAGTTTGCGGGTATTGCGAGCGGCCTTGCCCTCTTTGGCGTGCCGGCGAGCATCTCGGTGCCGTTGGTGGCGCTGCTGGTGTGGATGCTTACCATGTCGGGGAGTTTCCAGCGCATCGAGAAGATTCTGCTGCTGGTGAGCTGCGTGTTCGTGACCTATATTGTCGCCGCGTTTATGGCTGGCCCCAACTGGGGTGAGGTCGCGGTCGACCTGGTCGTGCCCAACATTCAAAATGACCCCAGCTACGTGTCGCTCGTGGTCGCAACGATCGGTACCACCATCGCGCCGTGGATGATTTTCTTGGCGCAGAACAACGTGGTCGATAAGAACGCGGGCGAGGACGATATCGTGCTGCAGCGCATCGATACCGTGAGCGGCTCGCTTGCTGCCGATGTCATTGCCGGCTTTATTATCATCACGACCGGTACGGTGTTGTTCCCGGCGGGTATTCAGATTAGCGATGCCGCCGATGCTGCCCGCGCGCTGGAGCCTATTGCGGGTCAGTGGTCCACGGTACTGTTTGCCTCGGGCCTGGTCGCGGCGAGCTTCTTGGCCGCCTGCGTGCTGCCGGGCGTTACGTCGAGCGCTATCTGCGAGGCATTTGGCTGGGAGCGCGGTGCCGATCGCAGCTGGGACGAGGCCCCGGTCTATCGCGGCATCATTACGGCCATCATCGGCATCTCTGCCGTGCTGGTGCTTATGCCCGGCGTCGATCTGTTCCAGATTATGATGACCTCGCAGGTCATCAATGGCGTGCTGCTGCCCGTGGTTCTGGTGTTCCAGGTGGTTATTGCCGCTGACCGTCACATTATGGGCACTAACCGCAACGGCCGCGTGTGGAATGTGCTCACTTGGGCGACTATCGGTGTGATTACGGTGCTGACGGTCGTCATGTTTGTTCTACAGGCGATGGGTTACAGCGCTTAGCGCCTCTTTTGGACTCCAAACAGGCCGCAGCGATGGACTGCGGCCTGTTTTTTGCCCGCTATAGGGCGTTAGTTATATGGCAGTGGACAATAAATGCCAAATATGAGTACTGTTGCCTTGCCGATAGCATTTACGACCAAGAAAATAATGAACATAGTTAAGAATCTGTTTATTAAAAGCGGGTCTCCAAGTCCTAAGCCGGCCATTCTGGTCAACTGGAAGGGTCGCGCGCTACCGCATGAGCGCCATTTTGGGTGGTTTTGCCTGCTACTAAAATGGTAACAGTACTCATATTTGCCACTTTTTGTCCACGACCTCTTGGAGTCGGCTCGAAAAGAGTGATTTTGGGTTGTTTGCTGCGGGTGTGGGCTTGGAAACAACGTTCGGGGTGGCGAGGCGCCCAGAATTCGGTCGCAAGGAGGGCGTTCCTCGGCTGTGTCAGGAGTGTCCCTGGGTGCCGGCATATAAGGAACGTCCCTAACTGCCGGAGGGGGTGCCTGCCATGGCAGGCACCCCCTCCGGATGTGGGAAGTTTGCGCTGCAGGTTACTTGTCGGTGCCCAGCTTGTGCGGCTTGAGAGCGAGCGCATTGACGAGCGCGTCGGTGGCAGACTTGACGGCCGCCGGCTGCGGATCGTTGACGTGATCCTCGGGATGCACGGGCAGGTCCTTCTTGACTGCATCGTGGATCAAGTTGAGGTACTCAGTCACGCCAGTGGTCGACAGGTGCGTGCCATCGCCATCGAACAGGTCGTTGCGATTGGCGCTGTATCCGTACCAGTCGATAACGCGCACGTTCTTGTAGCGCGTAGCAGCGTTGGCGATGGCCTGGTTGGTAGAGCCAACCCACGGCTGCGGGCTGCGCGTGTTCACAAACACCACAATACGCTTATCTCCTGCATCGGTCATGATGGCGTCGATCTGGTCGTCGGTTACCAAGCCGTTGGTGCCCAGTGCAAAGACCACGATCTTGCCGGCAAGGTTCTGTTGGAGATAACCCTCAAATGTCGCGCGGCCCGCATCGAACTGGCGGCCCTTTTCGGCATCGATATGGCTGTGCGGGAACACGCCGTCAAAGGAATCAACGGCGCGCAGCGACACGGAGTCACCGATCATCAGCAGGTCGTAGGAGCCATCGGGGAAGCCGTCGTTGTCCTTGTCGGTGTCGTCGGCCGCCTGCTGGTCGGTGGGCGCGGTGTTTTTTGCTTCCTTGTTGAGGACTTCGGCGCCCTCACCGCTCAGTGCGGAGGTCTCCGGCACAAAGATCAGGCCGCCCAGCGCGATAACAAGCACGATCCCGCAAGTGGCGCACACGGGAATATGCGCGCGCGCCCAGTTGGCGGGCGTGGTGGTGCCGTCGCGGAACTCGGATACGGTGCGCCCAAAGGCGCCCTTTCTAAACGGCGTCTCGATAAAGCGATATGAACATTCGGCTACGGCGACCATCAACAACACCTGCAAAATGTACTGCCACCATGGCGTATCGTTGATGTTGGCGACCGGGTTCATGAGCAACAGTAGCGGATAGTGCCACAGGTAGATGCTGTACGAGCGCTTGCCAACCCACACGAGCGGCTCGGCGGACAGTGCGCGGGCAACCATTCCCTGGGGCTGCACGCAGGCCGCGATGACCATGAGCGTGAGGATGGAGCATAGCAGCGTGCCGCCGCGATACTGGAACGCGGTGTAGCCGTTGGTGAGCGCGACCATGGCGGCAAGGCCAACCAGACCCACGACGCCCAACACATCGATGGATGCGGGCGAGGACCAAAAGCGCACGAGGGCGCTCGGCTGTGCCGGGACGGTCTCGGCTGCGTTGTCGGCCTTCACGCTAGGCTTGCCCTCGGCGTTCTTGCCGTGCTTGGCGGCGCCAGCCAGGCGATTGAGCCCCAAACGATGAGCGAGACACACCGGCGCCAGGTCGCGATCGGGGATAAAGGCCATCCAGGCGCCCAGCAGCAGCGAGAAGACGCGGGTGTCGGTGCCGTAGTACACGCGGCTGGGGTCGGCGGCAGGGTTGTAGAGCACCATCATGGCAAGGGCGGATACCGCTGCGAGTCCCAGGACCACACGGCGCGTGTTGGGTTTGCTCACATGCATGGACACCATGGCAAACAGCAGCGGTGGCCAAACCAGGTAGAACTGTTCCTCGATGGCGAGCGACCAAAAGTGCGTAAGCGGCGAGGGGTCGCCCAGGGCGTTGAAGTACGAGACGTCCTGCATAATCTGCCACCAGTTGTTAAAGAACAGCAGCGACGGCAGGATGTCGGGACGCATCTTGGTGAGCATCACGTGGTTAAAGATGGTGCACAGCGCGCAGGTCACGAACACTACCGTTACCACGGCGGGGACCAGGCGACGGATGCGGCGAATCCAGAAGCTCTTAAGGTCGATGCGACCGGTCTTAGCGACTTCGTTGAGCAGCAAGCGCGTGATCAGATAGCCCGAAAGCACAAAGAAGATCGTGACGCCAAGCAGGCCGCCCTGAGCCCACGTGAGGTTGAGGTGATAGAGCACCACCGCGACGACGGCAAGCGTGCGCAGGCCGTCAAGGGCAGGGATGTAGCGGGACTTGGGGCGAGCAGGCGTCTGCTCCGCGGCGGGAGTGTTGGCGCGGCCCGCGTTGTTGGCAGAAGCGCGATGGGGGCTCGCGGTGCGTCGCGGCTCGTTGGCACGGCGCTCGCCCTTCACGCGTTCGTGCGGCGCCGGCTCGTTGCCCGTGCGGCGTCGACCGCGCGAGCCCGATTGCGAGAATTGTTCCATAAAACATCATCCAATGACGAGAATAATCAGCACGTATTCATTGTAGCTGCCTGCCCCTGTGAATGCTTGCTGCTGGCGCAAGCTCAAGCGCGCGTCCACATCAAAGTGGACTAAAGTTATAGGGGGTGCGAGAGTGCACAATCGTTGGTCGACGGTGGGCGCAAAGCCTGAAGACGAGGAGGTTTCCATGGCGGATCACAGCATCGTTGCGGTGTTCGGCAGCATGAACATGGACCTTTCGGTGGCGTGCGAGCGCATGCCGCGCGCGGGCGAGACCGTCGGTGGCAGCGGTTTTATCACCAACGCCGGCGGTAAGGGAGCCAATCAGGCCGTTGCCGCTGCGCGCATGGGTGCGCGCACGTGCATGATTGGCGCTGTTGGGCGCGATACCTTTGGCGATGCGCTTGTGGCAGGGCTCCAGGATGCCGGCGTGGGCGTTGAGTTTGTGGCGCGTCGCGATGACGTGGAGACCGGTACCGCGACTATCATTCGCTGCGAGAGCGACAACCGCATCGTGCTGTCGCCGGGCGCCAACCATGCGCTTGCGGGCGAGGACGTTGCCCGCGCACTGAGGCGCTTGGTGGCCGACGAGCTCGACGGCGATGCCAGCGAGATTGCCCCGGCTGCCGGAAGCGTCTTTATTGCCCAGGGCGAATGTGACCTTGCAGCAACGGCCGCGGCGCTTTCTTGCGCTCACGAGCTGGGGTTCTATACGATCTTTAACCCGGCGCCCGCCTGCGACCTGCCGGCAGGAGCGTGGCCTGCGGTCGACCTGGTCTGCCCCAACGAGACCGAGTGCCAGGTGCTGACGGGCATTCTGCCCACAGATGATGCGAGTTGCGTCGCCGCGCTCAATGCGCTGCTCGACAAGGGCGCCGGCGCCGCGGTCATCACGCTGGGCGGCGCCGGCTCGGTTACGCTCGGCGATGGCGGTGAGCCGCTGCGCATGCCGGCGCTTTCGAGCGCGGTGGTCGATACGACGGCCGCGGGCGATACGTTTATTGGTGCGCTTGCTGCAGCTCGTCTGGAGGGTTTGCCGCTCTTTGAGTGCATGGCCGCGGGTGCTCGCGCCTCGGCGGTGACGGTGTCGCGCCTGGGCGCTCAGCAATCAATTCCCACGCGTGCGGAAGTCGAGCACAAGTTTGGTTTAGACGGTTTGGATGTAGACGGAGAAGCGGAGTAGAACAATGGCAACCAAGAAGCTGATCCTTGATCTGGATATGGGTGTGGATGATGCGATGGCGCTCGCCTATGCCATCGCGAGCCCCGAGGTGGAGCTCGTGGGCATCACCACGTGCTTTGGCAACGTGCGCGTCGAGCAATCGGCGCATAACTGCCTGGCGGTGCTCGACCTGTTGGGTCGTCCCGAGGTGCCGGTGTACCTGGGCGCCGATCGTCCCATTAAGGCGACTGAGCCCTATACACCGCCGGCGTCCACCACGCTCATTCACGGCAAGAACGGCATTGGCGGGGCGAGCGTGCCCGCATCGCCGTACGAGCCGGTGGGCGCGACGTCGGCCGATGGCAATGCAGCGGTCGATTACCTGATTGATGCCGCGCGCACCTATGGCCCCGATCTGATCTACGTGGCGACCGGCCCGCTCTCCAACCTGGCACTTGCCTTGGAGCGCGATGCGGCGGCGATGATGTCCATCGGCCGCGTGGTCGTGATGGGCGGTGCGCTTACCGTGCCCGGAAACGTGAGCGCGGGCGCCGAGGCCAACATGGCAAGTGATCCTGAGGCGGCCGATGCCGTGCTGCGTTCGGGCCGCAAGCTCACCATGGTGGGCTTGGATGTGACGCACCGCGTGGTGCTCACACGTCGCGACGTTGCCGGCTGGACGGGCTCGGGCACTATGGCTGGCTGCGCGTTTGCGAGCATGGTCGAGCACTATATCGGTTCGTACGAAATGAACGCGCCCTACCTGGGCGGCTGCGCGCTGCACGATCCGCTGGCGGTTGCCGTGGCGATTGATCCCACGCTCGTGGGTGCGCTCGGCTGCAATCTTCGTGTCGACCTGCTGGGCGAGTACCGCGGCCGCACTATCTGTGATGAGCACCGTCTGTCCGATCCGGATAAGAGCGCGCTCGTGGCGCTCACCGTGGACGCCCCACGTTTCCTCGCGGAGTTTAAGGCACGCATGGCTCGCATCCTTGGCTAAACGGTTTCTGTGCCCCGATCCAGATTAGCTACCGAGTAAATACGCCCGTTGGGGGAATAGTCGCGTCGCTTCGCTTGACAACAGGCTAAACTAGCTATTAAACATTTACTATTCTGTTTAGATTGAATTTGCGGTCGTTTAGTTGTCGAGTCACGGGGCGGTCAGGCCACGATGCTCGACCGCGACCGTTACTAGGGGGAACAATGGCCAAAGCAAGTGTCCGCGAAATCAGCCGCATCACCGGTTTTTCGCCTGCGACCGTGTCCAACGCGCTCAACCGCAAGCGCAGCGTGAGCGAGGAGACCGCCAAAGTCATCCTGGAGTGCGCGCAGTCGCTCGGCTATCAGCAGTCGACGCAGCTCGAGAGCATCCAGTTTGTGCTCGCGCGCAAGACGGGCGCCATCCTGGACGAGAGCACCTTCCATCCCGCGGTTATTGAGGGCGTGGAGCGCCAGGCGCGTCGCCACGGCATGAGCACGAGCTTTGTCTCGCTCGACTTTAGCGACCTGGACGCCGTGCGTCCGCAGGTCGAGGGCCTGATCGCCGACCCGTCTGCCGCCATCGTGCTGATGGGTACCGAGCTGGGTGAGGAAGATTACGCCCTGTTCGCCAACGCTGCCGCCCACCTGATCGTGCTCGACGGCTGGAGCGACCGCCAGTACTTTGATGCCGTAGTCATTGCCAATACCGATTCGGTGCTGCGCGCCGTGGACTACCTTATCGAGAAGGGTCACAGGCAAATCGGCTATCTGGCAGGCGATCTTCGTATCCGCAACTTTAAGGATCGCGAGCGCGGCTATCGCCAAGCGCTTGAGGATGCGGACCTCGAGGCCAATCCGGCATGGCACGTCACGCTGGGCACCACGCTCGAAGGTGCCTATCGCGATATGGGTGCATGGCTCGACAGCGTCTCACGCGACGACCTGCCGACGGCTTTCTTTGCCGAGAACGACGTGCTCGCCGTGGGTGCCATGCGCGCGTTCAACGAGCACGGCATTCGCGTGCCCGAGGATGTCTCGATCATCGGCTTTGACGACCTATCTCTGGGCGCCTTCTCCAACCCGCCACTCACCACGGTGCATGTTCCCAAACACGAGGTGGGCGAGATCGCGGTGCGCCGTCTGGTGGGTAACATCCGCAATCCCAAGAGCTATACCTGCAAAACGGCTGTGTCGACCTATTTTGTCGAGCGCCAGAGCGTGCGCGAAATCTAGGCGGAGACGGCATCGCCTGCAGCGTGCCAAAGCTCGCTAGGGCAGTAAACATAGCGCTATTCAAAAGAGGGTCCTTCGGGGCCCTCTTTTTGTTGCTCTTGTATGTTCAGATTGTTTACATACCGTTTAGGCTGATTTCTCTACCGTTTACGAGACTTTCGCGCTAAACTTTTAAACAAAAGAGTAAAACATTTAGTAAACAGAACAAAACGAAATATGCGTCTGTTTACTGAACATGTGACTAGGGGAGGACGTACATGGACAAGATCAAGCTCGGCTTTGTGCCCACGCGCCGCAGTATCTTTAGCGCGCCGGACGCGATCAAGTATCGCGGCCTTACGGCTGATCGCCTGCGCGAGATCGGCGTCGAGATCGTGGATATCGACGACATCAACGACGAGGGCCTGCTGTTCGACGACAGCCATATCGCGCCTATCATCGAGAAGTTCCGCGCCGAGGGCGTCGACGGCATCATGCTGTGCCACGCCAACTTTGGTACCGAGTATGTCTGCGCCCGCCTTGCCCGCGAGCTCGGCTTGCCCGTGCTGCTGTGGGGGCCGCGCGACGAGCGCCCCGAGCCCGACGGCACCCGTCTGCGTGATAGCCAGTGCGGTCTGTTCGCCACCGGCAAGGTCCTGCGCCGCTTCCAGGTTCCCTTCACCTACATGACCAACTGCCGTCTGACCGATCCCGAGTTCGAGCGCGGCGTCTGGGACTTTTTGGCCGTGTGCAACGTGGTCAAGACCTTCAAGCACACCCGCATCCTGCAGATGGCCACCCGTCCGTTCGATTTCTGGTCGACCATGTGCAACGAGGGCGAGCTGCTCGAGAAGTTCAACATCCAGCTTTCGCCCATCCCCATGACCGAGCTTGTCCAGGCCGTGTGCGACGCCCAGGCTGACGAGCAGGCCATGGCAGCCATGATCGCCCACATTGGTGACAGCTTTGAGATCTGCATCCCCGAGGACAAGGTTCCTGCGGTCGCAGGACTCGCCATTGCCATGAAGCGCCTGGTCGAGAAGTACGGCTGCAACGCCGGCGCCATCCAGTGCTGGAACGCCCTGCAGGACGAGTTGGGCATTATGCCCTGCGCCGCCAACGCAATCCTCAACGAGATGGGCATCCCCATCGTCTGCGAGACCGACATCCATGGCGCTATCACCGCGCTGATGGTCGAGGCCGCCGACCTGGGCCGTCACCGCGGCATGTTCGCCGACTGGACCGTGCGTCATCCCGATAACGAGAACGGCGAGCTGCTGCAGCACTGCGGCCCCTGGCCCTGCAGCTGCGCGGCCGTCAAACCCAAGCTCACTTACCCGCTGGCTTTCGATCACCCCGGCGCGCTGACGGCCGAGGCCAAGCACGGCGACCTCACCCTTGCTCGCTTTGACGGCGACAACGGCGAGTACTCGCTGCTGCTGGGCAACGCCCGCGGCATCGACGGCCCGGCCGGCATGGGCACCTACCTGTGGGTCGAGGTCGACAACCTCAAACGCCTCGAGGCCAAGATCGTCGAGGGTCCCTACATCCACCACTGCGTCGCCATTCACGCCAACGTGGTGCCGGTGCTCTACGAGGCGTGCAAGTACATCGGCATTGTCCCCGACCTGTACGACCCCATCGAAGAAGACGTCAAAGCTTACCTGCGAGGAGAGTAGAAATGGCAACTATCGAAGAGCTTGAATCCCTGCGTTGGGACCTTCGCCGCGATTGCGTCGATATCATCATGGCTGGCGCCGGCGGCCACATCGGTGGCGACATGTCGGTGATCGACGCCCTCATGACGCTCTATGCCAACCACCTCAACATTTCTCCCGAGACCGTCGACGATCCCAACCGCGATCGCTTCGTACTCTCTAAGGGCCACGCCATGGAGGCCTACTATGCGGTGCTCTGCCACGAGGGCTATCTTGACCTCGATGACGTCAAGGCCCGCTTCTCCAAGTTCGGCAGCCCCTACATCGGTCACCCCAACAACAAGCTCAAGGGCATCGAGATGAACTCGGGCTCGTTGGGTCACGGTCTGCCCGTGACTGTGGGCATGGCGCTTGCCGGCAAGATGGACGGCCGCGACTACCGCGTCTACACCATCATGGGCGACGGCGAGCTTGCCGAGGGCTCGGTCTGGGAGGGCGCCATGAGCGGCGGCAACTACCAGCTCGATAACCTGTGCGCGCTCGTGGACCGCAACCGCCTGCAGATCAGCGGCAGCACCGAGGACGTCATGAAGCAGGACTCGCAGGAGGAGCGCTGGGCCGCCTTCGGTTGGAACGTGCTGTCCATTCCGGGCAACGACGTCCAGGCCATCGACGCCGCGCTGACGCTGGCCACCGAGACCAAGGGTAAGCCCACGGTCATTATCCTCAACACGGTGAAGGGCTACGGCTCGCCGGTTATGGAGGACAAGGCCGCCTGGCATCATCACCTGCCCAACGACGAGGAATATGCCCAGATCATCGCCGATTTCGCTGCCCATAAGGAGGCCATCAATGGCTAACAAGATCGCCAACCGCAAGGCTATCTGCGACACGCTGCTCGAGGCCGCCGCAACCGATAAAGACATCGTCGTCCTGTGCTCCGACTCCCGCGGCTCTGCATCGCTCACGCCGTTCTTCGATCAGTATCCCCAGCAGTCTATTGAGGTCGGCATCGCCGAGCAGGACCTGGTGAGCATCGCCGCCGGTATGGCCTCGTGCGGCAAGAAGGCCTGGGCCGCCTCGCCGGCGTCCTTTGTGACCACGCGCTCGTATGAGCAGTGCAAGGTCGACGTTTCGTACTCCAACACCAACGTCAAGCTCATCGGCATCTCGGGCGGCGTGTCCTATGGCGCCTTGGGCATGAGCCATCACTCCGCACAGGATATCGCCGCCATGAGCGCGATTCCCAACATGCGCGTGTATCTGCCGAGCGATCGCTTCCAGACCGCCGAGCTCGTGCGTGCCCTGGTCGCCGACAACAAGCCGGCCTACATCCGTGTGGGCCGCAACCCGGTGGAGGACGTGTACACCGAGGACGAGTGCCCGTTCCAGATGAACCGCGCCACCTGGGTGCGTCGCGGCACCGATGTGACGATCGTCGCCACCGGCGAGATGGTCCGCCATGCCGTGGACGCCGCCGATCTGCTGGCCGAACAGGGTATCTCGGCGACGGTGCTCGATATGTACTGCGTCAAGCCACTCGATGCCGAGGCCGTGATCGAGGCCGCCGGTGCCACGCGCGCCGTCGTGACCGTCGAGGAGCACAGCCCCTTCGGTGGCCTGGGTTCCATGGTCGCGCAGGTCGTTGGCGAGCACTGCCCGCGTCCGGTCAAGTGCCTCTCCCTGCCCGATGCGCCGGTCATCACCGGCACGAGCCCCGAGGTCTTTGCGCACTACGGCCTGACGGGTGCCGGAATCGCCAAGACGGTCGCCGAGTTCCTTCCCGCAGAGTAATTGGTGCATCGGGGACAGGTTTGCACCAATCCTTTTAGGTTGAATTCTGAGCAGGCCGGCTGCGCTCTCATGAGCCGGTCGGCCACTCGCTCCTTGTCCGTCGGGTTTTAGTTTTGAATCGACGGGGGAGACAGGAGAGTACATGAGCAAATACATCATCGGAATCGATCAATCCACGCAGGGCACCAAGGCGCTGCTGGTGGACGAGGGCGGCCATTTGATTCATCGTGCCGATCGCCCGCATCGCCAGATTGTCAACGAGGCCGGCTGGGTGAGCCATGATCCAGCCGAGATCGCCGCTAACGTGCTGGCCGTGGCGCGCGCCGTGGTGGAGGAGACCGGGGTCGATCCGACCGACGTCGCCGGCATCGGCATCTCCAACCAGCGCGAGACTACCGTTGCCTGGAGCCGCATGACGGGCGAGCCGCTGTGCGACGCCGTGGTGTGGCAGTGCGCCCGCGCCCGCGAGCTGTGCGACGAGCTTGCTGCGCGCGAAGGCGTGACCGAGCTGGTGCGCGACACGACGGGTCTGGTGCTCTCGCCCTACTACCCGGCGGGCAAGATGGCCTGGATCCTCGCGAACGTTCCCGCGGCTGCCGAGGCCGCTGCGGCGGGCGAGCTGTGCCTGGGCACCATCGATGCCTGGGTGGTCTGGACGCTCACGGGCGGCGCAGAGTTTCGCTGCGACTGGTCCAATGCCAGCCGCACGCAGCTCTTTGACCTGCGCCGTGGCTGCTGGAGCGAGCCGGTGTGCGAGGCCTTTGGCGTCGATTCGGCTTGCCTGCCGCAGGTGACCGATTCCGATGGCCTGTTCGGCATGACGAACCTGGGCGGCTTTTTGCCGGCGCCCGTGCCCATTCACGGCGTGCTCGGCGACAGCCATGCCGCCTTGTTTGCCCAGGGCTGCCATAGCCGCGGCATGGCCAAGGCGACCTATGGCACCGGCAGCTCGGTCATGATGAACGTCGGCGACGAGTTCGTCGCCAGCTCGCACGGGCTTTCGAGCTCGCTTGCGTGGCGTATGGACGGTGTGACCGAGTACGTGCTCGAGGGCAACGTGAGCTACGCGGGCGCTGTCAAGACCTGGCTGCGCGACGACCTGGAGCTCATCAACAATCCCGAGGAAGTCACCGACCTGTGCTACGCCGCCAATCCGGCGAGCCGCGTCTACTTTGTGCCGGCGTTTACCGGCCTGGGCGCGCCACACTGGGCGAGCGATGCCGAGGGCTGCGTCTTTGGCATGACGCGCACCACGGGCCGTGCGGAGTTCGTAAAGGCCGCCGACGAGTCGATCGCCTATCAAATCTTTGACGTGATTGATGCGATGGTCGAGGATTCGGGCGCGGCACTGGCCGAGCTTCGTGTTGACGGCGGCCCCACGCGCGACGCGTACCTGATGCAGTTTGAGAGCGACTTGGTTGGCTCGCCCATCCGCATCGCGAGCAACGACGAGATGAGCGGTCTGGGTGCGGCCTGGGCCTGCGGCATTGCGCTGGGCATGTACACGCGCGACGTCGTTGACGTCTACGGCGCTCGCGGCATCGTGGAGCCTGCCATGTCCGCCGACGAACGAGCCAAAAAGATCGCCGGCTGGCGTCACGCCGTCGACGCGACCATCGCCTACACTGCCTAGGCGGCTGCGCGGCGCCCGCAGGCTATTCCCGGGCAGCTCATTTGGGATGGGGCTTTTTTGACTGGTATGATTGGTGCGATCATTCGAACCAGCTAAAAGAGCCCCGTCCCAAATTGACTACCGAGAGGATCTGCCATGGAGCGCATCGCGAGTTTTTCCGTTGACCATCTGCTGCTCGAGCCCGGCGTGTATGTGAGCCGCATCGACCGCGATCCGGCGACCGGCGCCGCCGTCACCACCTTTGACCTGCGCCTGACCACGCCCAACAAGGAGCCAGTTATGAACACGGCGGAGTGCCACACCATCGAGCATCTGGGTGCCACGTTCCTCCGCAATCATGCCGAGTGGTCGAGCCGCATTGTCTACTTTGGCCCCATGGGCTGCCGCACGGGCTTTTACCTGGTTGTCTTTGGTGAGCTGACGAGCGAGGAGATCTTGCCGCTCGTGCGCGAGCTGTTCGAGTTTGTCGCGGGCTTTGAGGGCGATATCCCCGGCGCCGCTCCCGAGGAGTGCGGTAACTATCTGGACCAGAACCTCCCCATGGCAAACTGGCTCGCGCGCCGTTATCTCGACCGCGACCTGGCCAATATCGACGAGAAGCACCTGCACTACCAGCAGGCGTAAGGGCTTTATCGCCCAAAGCGCGCGCATTGGGCGCCTTCGCTTATGCGGGGGCGCCTTTTTGTTGAGTGGTCGGGACGAGCGTTCAAAATCGCTCATGTTTGTTCTAGAATGTTCGTATAGTCACATTTACGAACAGGAGCGAACATGCACATCTATTCTGTCAACGATCCCGAGTTCAAATCCTATGGCAACGTTTGGGATGACGTTCCGTCCGAGCTCACGTCGCCCGTGCTCGAGGCGCTCTCTGCCACGCCCATTCCCGAGGGCAGCAAGTACGTAGCAAGTGCGCCGGAGCTCGAGGGCGTCAAGGATGCCGACAAACTGGGCTTTCTCATGTTTGGCGGCCGCCCCTTCCAGCTCGGCTGGTGCAACGGCCACAACACACGCCTCAACTGCCTGGAGTATCACCGCGCCAGCGAGTTTAACCTGGGCGCCCGCGACTTTATCCTGCTCGTGGCGCATCGCTGGGAGATCGAGGACGGCAAGCTCGACACCGCGTGCGTCAAGGCGTTCCGCGTGCCGGCGGGTACGGTCGTCGAAGTCTTCAACACCACGCTTCACTACACGCCCTGCATGGTCGACGACGGCGGCTTCCAGGTGATGGTTGCGCTGCCCGCCGGCACCAATGGTCCGCGCCCCGAGGGTGCAGCCGACATGCCCGCCGCCGGCGACAGCTACTGCTACTGGAAGGCCGACAAATGGGTTCTCTGCCACGCCGATAGCCCCAAGGCCGCCGAGGGCGGCTACGTAGGCCTCATCGGCAAGAACCTCGACATCGCCTGTGACTAGCATCTTCCGTCTCGATTTGTAACATCTAGCGGGCTAAATCGTCTCTACCTGTTACAGATTGAGATAACCGCAGAGGGTGCCCGAAAGATCTCGATCTGTAACACCAGGCCCGGTTTTGGCGGTCTACCTGTTACAGATCAAGACAAACCGTCCCCAACCACCACAAAGGTGCCTGTCCCCTTTGTGGTGGTGTGGGGCGGCGGTATCAGAAAGTGTCAGACGGGGGCGGCTGCGGGGCGCCTGTGCGCGAAAAGAAGTGTCGACCTGCGCCGTTGCCGTTGAGTAGCGCGCTGCTTACGGGGATACTGAAGCCACGACAAACAGCGTGTGAAAGGATTGATGCATGGCTTTCCGTAAAGACTTCCTGTGGGGCGGCGCAACGGCTGCCAACCAGTGCGAGGGTGCCTACGACGTGGACGGCCGCGGCCTGGCCAACGTGGATGTGGCCCCGCACGGCCCCGAGCGCTATGCGGTGGTCTCCGGCCAGCGCAAGATGCTCGACTTCGAGGACGGCTATTACTACCCCGCGCAGACCGGCATCGATTTCTATCACCACTACAAGGAGGACATCGCCCTCTTTGCCGAGATGGGCTTTAAGACCTTCCGCATGAGCCTGGCCTGGACCCGCATCTTCCCCAACGGCGACGAGACTGAGCCCAACGAGGCCGGCCTGGCCTTCTACGAGGACGTGTTCCGCGAGTGTCAGGCGCACGGCATTGAGCCGCTCGTGACCATCACGCACTTCGACTGCCCGATTCACCTCATCAAGGAGTACGGCGGCTGGCGCAACCGCAAGCTCATCGACTTCTACAAGAACCTCGCGACCACGATCTTCACCCGCTACAAGGGCCTGGTAAAGTACTGGCTTACCTTCAACGAGATCAATATGATCTTGCACCTGCCGTTTATGGGTGCCGGTCTGGTCTTTGAAGAGGGCGAGAACAAGGAGGCCGTCGAGTACCTGGCCGCCCACAACGAGCTCGTCGCCAGCGCTTGGGCAACCAAGATCGCTCACGAGATCGACCCTGAGGTCAAGATCGGTTGCATGCTTGCCGCAGGTAGCTACTACCCCTACAGCTGCCGTCCGGGCGATGTGCGCCAGGCGCAGATTGACAACCAGAGCAACTATTTCTTCGTCGACGTTCAGAGCCGCGGCTACTACCCGGCCTATGCCGTCAAGAAGCTCGAACGTCTGGGCATCGATGTGGGCATGACGGACGAGGACCGCGAGATCCTGGCCGCCAACACCGTCGACTTCATCAGCTTTAGCTATTACAGCACCCGTTGCTCCGCCGGTGCCGATAACCCCGATGTCGAGCGCACCCAGGGCAACGCCTTCGCCGGCGCCAAGAACCCCTACCTGCAGGAGAGCCAGTGGGGCTGGGCCATCGATCCGCTGGGCTTCCGCATCACCCTCAACGACCTGTACGACCGCTATCAGAAGCCGCTGTTTGTGGTCGAGAACGGTCTGGGCGCCAAGGATGTTGTCGAGGAGGATGGCTCCATCAACGACGACTACCGTATCGACTACCTGCGCCAGCATATCGCCGCGATGCGCGATGCGGTGACCGAGGACGGCGTTGACCTGCTGGGCTACACCACCTGGGGCCCGATCGACCTCGTCTCTGCCGGTACGGGCGAAATGTCCAAGCGCTACGGCTTTATCTATGTCGACCGCGATGATGCGGGCAACGGCACCCTCAAGCGTTCCAAAAAGAAGAGCTTCGATTGGTACAAACACGTCATCGAGACGAACGGCGAGGACCTGGCCTAAGGCTTTCCCAACAACTATAGCCTCCTAACCAAGACGCTCGGCGAGCAGTTAATGCCCGCCGGGCGTCTTGTTAAAAGAAGTGAAAGCACTCATTGGGGACGTACTTAAATGAGTGCTCGCAGAATGAGAGTGGATAATCTCCCGTTTTTGGCCTGTGTGCAGGCTCAAAGTGGGAGATTATCCACTCTCGTCATTTGGGTGTCCAAAAATCCTCGCTCGTTTGGCGCCTGGGGACACTCTTTGTCGAATGCGGCGGCTGCCGAATGTGGGCGCCGTCCTTGCTATGCCACGGTTACGGCGACCTGGGCGTAACGGCTGCAGGGGCGCTCGGCGCGCGTCTGCACGGTAAGGGTGAGCACAAGGCGGTCGCCGGGCCGTGCGTCGGCGGGCACGATGAAAGCGGTGTCTACCGTGCATTCTTGCCACATCGACAGATCCTGGACGCCTGCATAGCTCGATGGGTCTACGGCCACATCCCAATGTGCATCGAAGCCCTTGCCGTCGGGGTCGACGATGGTCGCTGTAAGGTTGACGCGCTCGCCGGCTGTGGCGCTGCGGTCGGCAGTGACCTCGACAACATGCGCCGGATGCGAGCAGATGGCCGGATCATGGGCACACCATTGCGCGCGGGCGGCAAAGTCTTCCTGATAGGCACGCAGGTAGGGATTGAGATTGTCGTCTGCGGGCGTGCCGATGGAGGCAAAATCGGCGGGCGCGTTCGCATCGGGGTGTCCATCAAGAAACATGCGGCCCAGCAGCGTATCGAAGTCGCGGTCGTCGATACCGCGCAGGCCAAACGGAAGCAGCGGAATATAGGTCATGCTGTCGCCTTCGGCCATAAAATCGCCGCGCTCAAACTGCACCGCGGGCATGCCTTCTAGGCCCCAATCCAGACGGGCATGCTTGCCAAACTGAAAGCGCTCGGGCTCGTTTTCGTAGACCTTGCCATCGCCATAGAGCATATAGCGCGCCATGAGGGGGCCGTTGCCCTGCGTGAGGTTCTGCTCGGGCCAGGGAGCCTTAAACAGCGGCAGCGTATCGGGCTGAGCTGTTTTGGCGTCGACATAGCCGCCATACATATAGGGCACGCGCCAAAAGATGAGTTCGGGAAAGAGCTCGCGCCCATGGTCGAGCCATGAGTTGTCCTGCCCTACGCCGTCCGCGACGCCCATCACGCGCACCTTCTGATAGACCCGCTGCTGTACGGCGGGCCACTCGGGCGTGGCACGATAACGTTCGGCAATGCTCATGAGGGCACGAACGATCGTATTCATACCACCCCAGCTGAGCAACCATAACGTACGCGGATCATCATCTAAAATCGCCTGCGCAATTACGCGAGACCCCTCAGTTTCCTCAGTCACATCACCCTCAAAAGCAACGTTTCCCACAAACGTGCGCTCAATCATCTGAGCCGGCGTAGGAAACGGCGGCTCACCGGCAGCGGCCGCATTTGCCTGCAACTGCGGCCAAGCCTGGGCATATTCATTGCTCCAGAGGCTCTCAATCCAATGCTCGGGAAACGGCCGATACTCACGAAGCTCGCCGGCTAGCGGATCGGGCTCATGAGGCACAACAGCCCACTCATAAGAGCGCCGCCCTTTGGTCCGCCAATGCGAATTCACCTCGCCGAGCGTATGAACCCCATCCCCAAGAAAGTGATACTGCGAAGCCGTATACACCACAGCCTGAACATCAAGCAAGTTGAGATACAGAGCCAAATGAACAAGCGAGTTCATATCATCGACTTCCATATCAGTGGTAACAATCACCCGAGTTAACTCTTGGGACATAGGAACAGCTCCAATCAAAATCAATTCAGCCAGTTACGCGCAAGGCAAGACGGGACCCATGCCCCCATCGCCACCGACCCGGCGGCCCGCTAGAAGCGGCCGGCCAGGGTCACGGCAACGTCAACGCAGCGGGGACCGGGGTTTAGTCTTGCAAACATTCCGCAGGGGGCATGGGCAGGCGCAGCGCGAAGCGCAAAGCGCCAGCCCATGCATGCCCGAGGACGTTTGCAAGACTAAACCCCGGTCCCCGCGATGGGAGGGCTTAGCGGTCGACCCTGGCCGACCACTCCCAGCAGCCCACCGGCTCGCCGTCGATGAGTACGTTGCCCCCGTCGAAGTCTTGATAACACAGGTCGTTGAATTGGTGGATCCACACGCCGTGGTTGAACGTCTTCTTGGCCGAGCCGTCGGCCTCGCGATACACGCCGGTCAGGTCCTCGACATGGCTAAAGTAGGTGAGGTGCACGTTGGCGCCGGCATCGCGCAGGCGCGCCGTGAGCGGCAGCACGGTCTGTTGCGGTGACACAAGCTCGTCGCCCTTGGAGTGCGTAAACCACAGCGGCGTCTTGGCGAGCGCGGCTACGTCCTCGTCCGTGGCGTTGTACCACGGGGCGCAGCAGGGAAGGCCCGCGGCGAAGAAATCGGGGTAGTCGGCGCACAGGCGCAGGGTCATAAAGCCGCCGTTGGAAAGACCGGCGACCACGATGCGGTCGGTGTCGATGCGGTCGGCATGCTCGGCGACAAACTCGTCGATAAGCGCCTTGAGCACGGAGGAGTAGATGCTCTGGTTGGAGCGACCGAGTTGCTCGACGCCGTTGTCCATCCAAAACGTGGGCGACTGCGGCACGAGCACCCAGGCAAAGCCGCCAAAGTAGCGCTGGATCTGCGCCTGGCTGATGGCCGTCACGCGGTTGCCGATATAGGCGCGCGTGGCGCCTTCGCCCTGCGTGGCGCCCTTGCCCTCGCCGGCGCCGTGCAGATACACCACGAGCGGTGCCTTTTGGGGCATGGCCGTGGCCTCGGGCGCAAAGGGGTTGAAGCATGCCGAGTCCTCGGCCTTAAAGCTGGGCTCAAAGAAGCCGTATTCGAGCGCGATACCGTCGACGGCGGTCTTTTGCGTGGCGTTGCTCCAGCCTTTGAGCGCGGGGCAGATATCGCCACGGCAGGTGTCGAAGACCAGGCCGCAGGTGGGATCGTCGCCGTCGTTGCCGGGAAGAGCCGCGAGCTGCGTGATGCGCAGCTGGTCATCGAGCATGCGCGAGCCCATGACGCCGCCTTCGATGGTCTTGGTCAGGCGCTGCTCGGCGACCTCGAGCGCCACATGGGTGCCCACGGCGAGCTTACGTCCGTTTTCGTCGCACGGATATGCGGCGAGAACGTCGATGTAACCCACGGAGGGCGCGGCATGGTCGGCGCCGCGCTCCTTGCGCATCAGAACTTCGCCCGAGCGTTCGTGACGCTCTGCATATATATGGAAGGTGTTCGCGTCGATGTCGTTGGCGCGCACGGTGCAGGGCAGGTCGAGTACGACCTTGCTGATCCAGGGGCCAAAGTCGCCCAAGGTGGTGACGGTTGCGTAGGTACACAATTTGAGTTCCATGAGCTGCCTCCCTTGCGCCGCTAGTGGGAAACAAAAGCGGCAATACAATCTAAACATGTTTAGTTTAATCCAGAATTGCAGAACAAGCTGATAAACTCGGTAAACGGCAAAATTTAACACGCCATGAACTACTAAACATATGTTTACTAGCTTCTAGCAGGGCTTCTGTTGATGAGTTAACAGGTCATAGAGGTGTTTATCAAAATAAAAGCCCACGTAAAGAGCCATTTATCAATAGACAGTCAAAGAGACTATCTCCCGCCATTGGAATACGTTCACCCCCGATTTCCTACCGTTCGCCGGACTCTGCACGGTAAAATTGCCACAAATGAGGCGCTCCGTGTAAACTAAAGCCCGTAAACGTTCAGTAAACACTTTGTTTACGACAGCGTATCCAAGGGTCCGGCAACCGTAAGGGGTTATAGTCGCCGGGCCAAAGGCGTGCCTAAGCCCAAGGGGGCTGGCACACGAAGATATGGGGAGGGGTCCCATGGCAGTAGATAACAAGCAGATTGCCACCGATGTCCTCGAGCTCGTGGGCGGCGCGGAGAATGTTTCCGTTGCCACCAACTGCATGACGCGCCTGCGTCTGACGCTCAAGGATAACAACAAGGTCGACGTGGAGAAGATCAAGAAGGTCAAGGGTGTTCTGGGTTGCCAGTTCGCCGGCGCCCAGCTCCAGGTCATCATCGGCCAGAACGTGCCCAAGGTGCTCGCCGAGTTCGTCGCCATCTCCGGCGTCAAACAGGGCGAGGCGGTCAACGAGAACCTCGACGCTCCCAAGGAGAAGTTCGAGCTCAAGAACCTGCCTAACATCATCCTCGACTATCTGTCGGGCTCCATGACCCAGCTCATCCCGCTGCTCATGGCCGGTGGTCTGTTCCGTACCATCGCGGCCGTCCTCGGCCCCACCATGCTCGGTGTGCTCTCGGCCGACGACCCGACCTATACGTTCCTCTACACCACGCTGTACGAGGCCACGTTCACCTTTATCCCCATCTACCTGGGTTATGCCGCGGCTAAGAAGCTCGGCGCCAGCCCGGTGCTCGGCATGCTGCTCGGTGGCGCCCTCATGGCTCCTTCCGTGGTGAGCGTCGCCACCCAGGAGGGCGGCGGCATCATCTCCGTCTACGGCATCCAGATCGCTGCTGCCAACTATCAGCAGTCCGTCCTGCCGATCATCCTTTCGGTGCCCGTCCTGTACTTCATCGAGAAGTTCTTTAAGAAGGTCATGCCCGACGTGCTCTCCACGGTCTTCACGCCGTTCTGCACCATGATCGTCACGATCCCCATTGCCTTCATCGTCCTCGCTCCGATCGGCAACGAGATCGGTACGCTGATCGCCAACGCCCTCTTCGGCCTTGCTGACCTTGGCGGCATCGGCATCCTGATCGTCATGGCCGTCCTCGGTGCCTTCTGGCAGCTCTTCGTGGTCTGCGGCATGCACATGCCCGTCATCCTGCTCGCTCAGGTTCAGATCATCGCCGCCGGCTACGATCCCTTCGTCTTCGTTTCCACCAACTGCGCTATGGCCGCTGTCTGGGGCTGCGCCTTCGGTGCCTTCCTCAAGATGAAGAACCCCGACGAGAAGTCCCTTGCCATCGGTTACGTCATCTCCGCCATCGCCGGCGGCGTTACCGAGCCTGCGCTCTTCGGTATCCTCATGCGCTTCCGTCGCACCATGCTCGGCATGTTCATCGGCGGTGCCATCGGCGCTGTGTTCTCCGGCCTCATGGGTGTTACCTACTACCTCGCAGGCGGTGCGTCCAACTTCCTGGTCTTCACCAACTACCTGCAGGGTGGCCAGATGAACACCGTCTGGGCTATCGTTGGTATGGCAATCTCCTTTGTCATCGCCGCTGCCGTCGTCTTTGCCTGCGGCTTCTCCAAGGAGGAACTCGCCGAGATGGAGGCCTAAGGCCAAACCGTTCGGTCACATATGACCTCACCTACACGACAGGGCCCCGTCAGGCGTAAGCCCGGCGGGGCCCTTCTTGCAAGGTAGACTGATGGGGCGGACGGGATTCGCCCGCGAGGGTTTGCCAAGCGGCAGGGGCTTTCGCACGGGGTTACCGCGAAAGCCCCCGACGGTTCGCAAATCCTTTATCAAACGAAAGGACATGCAGATGAGTTTGGGAAAGCTGACCGTCAACGGTCGTCAGGACGGCTTTTTGTGCGAGGGCAAACCGTTCTTCTGGTTTGCCGATACGTGCTGGAGCGCATTTACGAGCATCGCCGAGGACGACTGGGATTACTACCTGACCCGCCGTGCCGAGCAGGGCATGAACGTGCTGCAGATCAACACGCTGCCGCAGTGGGATCGCTGCTGTCCCGATCTGGGCATTTGGCCCTATGCCAGCGAGGACGGCGTGCACTTTGATTGGTCCTGCCCCAACCAGGCGTATTGGGATCGTGCCGCCGCCATGTGCCGCGCGGCCGTCGAGCACGGCATTCGTCCGGCGCTCGTGCTCATGTGGTGCAACTACGTGCCCGGTACCTGGGGTGCCAAGATCGCCGAGCGTTGCGGTGCCGAGATTATGCCGCGTGAGGAGGTTCGCGCCCACGTTGCCCGCGTTGTCGAGAACCTGGGCGAGTTCGACCCTGTCTACGTGGTGACGGGTGATACCGACTTTGCCGGTGACGAGGCGATCGCCTATTACGAGGACGCGCTCGACGAGGTCGTCAAGCGCGCGCCCGAGGCACTGCGCACCATGCATATCAACCGCGGTAACCGCACCATTCCGGCGCAGTATCTGGACCGTCTGGACTTTTATATGTTCCAGCCCGGCCACAACTACGAGGGCCAGCCCGAGGCATGGCGTCTGCCGCAGGACTTTATCGCCAGCTATCCCAAAAAGCCGATGGTCAACTCCGAGCCTTGTTACGAGCAGATGGGTGCGTCACGCAACGTCTACTGGCGTTTTACCGCGCAGGATTGCCGCGCGAGCGTATGGTCGTCGATTCTTGCCGGCGCCAGTGCCGGCGTAACTTACGGCGCACACGGCGTTTGGAACTGGCAGACATCGCGCAGCCAAGGTTCGGTGCTGGGCGAGGGCTTTGACATGCCGTTCCGCTGGCAAGAGTGCCTGCAGTTTGCGGGTGTGTGGGACTTTGGCGCGATCGAGCACGTGCTTGCCGCCCTGGGCGCTACGGCTGCCGACGACGCGCTTGCCGTGGTACCGGCGCAGGAGCTTCTCGACGACGCGCGCGAGGCCATTCGCGTGGCGCGCGTTGGCGATCGCGTCGTCACGTACCTGCCGCGCACCACGGCGCTTACGTTTAAGCTCGATGGCGCGCGTGGCTGGACGGCGACGGTCCTCGACATGGAGGACAAGCGCATCGCAAAACTGCCCGTCCGTGACAACGGTGACGGCACCGTGCGCGTGGCGCAGCATCCCTTTGAGCACGACGCGCTGGTGATCCTGGCCCCCGGGCGCTAACGGCTCTTCTCCAACATTTACTACTCATTGGGGACAGACTTAAATGAGTCCCCAATGACTACCCACAGAATGAGAGTGGATAATCTTCCGTTTTTGGCCTTCATACAGGCTCAAAGTGGGAGATTATCCACTCTCGTCATTTGATTGGCACTTGCACTCATTGGGGACGTACTTAAATGAGTGACAGTTGGGGACGCTCCTTGTCGAGCTAGAGACCGCGCGCCCCTTCTGGGTCATGCGGCTCAAAATCGGTGTATGCCGTGGGCTGTTGGGGCCAAATTGACGGCATTTCGAGGATGGGTTCGATATTGGGACTGGTTCTCTAATAGAATAGATTTGCAGGCAATTAAACGACTGCGGGGGGGGGGGGGATTCATGAAAGGTATGGGAGACGCGGCCGCGTACTTTCGTCGGGGCATTCGGGAGATTATATGCCTGGCGCTGTTCTATTTTACGTTTTTGGCTGGCGAGTACCTCTTCGACGTGCGTGTGGCCGAGTTTGTGCCGCCGAGTGAGGTCGTTGTCTACGAGAGCCTCATCATCGGCGCGAGTGTGATCGGCTTTTTTGTGCGTCCTATTCTGTACTATCGCCGCCCCCGTGCGATCGATACGACGAGCGACATCACGGGCGTGCTGCTGGTAGCGGCATTGCTGCTGATGATTATGGCGGTTCGGTTTGAGATGTTCATTGCCGGCGGTTTGATGGCATGCTGCACGCTGGGCTACTGCGGATCGACCGCCCACGCCAACTTTGCGCGGCGCTTTGCGCGGACGCCGTATTTGGCGCGCGCGGCGGCACTTTCGTATGGCCTGGGTGTTCTGGTGCAGGTACTCAACCATATGGTGATGCCCGCGGGGATTCCGCAACAGTTTGTTCTTGTTGCCTGTGCGGTTGTGCAGGTAGCGCTGCTCCACGACGCTCGTCGTGCCAAGCTGCGCGGTGAATCTGAGCCTGGGCTCGAGTCCGATATCGCCGAGCTTTCGGTGGATGCGTCGGAGTTTGGCGCCAAGTGGCAAGACGATTCTGAATCAACGGCGGCTTTTCGGCGCGCCGTGGTGCGTCTGACGGTCGCAATCGCCTGCCTTACCGGTGTGTTTGCCGCCCTCAATGCAGGGCTCACGACCTCGCACGCCGCCGGGGCCATCGACTTGGGCGATTGGCCGCGCTTGCTGATGGGCGTGAGCGCTCTGGTCGCCGGCGCCCTATTTGACCTGCACGATCGTTCGTATATGAACATCACCATGACTTGCACTGCCATGTTGTCCGCGCTTTCGTTCTTTGTCTTGCTCGTCGACGGCAATGGCGGCAATGCGCTTGCGGCCATTGCGATTTTCTATCTGGGTTCGGGCTTCTTCGTGGTGTTTTTCACGACGAAATTTGCTGCCATTTCGGTTTATGCGCACTGGTCGTATCTGTGGCCGTGCATGGGCCGTGTCATCAACAACGTTTGCGCGATGTTCGTGACGGCGCCGGCGGTGGCGATTGCTTCGAGCCAGAACGTGCTGCTGGCGGTGGGCGCCGGGCTCGTGCTGTTTGTGGGTATTGCGATTTCACTGCTGGGACAGTTTGGGCATAGGACCGATGACATTGCGGCGCTGAACGAGCTGGCGTTTGCTGCCGACGACCTTGATGACGGCTCCGTGTCTACCCAAAGCGAGCCCGCTCCCGCGGAGGCATCGGAGCTCACGCTCGATGAGCGCCTCGATGCCTTCGCCGCTGCCTTTGAGCTTACGCAGCGCGAGCGCGATATTCTGGAGGCCTTGGTCGCATCGCACGAGAGTGTTCAAGACATCGCCGCAACGCTCTTCCTTTCGCGCTCCACGCTCTACCGTCATATCGCCTCGATCAACAAAAAGACCGGTGCCTCCTCACGCCTGGCCCTCATCAACTTTTTCTGGTCCTGGTCACCCAAGGACTAGCTCATTTGGGACGGGGCTTTTTTAGCTGTTTTGGGCCGCCGCGGCCAGCGGGGGCGGGTCGCGGCGGCCCAAACATCCTTGACGAAGGTGCCGGTGAAGTTACAGCAGCTCGCCGTGGCGGGCGATGTAGCGGCGCTTGGCCAGCTGGGTGAGCACGATATAGGCGGCGACGATGCCGATGAGCAGCGCGAAGAAGCTCGGCGGCAGCGGCATGAGGCCCAGCGCATCGGCGATGGGGCTTGCCGGCAGCCAGGTGACGAGTGCCAGACCCAGCACGGTGAGGGCGCACAGCGCGGGCGCGGCGTGGTCGCGCGGGCTCGGCAGGCGCGGGGAGCGCAGCATATGGATCACGAGCGTCTGTGACCACATGGACTCGACAAACCATCCGCTCTGGAAGAGCGCCGCAAAGGCCGCCATGCCTGCGACGTTGCCCGCGGCGGCAAGTTCTGCCCAGCTCGCGCCCACGGTTGCGGGGCACACCACAAAGAAGAGGACGACGAAGGTCGCGATGTCAAACAGCGAGCTCACGGGGCCCAGCTCGAGCATAAAGCCCCTAATGGACGTGGCATCCCAGGCGCGCGGGCGGGCAGTCCAGGCGTCGTCGACGGTGTCCCACGGCAGCGCGATGCATACGATCTCGTAGACCAGCGACAGCAGCACCAGCTGCAGGGCGCTCATGGGCAAGAACGGCAGGAACAGGCTCGCGACGGTCACGGACAGCACGTTGCCAAAGTTGGAGCTCACCGTGGTCTTGAGGTACTTGAGCAGGTTGCCGTAGGTGCGACGGCCTTCGATGGCGCCGCGCTCGAGCACGCCCAGATCCTTCTGAAGCAAGATGATATCGGCGGATTCCTTGGCGATGTCGACGGCGGAATCGACCGAGATACCGCAGTCGCTCGCGCGCATGGCGGCGGCGTCGTTAATGCCGTCGCCCATAAAGCCCACGGTGTGACCGAGCAGCTCGCGCATGACGCGCACCAGGCGCGCCTTCTGCAGCGGCGAGAGTTTGGCAAAGAGGTGGGTGTTCTCAGCGCGCTCGGCAAGCTCGGCGTCGTCGAGCGCATCGATCTCGGAGCCCAGCAAGACGTTACTCGCGTCGATGCCGATCTGCTCGCAGACGGTGGCGGCCACGCGGTTGTTGTCGCCGGTTAAGACCTTGACCGCCACGCCCTTGGCCTCGAGGGTGGCGACGGCGCCGGCGGCACTTGCCTTGGGCGGATCGAGGAAGGCCAAAAAGCCCATCAGCACCATGTCGCACTCGTCGGCGATGCCAAACTCACCCACGCAGCGCGGATTGGTCTTTTGCGCCACGGCGATCACGCGCAGGCCCTCGGCATTGAGTTCGGCGACTTGCTTGCGAATCTGGGCGAGCTTATTTTCGCTGAGCGGCTGGGCGACACAGTCAACCTCGACAAAGGAGCAAATCTCGAGCATTTCCTCGGCAGCTCCCTTGGTAACCATCTGGGTTTTGCCCTGGGCGTCGGCGACGACTACGCTCAGGCGACGGCGTGAGAAATCGAAGGGCACCTCGTCGACCTTGGTATAGCGGTCGCGCAGGCTCTGGCCCAGCGTGGAGTCGGGCGCGACAGTCGAGGGCGTCACGTCGGCACGGTCGATGACGGCCAGGTCGATAAGGTTTTTGAGGCCGGTCTGGAAGAAGCTGTTCAAAAACGCATGGCGCAGCACGCGTGCGTCCTCGTTGCCGTCAGTGTTGAGATAGCGCTCGAGCACGATGCGGTCTTCGGTGAGGGTGCCGGTCTTGTCACAGCACAGGACATCCATGGCACCGAGGTTTTGGATCGCCGGCAGCTCCTTGACGATAACCTGGCGGCGGGCGAGGTCCTTGGCGCCCTGCGACAGGCTCGTGGTCACGATGACGGGAAGCATCTGCGGCGTGATGCCCACGGCCACGCTCGTGGCGAACAGCAGCGCGTCGATGACGCTGCCCTTGGTGGCGGCGTTGATGGCAAAGACGGCCGGCGCCATAACGAGCATAAGGCGTACGAGCAGCATGGAGACGCTCGAGACGCCGCGGTCAAACGCGCTCTTCTCGCCGCGCCCGTTGAGCATCTTGGCGATGCCGCCCAGGTAGGTGTCCGAGCCGGTGGCAACGACAAGTGCTATAGCGGTGCCGTTTTGCACGGAGGTGCCGGTAAAGACGATGTTTTTGCAGGCAGAGAGCGGCAGCGCGGAGCTGCCGGCACCCTCGGCGACGGTGATGGCAGCGGTCTTTTCGACGGCCTTGCTCTCGCCGGTGAGTGCGGACTCGATCACAAACAGGTCGCGCGCGGTGATGATGCGGGCATCGGCCGGCACCATATCGCCGGCAGAGAGACGGATTACATCGCCGGGGACGAGCTCGTCGAAGGGAATCTCGATACGCTCGCCGTCGCGCAGGGCACAGCAGGTGTTGGAGACCAGGTCCTTGAGGGCCTCGGCCGCATTGCCGCTGCGAGCCTCCTGGATAAACTTCATGCTGCCCGATACCAGCAGCATGATGCCGATGACGATGACCGTGGAGGGATCGCGCTGGGGCTCGGGTACGGCGAGCACGTCGATGTAGAGCGAGACCAGCGCGAGCGCGGCGAGGATGCCGGCGAAGGGATCGATGAACGCGTCGGCGATGCGGCGGGCGAGCGTCTTGGTCGGCGCCTCGATGGTGTTGGGGCCGGCGGCGTCCAGGCGCTCGGCGGCGTGCTCGGCAGTGAGTCCGTCGGCCGTGGCGTCAAGCAGCACGAGGGCGTCCTCGGCGCTATGGGTGGCGGCGAATATGGTGTTCTTGGACAGGCCGGTGTGAGCGGCGGGGCGCGCCGTGCGGCGGCGCTTGGAGATGACTTCGAGTACCGTGGCGGTTTTGAGCATCAGCATAGGGTCCTCCTTGTTAAAGGGAGTTAGCGTACGTGTCGTATGTGCTTTAAAAACCTAGATGTCGCTCACGTCATGCTCTCGAACCACCACAAAGGGGACAGGCACCTTTGTGGTGGTTTTGACGATCGATTCGTGGCGCTTATGCGTGTGCGGAATCCTCGCGGCGTGCCGAGGGCGACATGCAGGTTTTTCGACTATGGCTGCCTTCCATGGCACACCTCCTTAAGGCCGGGCGCGGCGCGCTTCGGGTGTCTCGCACCCGTTTTAATCCGCCCGTATTCTTGATGAGGGGGTTTGCCGTGTCAACCTCATTGTTCGGAAAACCATTGTCCCTGACAAAGCCTTTACAGAATGACGTGGCCTCAAAGCGCGCCCACATCGACGCCTCGCCTGCGCTAAACTGAAGAGCACGTACGCGATTACGAGAGGAGCCCGCATGGAGGCTTACAAGCAAGAGTTCATCAAGTTTATGGTCGAGTCCGACGTTCTTAAGTTCGGCAGCTTTACGCTCAAGAGCGGCCGTCAGTCCCCGTTCTTTATGAACGCCGGCGCTTACGTGACGGGCTACCAGCTCAAGAAGCTGGGCGAGTATTACGCCCAGGCTATCCACGATAACTTTGGCGACGACTTTGATGTCCTGTTTGGGCCGGCCTACAAGGGCATTCCCCTGGCCGTCGTGACCGCCATTGCCTACCACGAGCTGTACGGCAAGGAGGTCAAGTACTGCTGCGACCGCAAGGAGGCCAAGGACCACGGCGCCGACAAGGGCAACCTGCTGGGCTACGAGCCCCAGGACGGCGACCGCGTGGTCATGGTCGAGGACGTCACCACCAGCGGCAAGTCCATCGATGAGACCTATCCCAAGGTCAAGGCTGCTGCCGATGTCGAGATCAAGGGCCTCATCGTGTCTCTCAACCGCATGGAGGTCGGCAAGGGTGGCGTTACCACCGCGCAGAAGGAGATCGAGGCCAAGTACGGTTTCCCCGTCGCGAGCATCGTTTCCATGGCCGAGGTCGTCGAGACCCTCTACAACCACGAGATCGACGGCAAAGTTGTCATCGACGACGAGCTCAAGGCCGCCATCGACGCCTACTACGAGCAGTACGGAGCCAAGTAGGTTCCGCGGTTTTACCAAACCGCGGAACCGGCCGACGCTACGCGGGCCGCATTTGGACAATCTGACGTTCAACTTCAAGGGCGCGACCAGAAGGTCAGCGCCCTTTCGTTTCACGTC
>ENA-ORCM01000008-ORCM01000008.1-human-gut-metagenome-genome-assembly--contig:-NODE-8-length-144130-cov-6.249540_pt1 | contig 144130 bp, 131 predicted proteins | sample MGYA00242906_ERZ507928 | MGnify/ENA primary metagenome ERZ507928 (study PRJEB26167, sample SAMN06115497) | human gut metagenome | host: Homo sapiens | place: China:Shanxi | collected 2015-05-07...
ATGAAAAAGGCAAGGCATAGACCTTCTGGTCATGCCTTGCCTTTTGAATGACAAATTGTCGCTCTGGGCGGCGCGCAACGTCGAGCCGTTACGCGGGTTGGTAAACCCGCGTAACTAAATACGTTCCGCGATCTCGTGGATGAGGTAGTCGGTCTTTTCCCAGCCCAGGCACGGGTCGGTAATCGACTTGCCAAAGACGCCGCCGTCGACCGGCTGGTTGCCGTCCTCCAGGTAGGACTCGATCATAAAGCCCTTGACCAGCTTGGAGATGGACTCGTTGCGGCGGCAGCTGTCGAGCACCTCCTTGCAAATGCGATACTGCTCCAGCGGACGCTTGCCCGAGTTGTCGTGGTTGCAGTCGATGACCGCTGCCGGATTGGCGTAGCCGGCGTGCTCGGTGTAGCGCTCGGCCAGGCGCTCGAGGTGCTCGTAGTGGTAGTTGGGGTAGGTGCGCCCATCGAGACCGATGTAGCCGCGCATGACGGCGTGCGCAAGCGGGTTGCCATCGCACTCGACTTCCCAGTTACGGAAGATGAAGCTCTGGTGCGCCTGTGCGGCGTAAATGGAGTTGAGCATAACGGTGGTAGAGCCGGCAGTGGGATTCTTCATGCCGACGGGTACCGAAATGCCGCTCGACACCAGACGGTGCTCCTGGTTCTCGACCGAGCGTGCGCCCACGGCAACATAGCTCAGCAGGTCAACGAGGTACTGGTAGTTGGACGGGTAGAGCATCTCGTCGGCGGCGAAGAAGCCCGTTTCCTCAATAACGCGCAGGTGCATATGGCGGATGGCCTTGACGCCCTCGAGCAGGTCGTCGGGAGCCTCGGGGTTGGGGTTGTGCAGAAGACCCTTGTAACCGGTGCCCTTGGTACGCGGCTTATTGGTGTAGACGCGCGGAATGATGATGAGCTTGTCCTTGACCTCCTCGGCGGTCTTGGCCAGTCGGTTCATGTACTCAAGCACCGAGTCCTCGCGGTCGGCAGAGCACGGGCCGATGATAAGCACCTTGCGTGCGTCCTCGCCGGTAAAGACTTTGGCGACCTCGGCGTCAAATGCCTGCTTTTTGGCGGTAAGCTCGGCAGAAAGCGGCATTTCCTCGCGGATCTCCATGGGGATCGGCAGCCTGCGTTTGAAATCCATGGCCATAGGGGCCTCCTCAATCTATAGAGAGAGCAATAAGCGTATTGTCGAGTGCTCGGCATTATCCGCTGTCGCACGCTAAAGTGCAAGCACAGCCTACTAAAAAGGGAATGAATCGACACAAGGGCCCGCTCACCACGAGAGTGGATAATCTCCCGTTTTTGGCCCATGTTCGCGCTCAAAGTGGGAGATTATCCACTCTCGTCGGGCAAGCGTCCAAAAACCCACACCGACCAAAAAGGGACGGGTTTATTTTGGCAGGTTTTATCTGGGCAAACGTCAATAGCCGTAGGAGAGCTGCTTTCCCTCGCGGCGATCTTCTAACAGAAAAAACTGAGTGAGTAGACTTTTTGCAGGAGGCGAAGCACGACCAAATGCGCCACAGTTCTGACCTGCGGTTTTATTGGGCGCCACCCGCGATGTGCTCGACAGATCCAAAAAAGTCTACTCACTTGGCCTTGAGACTCATCAGTCAGACAAAAAAACGCCGCGAAGGGGGGCTGGACTCCCTTCGCGGCGGTTGTTCGCACTGGTTTTGCGACGATTTTGCCCCGCTTGTTACTCGCTGTAGCGGGTGGCGATGGCAGCTTGTACCATGCCGGTGCTCATGAGGTACGTCACCAGGAAGTAGCCGCCGTATGCTGCCAGGAAGATTGCACAGGTGAGGCCCACGGTGCCGGCGATGCTCATATCGCCGAATACGCTCGCCAGCTCGATGATCACCTTGAGCGCCACAAAGGAGTGCGCCAAGCCCACTGCCAGCGGGAACAGGAAGAACACCGCTTGCTGCGCCATCACCGAATGCCGGATCTGACGGTCGTCACAGCCAATCTGCGCCAGCACACGATAGCTGCGGCTGCCATCGGCCACATTGGAGAGCTGCTGGATCGACAGAATCGCCGCGCACGCAACGACCAGTACAAAGCCAATGTAGATGGCCAGATAGCTAATCATGCCGTTCATCTGCGCTGCTTGCGTGTACATCTCGGAACGCGTGATGAAGACTCCCCACGACCCCGGCTCCTTGCCGTCAACGAGCAGATTATCGAGCAAGGTGTATTTAATGCTCTCGTCTGCCTCGGTCGTATCCATACCCTGTTTGTAATTAACGAGCAGATTACTGGAATACGGTTGCAGATTAAGCTGGGACAGCAGCTCATCGGCTACGACCACGGTACCGGGATTGCTACCCATCGCCGAGTTGGCGATGGCCGCCGTGTCCTCGTCCGACTTATCGGTTGCGGGCTTGAGCGTATGCCCGCCCAAGGTTAGGGCATGGCCGCCAGCCATATACTTGGTGTACAGGTCGCCCAGCTCACCGCCCATATCACACGTGAGCAGATACTGGTCGCGGCCAATGCTCACCGGCTCCTCGCCCATCATCTGGCGCAGTTTGTTGTACTGGCTCGCCGGCGTCACATACAGACCCATCGCATCGGCGTTGCTTCCCTCGAGCGCCTTGGGAAGCTTTTCGCCCATGGCCTTGCACATCTCACCCGCCACCACCGAGGGGCCCGAGCCGCCAAGCGGATAACTCAGATACGAATCGATCTGCACATGCTCACCGGCAACATCGGCGATATTGACCTTCTTGCCGGTCTCGTCGTTGTTGTCCGCCGACTTGCCCTTAATACCGTCTGCAACGTTATCGGGATCTTTACGATCGCCATGCCATGCAGCGTACAAATCGACCGTTGCATCGACCAGCACCATGCGATCGGCCTCGGACGGATTGACATACTCCTTGTAGTAGTCGAGCGTTTCGGGCGTGTAATAGACATACGTCTGAGACACGTCAACAGGGTTATAGCGCTCCAGATTCTCGTTCATCACGTTGGCGATCGACATGCCGCAGGTCACCGAGGTAATGGCCAGAAACAGGATCATCGCGATAACGCCCATCGAAAAGCACACCGTGTTGACCTTGGCCGCAAGCTGGCGCACGGTAAACATGTTGAGGCCGCGCCAATACACGCTGCGCAGGCTCTGCAGCAGCTTGATAAGCATGCCCGAAAGGCCCCAGAACAGGGCAAAGGTACCCACCGCAACCATGGCCGTGGTGATACCAAACTGGTTCATGGCCTCCTGCAGCTTACCCTCCGTCGCGGTGAGCGGGAACCCATCGCGCAACAGGCGGTAATAGGCCACGCCCACCAGCACCACGCCCACGACAAAGATGGCGATCGCAATCCAGGGGTTGCGCGTCTTGATGCTCTCGTTGCGCCGCTCGGCGCCCATAAGCTCGATGAGCTTGGTACGGCGCACGGCGCGAAGGTTCAGCAGTAGCGTAAGCACAAACATCACGAGCATGCAAGCAAGGGTCAGGTTGAACGCATGCACCGAGAAAAAGAAGTGGAAATTAGCGATCTGTGTCTTAAAGAGCGAGGCCGTAAAGAATGTCATGAGCTGGGAGAGCCCCACGCCCAGCACAATGCCGGCGACAAAAGCGCCGACCGAAACAAATACGGTCTCGAGCGCCATGATCGTGGCGACGCGCCCGCGGCGCATGCCGAGCACCTGGTACAGGCCGAACTCCTTTTTGCGGCGCTTCATGATGAAGTTGTTGGCATACACCATCAAAAAGGCCATGACGCCGGCCAAAAAGTACGTCAGGTAGCCGAGCATGGTGCCCATGAGCTCGGACAGGCCCTCTTCCTTAATGCCGGCGATATCGACCTGCATTGATACGGTGTTGAATGCATAGAAGACCGTGACGCCCAAGGTGAGCGTCAGCAAGTAGACGAGGTAATCGCGGCCGGCGCGGCGGACGTTGCCCCAAGCGAGTTTACAGAGCATCGGAGCCCTCACCGCCCATCATGGCAACGACCTCCATAATGCGGTCGAAGAACTCTCGGCGGTCGGTGTCGCCGCGGCGCAGCTCGGTGAAGATCTTGCCGTCGCGGATAAACAGCACGCGGCTCGTGTAGCTGGCGGCAAAGCTGTCGTGCGTGACCATGAGCACCGTGGCGCGCAGGCGGCGATTCAGGGCCTCCAGGCTCTCGAGCAGCAGGCGGGCGCTCTTGGAATCGAGGGCGCCGGTGGGCTCGTCGGCCATGATCATGGTGGGGTCGGTGACGAGCGCGCGAGCAGCGGCGACACGTTGCTGCTGGCCGCCGGACATCTGGTAGGGGTACTTGTCGAGTACCTGGCTAATGGACAGGCGCGCGGCCACATCCTGCACGCGAGTCGAGATTTCGGCCGAGTTTGTGCGGGCGATGGTGAGCGGCAGGGCGATGTTCTCGCGTGCCGTGAGCGTATCGAGCAGGTTGGAATCCTGGAAGATAAAGCCCAGCTCCTCGCGGCGGAACTGCGAAAGCTTGGCCTGCTTCATGCGCGTCACGTCCTGGCCGTTGATGCGAATGGTGCCGCTCGTGGCGGCATCGATGGTCGACACGCAGCTGAGCAGCGTCGACTTGCCCGAGCCCGAGGCGCCCATGATACCGACGAATTCGCCGCGGTTGACGGTAAAGCTGACGTCGTTGAGCGCGCGGGTCACGTTGCCCAGCGCTCCATATACCTTTTCGAGATGCGCGACCTCCAGTACCGGGGTCGCCATTTGGGTGGTTTGCATACCGAGTCCTTTCTTGCGATTAGTCTACGGCATCTATAGTCGCAAGGAGCCGAGTCGGCTACCATCGATATGGCTTACGCTTGCCTTACCGTTGTGTAAGGTAAGGGTAGCCTGCCATGTGTTGATGTGGAGAGAGGACTCCTGTTGAAGACTGTTCATGTTGCCGCTGGGATCATTCGCAAGGATGGATCTGACGAGCTGCTTGCCGTGCAGCGCGGCTACGGCGACATGCAGGGACTCTGGGAGTTCCCAGGCGGCAAACTTCTGCGCGGCGAGACGCCCGAAGACGCTGTTCGCCGCGAGCTTATGGAAGAGCTGCAAGTAAAAGTCATCAACCTGCGTGATTTTTACACCGTTGAGTATGACTACCCCGATTTTCATCTCTCAATGGAGTGCTATTACTGCTCGCTGGCTAAAGAGTCCGGCGAGCCCCAGAAGCACGACCGTCAGCTCGATATCCGCTGGATTCCACGCACCTCGCTTGCCACGGTGGAGTGGATGCCCGCCGACAAGGGGCTTATCGATGCACTGATTGAGCTAAAGGAAGACCGGCTTGAGGCCAACGGCAGCACCAATGACGCCGAGGCCGCCACGGCTGACGAGCCTGCCGCCAAATCCAAGCGCAAACCTAAGCGCCGCAGCAAAAAGCGCCCCAAGCCCGGCCTGCTGGACGGCATCGACACCTCGGACCTTTCCGCCGACGAGCGCGAACTGGTGCGCCGTCGCGCCGCCATCAAAAAGTCCATGAAGGGCAACAAGCGTGCAAACACCAAACCCGAGCTGCTCGTTCGCCAGCGCCTGCGCGCAGCGGGCCTTACGGGTTATCGCTTGGAATGGAAGGTACCCGGCAAGCCCGACATCGCCTTCCCCGGCCGCAAGATCGCCATCTTCGTCAACGGTTGCTTTTGGCACCGCTGCCCCAAGTGCAACCCAAGCCAGCCCAAGCGCAACGTTGAGTTTTGGGAGGCAAAGTTCCGTCGCAACGTCGAGCGCGACCGTGCTGCTGTGGCAGCGCTCACTCAAATGGGCTGGACGCCCATAACCATCTGGGAATGCGAACTCAAAAAAGACCGCATCGACGCCACGATGGAAAAGGTCATCGAGCAGGTGCGCGCCACAGAGCCGCAGCGCTAACAGCGAGCATCCACACGCTCCGCACGTCCGCGCCACATCCACGTCACAAACCTTAGAAAGTCCTTAAGCCCAAAACCTTTCAAGAGTGTTACTCGATACCTCTGACCTGCAGTTTCATCGTAATATCAAACCAGGTTAAGCCTTTCTTTAGCGCTTCTTTTCAGCAGCCGCGGCATAATACTGCCAACGCACGGGACCTAGCAGCACACCCCGTGCGCAACCTTTTGGTGGACATCGAGGAGGCCGCATAAGCATGCATTCTTCCAATGACGCAGCACAGCGGCCATCCCTAAATCATGCAAACCTTTTCTCCTTCCCCCCGACACAGAGAAACGGCCTCCTCGACTCCCCCACCACAAAAACCAAGCGCTCAGCCGATCAGAGCCTCAACTTACGAGCATCCTTCGAAAAGCTCCAAGCATCCCTAGACAAGGCGTTCCCCGAACAGGCAAGAGCAATCTAAGCCCATCGCGCTTTATACTGATGCCATGCGAAACATGGATCACATAGAATTGCACCGCGGAGGACGCGAGGAAGCGTTTCCCGAGACCGCCGAAGACTGGCCCTATATTGCCGAACGCGCAGAATTCGCTCGCTATCCGGGCAATTCCGTCCCCTGGCACTGGCATTCCGAAGTTGAGCTTTTCTATATGGAGCAGGGAGCGATTGACTATCGAACGCACGCGGCTCATGAGCACGTACGCTTTGAGGAAGGGTCCGCCGGCTTTATCAACGGCGGCGTTTTGCACAGCACGCTGCAATCACCCAATTCGGCGCCAGCCATTCAAATGCTGCATATCTTTCAGCCGTCGATGCTCGGCGATCCCGCGGGACGTCTCCAAAAGCGCTACATCAACCCATTGCTTCAATGTCGAGGCGTCGATGTGCTCAAATGGTCACCCACCAATCCCGACGATATGCCCTTTATCGATTTGCTGAAGAGCTCCTTTAGCCACGACCTTCAACGTCCGCAGAACGAGATGGCGCTTCGGAATAGCTTGTCAGAGCTCTGGATTCAGATTTACGCCAAGGCCGAACCGCTCTTTTCCTCCGACAACGCCTCTTGGATGACCAACCGCGACGTACAGTTCAAGGCAATCCTGGACTATATCCGCGCAAACTATGCAGCCGCTATAGATGTGCCCCAGATGGCATCTGCAGCCGGCGTAAGCGAAAGAGAGTGTTACCGCATTATCGAAGCTTGCGCAGGAACGACCCCGGCGGCATATCTGCGCGCATACCGCGTAAACCGTGCTTGCGAACTTTTGGCACACACCACGCGAACGGTCCAGACAGTCGCGCGCCAATGCGGCTTTGCGACAGCAAGCCATCTTGGCCAGGTATTTAAAGAACAAATGGGATGCACTCCTTCGAGCTATCGAGCAGCGAGGCAGAATCTCGATAGTACCAGGCAGAAATCCCGCTAGCCCTTCTTCTGTCACTGCATCAAACTTGCAGGCAAACAACGGATAGGAGCTACTATATGAAGTACTTTGACTATATCGTGTTTGACGTTGATGGGACATTGGCAGATACAGAAGAAAGCGTTCTATCATCACTTGTCCAGATTGTCCAAGAAGAGACCGGCAAAACGCTCCCCCGACACGAGCTTGAATTTGCCCTCGGCATACCCGGCAAGGATGCCCTTGAGAAACTTGGAATCTACTCGCAGGCAACGTTGGATCGCTGGTGCCAAGTTGCCGCCAGCTTTAAAAGCACCATCAGCGTGTTTCCAGGTTTGCTTGAAGTCATCGCAACACTCGCCGATAGCGGCTGCAAACTTGGCATCGTCTCCTCACGTGCGCGCGACGAATACACAAAAGAAATTGCACCCCTTGGTTTCGATAAGTATTTTGAGCACATCATCCTTGTCGAAGACACAACCGAACATAAACCCGCACCCGCACCCATGCTCGAATATCTCCGGCGTACGGGCGCGAATCCTGGCAACGTCGTCTACGTTGGCGACACCGTCTACGACGAACAATGCGCAACTTCGGCAGGGGTCAGTTTTGCCCGAGCAGCATGGGGATCACACCAAGATATCCCAAACGCCACCTACAACCTCAAAACCCCCAACGACCTACTAACCCTAACAACCAAGTAACCCCCGCGCCCCACCCTTTCAGCCCCAACGCCACAGGGGCGACGACCTCGAGTAGGTCAACCTGGGAGGGACGAGGGCTTAGTTCCCCAATCTTTCCGCAGGGGGCAAAAAGCAACGTCTTATTTTTCCGACACTAACGCCACAAGGGCGATTGAGCAGAACGGTTTGGGCGGGTCCCGTACTTAGTTTCCAAAATCATTCCGCAGCGCGAAGGCCCCCGTTGTCAACGCTTCGAAGAAGCGAGACAACGGGGGCCTTCATGCGCGAGGACGTTTTGGAAACTAAGTACGGGACCCGCCCAAACCGTCCGGTGGGATCAGAGTACCCTTGCTGTTACTCTGCTTTGCCCACAGAGTTGAGGTTGGTCATGCGAATCTTAACCAGCTCGGTGATCTCACGCATGCCCTCCTTGGCCGGCTTCTTGGGATCGAAGCAGGCAGGGTTCTCGGCCATGTAGGCCATGAAGCCCTTGGTGTAGGCCTGACGCAGCTCGGTGGCGTAGTTAACCTTGCAGATGCCGTTCTTCACAGCCTCGGCAACCTGCTCATCGGGCACACCGGAGGTGCCGTGCAGAACCAGCGGCACGTCGACGGCGTCGCGGATGGCCTTGACCACGGACTGCTCGATGTGCGGATCGCTCGTGTACACGCCGTGGCTGGTGCCAACGCCAATAGCGAGAGAGGTGCAGCCGGTGCGCTCGACGAACTCCTTGGCCTCGGCCGGATCGGTGTAGGGGCTCTCACCCTCAACCGCGGGACCGTCGTCCTCCTTGCCGCCGACCTTGCCGAGCTCAGCCTCGACGGGCACGCCCATGGCGCGGCCAGCGTCGGCAACGGACTTGGTCAGGGCGATGTTGTCCTCGAAGGACTCATGCGAACCGTCGATCATGACAGAGGTGTAGCCAGTGCGGAAAGCCTGCATGCAGCGGTCATAGCCATCGCCGTGATCGAGGTGCAGGGCGACGGGCACGGAAGCGCGCTCGGCGGCAGCCTTGACCATGCCGTAGAAGTAGTCCAGGCCAGCGGTCTTAATGGTGCCCGGGGTGGTCTGCATGATGACGGGGGACTTGGTCTCCTCGGCAGCGGCTAGAACGGCCATAACAAACTCGAGGTTCTCGACGTTGAAAGCGCCAACAGCGTAGTGGCCGGCCTGAGCGTCCTTGAGCATCTTTTCGGTGGTAACAAGTGCCATGAGCGTTTGCTCCTCTCCCTCGCCCGCATCTGGACATCGGGCGTACGTGTCCGCAAGGCGTTTTACCTTGCGTTTTGCTGCCCCCATTGTATGAAAATCGTTCGTGTTACATGCATGAGATATCGCCGGCACGCAGGTCAAGACGCTCGTTTTTGAAAAGCAAACGGAAGGGATTCGGACCAAATTCCTCTATCCGACACTGAAGTTTTCACACGAATTGTCTTTCTTTTATAGAAAAGATAAGTAATCGAAAGGTGTTTTCTTACTTAAAAAGAAAATGAACGAAAATAGACTCAACACAATTCCTGCAAATTTAGGTTGAGGATGGAGCAGCTATGGCCCACGCAACAACCCGGGCTTTCGCCGATGAGCGCCGCGCCGCCATCATGGAAATGCTCGAGCATAACGCCTCCGTTCAGGTGGCAGACATCGCCCAAACCTTTGGCGTGTCCTCCGTCACCGCCCGCGCCGACCTGGACGCGCTCGCCGAATCCGGCAAGCTGCGTCGCACGCATGGCGGCGCCGTGTCGCTCCACAAACGCCTAACTGTCTCCACGCAAGATCGCCGCATCAACGTAAATGTCGCCGCCAAGCAGGCCATCGCACAAAGTGCCATCGAACTCGTCGGCAGCGGTGACACCCTGCTCGTCGACTCGGGCACCACGGCGCTCGAGTTCGTCCGGCTCCTCGATCAGCGCGATGGTATCACCGTCATCACGGCCGACATTACCATTGCCGATTACATCGACGAGAGCATGCCCTCAGTCGATGTCGTCATGCCGGGCGGGGCGCTGCGCAAAGGCCATCGTTATCTGTACGGACCGCTCACTATGCAGGCGCTCCAAATGGTCCACGCCGATCTTGCCGTCATGTGCCCTGGAGCTTTTGTTCCCGGCTGCGGCTTTACGACCGACTTTCCGCAGATGGCCGAGACCAAAGCGGCTATGGTCGGTGCCGCCCGTCAAAGCGTCGCCCTTATGGACGCCAGCAAGGTTAACGGACGCGGCATGTACCGCTTTGCCGAGCTGACCGATGTCGACACCATCGTGATGGACCGTGATCCCGATGGCGCCGTCGCCACCTCAATCGCCGAGATCGTCGACAACGCCCGCCCAAATCTCCTCATCGCCGGCGCTTAAACAAAAACCACCACAAAGGTGCCTGTCCCCTTTGTGGTGGTTTGTGCGTTAAAAGTGAACGTATCGCTACTTGGAAAGCTCGTCGGCGAGGGCCTCGATCTGGGCGCGCGAGGCGTCGTTGAGCGAACCCAGGACGGTCACCTTGTTCTGCGCCAGGGTGATGTCCTTCATACCCTCGAGCTCCTTGGTCATAACCTTGGCAGCTGCAGGCGCCCAGGAACCGGCCTCGACAAGCGCCACGGTACGGTTCTGATAGGCATGCTCGGCAAGCGTATGGATAAAGGTGCTCATGAACGGGAAGATCTCGCCCTGATAGGTGATGGAAGCGAGCACCAGACGGTCATAGCGGAACGCATCCTCAACGGCCTCGGCCATGTCGTCGCGAGCCAGGTCAAAGACGGAAACCTTCTGGCCGCGGGCCTCGAGCGCAGATGCAAGCTCCTCAACGGCAGCCTTCAGATGGCCATACACACTCGCGTAAGCAATGGTGATTCCCTCGTCCTCGGGCTGATAGCTCGACCAGGTGTTGTAGGTGTCGAGGTAGTAGCCCAGGTTCTCGGTTAGCACGGGGCCATGGAGCGGACAGATAACCTGGATGTCCAGATCGGCGGCCTTCTTGAGCACGGCCTGCACGAACTTGCCGAACTTTCCCACGATGCCAAAGTAGTAACGGCGTGCCTCGCAGGCCCACCCTTCCGGATCTTCGATGTCATTGGCACCAAACTTGCCAAAGCCATCGGCACTAAAGAGCACCTTGTCGGTGGCCTCGTAAGAGAACAGCACCTCGGGCCAGTGCACGTTGGGGGCACCGACAAACGTTAGGCTGTGACCGCCCAGGTCGAGCACGTCGCCCTCTTTGACGACCATCTTGCGCTCGGGATAATCGGTGCCAAAGTAGTTGATCATCATGCGGAAGGCGCCCATGCTGGCCACAATCTGCGCCTGGGGATAGCGCTCCATAAAGGCGGCGATGCCAGCGGAGTGATCGGGCTCCATGTGATGGACGACCAGGTAATCGGGCGTGCGACCGTCGAGCACGGCTTCGATGTTACCGAGCCACTCGTCGACAAAACCGCCGTCGACTGAATCGGCGACAGCGATCTTTTCGCCCAAGATAACGTAGCTGTTGTATGCCATACCGTTCTCGGACACATCGTACTGGCCCTCGAACAGGTCAATGTCGTGATCGTCGACGCCAACGTAGCGGATATCCTTGGTGATCTCCATCAGGCAAAGCCTCCTAGATAGACAAAAGAACCCGTCTATCATAGCACTCGGCTGCATCCCAACAGCTATCTGCCGGCATCCTTACCGATTGTTATTGAAATGCGATAAATCGCCGTTTACCAGCACAAACTATGAGCGCGGTATCGCCGTGCTATGTCGAATGATGAGCTGGCCGGGAATACGAATGGCAACGGTTTTGCCCACCGTACCCGCCTCGGGAACCGCATGCTCAAACACCTCGCGCCCACGCTGATGCAAGTCGAATCGAACGGTCGTGAGCTCGTTGTGTGCTACAAAATCATCGAGCGAATCATCGACGCCCACCACGCTCACGTCCTCGGGCACGCGCAAGCCGCTATCGCGCAGCGCGGCGATGGCACCGTTTGCCATTTGGTCGTTTGCCGCGTAAATCGCCGTCATGGTGCGGTCGTGCTCGGCCAGATATCTGCCGGCCTCGTAACCGCTGTTGGCAGACCAATCGCCCTCGAGCGGCGCCTGCGGCTTAATGTGCTTACGCTCGAGTGCATCCTGCCAACCGGCGCGACGAAACTGCTCGTCGACCGAGAACGACGGGCCGCCAATATAGCGAATCTGATCGTGTCCCAGCTCAAACAGGTGATCCATAAGCAATAGCGAGCAGCCGTAATGATCAGAGTCAACTGTGGTCACGCGCGGATGCGCGTACATGGTAACGACGACCGTGCCAATGCCCGGCAGTGGATCAAACGTCTCAAAATCGGGCGCCATGCGACTCATGCCGATGATGATACCGTCCACGGGCAGCGCGGCCATACGACGCGTGGCCTCGGCAAGCGAGAATTCCTCGGTCTTGGACATCTCGACCAGCGTGATGGCGCAATTATGCTCGCGAGCAGCGCTGGCGATGCCGTCGATCATTGAGAGGTTGCCAAACTTGGTGACATCGTTGACACACAGACCGACCGAATGGTAACGGCCGTCGCGCAGCGAGCGACCGGCATAACTCGGACGGAAGCCGAGTTCTTGCATAGTGGCCTGCACGCGCTGACGTGTCTGCTCGTTAACGTTGGGCAAGCCGTTGGCGACGCGCGAAACCGTCTGCTGCGAAACGCCAGCAGCGCGGGCGACGTCGGCCATGGAGACCGGACGCAAACTGGTATCGTTGGACGGGCGCCTTGCCACAGGATCACCTTCACCCTTGCGAGATCTGAATAGCGTGCATGCCGGCCCGGGCAGAAATACACCCCGCGCCGAGGCCCGCTATCGTCGGACGCATGTTAACGTACTCTACTTTTTCTATCTGCATCTCTTCTGCTTTATAAGTCCATACGGCAGTACCGCCCCATCGGCGACCGCCAGGTGCTCTACGTGCACGCGCCCGGCCATTCCAAGATCAGCGGCAACCACACCGTCCACGAGGGTGGCCATGTTATCGCCGACTCGCTCGATGTCGATGTTTTGGCAACGACATCGAGCGAGTCGCATTTGAGACAAGGTGGCGCCAAATGTCGGCCAAAGCAGCGCCGGTGTTTTGGCAACGACAGCGAAAGCCCGCCAGAGTGAGCAAGGTGCCTTGAAACGAGGCGGCATTGACCTTCTGGTCATGCCGCCGAAGTTGAAAGGCAGATTGCCGCTCTGGCGGGCTTGCAGCGTCGAGCCGTTACGCGGTTTGGTAAAACCGCGTAACTATTAAAGCTCCGTTACTTCAACGCTGTTGTAGATCTCGTCCCAGCGGTCCATAACCAGGTGGCCGGTCTTGGGATCCATGGCGTTGAGCTTGCCGCAGGTATTGGCGGTCTTGAGCACCGTGACGTCGTCGGCACCAGCAGCAATGGCATGCGCAAAGCCGGCGATGGTCGAGTCGCCGGAACCCGTCGCGTTCACAGCCGCAATCGCGGGCGTCTTGGCGCGGAACGCGCGACCCTCATGGAAGCCCACCGAACCGGCAGCGCCCATCGAAACGACAACCCAGGGAATATCGGCAAAGCGGCCATCGGCGGCAAGCGCCTCGCGCAGGGCATCGACATCATCGGTCGTAAAGGACGTACCCAGCAGGCCGTTAATCTCGGTCAGGTTGGGCTTTACGAGCTCAGGCTTAGCGTCGGACTCCAGCGCGGCCTCCAGCGATGCACCCGAGGTGTCGAGCAGCACCTTAGCGCCCGCCTCCTCGGCGATCTTGACGAGCTCGGCATAGTAGCCGGCATCGACGCCACGCGGCAGCGAGCCCGAAAGCGTCACAACGTCCGCCTTCGCTGCAAGCTCGGCGAACTTAGCCGTAAAGGCCTCGAGCTCGGCCGGGGCGATCTGCGGGCCGCTCTCCAGCAGCTCGGTCTGATTACCCTCGTGCAGAATATTCAGGCAAATGCGCGTCTCACCGGCAATGGGCACAAAGTCGTTCTTGACGTCATCGGCATCCATAAGCTCGGCCATATAGGCACCCATGTGGCCGCCGAGCAGACCGGTCGCAAGCACATCGTCGCCCAACTGCAGTAGCACGCGGCTCACGTTGAGGCCCTTGCCACCAGCGGTCTTTTCGGGCGTCACACGGTTAACATCGTCGATGATCAGCTTATCGAGCTGATAGCGCGTATCGATCGACGGGTTCATGGTAACGGTCAGAATCATGTTGAACTCCTGTTCCGGGGCGGCATGACCCGCCCCAAACATACGATAGCTCGTTAAAGGATCTCGATCTCAAAGCCGCGGATGACGGTCTCTCCCGGCTTGGCCACCAGGCAGCCACGCTTGTGCTCCAGAATATCGTCCTCGTCGGAGCAGGTGGACAGACCACCCCACGGTTCAACAGCCACAAAGTCCCCCTCGGGCTTGCTCCACACAATCAGGTACGGCATATCGGGGAACGTCAGGCGCACGCCCTTGTCCTCGGTTTTCTTAGTCAGCGTAACCACGCGGCTCTCGAGCACGTCAAAGATGGTCTCCGCGAAGTCGAAGAGTTCGTGGGTAAGCGGCAGGTTCTGGCCGATCATGGGGTTCTTGCTGCGATGCTCAACATCAATCAGGCCAGTCGAGGGAACGGCAGTACAGAGCTCGGTGGCCTCACGCTGCTCAAAACGAAGCTCATAATCGTCATAGGACTCGCCCTCGTCGAGCGGGCACTTAAAGCCGGGGTGACCGCCCACAAAGAATGGCATATCCTCGGTGCCCTCATTGGCCACCTCGTACGACACGGCCACCTTAGCCGCATCGATCGTGTAGCGCGCGACGATCTTAAACGGATACGGATACTGCTCGAGCAGTTCGGCATGGTCGGCAGAGCTTAAGCTCAGCGCAACCATGTTGTCGCTCTGCTCCTCGAGCTTCCACTCCTGCTTGCGAGCAAATCCGTGGCGGGCGAGCTTTACCTCGCGGCCGCCCATGGTCATTGCGTGACCGTCACGAAGGCCGCCGCAAATCGGGAAGCAAATGGGTGCCTGGCCCGACCAGACCGCCGGGTCACCCTGCCACAGGTACTCGCGGCCGTTGGCTTTAATCGAAGTGAACGATCCGCCAGCCGTGCTCAGTGCCACACGAATAGAACCGTTATCAAGAACAAACTCCATAGGAGCCTTCCCTTTCTTACGACAGCCCGCCAAGTCAATAGGGCTGATAAAAAACCGGCCCGCGCCCCCTCACAGAAACGCAAGCCGTCAATTGAAAAGCTGCAGAATGCCGGGTACCGCCAAAACGAAGCACACAAGCTCAGCAAGCAAACGTGTTATCGGAGCAACTTGCCATACCAGAACGCTTCGCAACAACAGCGGTAACCCCACAGGCCACTCAGACATCAGCGAGAAGCCAGCTGGCGAGGCAAGGTGCCGTGAAGCGAGACGGCATTGACCTTCTGGTCATGCCGTCGAAGCTGCGCGGCAGATTGCCCGCCAGATGGCTTCGCAGCGTCGACCGGTCCGGCGTTTGTTAAAACGCCGGAACCCCCGCTAGTCGTGGTATTCGCCGCGGTCCCACTTCTCGAGGAACTCGTCAAAGAAATGCGGGTCAGCCTGAGCCTCGGCGTCGGCCTTATTGCAGGCATCGATCTTGGCAATCAGGGCATCGTGCTCGGGGGTCTTCTCGTAGGGCTCCTCCAGGAAGGCAAGCATGATATCGGCCATCAGGAACTCGCCGGTGATCTTGCCGCCAAAGCCCACGATGTTGGCGTTGAGCTCGCGACGGGCATACAGGGCGGAGGTCATGTCGCGAACCAAGGCGCAGCGAGCGCCGGGAACCTTGTTGACGGCGTTGGTGATGCCGATGCCGGTGCCGCACAGGGCCACGCCAAAGTCGGCCTTGCCGCTGGCAACGGCCTCGCCCACGGCCTTACCGTAGATGGGATAGTGCGTACGGGTGTGGCTGTAGGTGCCGCAGTCGAGCACCTTGTAGCCAGCCTGCTCCAGGCGGTCGGCCAGATAGATCTTCTCGTCCGTAACGATATGGTCGCAACCGATTGCGATGGTCTTCTTCATCAGAACGTCCTTTCGTCTGAATTCACAAGTTGAGGTAGAAGTTCGAGTTCTCGGTGGCTCTCGTTAGGCCATCTTGTTGAGCATGTCGACACGGATCTGGTGACGGCCGCCGGCGTACTGGGCGCGCAGGAACTCGCGGGCGATCTTCTTGGCGACCTCGGTGCCCACAACGCCCGGGCCCATGGTGACCATGCGCGAGCCGTTGTGCTCGCGGGTCATGTAGGCGGAACGCTCGTCGGAAATGTTGGCGACGACCATGCCCTTAATCTTGACGGCGGCCATATAGGAGCCGACGCCGTACTTATCGAATGCGAAGCCCTGGGAATCCTTGTGCTCCAGCAGGTCCTTGGCAACGGCGGTCGCGGAATCGACAAAGTCCGCGGCAGGGGTCTCGGAATAGTCGACGACCTCGTGACCGTCGGCGATGAGCATCTCCTTGATGGACTCCTTCATCGACATACCGTCGGCATCGGAAGCGATTACAACCCTCATGACATCCTCCTTGAGAGATACGCAGGTGCGTAGTTTCTGTTTGGAAGTGTTGAATCGCGTTCAGGTCCGGGCATCTGAATGTGCGGTTCTTCACTGTTCATGTTTATTTGAACACATTCGAACATCAACTGCAACAATTATTTGTTTGTCTTTGTTCTATTTTGAACAAATACCGTTCACGGATGATTGCTGACCGTTTGGGAACGGGAAAACCTAGCCTGCCACGTATTCAACAAACAAAAAGGGCGGCCGAGAACGCATCTCGGCCGCCCTTCGGCGGTATACCCCGGTATATACAGCTGTTTTAGTTACTCAGACCGTCCGCTCTTCTTGGCATGTTTGGACGGAGCGCTCAGAAAGCGACCCGTCAAATAGTTCGCCGGGCCGGAAATATCAATCCCCAGTAGCACGTGCCCCAGCCACAAAAACGCCGCGAGCACCAGCAATGGAATCACGCACGAGGTCACGATCATCACGATGACACCTTCGATCAGATCGGTCACCTGCTGCACAATTTCATCGGTCATCTGCTTGGCACCGCTGGTCACCGATGTGACGAGACTCGAGGCGCCGTCGGCAAGCTGCTCAAGCACATTCTTGGACTCTGTGGACTCGGTCTTTTTCTTGCTTGCTTTGGAGCTGTCGCTATCTGCCGCACCCGCAGCGTCGGCCGCCTTTTGCTCGGCCACCTCGATGCTCACTCGATACGTTTCGTCGACCTTTTGCGACACCCATACGCTTGCAGGCACCAAGGCCATTCCGATCATGGCGACCACCAGCACGCGAGTCGCCACGCGGCGCAGGACGGCGCTCGTGCTCCAGCGCCCGTGAATGCCGAGCGACACCGCAAAGAGTACCAGCGCAAACGGGATCAGGATGCCCAGGCCAACCGACCACAAAATGGTCAGCAGGTATTTCTCGAGGTAGAGCACAGCAAGCACGATGCCCAAGTTACCCGAAAGCTGCGCGAGCTGCTCGGCAACCGGCGTTCCCGTATCACCCGGCAGCGCGGTAATGCCCGCAGACAGCGCCACGCACGAGGTCGTGAGCGCCAGTACGTTGCCTTTCTTTTGATCGATGACCTCGATGGTGGAGTCCCATGTTTTGGTATCGGCAAAATGCGGACGAGCCACAAAGCCCGACAGCAGCGCCAGTACCACGAGTGCAACGATAAAGCCAATCTGCAGCTTTTTGTTTGCGCACACGACATCGGACAGGCTGGGCTGCAGCTCGGTTACCGTCGTGTGCTCGGTTATCTGGACAGGACGCCCATGAGCCATCTCGCGCGCATCTCTTTTTTGTATTGACCCGTTATCCGGCATTTGGATACCTCCTCAGTCCGGTCTGTATTGCGGATGGAAGTATACCCACCCAGTAAAAAACCGAACGGGAGGACAACGGAGCGCACCAAGACTGTCCCCAATGACTACCTCGCCTGCAGCGCCAGTTAACAAATGACTCGCGTGTGTTCCTCGATGGCAGTGCGGTCCTCGGCGGTAATACCCGGCTCGCACACCACGGCGTCCAAATTGTCCAGGCGGCAGAAGGTGTAGAAGTCGCGCTTGCCGATCTTGCTGGAGTCGGCGATCAGATAGCGCGAGTCGGCCTTGCTAAAGGCGAGCTGCTGGATGCGGCCCTCTTCCATGTTAGACGTGGACACGTCGCCGTTCAAAATGCCGTTGGCGCCGATATAGGCTGCGTCGATTCCCAGCGCGCGCAGGGTATCCTCGGCCATTGGCCCCACAAAGGCGGCGGTGCGGCGGCGATACATGCCGCCCACGAGGCACAGGTCGCAGTCTTCGCGCGCCTCGAGCAAGTTAAACACCGAAAGCGAATTGGTCACAATGCGCAGGCGAAACGCCGGCAGCATCGAGGCCATCTGCTCAACCGTGGTGCCCGTACCCAAGAAGATGGTCGAGCCTTCCTCGATAAGCTCCACAGCGCGGCGCGCGATCTGCAGCTTTTCCTCGGCATGCTTAGTGCGCTTTTCGCTGTGCGAATACTCATGGCGCAGCATAGCGTGGGGACGGCCCTGTGCACTGCGGGCTCCGCCGTGCACGCGCTCGATCTCGCCTAGGCTCGCAAGTTCCTCAAGGTCGCGGCGGATCGTCATGTCCGAGACACCTAACGCATCAGAAATCTCTTTTACCGAGACCGTCCCCTGTTCCTCGAGCAGCTGACGAACCTTATCCTGACGCTCCGCCTTGATCATTTTTACTCCTTTGAGTGGTTTTGTTCGCATTTATAGTAATCGAACATTTATGCTCACTCACCCTAAACGGTCGATTTTTCCCGGTGAACGGTAGGATAGTAAACGCCAAACGTTGAATATCGAATGTATCCGACACATCAACTTCAGCTATACATAGGCAAAAAGCTGCAATTTTAAGATCATCTCAATCCGATGCACCTCAATAAAACAAATTGAACTTTTCCGAACAGTAGAAAACAGATTGACACACTAATTCTCTTAGACTTAAATAATAAGCAACTTAAACAAACAGATTCGAACACGTTCGATCTGCATGGAACGGAAGGAGTTGCAGACATGTCCGCAGAGAGCAATCTGTTCTTCGAAGACACCGTGTTTGTTTGCGACCGCACCACGCAAGAAGAGGTCTTTACCGAGATCGCCAATAAGCTGTCACTCAAAAACTATGTTGCGCCCGCGTTTCTCGAGAACATCATCGAGCGCGAAAAGGGCTACCCCACCGGCATGGATATGTCCGTCGTCGACCCCGAGTTGCCCAGCTTTGCCGTACCTCACACCGAGGTCGAGTTCGTTCACACCCGTCGCATCGTCCCCGTCAAGCTGACGACCCCCGTTGAGTGGCACTCCATGATCGACCCCTCGCAGACCTTCCCCGTCTCGTTCCTGTTCATGATTCTCAACGACGACAAGGAGGCCCAGGTGGGCATCCTCGCCAAGATCATGGACTTCGTTAACGCTCTTGGCACCGATCGCGTCAAGGAGCTGTTCTCCATGACCGACGCCAAGGCCATCTACCAGTTCTTGGTCGACAACTTTCCTGCCGACTAGCCAATTACCCTTAGGAATCCGCGGAATAACCCGCATAGAGAAAGGAATTCATCATGATTAAGGTTCTCGCAGCTTGTGGCGCCGGTGTTAACTCCAGCCATCAGATCAAGGACGCCATCGAGTCCGAGTTCAAGAATCGCGGCTACAACCTGCACTGCGACGCCGTGATGATCAAGGACGTCAACGAGGAGATGCTCTCTCAGTACGACATCTTCGCACAGATCGCCAAGACCGACTTTGGCTTTGAGGTTAAGACCCCGATCGTCGACGCTGGCCCGATCCTTTACCGCATGCCTGCCATGGCTAAGCCGGTTTACGACAAGATCGAGGCCATTATCAAGGAAAAGGGTCTCAACTAATCTTTTGCAGCTTCGCTCTGCGCAATTTTTGGCTTTAAGGAAGATGACGACCGGGAACGGCATCTTCCTTTTTTAAGGCAACATACGGAAAAGGAAATTCTCTTTTAGGAAAGAGGGAGACATGGACGCAGTAATCGGGTTTGCTAATGCCGTCTTTCAGCCGCTGATCGACCTTGGCGCAGCCCCTATGATGACCATCGTTTTGACGGTTATCGCCCTACTCTTCAAAGTAAAGTTTACCAAGGCCCTCGAGGGCGGCCTTAAGCTCGGTATCGCCATTACCGGCATCGGTGCCATCATCAACATTCTGACGACGGCCTTCTCGAGCGCCATGACGACGTTCGTTGAGTCCACCGGCCTTCAGCTCACCGTTACCGACGTGGGTTGGGCACCGCTGGCCACCATCACCTGGGGTTCTCCCTACACGCTGTACTTCCTGATGGTTCTCGTCATCGTCAACATCGCGATGATCGTGCTCGCCAAGACCAACACCATCGACGTCGACATCTTTGACGTTTGGCACCTCGCCTTTGTCGGCCTTGCCTGCATCTACTTTGGTGCCAACATTGTCGTCGCCACGCTGCTCGTCGTCTTCGTCGGCGTCATGAAGATCATGAACTCCGACCTTATGAAGCCCACGTTCAACGATCTTTTGGGTGCTCCCGAGGAGAACCCCATGACCACGACTCACATGAACTACATGATGAACCCGCTGGCCATGCTGCTCAACAAGATCATCGACAAGGCGCTCCCCTTCCTCGATAAGTACGACTTCGATGCTGCCAAGCTCAACAACATGATTGGCTTCTGGGGCTCCAAGTTTGCTATTGGTATTTACCTGGGCGTCTTCGTCGGTCTGCTTTCGCACCAGACCCCGCAGCAGATCTGCACGCTCGCCTTTACCGCCGCAACCTGCCTTGAGCTGTTCTCGATGATCGGTTCTTGGTTCATCGCAGCCGTTGAGCCGCTGTCTCAGGGCATCTCCGACTTTGCCAACAACAGCAAGTGGCTCCAGGGCCGTACCCTCAACGTCGGCCTCGACTGGCCCTTCATCGCCGGCCGCGCCGAGATCTGGGCTGCCGCTAACATCCTTGCCCCCATCATGCTGGGTGAGGCACTGCTGCTCGCCAACGTTCCCTGCCCCCTCTCCCCGACTGGCACTTGGAACGGCCTGCTGCCGCTCGGCGGCATCATCGCCATGGGCCTGACGCCGGCACTGCTCGTTGTCACCCGCGGCCGCGTGATCCGCATGGTCGTTATCGGTGCTGTCCTGTTGCCCGTCTTCCTGGGCGCTGGCACCCTCGTCGCCGATTTCGTTACCTTCACCGCTAAGACTGTCGGCGCTTTCCCCGATGGTGTTACCGGCCTGATCTCTCAGACCACCATGGAAGGACCTGTCGAGAAGTTCCTGGCCTTCTTCGTGGGCAAGGCTACCACGGGCGATGTGACCATGATTATCGCTACGGTCGTTGCTATCGTCATCTACGTCGTGCTCTTTGCTTGGTATCGCAAGCAGATGATCGCCCGTAACATCGAGTACGCGAAGCAGGATAAGTGCACCCTCTCGCCGCTCACCACCGGCAAGTTTACCGAGGAGGACCTCAAGGCTGCTAAGGAAGCCGAGTCCGCAAAGGCAAACGCCTAACTCATTGCCACATATCCCCTGTGGAAGAAACCCGTCGCATCCCGGCGGGTTTCTTTTTGTTTGTCCACAGTAAGTCAATCATCACTTTTTTGAGAAAAATACCCCCTGCTTTAGTGGGGTGTAGTGATAATCTCGCCTGTTCGCGCTACAGTTTGTCGGAAATACCTCGATGTTAGGAACTAAATGATCACTTCCGAGCTTTTCGGCACCGCGCCGTGCGGTACCCCCGTTCATCGTTACACCCTCGACGGGCCCGAGATCTGCGTTCGCATTATGGACTATGGCGCCACGGTGCTTGGTATCGATGTGCCCGACATTCCCGGCAACGTGCGCGATGTGGCGCTGGGCTTCGATAAGCTCGAGGATTACTTTGACAACCCCGCCTGCTTTGGCGCGACCATCGGCCCTGTGGCAAACCGCACCGCTGGCGCCACGATCGCCATCGACGGCACGGACTGGCATATGCCCGCCAACGAGGGCGCCAACAACCTGCACAGCGACCTTGAGCACGGCCTGCACAAACGTGTGTGGGATGTTGAGCTCGACGAGGTCCATAACGCCGTGCGCATGACCACCTCGCTTAAGGATGGCGAGCTGGGCCTGCCCGGCAACCGAACCTTTACGGCCGTGTTTACCGTTACGCGCACCGGCGTCTTCCGCATCGATTATGGCTGCGAGAGCGACCGCGCCACCTACGTGTCCATGACCAACCACACGTACTTTAACCTTGCAGGCCATAACGCCGGCATGGACTGCGAACATTTCTTTGTCGCCAACGCCGCCCACTACCTGCCCATTAACGAGCAGAACATCCCCACCGGCGAGATCGCTCCGGTCGAGGGAACACCGTTTGACTTTCGCGAGCTTCGCCCCGTCGCACCCGGCATGGAGGCCGACGACCCGCAGATCAAGCAGGCCCGTGGCTACGATCACTGCCTGTGCATCGATGGCTATCAGTACGGCCGCAACCTGCGCCGCGCGATGCACGTCGAGGAGATGTGGACCGGTCGTGAGATGGACTACTACACCACTGCCCCGGGCGTGCAGCTCTACACCGGCAACTGGCTGGGCGACGAGCACGCCAAGGACGATGCCAACTATGGCTGGGGCGCCGGCTTTGCCCTCGAGGCCGAGATGTACCCCGACACGCCGCACCAGCCTCTGTTCCCGCAGGGCATTGTGGGCCCGGGTCATCCCTATAGCAATGTGATCGAATATCACTTTATGAGGCACTAAGCCCACAACGCGACATATCGCACAGCAACGCCCGCCGGCACCACCGCCGACGGGCGTTTTTTCATCTTTTGGCTCATTTTCGCTGTGACTGTATGAGTGACATATCAAAACTATGCCCATTTACTACGTTTAGCCCGGGATGCTCGACCATGCACCGGTTTTTGTTAAATTCGCAAGCCGCCTACCTGCGGTTTTGTTTTTCTCAAATTCGACATGCTCGGCGATAGCCGACCAAACGTAGTAAATGGGCATAGTTTTTGACAGGCGGCATCGCGCGCATCCCTCGCAAGGGCAAAATGATCCGTTTTCCTCCGTCCCCAAGGGATCAGTTGAACAGATTGCCAATGGGGTCGGGGGCGGAACTGGGGAGATAACGGATTTCTAGCTCTATGCCGAGCTTTTGCAACTCTTTGAAGGCGGCGATGTCCGTATCGCCTACGGCAATGGCAGGCGTTGCAGAGCGCTTGCCCTCCCTCGCCCGCATATGGCCGATGCTGATCTTGGTTATTGGCACACCGCCCTTAACCAGCGCGAGTGCATCCGTGGGCGACGCCACCATGATGAGAATCCATTGGCGCGGCGTTGCGGTATAAATGATGTCGATGGTCCTTTGCACCGAGAAAAACCGCGTCCAAACGCCTTCTGGCGCCGCCACCCTCATGGGTGCCCATTGGCGCGAATCCGCCGCGATCTCATCGTTGACGATTAAGACAAGATTGGAACCCACGGCTTCGTTCCACAGCTCAACGTCTTGCCCGTAAATGAAACGGTCATCGATACGCGTGAGAAGGATCTTGGGTTGAGCCATGGCTGCCCCATTCTGTTTGAGACCCATACGAGCGGGACGTCGGCCACCAACTCAACAGCAGGTCAAGTACCAAATGGGCACTGCAGACATCACGCCTCTAATATTAGTGCATTTAAAGTGAGAAAAGCCGTCAGAACACTTGCGCGGATGTGCGATGTCCCGTATCATAGACAGCCGTTGGCGCCTCAGTTGCGTCATCACATGGCCGCCAGCGTAGCTCAGTTGGTAGAGCACCGCTCTCGTAAAGCGGGGGTCACCGGTTCGAGCCCGGTCGCTGGCTCCATTGCTCAAGATAGCCGCCTTCGGGCGGCTTTTTTGTTGCCGATTTTGAGTGCGTGCGCGCCAATCCAAGCATCGCCACGTCAACAGCGGCCCACTCGGTGGACTTCGGGTTTAATGCTTAGGGGCGGGGATTTACCAAAGTGAAATCTTAATGAAAAGAAACCCAGCTGCAACAATTGCCATGGTGAGGGCTCGAATTGGCCATATAGATCTAAAATAGTCACGATATACAAATGTCGAGAGACGTTGGGGATATAGATGAAAAGAACTAAGGGTTTTCTTTTGTTGGTATTGATGCTGCTCGGACTGTTCTGCCTGAGTGGCCCTTCTTGGGCCGAGGCTGCCTGTCCTGAAGGTGAGCCTCAGCAGTCTTATACGGGCAGCCTGCTGATAACTGCTAAGGAGGGCGATGCCGACTCTCAGTCTGGGGTAAATCCCCTTGCCACTTTTGAGGGGGACGGCGGAACGGTCAAGCTTGACCACATTGGTAGCGGGATTTTGAGGTGGCAAGTTCTTCCGGACAAAATTGCGAACGATCCCTTCTCTTTTGCTGGAACGATATATCTATACAAGGTTGTGAGCGGAAAACAAAAATACGTCGATTGCTATCCGACAAACGGGTCTGGAATTGCATTCACCGGCATTTCGGGGCAGATTGATACACATGTACGAAAGGGAACCTATGTGGTGCGTTGGGTTGGAGCTGCTGCAGGCCCGATATGGATTGCGGTCTTGCGCCCCGATGTCCAAATAGGTTTCTCTCTCTAGACGGGAAGTTGCTCATGAACGCCATATACGACGGGGATGACTGGGTCGATCATTATACTTGGCGCCTGGTCGGCTCGAACGACAATGGGGATGTGGTGTTTGATGGACTATGTCCAAAGCATCTCCATCCTTTTGTCTCGTCGTTAATTGAGAGTTCCGCTCGTGTTGCCCCCTACAGCTCGGCATCGCTTCATGATACGGACGTTTTGAAGACCATAAGGGAATCAATTGACGAGGGCACGATGAGCGGCCCGCTGTTTTCTCGGCTTGTGGGGCTAGATGAGATTGGCTCGAAACGACTGCTTGCGGGCGAAAAAGTGGAACTCACTTATCGGTCGATGATTTCAATCCTGCGGCTAGCCGATGTTCTTCGCAAATAAATGAGGCTTCCCTATTCAAAACAGAAAACCCCGCCAAACGTGATTTCCCTAGGGAAAACCCGTTTGGCGGGGTCCTAGCGTGATTTCCCTAGGGGAATCACGCCATCAGACGAACAGCTCAGCCGAGCAGCTCGCTACTCCTCCCAGTAGGCGTCGGCAAGCAACTTAAAGCAGATCTTCTTGACCGGCTGTGCGCCATCGCCCGGGAACTCGAGCGTGGGCATGTGGGGCTCGCCGGCAACGAACAGCGCGAATTTGTCGTCGGCAAGATCGCCGGCGATCGAGGCGTCGGAATCGACCAGATCATAGTCGTCCTTCTCGTCAAACTCCTGGACCAGCGTCAGGCTGCCCGTAGCGACCTTGAAGGCCTCGCGACCCTCGACGTCGATCTGCAGGTCGTGATAGCGCTGATGCGTCTCATAGTGAGCCTCAGCCTCGGGACGCGTCGTGGGAGACATGACGTTCGCAAAGACCTTCTCACCCAAAATCGGATGGCTGCCGACCTCGAGCTGTGCCGGGTCGTTCTCCTCGAGCCAGTCGATCAGCACGTCGAGGCCCTTGAGCATTCCGCGGTATTCCTCGATATCGCCCAATGCACCGTAAATCATCTAAATCCCCTCTCGGATCGTTTATTTGGCAGCTACTCGGTAAATGCATTACCGACGCTGTTGCCACCCACATACGTCTCGACCAGGGTAAGGTCGGGATTGAACACGACAGCATCGGCGTCGCGCCCCGGCATAATGCTACCGCACTTGCCGTCAACTCTAACCACAAGCAAGCAACCGATGCCGGGGGCGGCGCACAAGCTCCTACAGCTCGGTCACGACAACGCCGTTGTAAACCTCGTCCCAACGATCCATAACCAAGTGGCCAGTCATGGGATCCATGGCATTGAGCTTGCCGCAGGTGTTGGCGGTACGCAGCACCGTCTCGTCATCCGCGCCAGCAGCAATCGCATGCGCGAAGCCGGCAATGGTCGAATCGCCAGAGCCCGTAGCGTTAACGGCGGGGATATCGGGGGTCTTGGCGCGGAATGCACGGCCATTATGGAAGCCCACGGAGCCGGCAGCGCCCATGGACACGACGACCCAGGGGATATCGGAGAAGCGGGCATCAGAGGCGAGCGCGGCGCGGAGCTCGTCCACATCGTCGGTGGTAAAGCTCGTGCCCAGAAGGCCGTTAATCTCGGTCAGGTTAGGCTTGACCAGCTCGGGCTTAATTTCGGACTTAAGGGCGGCCTCGAGCGAAGCACCCGAGGTATCGAGCAGCACCTTGGCGCCGGCGTTCTCGGCAATACCCGTGATCTTGGCGTAGTAGCCTGCCTCGACACCACGGGGCAGCGAACCCGAGATGGTAACGACAGCGGCCTTGCTCGCAAGCTCGGCGAACTTGGCGGTAAAGGCATCGAGCTCCTCGGGGGCAATCGTCGGGCCGCTCTCGAGTAGCTCGGTCTGGTTGCCGGCGTGGAGGATGTTAAGGCAAATGCGAGTCTCGCCCTTGATGGGTACAAAATCATTCTTAATGCCGTTGGCATCCATGAGCTCGGCCATGTAGGCGCCCATGTGGCCGCCGAGTAGACCGGTTGCCACAACGTCGTCGCCCAGCTGACCCAGTACACGGGCCACGTTGAGACCCTTGCCGCCGGCGGTCTTTTCGGGCGTCACACGGTTAACGTCGTCGATAATGAGCTCATCGAGCTGATAGCGTGTATCGACGGACGGGTTCATCGTAACGGTGAGGATCATTTTTAGCTCCTTATCTCGCAGGCTCCTTGTGCCTCGCGATACGAGTCGACAAAACGGAATTACAGAATCTCAATCGTGAACGAGCGAACGACGGTCTCCTTGGGCTTGGCGACAAGGCAGCCACGCTTATGCTCAAGCACGTCGTCCTCATCGGAGCAGGTCGAAAGGCCGCCCCAAGGCTCAACTGCCACAAAATCACCCTCGGGCTTGCTCCACACAATGAGATATGGGAAGCCCTCAAAGCTCAGGCGGACGCCCTTGTCCTCGCCCTTTTTGGAAAGCGTGACCTGGCGGCTCTCGAGCACGTCAAAGATGGTCTCCGCAAAATCGAAGAGCTCGTGCGACAGGGGCAGCGTCTTTCCCACCATGGGGTTCTTGGAGCGCTTGTCCACGTCAATCAAGCCAGTCGAAGGGACAGCGGTGCAAAGCTCTGCAGCCTCTTCTTTCTCAAAGCGCAACTCGTAGTCCGTATAGGCCTCGCCCTCATCGAGCGGGCACCTAAAGCCGGGATGCCCACCGATAAAGAACGGCATGTCCTCGGTGCCCTCGTTGGTAACCTCATAGGAGACACGCACGGCGGCGTCCTCGAGCGTATAGCGGGCGACGAGCCTAAACGGATACGGATAATCGCTCAGCAGCGCGGCGTTATCCTCCGAAGCCAGGCACATAGCCAACTCGTTCTCGCCTTGGCTCAGCAGCTTCCATTCCTGCTTGCGCGCAAAGCCGTGGCGAGCGAGCTTTACATGATGCCCGGCAAACGTCATGGCGCTGTTGTCGCGCAAGCCTCCGCAAATCGGGAAGCAAATCGGCGCCTGGCCGGACCACACGGTGGGATCACCCTGCCACAAGTACTCGCGACCTCCGGCCTCAATCGAGGTAAACGAGCCACCAGCCGTGGAAACCTTAATAGAAATCGAATCGTTGGAGAGAGCGTATTCCATTACCCATCCTTTCGAACAACTGCTTTATTTCACGCAAGCGCCCGTTTCAATCCTAACCATAGAACAAACCCGCACGCTCATCGATGCGTCCGGTATCCCGGCCATGTAACGGGGTACCATACAGACATTGATGCAATTACAGCTGAAAGGCCTTCTTATGCGAACCATCATTCTTTATGCCTCACGCCACCACGGCAATACGAAAAAGCTCGTGGACGCCATCGTCGAGGCGCACCCCGAAATCGATACCCTCGATGTGAAAACGCTCGGCAAAAACGAGTATCCCAACCTGCACGAATACCATCTGATTGGTGTCGCCACGGGCATCTATTACTCCGAGATCGACAAGGACATGGCACGCGTGCTCACTAACGTGTTGCAGCCGCAGGACAAGGTGTTTGGCCTTATGACCTACGGTGGCAAAAACAAGTGGTACGGCAAGGATATCGATGGCATCTGCCGCATGAAGCAGGCCATCTTTATGGGTGTCTACGGCTGCCCCGGCTTTGATACGTGGGGGCCGTTCAAACTCACCGGCGGTGTCCAAAAGGGGCACCCGACCGCTGAGGAAATTAAGGGTGCCGTCGACTTCTTCGACAAGATCGAAGACGAGTATGGAGACATCATCGTCGAAGAGTACGCCAAGCGCGAGAAGCGCCTAGCATACGAGAAGGAGCATCCTGCAGGAGGCCTGGTGGCCGGCGTTAAGCGCACGGCAAAGAAAATCGCTAGCAAGCTGTAACTGTAAAGGTGCTTTTGAGCGTTTAACCCGTACGGCGGGTCCGAGCAGATTCGGGCCCGCCGTCTTTTTCTTTCGTTACTCGGTAAAGGCGTTGCCGACGCTCTGGCCGCCAACATACGTCTCGACGAGGGTGAGCTCATGGTCGAACACGACAAAGTCGGCGTCGCGACCCGGCATGATGCTGCCGCACTTATCCTCGATGTGCGCGGAGCGTGCCGGCACCTCGGTTGCCATGCGAATGGCGATATCGGCGCTGGCGATGCCCCAGTCGACGATGTTCTTGACGCCCTGGGCAAGCGTGAGCACCGAACCGGCAATGCTCTTGCCATCGGCGAGCCAGCACAGGTTGTCCTTCATGATGACGTCCATGCCGCCGCTGGTGTAGCTGCCCTCGGGCATGCCGCCGCAGCCCAGGCAGTCGGTGATGAGTACCGTGTGCTGCCAGCCCTTGGCCTGCAGCAGCGCCTTGATGGCGGCAGGGTTTACGTGCTTGCCGTCACAGATGATCTCGGCGTAGGTCTCGGACGTGGACATAGCAGCACCCACGACACCGGGCTCACGGTGATGCAGCCCGCGCTGGCCGTTATAGGTATGCGTAAAGCAGCTGGCACCGGCGTTGATGGCGGCGATGCACTCATCGTAGGTGGCGTCGGAGTGACCGATGCTGGTCACCACACCCTTGGCGTTCAGAGCAGCCGCATAAGCAGCGGCACCGTCGCGCTCGGCCGCCATGGCGCTCTTAACGATGCGACCGCCCGCAGCCTCCTGCCACTGATCAAAGACCTCCTCGGAGGGATCGATAAGATAAGCGGGGTTCTGCGCGCCCACGTGCTTCATGGTAAAGAAGGGGCCCTCCAGGTAGATGCCCTGAATGCGAGCACCGCAGAAGTCGGGGCCGCGACCCTCGTCCGCCTGAGCGATGGCGGCGCAGGCGTCCTTGATCTGCTCGACGCCATCGGTGAACGTCGTGGGTAGCCAGCTGGTGGTACCGCGACGGGCGAGCTCAGTCGAGCTGATATCGATACCCTCGGGGTCGTTATCGGTAGTTGAGTGGTTGTAGAAGCCATGGATGTGGGTATCGACCATACCCGGTGCGATCCACGATCCCGTGTAGTCCTTGATCTCGCAAGAGGGCTCGTCGGCCTGCCAGGCGCCAAAGACGCCATCCTCGACCATAAGATAGCCGCCCAGCTGCGGACCTGCCGGCAAGAAGAACTTGTCAGCCTTAATTGCGTACGTGCTCATATGCACTCCTTGCTTCTAAAGCAGTTGACTGTGGTGATGCTTATACCCGGTCCAAGTGAAAACAAAAAGCGCCCGCCCGCCGTTATGAGCGGACGGGCGCCCTTACAGGGGGGACGCGATTAAGCGGTGAAGGGGTGAATCATCACGCCCTTAACCACGCGGTTGACCGTGCCGGTGGGGCTCGGCGTATCGGGCGTGTTGCCCACGCGCACGGAGTTGAGCAGGCTGATGGCCTGGGCAAACATCACGAACGGCAGGGCAAGGTAGCCCTCGGGGAGTGCCTCATAGCCCTTAAAGGTGAAGGACTCGCCCTCGTAGACGATAGCGCCATCCTGCTGAACGGCAACGGTGTGCTGAGCGATCTCGTCGCCACCGATCTCGTTGAGGATGTCGATATCGTACTGACGGGTGTAGGCATCGTTGTTGACGAACACGAACACGAGGGTCTTGTCGTCGACGAAGGACTTGGGTCCGTGACGATAACCCATGGAGGTGTCGTAGGAAGTGGCAACCAGGCCATGAGCAAGCTCGAGGATCTTGAGCTGGCTCTCCTGGGCAAGGCCACCGAAGGAGCCGGAACCCAAGTAGGTCACGCGGTTGAAGTCGCCAGCCAGGTAATCGGCAACCTCGGACTCGCGAGCGATGACCTCCTCGCCCATCTTGGCGATGGTCTCGACCCACTCGGCCTTCTGCTCGTCGGAAGCCTCGTCAAAGATGAGGGTAGAGAGCAGGGTCATGCAGGTGTAGGAACCGGTCATGGCGAAGCCCTTGTCGTTGGCGCGCGGGATGAGCAGCGTCAGCGCATTGGGATCATCGGCGGACTCGACGGCGAGCTTGCCCTCGGGCGCGCAGGTGATGTTGAGGAACTTGACGTTGTGGACGAGCTCCTTGGCAACGGCAACGGCGGCAAGGCTCTCGGGGCTGTTGCCAGAGCGGGCAAAGGAAACCACGAGCGTGGGATCCTCGGCGCGCAGGAAATCGCGCGGAGCGCTCACGATGTCTGTCGTGGCGATGGGCTTAAAGTCGTAGAGATCAGTGTTGCCAGCGTGACGCAGGTACGGGGCGCAGGTATCGCCAACGTAGTCGGACGTACCGGCACCGGTGAAGACAACGGACAGACGGCCCTCGCCCATAGCACGAGCCTCGGCCAGGAAGGCCTCGATGGCCTCCTTGTTCTCGCGATAGATGTTGAGCGTATCACGCCAAAGCTCGGGCTGCTGAGCAATCTCGGCCGTGGTGATCTGGGCGCCGAGCTCGGTGAGCTCCTCGACACTCTTCTCGAACATTTCTAATACCTCTCTCTAGAAGTAATCCTCTGACGTGCAATTATACACTTCGGTTGGTTATCTGGTAGTAACCAGTTAAATGCAAAGAATCACCATATGGAAACGATGCGGACACTAGTTGCTACGCTGGTGGTAAACCTTGTATTTAAACTGATCGGCACGAGCAACCGAGAGTGTATACTCCACAACCTCGTTTGACTCGTTATACGTAGTCCTGACCAAATCGAGCACAGGCGAGCCCTCGACAATTCCCAAAAGGTGGGCGTCGGTGGGACGGGCTATGCTCGCATAGAACTCCTCTTCAGCCACGCGTATCTTTTGCTGAAAGTCCTGCTCAATCACATCGTAAAGCGGCTTGCGCTCCAGCAGCGGTCGCTTTAGGGACAGAAATTGACGAACCGGTAGATAGCTGCGTTCGACCATCATGGGCATGTTGTCGGCAGAACGAAGGCGCTTAAGCTTAAAAATGCGATCACCGATACGCAATCCCATATGCTCGGCCAGATTCCTATCGGCCTCCATCTCGCAAAACTCGAGAATCGTGGTCTCGGGTTCTCGACCCATCGCGCGCATCTGCTCGGTAAAGCTGTAGGACTGCATAAGATTGGTTGCTTTTGCCGAACGGTCGGTCACAAAGGTACCGCGACCGTGCTGCCGAACCACCAGTCCTAAACGCTCCAGTTCCTGCAGAGCCAAGCGTACCGTAGTGCGCGAGAGACCATAGCGCTCCGAAAGTTCGCGCTCGGAAGGAATCATGTCACCGGCGCGATATTCATGGTCAATCTTTTCGGTCAGAATATCGACCAGCTGATCGTACAGCGGCTGCCTACGCGCTCCGATCGCCATCCTATCCTCCCTTTTGCTCGAATTCGGCTAACTACCTAGGGTGTTAAGCATTATCGTTCTGCAACACCCGACTCATCAAGAAAACAAAAGCCGCGCGCTCTTTCGAGCACGCGGCTTTTAACATACACATGGCTTAAGGGGTCGGGGTGTGAGCCGCGCAGGGACACACCCCTCAAGCTAGAGCCTTACCAGATGCTCGGCCAGAGACCAAGCGGGCCAGCGCCCAGGATGCCCAGGACGAAGAGCAGCAGAATGCCCTTGGTCGGGGTCCAGCTGTGCTTAGCGAACATGTAGTAAAGCAGCAGCGTAAGCATAAGCGGGACGAGCTTCGGGACGATGGTGTTGAGGGTGTCGGCAACAGAGAAGTTGACCGGATCCTCGGTGACGGTGCCGTAGGTAACGGACTCCATGCCGTTGCCCAGATCGGTGACGCCGCACTCGACAGCGTTGCCGTCGGCATCGGAAGCGGTGAGGGCGTTGCCGTCCTCATCGGTCATGGCGATGGTACCGGCCTCAGCGGTCTCGGTATCGATGCCCTCCATACCGGTGAAGTTCTCGGCCTCCTTCTCGGAGACGATCACGGTAGTAGCGGAGAGGCCACGGGTGGTGCCGTTGGGGATCTGGAGGTTGATCTGGGTGCCACCCATGGTGACGACCAGGCAACCGACGACGAAGACGCCCATAATGGAAGCGGCACGCGTGAAGGCCTGCATGTTGGCAGTCAGAGCGTCAATAGCGCTGGTGCCAAGCTTGTAGGACCAGTTCATGAGCCAGAAGCGCAGAGCGAACTGGACGACGTTGAAGATCACCAGGAAGATGATCGGCGCAGCGGCGTTGCCGTTGATGGCCATGTTGGAGGTGATGCCGGCCGTGATAGGCACGAGCGTCAGCCAGAACAGGGCGTCACCGATACCACCGAGCGGGCCCATTGCGGCGACGCGGACGGCGCGGATCGTGGGGATGTCAACCTTGTTCTGCTCGAGCGAAAGCACGATACCCATAACAAAGGTGACGAGGAACGGGTGGGTGTTGAAGAACTCCAGGTTGTGGCTCATGGAAGCCGCGAGGTCGTTCTTGTTGGTGTGGATCTTCTCCAGACCGGGGATGATGGAGTAAAGCCAGCCAGCGGCCTGCATGCGCTCGTAGTTGAACGATGCCTGCAGGAAGCAGGAGCGCCAAGCCATCTTGTTGAGGGTCTTCTGGTCGAGCTGCGGAGCAGGAGTGAGATCCTCGTAGTGCTCCGGGATCACATACTCATTAGATGCCATCTTCGAAGTCACCTCCGTCAGAAACAGCTGCACCCTTCAGCTCGGTCTGCTGCTGGAAGTCCCAGAAAGCGATGCCGAAGCCGATGAGAGCGAGGATGAGCAGGGCAGGGGTTGCCAGAGAATCGTTGGCAACGGTGATGAGCGCGAGGCCAAAGCCCATGAGGAAGAAGCCCCACATATCGCGGTTCATCATAACCTTGAGCAGGACGGCGAAGCCGACGAAGCGCATCATGCCGCCTGCAGCGGACAGACCGGTCTGCAGCCAAGTCGGGATGGCGGAAGCGATGGTCTGACCGATGGTAGCGCCAGCGATGAAGAACAGGGTGACGACGACAGCGAAGATCAGGCCGAGCAGAGCCATGGCGAAGTAGTTCAGACGCTCGATGCCCTTGGTGTCAGCGTTATGAGCCATGTTGTCCGCGGAGGACATGAGGGGCGACATAAGCGTGAAGACCAGGGTAACGCCGAGCTGACCAAGCAGAGCGAACGGAATGGCAAGGCCGACTGCCGCGTTGGGCTCGAGGCCCGTAGCGATAGCGAGAATGGCTGCCATGATGCCGCCGATGACGGCGTTAGGCGGCTGAGCGCCTCCGATCGGCATGTTGCCGATCGTCATGAGCTGATAGGTACCACCCACGAGAAGACCGGTGTTGAGGTCGCCAAGGATAAGACCGATGACGGCGCCGGTGACGATGGGCTGATAGAGAGACTCGAGGAAGTTGAACTGGTCGATTGCCGCGACGAACGTGACGATGAAGACCAGAGCGACCTGGATGATCGAGTATTCCATCTTGCTCCTCCTTTCAAAATGTATGTACGCACTTTGGATATCACGTACAGAACGTCAGGGTTTCAATCCTGACAACGTGGATCACGAGGATTACGAGAAGAGCTTGCTCGTGTCCTCAACAGGCGTGCTCGGAACGCGCCTGATCTCCAACTCCACCCCCAATTCCTGCAGCTCTTTAAACGCAGCGACATCCTCGTCGTTAACTGCGACGGAGGTGGCGACTTGGCGCTTTCCTTCCGACATGTGCATGTTGCCGATGTTTACCTTCTTTATAGGCACACCGCCCTTGACGAGCGTAAGCACGTCTTCCGGTGTTTCGGCCACGATGAAGATCTTCTGGCGCGGGCTCGCCTTGCCAATGACGTCGATGGTCTTCTGCAGGGAGAAGAAACGCGTAGCGACGCCGGCGGGAGCGGCCATCTTCATGAGGTTCTGGCGCATGGTGTTGGTCGACACATCGTCGTTGGCGACGAGGATGAGGTTGGAGCCCAGGGTGGAGTTCCACTGGGTAGCGACCTGACCATGGACCAGTCGGTTATCGATGCGGGTAAGAAGAATGTTGGGTTCTGCCATGTTGATCAGCTTCCTTTCGTTATTTGCTGACGACAGTTACTTGATCTCCTGAATCGCGTAACGCGAAACATCTACGACGGCACCGGATCGGACTTTGATCTGGACCTTTTCGCCTTCGATGCCCTTGACGGTTCCGTAGATACCGCCGGCGAAAAGAACCTCCTGACCCGGCTTGAGCTCGGTGTGCAGCTCCTTGAAGTACTTCTGCTTCTTCTTCATGTTGATTTGCGACCAGATGGTGTAAATCAAGCCCATGATGACAAGCAGGCCTAAAAGGGCGACCGAGGAGCTCAGGACGTTGGCTCCGAAATCGGCCATTAGATGCCGTCCTCGTCGCCGAAGATATCCTCTTCGTCGGAGCCGGCAACGGATGCGACCGTCTGGGCGGTGACGCCCGTCTGACCAACGGTCACGGCCTGCTCGCCAAGCTCGGCGAGCGTGGCGTTACCGCGGAGGAACAGAAGCTCAATAACCATGGGAAGGTTGGTGCCAGTCAGAACCTCGACGTTGTCGACATCCTGGGCAATCATCATCGACTGATTGAACGGAGTACCACCGAGCAGGTCGGTAAAGACGAGCACGCCATCGCACTCCTCGCGCATGGCGGTAATAGCGGCGCGGAGATCCTCACCGTAGGAAGCAGCCTGGTCGCCCTCAAAAGGAACGACGGTAAAAGCGGGCTGATCGCCGGCAACCATAGCGATAGCACTTGCAAGGCCGGGTGCGAACTGTCCATGACCGGTAAGAATAAAGCCAACCATTCAAATTTCCCTTCCGAAGGTGTGTACGATCTGAGTCCGATAATTTTCGGAAGCCAGCGGGCGCTCGCCCTTAAAGCTTCTTAGAAAGCGTTCTTTGAAGACCAGTGGTTTCTAAACTGGTAGTAACCACGTGACGTGTTGTTGTCACTATATCACCCCAGAAGAGGTCGCTTTCGCTGATTCATACAGTAAAACGTTTTTGCACCGTTCACGGTGATAAATCGACCGTTTACCGCTCATTAACACTTCTACCTGCAGTTTTGAAACCGTTTCGAAATGCTTTGGCAATCGATCACAACTATTTTCGTGTCTAAACAACACAGGGTGGCTAAATATAGCGTGTAGAAAAAGTGCAGGTCATTGTGAAGATTTGTGAATTGGTCTTTTTGACTTAATACCAGTTAGAACCAGTTTAGAAATTATCGGTGAACGGTAGTTTTCGACCGTTCACCGGAGAATTTCAATCGTTTGCAGCCTTTTTCCTAGATGAATTGGGGAGACTCGATGAAGCACTTGCGCGGTTGCAGGGTATTTCAATACTCGTCCATCCCCCGCGTTCCAAACTCCCATTCCCTGAATATGCCATAGCTCTCGCTATTCGTCTCACAAACATTACTTACTCTAATCTGTAATTGTTTATCGTTTATCATTAAGTATGATATAAGATACAAGTATCATCCAAGACATTGGTTGGAGGAGCTATGATCCGCTGGAACGTATCCAAATCGAATGAAGCCATCGACCGTGAACAGGCAATAGCCAAACTGAGGAAGCTCACTCGCTACTGCAAATGGGGCACAATCTGCACCATCGTGGCGCTCGCTCTGGCACTCCTCGCAGTCATTGCAATCGAAGATCTAGTCATATTGCCTAGCCTCTCCCAAGGGTTCTGTCTCCAATCCGTAGAGCTTGAGGCTAGCGAAGGGCCAATTCTCGCTCTCGTCGGCACCAATGAACAGACTCCTCTTATGCTTGTCGCGCACGACGGTCATACTGCCATAGGGAGCGCCATGATGGCATGCCTCGCGCTTGCCATCGCGCTAAGCGCATACAGGTTTTTCTCCGCCATTGAAAAGGCGGGCAGGCCCTTTGACCTCGAATGCATCCGCATACTACGTCAAATAGGACATTTGTTCCTTATCGGCGGCGCTGCCGTGAAACTTTTTGGTGCCATAGTCACAGGGCTGATACTCTCAGGATTTGGCGGTAGCTTTACGGATGCGCTTGGCGGGCAGCATCTCGACCTCTCTATGCTCTTTGCAGGCCTAATTATTAGCCTGATTGCCAGCATCTTCCAGTACGGGTGTATCCTGCAAAAACAAGATGACGAGTTGCTCTAGGGGGAATCCATGATTATTCTGCGGCTCGATCGCATGCTTGCCGAACGCAAGATTTCATCCAAAGAGCTCGCGGAACGCGTGGGTATCTCCCAGGTCAATATGTCGCGCATCAAGACGGGCAAGGTTTCTGCCGTGCGCTTTTCAACTCTTGACGCGATATGCCGGGCACTCGACTGCCAACCGGGCGATGTACTGGAATATATGCCTGACGATGAAGCCGATAACCTCTTTGGACTTAAAGATTAATAGACATAATTTAGCCACCAGCGCCTAAACGCAATAAGCCCGCTAGAACGACATCCGTTCTAGCGGGCTTAATCAGATATATCAGCTTCGCGCTCGGTAGCTCGGGCAAATCTTACGCAAACAGGCCGTAGATGCTGATGTTGGCCTTGGCGTACAGGCCGTTGGCATACTCGGTCCACTTGGAGCTGGCGCTCGAAGCCTGCGAAGAATACTGCTGGTAAGCAGTGTAATAGGCAGTCATGGCCTGCTTATAGGTGGCGCTATCGGCGGTAAAGGCATCGTCGGCGAAGGCCTTAGCATAGGTGCTGTCGGCGTCCTTCCAGGTGCCCTTCGAGCTATCCCACTCGTCGCCGGCAAGTTTGATGATGTAGTCGGCGTAGTCCTTGCTCGCGGTCTCCTCGTTGCCGTCAGCAGGCTCGGTCGGGGCGGTCGGCATGCTTGCAGAGCTATCGCCCACCTTCTTCTTGTAGAGCTTTTGCAGCGTCGCGGACTGACGGACGATCTGCTTGGCCTGGTCCTTGGACACGCCGTACTGCGTGGCCATGGTCTTGTAGTCCGAAGTGCCGATGGAATCCTCGGCGTACTTCTTCATCTCCTTAGAAGAGACGGTAATGTCCTCGTCCTCGGCAGCGTCGAGCAGGATCTTGTTGCGCACATAGGACAGGATGACGTCGGCAGAAGGAGCGGTGTAGTTGCCATCGCTATCCTTGACGGTATCGAGGCTGTACTGGCTCTCGATGGCCTCGCGCGCGGTGATGTCGCTCTTCTTGCCGTTGTAGCTGTAGCTCGCCACGGTCGAATCGAGCTGGTCCTCGGTCAGGGTCGCCGAGCCGACGCCCTTGCCGCCAAAACCACCGTTGCCAATAAAGAAGCCGACCACGGCAGCGATCACGACTGCAACTACAAAGGCGGCAATCATCGTCTTCTTGTGCTTGCAAGCGTGGTCGTCCACGTCGGAGTCGCTGTCCTCATCCTGCTCCTCGGGCATGAGGTTCTCGTCAGCGGCATCCGCGGCAATCCGAGCCTCCAGTCGGGCGTCCTCCTCCTCGGCCGTCGTGCCGGCGGCAATGTGCTCGGCAGACGTACCGGCGACCAGGTCGATCTTCTCGTCCTCGTCACCGTCGGGTCCTTCGCCGCGCTCGATGATCTGGATGCCGTCGATCTCGTCCTTCTCGTCCTTCTTTTGAATCAGACCCATATCGGTTACTCCTTGTTAGGAAACATAGTCCCCAATAGAATACGCCCGACAGAGCGCCGGGCGTATTGATTCTTAGGTTATACGCAAACACTTAAGTACTATTTAGGCGTTTGCAGTGTGCATGCCTTAGGCCAGGTGCGCGATAACGGCATCGGCAAATGCCTGCGTACCCACAGCGCCCTCAACGGAGCCGGTCTGGGCACGACGCACGTCACCGGTAACCTGCTCGCCCTCGTCGAGCGTGGCAGAGACGGCGGCACGAATGCGATTGGCCGCGTCGTTCTCGCCTAGGTGATCGAGCATCATCGCGGCAGAGAGAATCTCGGCCGTGGGGTTGGCGATATCCTGACCAGCAATATCGGGAGCGGAGCCGTGCGTCGCCTCAAAGATGGCACAGTCGGCACCGATGTTGGAGCCGGGGGCCATCCCTAAGCCGCCCACCAGGCCGGCGCACAGGTCGCTCACGATGTCGCCGTACAGGTTGGGCAGCACCAGGACATCGAAGTCGTTGGGGTTCTGGACCAGGCCCATGCAGGTGGCGTCGACGATCTTGTCGTTGAACTCAATGTCGGGATAGTTGGCGGCCACCTCGCGCGCAACGCGCAGGAACAGGCCGTCGGTTGCCTTCATGATGTTGGCCTTGTGCACGGCCGTCACCTTTTTGCGACCGCAACGGCGGGCGTACTCAAAGGCGTACTCCACAATGCGGCGGCTCTTGGCGATGGAGATGGGTTTGATCGAGATGGCGGAATCCGCGGCGAAGGTCTTCTGGCCCGAGCGCTCGACGAGCTGCGAAAGCTCCTCGACCTCGGCAGCGCCCTCATCGAACTCGATACCGGCGTAGAGGTCCTCGGTGTTCTCGCGCACGATGACCAGGTCGACGTCACGGAAGCGCGAGCCGTCGCCCGGCTGCGACAGGCAGGGGCGCACGCAGGCGTACAGATCGAAGTGCTTACGCAGAGCAACATTGACGCTGCGGAAACCCGTGCCGACCGGCGTGGTGATGGGCCCCTTGATGGCGACCTTAGTCTCGGCAACCGCATCGAGCACATGTTGGGGCAGCGGCGTGCCAAACTCGTCCATGACGCCGGCGCCGGCCTCCTGGACATTCCAGTTAATCTGGACACCGGTGGCCTCGACCACGCGGCGCATGGCCTGCGTAATCTCGGGACCGATACCGTCACCGGGAATCAGGACTACATCGTGCGCCATAATCTGTTACTCCTCGTCTTCGGCGTCGTCAGATTTTTTAACGCTAGCACGCTTCTTCTTTTTGGAGAGATCCAGGCCAAAACGTTTAACAAGCATTTCGCAAATCTCGCTCGAACGGGCCTTGAGATAGCTGCCCTTGCCGTTCTCGGCGTCGAACTTAAGGCGCAGCGCAAGCTTCTCTGCGACCTCGGCGTCGATCTCGCCCTGGCAAAACTCGTACAGGCAACCGAGCATGTCGCGATACTCAAGGTCGCCGTGGTAGCACTGGATGGCCTCATCCAGGATGGGCCAAGCCTCGCGCGAACGCTCGACACTCGTGGCACCCCACACGCACAGCAGGCGGAAGGCGGCATAGCGCAGCGTGGAGGAGATCTCGTCGAACAGTGCGGTCTCGGCGCCCTCAAAGGCATCGCCCAGCTGCTCGGGGCAGGTGGTGGCGAGCGCCGTCAGGGCATCGAGGGCCTCCCAGCGGGTCTGCGCCTCGGGGCGGTCGAGCGCCTCGATCAGCGCGGGTACGCAGGGCTCGACGCGCTGCGGATCGCGCTCGGCAAGCAGGTGCAGCACGCGGGCGGCAAACTGGCGGATGCGGCGCGTGGGGCAGCCGAGCTCCTGGACCAGACGGTCGACGGCGTTCTCGTTCTCCTCTGCCAGCTGGAGCTGTGCCAGCTCCTCGTCGGTGAGCTGTTCGTCTTTATTTTCTGCCATAGTTACCTCTTCTTACTATTTCTTAGCGTGCTTGCCAGCACCCTTGCTGTCATCGGTGACCGAGATGAGCTGCCGGTTGGCTGCGCCCTTGCGACGCGCACGGCGGCGCTCCTCGGCATCGCCCGCATCGGCGGCGGCGCGATGGGCTTTGTTGACGTTAAAAACCTCGTCGTGCTTGCGCCACGGGCCGACGGACTCGCCAAAGCTCATCTTAAGGCCGGCGATAAAGCCGCCGAGCCAGCCAATCGGCGCAAACTGCACCAGCGGGAACAGCGAGAACACCCAAGTCAGCAGGACGACTGCCGCCGCTCCTGCAAAGTTGGCGATCCAGTATTCGCGCTTGGTGATGACGCGCTTTTCGCAGGCCCACTGGCCGCACAAAAAGCCGATGTAGATCGCAAAGAGAAAGAGCACCAGCGCAAGCACCACGAACGTCCAGCTCATAGGCGCTACTCCTCGTGATGGTGGCCGCAGCAGCACTCGTGGCCGTCATCGTGACCGTGACCGCCGCAGCACTCGTGGTCCTCGCCGTGGTGGTGGCCACCGCAGCACTCGTGGTCGTCGCCATGCTCGCCGCAACCGCAGCCTTCCTCGTGGGCACCGTGCTCCTCGGGACGATACTGCGACCAGTCCAGACCGGCGGCGATGGCGTCGGCCTCCTCCTTATAGAGGACCGTGATGGCCTGGGTGCCCAGCTTGGCACCACCGATGGCATCGAGCATGTCGTAGAGCGTAAGGGCCACGTCGGCGCCGGGCAGCGCAAGCTCGCGATCGTCGGCATAGGCGAGCGCCAAGCGCAGGTCCTTAATAAAGTGCTCGACCATAAAGCCGGGCTTGTAATCGCCGTCGAGCGCCTTGGGTGCCAGGCTCTCCATGGCGCCGGACTTGCCGGTGCCGCCCAGGATCATCTGACGGGTCTTCTCCAGATCAAGGCCGCTCAGCTCGGCAAACGCCAGCGCATCGGCCATGCCGACCATGCAGGCGCCCAGCGACACCTGGTTGGCGAGCTTGGCAGCCTGGCCCTTGCCGGCGCCATCGAAGCAGCAGATAGTTGCCGCAAAGGTGGAAAGGATGTCGCGGACCGGGGCGATGTCGTTCTCGGTGGCGCCCACGATGGCCGTGAGCGTGCCGGCGATAGCACCGGACTCGCCGCCGGTGACGGGGCAGTCAAACGCCATGCGGCCGGAAACCTGGGCGGCCTCGGCAATATCGCGCGCGAGCTCGGGCGAGCTCGTGGTGAGGTCGATCAGGACCGCGCCAGGCTTTGTGCACGCGAGCAGGCCGTCGCCCGCCAGGTAGAGCTCCTCGACCTCGGAGGGATAACCCACCATGGTAAAGACGACGTCGGCGTTCGCCACGGCATCTGCCGGCGTATCGGCCCAAACGGCACCGCGCTCGATAAGCGCGGCGGCCTTGGACTTAGTGCGGTTGTTGACCGTGACGGGATAGCCGGCATCCAGGATGTGGCCGGCAATGGGGGCACCCATGATTCCGGTGCCGATAAATGCGACGGAGAGCTTGTTTGCCATGAAACCTTTCCTTTTGGGTTGGGTGTTATTACCAGGTTGAATACTCGGTGCCAGCGTTGGGCTGTGAGTCGAGGGCGATTACGGCCGCGTTACTTGCCTACTGACCGCGCACGCGGCGGGCGATGCGGTCGGAAAGCGACGCCTTGTCGGCGCGGTTCTTGCCCCAAAACGCGCAAGCCACCATGCCGGGGCCCACGTGCGAGCCAATGGTGGGGCCCACAGAGCTGCGGATGATGGTCACGTCGGCGCAGCCTTCCTCCTTGCGGATGGCGGCCTCGAGCCAGTCGCCGTCCTTTTCGGCATCGGCCGTCATAATGGCGATGGGCATGGTGCGATCGGGCACATAGTTCTCGCGGAACGACTTGAGAATGGACTTGAGCGCCTTCTTGCGACCGCGGTTGACGCCGATCAGCGACAGCGAGCCGGCCAGGTCGTAGGACAGCTCGGGTTTGACGTCGAGCTTTGCCGTGAGCTGTGCCGCCGCGGGCGGAATGCGGCCGCCGGCAGCCAGCGCGTCAAAGCTCTCGAGCGTAAAGTAACCGTGGACATAGGTCTTGGCCTCGTTTGCCCAGTCGACCAGCTGCTTAGCAGTCAGTCCCGCCGAGCGCTGGCGCACGGCCTCGAGCGCCAGGAGCTCGCCGGTCGCGCAGGGCAGAGCGTTGTCGACCACGTACAGCTCAAAGTTGGGATACTCGGCGCGCACGGCGTCCGCCGCCTGGCACGCGGAGTTGTAGCTCGACGACAGCGCCGAGGTAAAGCACAGGTAGACCGTGGGCGTACCCTCTTTGGCGCACTCGGTAAAGAACTCGATATAGCGACCGAGCGACACAGCCGAGGTGGACACGCGGGCACCGGCGCGCATGCGGTCGTAGAACTCCTTGGGTGTGATGCTCGACCAGATGTCATCCGTGCGCTCCTCGCCATCGATAATGAAGGGGAAACCCAAGATATCGACATCGAGGTTCGCGGCGACCTCGGGGCTAAAGTCGCAGCAGGTATCGACGACGATGCGGCAACGGTCCGAATGACCGGCGGATGCGGCCTTGTCCATCAAAGCGACTCCTTACGTAAAAAGGCGGCCACCCGCATGGGATGGCCGCCAACCGTTAACTCATGCAAGTTAACGTATTTTACTCGTCAAGTGTTTCGATGCGGGGCTTGATGATGCCATATCCACCATTCTTACGGTGATACACCACATTGATGAGACCGGTCGTCGCGTTCTCGAACACGTAGAAGTCGTGGCCCAGCAGATCGGTCTGCACCAGCGCCTGCTCCTCAGTCATCGGGGTGACGTCGATAACCTTCTCGCGGACGAGCAGGTCGTCCTCCTCCTCGGGCAGCAGCAGGTCGGCCAGATCCTCGACGCGCTCGACCGGCGCGACATCCGCGGCGCTGGCACCGCCCTGGCGGTTGTCCACGACCTTGGTCTTGAACTTACGCAGCTGGCGGGTGACCTTATCGGCGGAGAGGTCGATGGCGGCGTACATATCTGCACCGTGCTCGGCAACGCGAATCACCGAACCGCGGGCACGAACCGTAACCTCGACGATTGCCGGGTTGGGGTTCGAGGGGTTCTTCTCATAGCGAAGTACAACGTCGACCGTCATGGGCTCGATATCGAAAACCTTGAGCGCCTCGCCGATCTTCTCATCCACATGCGCACGCAGAGCATCGGTTACCGTCGTCTTGCGTCCAGAAACCTTGATATCCATACGTGGCTCCAATCTGCCTCGGGGACTTACTGTACTGGCTATGTACCCATTGCCGTGCATTTAATCACGCGGATTCCCAAAGACCCGAATAACGATTGCTTGATACCGCATACCGAAGTCTCGCACTTTTCTGTGGCAAAGTGCGCTATAGGAGGGAGCCGGCGACTTTGTATTTGGTCCCGAAAATTGGCTTTGACCTGCTGGTTTTATAGAGATGAAAATGCCGGGCTCCCCTATTGGGGAAGCCCGGCAGTGCGTGTTGAAACCGTGAAGAGGCATCTCTCCTAGCGCATAGGAGACGCCACCCCTAGCAATAACTAGCTATTAAGCTTGTTAATGTCGTCGTCGGTGATGGTGTCTTCCTGGCTGGACGATTTGTCTTCGGAGGGTGCGGTCTCATTGTTGGAATCGGAGGATTCGCTGCCGGAGGATGCGGAGCCAGACGACTGAAGGTTGACACCAGATACTGTCTTAGTGGTGAGGTCGTAGGGCATCGTGCCATACCAGACGCAGTGGACTGCCTCGAGCGTACCGTCGACCGTGATGCCGTCGAGGGCATCGCTCACGGCACGGCACAGTTCGTCATTGGACGAGAGGCCCGCAACACCAAGCGTCGAGGGCGCCTCGAGCGCACCGACATAGGAGATCTCGCTCATCAGGCGTGCAAGGTAGCCGCCGGCCGTGGAGTCGCAGATCACATAGTCGACTTCGCCGGACTCGAGCGCCTCAAAGCACTCGTTGATGTTGGAGTAAGTCTTTTGGTTGGCGGTGATGCTCTGCTTAGCAAGCGCCTCCTGCGAGGCCGAGGACATCTGGATACCCAGAGTAGACGTGTTAAGGGTATCGGTGGAAACGCTTAGCGACCCACCATCGCTGGTTTTACCGAACACGGAAGCGGCATCGTGCAGGCAGGTGCCGAGCGAGCTAACGTCCCCATCCGTGGAGTTGATCTCGCCGATAAAGATATCAGCCTTTTTGTCGCCGAGCGCGGAACCTGCCGAGGACGCATCGACAAAGGCGACCTTAAGGCCCATGCGGCTTGCGAGGGCGCGGGCAGCGTCGACTGCATACCCCGTGAGCTCGCCGTCAGCGCTCTGCATGGCCTGCGGCGCATCGGAGGTATCGAGGGCAACCGTCAGGGTACCGGGAGTGACCAGGGCATCATCCGACACCGTGGGCGTGACGGTCTCGTACTCGATCTGGTCGATCGTGGGAGTCGTGAACGCAGACAGCGGGTTGAACGCGCATCCGCTCAGGCCCAAAACGGCGATGACCGCCGCGGTCCCAGCACCTAACCGAGCCGCGTGCATCAAGCTGCCCCTCACCATGTCCACTACCCTGCCTTCTGTGTCGTATACGATCCGTGCGTTGCACGAAATATCAGATTGTTCCCACCAGCTGACCTGGTATTTGACCCCACACTTGCGCACCGGGGTGTTTGCTCGGGAGGCCGCAGCCACCTTCACGACTGGCCCGCTCGCCCGCGAGGCGGTATTGCCCCAAAGAAAGTAGAACGGACGGTGCGGCTTACATCTAGGACGCGCCATGATCGCGCCGCGCGCACGCGGTCGCTTACGTGGATCCCTTTGACCGCGTCTGTCTTGGACTAGGACGGGCATTTCGTCCGTCCGCAACCACAGCCTGGTAGGAACGTAGCGCATTATAGCTAAGTTCAAGCTAAAGTTTAAGGTTAGGGGCGTCATTCGCATCGCGAGTACAGATTTTGCAGGTCGGAGTGGGCTATTCGTGCCCCTATGAAGCCCGGAGCTCCCCTACGGGGAGCTCCGGGGCGCCCTTCTTAGGGTGCCCTGGTCAAAATATGGCAAATATGAGTACTGCCACCAATTTAGTAACAGGCAATTTTGGCCTCTCGGACAGATTTTGCGCTCAGTGTCGCCAACCTGATGCTTAGTTATTCTACATTTGTTTATTATTTTCTTACTTTACACCGCCTCCAAGTCCTAAATTCCTTGATTTTGCTGTTACTGATTTAGTGACAGTACTCATATTTGCCATATTTTGGCCAGGGCATATGATTAACCCCCTATTTTCGATACGATATTAGACCGGCTTAAGCCCAAAACACACCCGCAGCGTGTTAAGCAACGCCTCTTGCTTCTTTCTGCGGGCATCGACGCGATTCCGGTACCGCTTTCGCATACGCTGGTGGATGCGCCATGCGAGCGCTTCCATCGCTTCCATGTCGCAAAGCATTTCGTTGTTGACCGTTGCGACCTCGATTCCCATAGTAATCAAGCCCGTGTTGCGTTTTTCATCATGGATACGTCCCCTCCGAGAGGAATGGCCCAGCTCACCGTTGTATTCCAGGTCAAACCGGGCCGCTTCTTGATACGCATCGCAAACTGCATGAGGCATCCCCGAGATTGCCTGCGCACGGTCATCGAACTCGATCTTGTAGTCGGTCTTAAAAGGTCCGCAGGCAAACCCGCCATAGGAAAACGGAAGCGAAAACAGAGCGAGCATGATGCACTCCATGGGCGAGAGCAGGTTTTCTGACAAGTAGGGACACAGACGCTGCAATTGTTTGGCCGTGCTTCCCTTGCATGTCGTAAGGTAATCTGCCAGGCGATCGGGCGTCAGCACCGGTTCGACTTCAAAGTAGCCCACGTCTGCTGGCTGGTCCTTGTCCTTTGCAAGTTTATTCGTAACAGGCGAGGTGTAGGGAGGCAGATACTTCCCGCGGTCGCTCAGTGAAATCTTAGAGCACAGCTCCTGGGCCAGGGCAAACGCCTGGATGCAGCCGACCTCGCGCGCAACGGCAACACAAAGGGCCTCGGGAGATAGGCTGTACACCCCCGGTTCCACCTCTAGAATCGAGCCGGCGGGCAACCCGGAACACACGGACCAGCCTACGCCAGGCATGCGGCGGCGCTGCGCCGCAGATCCCACCAGCAAGCACAGATCTTCTTGCACCTCGCCACTTTTGGCTCCAATTCGCACCAAGTCAGGAAGATAGATATCCTCGGTCGAGGGCGACGACGTGCGCAGCACACGGCGCTCTTCATCGGGATTAAGGTCCTTCCAGCTGATATAGCCCATCTGCCGGCGCTCGGCGCGCATCATGCGCAGCGCCGAGGCGCCTGTTAGGATTACGGAAGCCGCTAGCTGTTCGCCTGTCGGCTCGTTGCGCCGCTCAATCTTCACTGCCACAAAACCACCCCTACCAAACACGTGCGATAGCAAGGCCATCGACTGCCGCAGCGCCGGCACGCTTGAGCTCCGCCGAGGCTGCTGCCATGGTCGCGCCCGTGGTGATAACGTCATCGATAAGCAGTAGGCGGCGGCCGCGCACGTCCTCAACCGTCTCGTACATGCCTTGGGCACGCTCGCGACGCTCCTCACGACCGAGTTCGCGCTGGTCGCCATGCCCGTACTTGACGAGGGCATCGAGCAGGGGAACACCCGACAGCTCGCAAAATGGGCGCGCAATGGCCTCCATATGATCGAAACCACGCCGCCGAAACGCTGCCGCCGTCGCAGGCACAAACACCACCGCATCCGCACCGGACAGCACACCTCCTAAGCGATCGGGCGCTACGACCTGGGCATGCAGGGCGGTGTCGTAGAGCAGCTCCGCCAGATACGGAGCCAGACGTCGCTCGCCCGCATCCTTGTACGCTTTAATGATGCGCGGCAGCGGATGCGCATAGACGGCGCACGCCAGGCAGCGATCGAGCGCCTCCGCCATTGCCGAGGACGTGCCCTCGACCGAACACTCAGTGCACAGCAAATCCCCAAACGGGGCGCCGCATCGGGTGCAGCTATGACGTGGGTCGATGAGCGTGAGCGCAGCCAGGCAGTCTTGGCAAATAAGCGTACCGGCGCGCTCGCAGCCGGCACATCGTGTTGGCGACAATGCCTCGAGCGCCTCGCGTGCCACCCGCTCGGCAAACGGTAGTAATTCGTCCGCAAACGGTAGGGCACCGGCACCCTGCAGACAGCTCAATATGTTCAGATGGCTCTTCACGACACAACCCTCCCTACGTTCGATCGCAGGGAGGGTTGTTGATTCAGCGCTATGGTACCCCGACGCGATTGGGGCAAGGCTGGTTAAATCCGCTCGCGGGCGTTATTCGCCGGCAGGCGGTTGTGGTGCAGACGAAGACGGGGCCGAGCCCTCGCCACCATCCTGGCGCGGCTTGCGGGAACGGCGACGGCGACGGCGCTTTTGACCCTGGTCGGCCGAGCCCTCGCCACCGCGATCCTCGCGCGGCTCGCGCTCGTCGCGAGCGGCGCCACGCGAAGCCTTGGCAGCCGCTCCCCCGCCATCTCCGGGACGACGGCGCGTGACCTTGACCTCGCCATCCGAGACCTGATCGGCAACGGAGGGCACTGAGGGCTTCTGCTGCGCGCCCGAGGAATGGCGACGACGCGGACGCGGCGCGCGCTCCTCCTCGCCACGTGACTTGCCGCCCTTGTCGGCAGGCGCGTCGGAGGCCGAGGCGCCCTTGGAAGCGGCACCAGCCTCGCGAGCAACTGCGGCGCGGAAGGCGTCCTCGCGCTCCTCGCTCGACAGATGACGGCGACGACGGCGCGTGGGGTTCATGCCACCGCCGCGGTTTTGCTGCTGGGGCTGTTGAACCTCGCGCTCGCGAGCTCCGTTCTTGCCGGCGGCTGCGGCCTCGCCGGCATCGGCAGAGCCCGCACGCTTGCGGCGGCGACGGCCACCGGCGGTATCCTCGACCTCAGGCGCCTCGGCCTTGCTGCGGCCCTTTCCGCGGCCACGGCCCTCGCCCTGCCCCTGACCGGCGCGAGCATCGGATTCAGCATCGCGACGACGGCGCTTGGGCATCGACGTACCGGCCAGACGGTCGGCGCTCGACAGGCCATCGCCCACGTCGACGCCGTTCTCGCGGTCGAGCTCCATAAGCGCCAGACGCATCTCGGGCGACTCGATGCGCTCGAGCACGTCGCGCGTCACGCAGTCGGGGCGGCAGTTGCAGCCCTGCTCGGCGGCCTTCTTTTTGCAGCCCTCCGAGCAGGTCATATCGGCCAGGTTGACCTTAAAGACTTTGCCGTTCTCCAGACGCAACACCAGCTGCTCGCGCGGCGTGTCATATTCCTGGATACGCGCCTTGCCGAGCGGCGTATCGATGAGCGTCTTCTTTTTGGGCGCACGGCTCTTAAAGTCCTTGTACGCTTCGAACTCATAGCGCAGGCAGCACATCAGGCGACCGCAAACGCCGCTGATCTTGGAGGAATTGAGCGGCAGGTCCTGCTCTTTTGCCATGCGGATCGAGACGGGCTCAAACTGTCCGCCAAAGCGCGTGCAACAGAGCTCCTGGCCGCACTGGGCATAGCCGCCCACCAGGCGAGTCTCGTCGCGCACGCCGATCTGGCGCATGTCGACGCGAATGTGCAGCATCGAGGACAGATCCTTGACGAGCTGGCGAAAATCGACGCGCTCCTCGGCCGCAAAGTAGAACACGGCCTTCTCGCCGCCAAACAGGTACTCGACGCCCACCGGCTTCATCTCGAGGTCGAGTTCTTTGACCAGACGGCGGAAATCGACCATGGCCTCGTCGCCCTGGATGGCAAGATCGTCGGCAAGCTGCAGGTCGATGTCGCTCGCCACGCGCAGCACGGGCTTGAGCGGCTGACCGATCTCGTCTTGCGGCACCTCGAAGGGATCGGCCGTAACCAAGCCGATCTCGGTTCCGCGCTCGGTGGAGCAAATGGCATAATCGGCCTCGAGGATATCCAGGTCCTGCGGGTCAAACCACAGGTCGCGCGAGGCGTAGGTAAACTTAACGGGTACGACTAACGGCATTTCAGTGCCTTCCTGATATCGAACAGCATGACCTCGATGGCCAGCTGGGGAGTAACGTTTCTGGCGATGTTGCGCTCGGCGGTTGCGACCGCCTCGAGCGCCTGGGTGGCACCCGCAACATTGGTCGCGGCGGCAAGCCGACCGATCGTGTCGCGCACATCCTCGTTCACGACGTCGGCCGCCTCATCCTGAAGCGTCAGCAGCACGTCGCGCATGAGCGTCCGCGCGCTCGCCAGCGCTTCCATGATACCCGAACGCTCGCGCGCGTTGAGTTCGCGCTTGTTGCGGTCCTCAAGCTGCTTCAATGCTCCACGCGACAGGTAGTCGGCATTTTGCTCGAGTACCTTTTCCTGCGTGGACTTGACCTCGGCGAGCGGCGCCTTGACGGCGACGATGAGCGACTTGGCGCGACTGAGCACGTCGGCCTCGTCGGCGGCAATGAGTGAGTCGATGGCACGGACCATCTGACGGCGGGCGTCCTGGCGCTCGGCGCTCTTAAGAAACTCGATGCCGCGTGTGGGGCTTCCCGCCACGGCGACCGCCATGCGGCAACGCGCAGGGTCCTGACCGGTGGCGCGGCTCACGGCCTGCGCGGCGACGGCGGGCGACACCAGCCGAAACGGCACGCACTGGCAGCGGCTCACGATTGTGGGCAGCATCACGTCTGCCGAGGTGCCCAGCAAGATGAACATAACGCCCTCGGGCGGCTCCTCGAGTGTCTTGAGCAGTGCGTTGGCGGTGTTGGCGCGCAGTTGCTCGGCACGGTCGATGATGTAGACCTTGGCCTTGGCGCGAATGGGTGCCAGCGGCACGTCATCGAGCAGCTCGCGGGTCTGGGCAATGAGGTAACCCGTGGCGCTCTCGGGCGTGTAATAGTGCACGTCGGGGTGCGTATGGCGGGCGACGCGCACGCAGCTATCGCATGAGCCGCAGCCATTCTGCTCGCACAGGAAGGCTTGGGCGAGCGCCCACGCGGCGTCGAGCTTGCCCGCGCCGGGAGCGCCCAAAAACAGGTAGGCGTGCGATGCGCGACCGCTAGCGACGGCATTGGTCAAAAAGTCACGCACGCGCTCTTGGGTGTCGAGCTTGGCCAGCAGGCTTGCCTGAGCGGGGGCCATGTTACTCGGCCTCCTTGGCAAGCGCGGCGGCGACGGCTTCCTGCGGAATGTCGAGACCGTACGCGCGAACCTGCTCGACCGTCTTCTCGAAGACTTCCTCGACGGTCGTAGTGGCGTCGATGAGCTTTACGCGGTTTGGCTCCTCGGCAGCAATGGCACAAAATCCCTGGTACACACGCTCCTGGAATGCCATGCCCTTAGCCTCCATGCGATCTGCCGCGCCACGGGCTGCCATGCGTAGCGCCGCCTGCTCGGGCGTGATGTGATAGACGAGTGTGAGCGCCGGGTGCGTTCCCGCGACGGCCAGGTTGTTGGCGTCGCGCACCATCTGGCGGTCGAGGCCATCGGCAAACGCCTGGTAGCAGGTCGTGGAATCGTAGAAGCGATCGCACAGGACCACCTTGCCGGCCGCAAGGGCAGGCGCGATAACCTCGTGCACTAGCTGGGCGCGCGCGGCCTCGTAGAGCAACAGCTCGCAAGTATCGCCCATTGCCGTGTTGGCGGAATCGAGCAGCAGGGCACGAATCTTCTCGCTGATGGCGGTGCCACCCGGCTCGCGCAGGGCCACGACCTGGTAACCGGCAAGGTCAAGCGCGCGGGCCAGCAGGCGCGCCTGCGTGGACTTGCCAGCGCCATCGACGCCCTCGAGCGTGATAAAGCTATGTTGAGCGGGCTCAAAAGCCATGGGCGCAGCCCCTTCCTACAAGGCGCGTAAATGCAGATATATCAACCAAGCCATGATACCCCAGTGCTCGGCACGTCCCCAATGGCTAAAGGCGCCTTTCCAAAGTTGCGGTGAAATAGGGACTGATTGAAGCTCTAAGACCGCCAAACAGTCCCTATTTCACCGCAACGTATGATGGGGAATTTTGAATGCTGGGTATAATCGTCGTATTGCATTGAAATGTGGCGAAAGGAGTGGCAATGTCTCGGTATTGCGCCTCGTGCGGCAAGCTTCTTGCAGATAATGCCAAGTTCTGCACCTCGTGCGGTGCACCCGTTGAGCAAACAGCCGCGAGCGATAGCCAGCCCGCTTTTGAGCAGACCGGCTCCCTTGATACGCCGCAAGCCAAGGCGGTCGACCCCCTCGCCTATAGCCCCGACCCCGCCGCAAGGACCGAGGCCGTCGAGACCACGCAGCGCATACCCGTCGCGAGCGGCTCGCCCCAACAGCAGCCGGCTCCCGCATACGCGCCCGCTTCGCCACAGACCCCCGCTCCCAAAAAGAGCGGCACCGGGCCGCTTATCGCCGTTATCGTTGTGCTGGTGGCGATCATCATCGCCCTGGTCATCTTCTTTGCGATCAGACCGTTCGACAACGCCGCCACGCAGACGACTGCCGAGGTAGCTAAGCTGCACCATGACGTCGACGACGATGACCTAAAGCCTCTCGGCAATCCCAACAGCCTGTACGACGATGATGACGATGACGACGAGGATGGCGGCGAAGCAACGCTCTCCGAGCAGAACCTCTACCGTCGCCTGAGCGAATACTACGACCTGCTCGAAGATCTCGACAGCCAGGTCCGTGGCTGCGCGCAGAACTTCAACGGCAACTATCTGGAAGAGGATCGAACCACCCGTCAAAATCTCGCCGACGTCGCCGAGCGCACGGAGGACACCATCGAGCAGTATTACGACATCGTCGAGGACCTGGACGTCCCGACGAGCTCCAAGAACTACAGCTCCTGGAAGGATATCATCGCCCTGTACGACGACCTGGATCACCGCATTGACGCAATCTGTGATGCCTGGGAGATCAGCCTGAAATACGCCAAGCCTGCGGACCACAAGAATGAGATCGTGGCGCTGCTGTCGCGCGACAACGTGGCGGGCACCAATGACAATAAGTACCGCCTAGACTTTGAGGAGCGCTATCCCGGCGCTAAGCCTGTCGAGGTGAACTAGTCGCATGCGACGTTCTTAAACGACTAGTCATTAAAGAACGTCCCCAATGACTACCTGAGGCGGCAGTTGGGGACGTTCCTAAACTGCCGGCAGAAAAGGACAGTCCTTGCCAACCCGGACGGCAAACCGGCCAATCGGCAAGGGCTGTCCCCGATCGCTAGTCGTTTAAGAACATCCACGACGACCGGGTGGCAAGGAGTCTCCCCAAGCACCGGCTGGAAAGGAACGTCCCCAGGTGACGGGTCGTGGATAGGCGTGGATTTGGCGCTGATGCGGTCTCAGTCATAGAAAAATCCTCTCCGCCCACAGATAAGCAGACAGAGAGGATGGCACCCGCTGAAATGGATTCGAAATCGAGCGGACTGACCGCCTACTCTTGTTTGGTTCGTTCAATAACCTTTTTGAGAGCCTTTATCAACTTGCAAACGAGATAGATCACCGCAGCGACGATCCCGATCTCAACCAGAACTATTGCCAGGAGGGAAACCTCTCCGCCAATGTTGATCTTGCCCAACACGCCCATATTGAATCACGCTAGATATGTATGCAGCCGAGAGCCATTTATTTCAGCTCCAAGAGTATAAGTCGCAGACGCCATACCGCCTACTCCGGTAAAAAGAAAGCTCCACTTTGTTCGTTTGGAAGAAAAACTCTTACTGAAATTCGATAAGGCACCGCCAACGGAAGATGCTTTATGGCCCCACCACGATGTAATGTTGTAGTTCTTGATTGATATCCAGTACTCAGCATCGAGCACTCCAGTATAGAAGTAAACCTTCCAATTCCCATCAGTAGCGTTGTAGTAGCCGTCCCAAATCGGGGCAACATCAGCTTGCTCTTTCTCTATCCCAAAAACACCTGTAGAGCCATCTGACAGCTCGATAGTACGTTCTTGTTTCGGCCCATCATTCAAATCGAAGCATGCGTCGGCGGGCGTCAAATACTCAGAAGCATTTGCGGAGGGCAATAAAATAAATCCGGTGGCGAAAAATAGGACAACCATTGCTAACAACAACTTGGGCATTTTTTTCATCATGTCCTCCTGTCACGTGTCATATGTAACGACAGCCGCGGCAATTTAATTATCGCCTGGTTCTGACAATTTATTTTCCGGCACAGCAACTAATCCGCAAAAGGCGCCATTTTGTCCGTTAGCGGTTTCTTTTTTATCAACAGACGACCAGGTTCCGACAACTATGTATCGGGGGCGCTCTTAAACGGCTGGTCGTTGGGCGCACTCTTTCGCCGCCCGGCAGAAAAGGAACGTCCCTAACTGCCGGATAAAAAACGAGCGAGGATCTTGAGGTCCTCGCTCGTTTTTGTTCTAGGTGATGTTTCGACCGTGCGGCTACTTGTCGGCAGCGGTCTTTTTGGCAGTCGACTTCTTCGCAGTTGACTTCTTCGCGGTCGTCTTCTTGGCGGCAGTGGCTTTCTTAGCCGTCGTCTTCTTGGCCGCCGTCGTCTTCTTTGCCGTGCTCGCCTTGGTTGTGGTCTTGCGACCGCGGGCGGGCTTCTTCTCCTTGGTCGGGCAGTCCATGTTGACGCAGATACGCCACGGACCGCGCGCCGTGTTGACCACCACGATGGGGGCGCCGCACTCGGGACAGGTCTCGCCCGTCGCCTCGAGCTTGCCACGCGCCGGCAGCGGATAGCTCACGCCGCAGTCATCGTAGTTGGTGCAGCGGATAAAGCGCTTGCCGCTCTTCTCGCTCTTGTGCGCGATCAGGTCGCCATGGCGTCCGGCCTCGGCACACACCTTGCACTCGCCCACTTTAAGGTCGGGCTCGTAGTTGGTGGGGCACGTCGGGTTCACGCAGATCTCGAAAGCCTTCTGGCGGAACGGCTGACACTTGATGCGCGGCGCACCGCATTCGGGGCACACGGCGGCCTCGCCCTCGAGCGGGCTCACCTTGACGCCGCTCGGGACCGGATAGGTCACGTCGCAGTCGGGCCAGCCCATGCAGCCAATGAAGCTGCCACGGGTCTTGGCGCTCGTCTTCATAACCAGGTCCTTGCCGCACTTGGGGCAGGCGCCCACGCGCGCATCAGCCGTGACGGCGTCGCTGATGGCGTCGCCGAGCTCCTGCGTATGCTTGAGCAGCTCGTCGAGCACGCCGGCCAGCAGCGCACGCGAGTGCGTCACGACATGCTCTTCGGTGTCCTCGCCGCGCTCGACGCGAGTCATGTCGCCGTCGAGCTCGCTGGTCATATCGGGGCTCGTTATGCGCGGGGCAAACTGCGTCAGCGCGTCGATGATGGCGATGCCCAGCTGGCTCGGCTCAACGGGATCGTTTTTGAGATAGCGCACGGCATACAGGCGCTCGATGATGCTCGCGCGCGTGGACTTGGTGCCCAGGCCGCGCTTTTCCATCTCCTGCACGAGCTTGCCCTGGCTGTAGCGCGCGGGCGGCTCGGTCTGCTTGGCCTCAAGCTTAATGTCGAACACGTCGACCGTGTCGCCCTGCTCCAGCGGCGGCATCTGCTCGTCGCGCTTAAGGCCGTACGGGTAGGCCTCGCGGAAGCCCGGGGTCACGAGCACGTCGCCCGAGGCCACGAACGGCTCACCGTTCACGTCGAGCTCGAGCTTAGTGTTTTCGATGGTCGCGGGACCCATAAGCGTCGCCAGGAAGCGGCGGGCAATGAGGTCGTAGAGCTTGCGCTGGCCGCCATCGAGCGTGGACGGATCGCCTTCGCCCGTGGGGTAGATGGGCGGGTGGTCGGTGGTCTCGACTTTGCCGCGCGTGGGCTTCATGGGGCCGGCGAGTACCTTTTTGCACACGGGCGCCAGCGCCGGGTTGATCTTTGCCAGGTCGCTCACCACGGCGCCCAGATCGAGCGTCGCAGGGTACACGGTGTTGTCGACACGCGGATAGCTGATGAGGCCCGCCATGTAGAGGGACTCGGCGATGCGCATGGTACGTGCAGGTGAGATGCCCTCGGCCGCGGCGGCAGCCTGCAGCGAGGTCGTCGCAAACGGGGTGGGCGGCTGCTGCTTGCGGGAGCGCTTGGTCACCGCGGCGACGGTTGCCGTCGTAGCGCCGTCGACGTGGCCGTACGCCGTCTCGGCAGCATCTTTATCGGTAAAACGTGCCGTCTTGTGCGCAATCTTAAAGCGGTCATCCTCGGCAGCACCCTGAGCGGCACCCATGCCGCGAATCTGCCAATAGTCCTCGGGCACAAACGCCATGCGCTCGCGCTCGCGCTCGACCACCAAGGCAAGCGTCGGCGTCTGCACGCGGCCGGCGGAGCGCACGTTGCCAAAGCCGCCAAACTTGGCGAGCGTCAGGTAGCGCGTGAGCACCGCACCCCAAATGAGGTCGATGTGCTGGCGGCTCTCGCCGGCGTCGGCCAGATTCTGGTCGAGCGAGACAAGATTATCGAAGGCCTGCGTAATCTCGGCCTTGGTAAACGAAGAATACTGGGCGCGGGCGACCGGCAAGTCGGGCGCAACCTCGCGCACCTTGTTGAGGGCGTCCGAACCGATCAGTTCGCCCTCGCGGTCGAAGTCCGTGGCGATAATGACGCTGTCGGACTTCTTGGCAAGGTTCTTGAGCGAGCGGATGAGCTCCTTCTCGGCCGGCAGCTTAATGACGGGCGCCCAGGTGAGGTAAGGCAGGCTCTCGAGCTTCCAGCCCTTGATGGAGATACCATCGGCAAGAAACGGCTTGCGCTTGGTGTCGTAGGGCGGACGTGCCAGGCCATCGGGCATATCGGCCGGCAGCATCTCGCCGTCCTCGGTGACCGAATACCAGCCCAGCTTTTTATCGAACAGCACGCTGTCGCAAAAATCGGGCGCAAGGATGTGACCGGCAAGGCCGATCGTCACGCACTCCTCGCCCTTCCACTCAAAACGGTAGATGGCGGTGTTGTACACCTTGTCCTTTTTGGGCTTGCCCGTGGACAGACGCTCGGCAATCTGACGCGCGGCGTCGTTTTTCTCGGCGATGATGAGCTTCAAAAGAGGCTCCTATCTCGTATCTCTGCGGCTACGCCCGCCCGTATGGCGGCCGACTTACGCCCTTGCTTGCTCAATCTGCCCGATGAGCCAATCGCACCAGGCATCCATGCCCTCGCCCTTGTGCGCGCTCACGGCAAACCGCGGCGCCTGCGGATTGAGGTCATCGAGTGTCTTAGTATACCTATCCATGTCAAAATCGAAAGCCGGGGCCACGTCGACCTTATTGAGCAGCTGCGCGCCGGCGTGCTGGAAGATGCCCGGGTACTTGATGGGCTTATCGTCGCCCTCGGGCACCGAGAGGATCATGATGGACAGGTTCTCGCCCAAGTCAAAGTCGACCGGGCAGACCAGGTTACCCACATTTTCGATAAAGATGACGTCGATGTTCTCCAGACCGACGGCCTGGTCGAAGGCGTCGACGGCCTCCATGATCATGTTGCCCTCGAGGTGGCACAGGCCGCCCGTGTTGATCTGGATGGCGGGCATGCCGGCTTCCTTCATGGTGATGGCGTCGACGTCCGAGGCGATATCGCCCTCGATAACGGCACAGCGCAGGCTGGCTTTGTCACGCAAGCGCTCGTTGGTGCCCAGAATCGTGGTGGTCTTACCCGAGCCAGGGCTCGACAGCACATTGATCACGTAGGTGTTCGTCTGCTCAAACCGCTGACGCAGCTGATCTGCCAGGCGCTCGTTGCGCGACAGAATCGGCGACGCGATATCAATCGTTTTCTCGGCCATACTTAGCGCTCCTTACTTTGGCCCTTTTATACCCCATCGCTAGATGGCGAGCGTGCTAATCGTCGGGGGTCTCGATCTCGATACTTGCGATGTCGAGTTCGCGGCCATGCAGCAGACGCACGTTGGCACCGCCACATTGGGGACAACGGCAATGGAAACGGTCGTGCTCAAAGACCTCACCGCAGTCCAGACACTCGCTTTGTGGATGGACTTCCTCCACGGCAAGCTCGCAGCCGCGCGTGAGCGAGTCCTCGTCGCGAAACGTCTCCCACGCAAAGTCAAGCGCCTCGCGCACGACCTCGGTCATATCCCCGATACGCAGCGTTACCAAAACGGCGCGCGAGGCCCCCGCCCCACGCGCCGCGCGAATCACTGTATCGAGTATGCCGTTGACAATGCCAACCTCGTGCATACCGATTTACTCCTCGTCGTCCTCGTCGTCCGAGAACAGGTCCAGACGGCTCACGAACAGGCCCTCCTTGCCCTCGCGCGCGGTAATGACCACGCGAGCAATGGCGAGCGAAATCTCGTAGAGCGAGAGCAGGGCGCCATACATGAGACCCAGCGTAACGGGCGAGCCGTCGGGCGTAATCACAGCCGAGCCCACAAGCAGGCCTACGTACACGTAGCGCCAGGCGCTGCGGAAGGCCGCATAGGACACGATGTGAAAGACGGACAGATAGAAGATGATGAGCGGCAGCTCAAACGCCACACCAAAGCCGATCATAAAGAGCAGCTCCATGTTGACGTAGTTCTCCAGGTCGGGCAGCGCCGTAGCGACGGCCGAGGTCTCGCCGATGAGCCACTCAAAGCCCGCCGGGATGATGATGAAATAGCAGAAGATGGCACCCAGGAAGAACAGCACCGTCGAGGCGAGCACCGTGGGCACGACCCACTTGCGCTCGTTGGGGCGCAGCGCCGGCAGGAAAAATGCCAGGATCTGCCAGATGATCATGGGCGTGCACATGACCACGGCCATCTTGATGGCCAGCGAGAAGCGCAGGCCAAAGCCGCCGAGTGTGGTGGTGATGTAGAACTTACCGTCCGGCACAAACGAGCGGATGGGGTCTTCCAGGATATCGAGCACCACGGGCGTGGCAAAGTACAGCACGATGGCGGCGGCAAACACCGACACGACCACGATGGTCAGGCGGCGACGGAGCTCTCCCAAGTGATCGAAGAGCGGCATACGAGCAGGTCCGATAGGCATTACTCATCGCCTCCCTTCGGGGCGTCGGCGGCAGCAGTCTCGGCAGCGTCCTCGGCCTCGAGCTCGCGAGCGAGCTGGTCGACGACGGCCTTGCGCTTGCGGGGACGACGGGCGTAGAGGTCAGCCGTCGTGGGCTCTGCCGGCTCGGGCTCGGGCTCTGCAGCAGGCTCGGGCTCGACGGCAGGCTCGGCGGCAGCGGCAGGCTCGGCCTCGGCGGCAGCGGCCTCGGACTCCTCAGCAGCACCCTCGCCCTCGGCGGCAGCCTCGCTCGCGGCCTTCTCGGCAGCAAGGCGGGCACGACGCTCGGCAAAGGTCTCCTTCTTGGCGGGCGCTACCGTCTCGGCGGCATCCTCGTCCGCATCGGAATCGTCATCGACGGCAGCCTTCTTGGGCTTGACCGGAGCCGAAGCGGCCTCGCTCACCGGATCGATGATCTCAGACTGGACAACCGCCGTCATCTTTTCCTGCGTCTCGCGGAACTGACGGATGGCACGGCCGATCGTACGGCCCATCTGCGGGAGCTTATCCGGGCCAAACAGCAAAAAGCCGAAGACCACGATGATTGCCAGCTCACCTTCTCCAATACCAAACACACATACCTCCAAGGCTCGATGTGATTCGAGCCCGCACCGCGCCATTCGGCCGGAACTCGTCTATTCATTCGGTCAAGTATAGCGCCCGGACGCCAAAACGTCCGAGCGCATCACAAACATATGCCAAACGGCACGCCCTTTTGGGGGCAAAGATTATGCAGCGGTGATCGAAATCTCCTGGTCGACGCCCAACAGCTGAACCACGCGCATCACCGGGGGCTGCACGTTGACGCAGCTAAAACGCTTACCATGATCAGCTGCGTGGTGTGCGGCGCCCACAAGCACGCCAATGCCCGTCGAATCGATGTAGCTCACCTGGGCAAAATCGAGCTCAACGGCCTCAGTGGGCTGCTCGAGCGCCAGGTCGATGGCATTGCGCAGGCTATCGGCGTTAGAGATATCGATCTCACCGGTCACCTTAATGGTGTAGAGCTCTGGCGTGGGGTTTGTGGAAATACCCAAATCCATGTATACGCTCCTTTACGTATCGAAAGTGCGGATAGTACTAGGCGCGGACTTGCGGGGCCCTACGCGTTAGGCGCGCTCGGCACGCGCAAGCTCGGCAGCGACAAGCTTAACGGCCAGCACCAGCACATCGAGCGCGGCCTCCAGGTCCTCGACCGTGGGATAGCTCGGCGCGATGCGGATGTTGGTGTCGCGCGGGTCCTTGCCATAGGGCCAAGTGGCACCGGCCGGCGTGAGCTTGACGCCCAGGTCGGCGCAAAGCGCGGCGACCTTTTGGGCCGAGCCCTCGGGACCATCGAAGCTTACAAAGTAGCCGCCGCGGGGGTGCGTCCAGGTGGCGCAGCCCGTGTCGCCCAGGCCCTCGGTGAGCTTGCGCTCGACGGCCTCAAAGCGCGGGCGCAGGAACTCGGCATGCTTTTTCATGTGCTCCTTAACCGCCTCGATGGTGGGAAGGAAGCGCACGTGACGCAGCTGGTTGAGCTTGTCGGCGCTGATGAGGCCAGCCTTCAGGCGCTTGGAGAACTCCGCGATAACCGCGGGGCTCGCACCGATAAAGCCGATGCCGGCGCCCGGGAAGGTGATCTTGGACGTCGAGGCAAAGGCCACCACACGGTCCTCGGTGCCCGCCGCGCGAGCGAGGTCAAAGATGTTTGCGAGCTCGTCGGTCTCGTCGTACAGGTCGTGCACGCAGTAGGCGTTGTCCCAGAAGATGCGAAAATCGGGCGCGGCCGTGGGCATCTCGACCAGGCGACGCACGGTGTCCTCGCTAAAGGTGATGCCCGTGGGGTTGGAATACTTGGGCACGCACCAGATGCCCTTGATGGAATCATCGGCGGCAACGAGGCGCTCAATCTCGTCCATATCGGGGCCGTTGTCGGTCATCGCGACGGGAACGTTCTCGATGCCCAGGTCGGCGGTGATGCCAAAATGACGGTCGTAGCCGGGGACGGGGCACAGGAACTTGACCTTCTTGCCGTCGTGCGCGGCCTCGTAGGCATCCCAGGGCTCGCTGCCGCACGAGCCGCAGCGCCAGAACATGCCGGCGATGTCATGCTCGATCAGGAGGCTCGATGAGCCCAGCACGAGCGTCTGCTCGGCGGGGCAGCCCAGGAACTCCCCTGCCAGCTTGCGAGCCGAGGGAATGCCCTCGAAGCAGCCGTAGTTGGAGCAGTCGACATTGCCGTCGTGCAGATCGGCATCGGCATTGAGGATATCGAGCATGGGTCGAGAGATGTCCACCTGGGAGGGCGACGGCTTGCCGCGGGCCATGTCGAGCGCCAGGCCCTTGGCCTTGACCTCGGCGACCTCGGCTTTGAGCGCCTCGATGGCGGCATCGAGTTCGGTGGTTTCCATCTTCTGGTAGATCGTCTGCATGGGGTGCGACCTTTCGCGAAGCGGTACGTTGCAGTTCGTCTAAGTATAGACCGCCATCGTCGCAACGTTATGAAGCCGTGATAGATTAAGTTCATCGCAATCAATTACGAATCGCCGCGCATGCCGGCGTGGGGCGCCCAAGGAGGCACTATGGAGTACGGATCGTTTCAGGCCGAGGAATTCGGCGACTTGCAGCGCCTGGTCGACGGACTGTTTTACGACCGCCACGCCATCGACCGCCTGGATCTGATCGTACAGGCCGAAATCTTGGACCTGGCGCCCGACCTCATGGAGATCGTGAACCTTTTGCCGCCCGGCTACTACGACCGCCAGTCACTTTGCGACCAGCTCAACTCCGCCTTGGCCGCCCACGGCTGGGGCGCCGTCTACGGAACGGTGGAATAAGCCTCGAGGCCGGCGATTTGGCCCGCTTCCCGACCTTGGCGAGGCTTGTTTTAGGGCTTGTGGCCAAAAAAGGGCAAATATGAGTACTGTTACCTTTTTAGTAGCAGCGATTCTTGGTCGAAATCGGCAAAACTCGACTTGAAACTTCCTAATCACCGTCAGCTAGCGCCAAATTGGAAGTCGATGGTCACTCATTAACGTACAGTTCTTATAACTTTGTTCATTATTTTCCGCACCTAAAATGATACGCCGTTTGTGACAGTACTCACAAACGGCGTTTTTTGACCACTGGCGTGTCTGGCAGGCGGCAAGCACCGCCCGAATCCGCATTTTGAACGCGCCCGAATCGGTTCTGGAGCCGGTTTTCGCGCTCTTACTCGTCTTTGGGCGAGGGATGCTTGCAGACCACGCTCATGTAGATCATGCCGAGCACGGCTGCGGTGACCGAACCGGCGAGAATAGCGGCCTTGGCTGCAAGAACCTCAAACTGGGCCGTCGGGAAGGCGAGGCCGCTGATGAGGATCGACATGGTAAAGCCGATACCGCCCAAAATGCCCACACCGGCGATCATGTGCCAGTTGACATTATGCGGCAACTCGGAAATCTTGAGTTTAACCAGGGCAAACGTCATGCCAAAGATACCGATCGGCTTGCCCAGCAGCATGCCAAAGTACACGCCGAGCGTCACCGGGTCGGTGAGCAGCGTGCTCATGTCCACGCCCACCAGGCGAACCTGCGCGTTCACGAACGCAAAGATCGGCAGGATCACGAAGTTGACCGGCGTGGAGATCAGACGCTCCATGCGGATGAGCGGCGGGGTTACGCGGTGCATGACGCGCTCGACCTTGGTGGTCGAGACGGTAAAGTCATGCTGGCCCAGGATGTGCGCCTCGTCGTCGTAGCGATCATCGAGCAGCGGCAGGCACTCGCCCAGCCAATCGGTGAGGCTATCGAGCTTGACACCGCACTTGGCCGGGATGGTAAAGGCCAAGATGACGCCAGCAAGCGTAGCGTGCACGCCGCTCTTGAACATGCAAAACCACAACAGCAGACCCAGTACCGAATACGGGGCAAGGCGGTAGTGCTGCGTCTTGTTGAGCCACACGAGCGCGCAGGTCACAAGCGCGGCGGCGCCCAACCAAAACGGATTGGGGCTCTGACCGTAGAAGATGGCGATGGCGGCGATGGAGATGAGGTCGTCGGCGATAGCGAGCGTCGAGAAGAACACGCGCACGCCGTTGGGCACGCGATTGCCCAAAAGCGACAGCACGCCCAGCGCAAAGGCAATATCGGTTGCCATGGGGATGGCCCAACCGTTGCGGGCGCCGGCATGGTTAAAGATCAGGTAGATGCAGGCGGGAACGACAACGCCGCCCACGGCCGCCAGCATGGGAAGCATGGCCTGACGCGGATTCTTGAGCTCACCGACCGTCATCTCGTACTTAAGCTCGATGCCCACCAACAAAAAGAAAATCGCCATGAGGAAGTCGTTGACGAAAAGCTCAACGGTGAGACCGGCCGTAAGGTTGCCCAGACCCACATACAGCGGGGTCTCCAAAAAGTGATGGATGGCCTCGTAGGCATCGGTATTGGCGCAAATGACGGCGGCGATGGCGGCGAAGACCATGACGGCGGCGGAAATCGTACCGTTCTCGGCGATGCGCTCCCAGATGTCGTGACGTTCAAAGCGCTTGCGCTCACGAACGTTGAACAGCTGCTCAGTTGCTGCCATGGGCGGCTCCTTTCACGGGAAAGCTCCCGTCTTAAAAAAGCACGGCCCGCCCAAGTGGCGGCGCCGCGCTCTAACGTATTACGCTTGCATCTAGCCTACCCTGCACGACAAGCACGCAGGCGTGGCCGAAAAGCGGAACCACAGGTTGAACATTATTTGCTCAACGGCACGGGCACGCCTGTCCAAGAGACGACGCGGCGCCGTGCACAAAAAACGACCGGAGCGCGGGACGTCCGCGATCCGGTCGTGGCGTTTGGTCAACTAAACCTAGCAGGCGGCCATGATGGGGGCAGCGACCTGCTTCTTACGGGAGAGGACACCCGGCATCCAGATGCCGTCGTGCTCGTCGGCAATGCCCAGGCCCTTCTGAGCGGCCTCGGTCTCGCCCTCGAGCAGGACCTGCGAGCCCTCCTCCATGATGTCGGTGATGCACAGGACAATGCCATCGGCACCCTTCTCGGCGGCGTAGGCACGCATGGCCTCGCGAATCTCGTCGATCATGCCGAGAGCACGACTCTTGTCGACGGTCTCGTACTGGCCGATGAGCAGCTTCTTGCCGGCGGGCTCGAACATCTTGATGTCGTTGCCGACCATCTCGGCTGCGGTGAAGGAGCCGGACGGACGGGTGAGGAAGACCTCCATGCCAAACTTGACCGGGTCGACACCCACCTGCTCGCCGAGCTTGGCGGCGACAGCGCGGTCGACATCGGTGGTGGTGGGACTCTTGAGCATGAGCGTGTCGGTCATCATGGCCGAGAGCAGCAGCTTGGCCTGGACGTCGGAAAGCTCAATGCCGAGCACGCCGGCGAGCTTGGTGACGATGGTGCAGCTGGAACCCCAGGGCAGGCAGATGTAGTGCAGCGGGCCGGCGGTCTCGAAATCGCCGATGCGGTGATGATCGACGACGCCAAAGACCGTGGCGTCCTTAAGGCCGGCGACAGACTGGGCGGACTCGTTGTGGTCGGTGAGGACGACGAGCTGGCCGGCCTCGACGGACTCGATCACGCGGGGCTCGGCAATGCCGGCGTCGGCAAGCAGCTTGGCGGACTCGGCCGGAAGCTGACCAAGGGCGCAGGCCTCGTAGGTGTTGCCGGCATACTCAACCTGGTTGAGCAGCTGGGACAGGACGACGGCGCTCATGATGGCGTCGTTATCGGGGTTCTGGTGACCAAAGACAAGAACGTTTGCCATGGGTTTCCTCCATATGCGTGTGTGTACTCATACGTGTCTATGGTAGCACGCTGACGCCGAACCTTCTGAAACGGAAGGGGCGCAGCGCAATTTGGGACAAACGTTGAGGCGAGGCCTACCCCCTCACCACCTGCCCCCGCACCAGCTATTTACCGGCGGCGCGCAGGGCTACGTAAGCGGCACCGATGATGCCGGCGTCGTTGCCGAGCGAAGCGACCTTAATGGGCGTCTCGCGCGAGGCGGAGAGCGCGTACTGCTTAAAGTGCTCGCGGACCTTGTCGAGGTAGACATCGGCCGAAGCGGAAGCACCGCCGCCGATCAGGAACATCTCGGGATCGACCACGTTGGCAATAAGCGCCAGGGCGCGGCCGAGATAGTCGGCCATGGTATCGGCAGCTGCCAGCGCGAGCTTGTCACCCTCGCGGCAGGCCTGGAACACGTCCTTGGAATCAGAAGGCCCGGTGAGCTCGATGGGCTCGACGCCCGCCTTCTTGCACTCGGCAAGGTAGTTACTCACCACGCCGGTGGCGCTGGAATACTGCTCCAGATGGCCATGGCCGCCACAGCCGCAGGTGCGCTCCTCTTCGGGGTTCAGGCACATGTGGCCAATCTCGCCGCCGGCACCCACAACGCCCGATACCACGTCGCCGTTAACGATAACGCCACCGCCCACGCCGGTACCGATGGTGACCATCACCACGTTCTGTACGCCCTTGGCAGAGCCGAGCCAGGCCTCGCCCATGGCAGCGGCGTTGGCATCGTTTTCGTACTTAACGACCGCGTCGGGGCAGTGCTCCTGAATGGCGACTCTTAGCTCGGGCAGGTTAATGGCAATGTTGGCCTTGACCTTGGCATCGCCCGATGCCGGGATGGGGCACGGAACGGCCAGGCCAATACCCGCCACAAAGGCGCGCGGAATCTGGGCCTTGGCGACCACCTGGTCGATAGCCTCGGTCACCGCGGCAAAGCCCGCGGCGTCAACGATAGGAGGCGTGGGCACGCTGGCCTTGGCAAGCAGGTTGCCGTCCTCGTCGAACAGGCCTTCCTTAACCGAAGTGCCGCCAACGTCGATGCCGATATAGTACTGCTTAGGTTCCATGGGAGCCCACCTTTCTCGTTTAAACATTGCCTGTATGGTACCGCTCCCCAGGCAAAAACCTGTCAAAAAGGGACAGGTTTGTTTTGGCAGGTTTTATCTGGGAAAACGCAAGGCATGAAATTCGGTTCGCTGGGCGGCAAAACGGCCCAACCCCGTCCTCGAGCCAATCAATTTGCTCAATACCACATTATTAGAGTGCATATTAATTTGAAGCGCTCTAGTTGTTAAAGAGAAGCGTTTTTCAATTATCTCTTTCTCGAACTTTTCAAAAACGCAATAGGGATGCTTAGGCGTGGACTATACTTTCGTTTGTACTCAATCAAGCCGGAAAGGAGGTTCCATGATTCCCAAATACGAGGCAATAGCTGCAGATATCCGTCGAAGCATCGAGGACGGCGCTCTAAAGCCGGGCGACAAGCTGCCCACCGTCGTTGAGTTCTGCGAGCTCTATAGCGTTTCCAAAATCACCGTCAAACGAGCTATTGAGCAGATTACCGATGAAGGTCTTGTTACCAGCCGGCGCGGATCGGGCACCTACGTTAAGGACACGGCGGGGCTTCCCGGCCAGGCGTTTTTCCAGGGCAAGAACGATCGCTCCCAGGGCTTTTCGTATGAGCACCGCGGGGAGAAGGTGACCTCGGTGGTCTACGATTTCTCGATTGTCAATCCGCCAGCAGACGTCGCTGCCCAGCTGGGAATTGCCGAGGACGACTTTGCCTATCACATCGTGCGCGTGCGCCAGGTCGACGAGAAGCCCATCGTTATCGAGTACACCTACATGCCCCTCGAGCTGATTCCGGGCCTTAAAAAGAAAGACCTGTATGGATCGGTCTACAGCTTCATCCGCAAGCAATGCGGGCTGAAGATTTCGAGCTTCCACCGCACCATTCGCGCCGTAGCGGCAACCGAGGAAGAGGCTGAGCGCCTGGACACCAAACCCGGCTCTCCCCTGCTCGAGCTCAACCAGATTGGCTTTTTGGATAGCGGCACCGCCTTTGAGCATTCGATCTCGCGCAACGTTGGTGACCGCTTTGAGCTGCACAACGTAACGTTGGCATAGGTTTTTGTAGTCATGCGGGCGCTCGTTACGGCTCGTTTAGAGTGGGCGGCCGCGCAACACCATGGGGGTATGAACATGTCCGATTTGATTAAACTGACGCCGATCTTTCACGAGAAGATCTGGGGCGGCCGCCAGCTCGAAACCGTATTTGGTTATGACATTCCCGAGGGTCCCATCGGTGAGTGCTGGGCCATCTCGGCACACCCCAACGGCGACTGCCAGATCGCTGAGGGCCCGTACGCCGGTCACACGCTGTCATGGCTGTGGGCCGAGCACCGCGAGCTCTTTGGCAACTGCGAGGGCAAGGGGTTCCCGCTGCTCATTAAGATTCTGGACGCCAAGGACGACCTTTCGATCCAGATCCATCCCAACGACGAGTACGCCGCCGAGCACGAGAACGGCAGCCTGGGCAAAACCGAGTGCTGGTATGTGCTGGACTGCGAGCCCGGCGCCACGATCATCGTCGGACAGCGCGCGCACGACCGCGCCGAGGCCGCGCGTATGATCGAGGACGGCCGCTGGGACGACATGCTCAACGTGCTGCCGATTCACAAGGGCGACTTTTTCCAGATTGATTCCGGTACCGTCCACGCCATCAAGACCGGCACGCTCATTTTGGAGACGCAGCAGTCGAGCGACGTGACGTATCGCCTGTACGACTACGACCGTCCCGGCACCGACGGCAAACTGCGTCCCCTGCACATTGAGCAGAGTCTCGACTGCATCGACTTTGATTCTCAGGCCCCGACCGACGGCACCGTGACCGCGCCCGAAGTCGACGGCGTGACCGAACTCGAGTCCAACCCCTGCTACACCGTCGATCGCGTGCGCGTCAACGGCAGCAAGACCCTCGACCAGCACTGGCCCTTCATGTGTCTGTCGGTCATCGACGGCGAAGGCACCGTCTGCGGCGACCCCGTCCACAAGGGAAGCCACCTGCTAGCCCCGAGCACCGTCAGCTCCATCGACCTCGAAGGCAAGATGGAATTGATCATCAGCCACCTCTAGGTCGCACCAACAACCAAAACGCAACAAGGGGCTCCCCCGCTCATCAAACGGGAGAGCCCCTACTCACATCTATTTATCAGCCCACCCGGCTCTCCAGACCAAAAAGCGAACGAGCAAAGCGACGTTCGCAAGCAACGTTGTCCATGGCGCCTGTCCGGGGCCGCCGGGATCACGACAGCTTGACGATCGGTGCAAAACCTTTCATCAGCTTTTTGGTCTGGCCGGTTTTTTCGAACTGGACCTCGATCATGTCTCCGGCGACCGAGATCACGGTACCGGTGCCAAAGGTCTTGTGGCTCACGGTATCGCCCGCGGCAAAGTCCTGCGACGCGCTGGCGCGATCGACCTTGCGCTCCACCGTCGGCGACACCTTGGACGACGGCTTTTTAGCTCGCGACGCGCCCGAACCAAAGGTCGAGGCAACACGGCCGGCGTCGGGCGAAACCCCGCGATGGCGCTCGGTGCCATAGGTGCTGCCACCAAAGAAATCGTCGAAGCTCGATCCGCCGCGCGAACCGGAACCGCCGGTCGAGCGCGTATGCGAACCGAACACCTTGCCGCCATACATATCCGAGCCCATGCCCGAGCCAAAGGTGCCGTGACGGTCGCCGCGCTTCTCCCAGCCCGTGCCCTCAAAACCGGCAGAACCGATACCGCTAAACTCGATATCCTCAAACGGAATCTCGTTGAGGAAACGAGAGCGCGGGTTGGCAGAGGTCGAGCCGTAGGTGCGACGCGTGGCCGCATAGGTCAGGAACAGGCGCTTACGGGCACGCGTGATGGCAACGTAGGCCAGGCGACGCTCCTCCTCGAGCTTGCCCGGGTCATCGCTGCCGCCAAAGTCGTGCACGTGCGGGAAGATACCCTCCTCCATGCCGGCCACGAACACCGCCGGGAACTCCAGGCCCTTGGCGGAGTGGATGGTCATCATGGTAATGGCATGCGTCTCGCCGGCCAGGGAATCCAAGTCGGAGCGCAGGGCCAGCCACTCCATGAGTGCCGGCAGTGCCTTACAGGTGAGCGGACCGTAGGTGCGCTCGATCTCGTCGGCATGCACGGCGCCCGCCGGTAGCTCTGTTGGCACGGCATACGCGTTGCCCGCGATGGCGGCGGCCAAGGCATCCTGCGGCGAGAGCGCCGGGGCGGCTAGGCTATCGAGCGGATTGGAGCCCGCGGCGTCACGAGCGCCGACAAGTGCCTCAAACGAGGATGCCGGAGCGGACGGCCCCGGCTCGGGCGCGGGCGCACTCACCACGACGGGCTCGGGCTCGGCACTGACAGGCACATCGGCAACACCGGCTGCACGCAGCTCTTCCAAGCTCTCGAGCGTGCCCTCGATATCCTCGTGCGTCTCCTCAAATTCGGCAGCGACGCCCAGGAATTCCTGGATGTTCTCGGCGCGGCTCTCGGACTCCATGGTGCCCTCGGCGCGGAACGCCTGCAGCAGGCCCGTCTTGTCGACAATCATCTCGACGACATCCTTGAGCTCGCCGTCCATGCGACGGCCCTCGCGCACCAGCGCCACAAAACTCGACAGGCCGTTGCGCACCTTGGCACTAAACATGCCCGTCTCGGCTGTTGCGATCTCGCAGGCCTGGAAGAACGAGCAACGGTTGTCGCGCGCCAGCTGCTCAATCTTTTGGATCGAAGTGGAGCCGATGCCGCGGCGCGGCGTGTTGATGACGCGCTTGACGCTCATCTCGTCGGCCGGGTTCACGATCATCTTGAGATAGGCCATGACATCGCGGATCTCGGCGCGGTCGAAGAATCGCGTGCCGCCGACGATCTTGTAGGGCACGCCCGCGCGCAGGAACATATCTTCGAGGATACGCGACTGGGCGTTGGTGCGGTAGAACACGGCGATATCGTCGTAGCTCGTACCCTTGGCATGCAGCTTCTCGATCTCGCCGGCAATCCAGCGGCCCTCGTCGCGCTCGTCGCTCGCCTGGAAGGCCTGGATCTTCTCGCCGTCGCCCTCGGCCGTAAACAGGCGCTTGTCCTTGCGCTGCGAGTTGTGGCGCACCACGGCGTTGGCGGCGCTCAGGATATGACCCGTAGAGCGATAGTTCTGCTCCAGCTTGACGGTCTTGCAGTTTTTAAAGTCCTGCTCAAAGTCCAGGATGTTGGTGATGTCGGCGCCACGCCAGCTATAAATGGACTGGTCGTCGTCGCCCACGACCATAAGGTTTTGGTACTTGGCGGCCAGCAGGTTGGCGATCTCGTACTGGACGTGGTTGGTGTCCTGATACTCGTCGACGCTAATGTAGCGGAAGCGCTCTTGATACTTGTCGAGCACCTCGGGGCGGGTGCGCAGCAGCTCGAGCGTGCGCACGAGCAGGTCGTCGAAGTCCATCGCGTTGGCGGCGCGCAGGCGGCGCTCCAGCTCCAGGTAGACCTGCGCGGCCTTTTTGTCATTGGGGCTATCGGCGCTCTTGAGCATGTCCTCGGGGCCGATCATGGCGTTTTTGGCCGAGCTGATCTTGCTGCGGATCATGTTGATGGGGAACTGCTTTTGCTCGATGCCGAGCGCCTGCATAATGTCACGCACCATGCGCTTTGAGTCATCGTCATCGTAGATGGTGAACTGGCCGGTGTAGCCCAGCAGATCGGCGTCCTCGCGCAGCATGCGCACGCACATGGCATGGAAGGTGCACACCCACATGCCACGGGTGCCGCTGGGGATGAGTGCCGTCAGACGCTCGCGCATCTCTGCCGCAGCCTTGTTGGTAAACGTAATGGCAAGAACCTGCCAAGGCTTAACACCCAAGTCGCCGAGCATATGTGCGATGCGGAAGGTCAAGACGCGGGTCTTGCCCGAGCCGGCGCCGGCGAGCACCAGCAACGGGCCCTCGGTGGTCAGGACCGCCTCGCGCTGGGCGGGATTAAGGCTGTCGATGTCGACGAGCGGCTTGGCGGGTTTGGGTGCCGGCGCAGGAGCGTCGTAGATGTCGAGCGGAACGAGCTCGGGCTCCGGCGCAGCGGGGGCGGTGTATGCATCGAGTGGCACGGGTTCCGGCGCGGGCGGCACGGGTACCGCAGCATTCTTTTCCCAGGGCAGGGGCTGGGTCATGGGCGACTCCTCATCTGACGGACGGCGCGCCTGCGGGCAGCGCCATAGTTTGAGCCGTACCAGTATACCGAGCCGCGCGGACACCGACGCAAATCACACCACGACTCCGTGCGCCACCATCGGACCCACCCCATCGCCCAAAAAAGAGGGCAGCATAGACCTTTTGGTCATGCCGCCCTCGTTGAATGACAAGTTGTCGCTCTGGCCGCCGCGCAGCGTCAACCAAGTTACAGGCCGAGCATAGGCTCCAGAACGAAGAAGTACGCGAGCACCACGATGCCCAGGATGATGCGGTAGACGCCGAAGCACTTGAAGTCGTGACGGCGAACGAAGCCCATAAGCCACTTGATGGCAATGAGCGACACCACAAAGGCGACGACGCAGCCCACGCCCAAGATGGCGATCTCGTTGGTGCCGAACGTGCCGCCCTTGATGAAGTACTTGACCAGCTTGAGCGCACTCGCGCCAAACATGACAGGGATGGCCAGGAAGAACGTGAACTTAGACGCCACCGAGCGCGTGCAGCCCAAAAGCAGGCCGCCGATGATGGTAGAACCGGAGCGAGACGTACCAGGCACCAGCGAAAGCACCTGGAAGCAGCCGATACCCAGCGCAGTCTTCCAGCTTAGATCCTCGAGCGTGGCGATGGAACCAAAGTCCAGATTCTCGTCATCGTCCTCATCCTCAGCGGTAGCCGTGGCGGGCGCCGCAAAGTGCGCACCGGCGGGACGTCCACCCGACACCACAGCACGCGAACCAAACGAACCGGCAACGGCCATTTCCTCGCGCTTGCTCGCGCGCCAGTTCTCGATCACGATAAACAGCACGCCGTACACAATGAGCGCCAGCGCCACGACGGGAGCATTGTAGAAATGCTCCTCCATCCAGTCGTTGAGCGGCAGGCCGATCGCCGCCGCAGGAATGCAACCGAGCACAATCTTGCCCCACAGCACCCAGGTGTCGTGACGGCCCTCCTTGCCCTTGCTGGGCGAGAACGGATTGAGCTCATGGAAGAACAGCACACAGACGGCCAAAATGGCGCCAAGCTGAATCACGACCAGGAACATGTTCCAGAACGTCTCGCTCACGTTCATCTTGACGAACTCGTCCACCAAGATCATGTGACCGGTCGACGAAACGGGCAGCCATTCGGTGATGCCCTCGACCAGGCCCATGAAGGCAGATTTTAAAAGCTCGATGATATCCAAAGGGACCCCCTCGTTAGACACCCGCCGGTAGATGTTCTGCGGACGATGCGGGCGATGTCCCATTATCAACCGTTGGCGGTGCGACCGCGCCTACCCTTACCAAAAAACTCGCCCGTTCACAGAATTGCGAGCAGTTAAACCGAAATCCTTGGGTATAACTGCAACAAGATAAAGTGTCCGGCGGTCAACGCACCCGCGCCCGCCCGACGCACGAGCCCCGCGCCCGTGCGATAGACCAAGGAGGAAACCATGAACGAGGGTTACACCAAGGTATTTGTTTCACTCGACGGTACTGAGCAGCAGGATTTTGTGCTCGCACGCGCCATCAAGGTCGCCGCGAACAACGGCGCCAAGCTGATTATCGGCCACGTTATCGATTCCACGGCGCTCGAGAGCGCCGGCTCCTATCCGGTCGATTTGGTCAACGGTCTGGAGGAGGCCTTTAAGAACTCCATCGAAAAGCAGCTCGAAGAGGCCAAGGCCAATCCCGATATTCCCGAGGTCGAGGTCATGATACGTGCCGGCCGTATTCGCGAGACGCTCAAAGACGAGATGCTCGACGTGGTCAAGCCCGACCTGGTGCTCTGCGGCGCTCGCGGCCTGTCCTCGATCAAGTATGCGCTTCTGGGTTCGATTTCGACGTTCCTGCTGCGCAATACCGACTGCGACATTTTGGTCGTAAAGTAGCGTTGCTCCCACCGGCCGCGGGGCCTGCGGGGTTTCCACGGGCACGTCCTCGCCGCGTTGCGGCTGCGGGATGTGCCCTTAGGAAACCCCTCCCGGCCTCGCGGCCTTCGCAGCCTTACTTCAGCGAGTTGGCTGATAAAAGATGGCGTGCCGCCCCGTTTGGGGCGGCACGTTTTGTTTGGACGGGCGTTTGCCGTGTGCGTTACTCAAAGTATTGAAACTTGTTCGTTGAAAAAGCGAATGTTACGACGAAGCCTTCGCCGGGCTCCGATGCTGCGGTGACGTCGATGCCCATCTTGGAGCACAGGCGCGCCACTAGGTAAAGGCCGATGCCCGTTGCGCGCTTGGTGGCGCGGCCGTTGTCGCCGGTAAAGCCCTTCTCGAACACGCGGGGCAGATCTGCCGCGTTCACGCCACAGCCGTTATCGGCAACGGTGAGCTCAATGCGCTCACTCGCCAGACCCTCGTCCAGCAACGCGCCCGAAAACACGATCTTCGCACCGTCCTCACGCGCATATTTAATGCTGTTCTGAATGAGCTGGCCCAGGATAAACTCGAGCCACTTCTCGTCGGTGAACACCTCAAAGTCGAGGTTCTCGCACACCGGCGCCACGTGTGCCGCGATGAGCTCGCGCGCGTTGGCTTTAATCGCACCCGTCACCAAGGTCTTGAGATCCCAGCGGCGAATCAGGTAGTCGCGCTCCACGACTTCCGAGCGCGCGTAGTACAGCGCCTGGTCGATATAGCGCTCCACGCGAGCCAGCTCGCGGCCCAAATCGTCCACGCGCGACAGGTCGTCTTCGCTGCCGTCCAGGTTTTCAAGAATCAGATGGGCTGCCGCCAGGGGCAACTTGGCCTCGTGGACCCAGCTTTCGATATAGTCGCGATAGTCGTCGGTTTGACGTCGCCCTTCCGCTACCTCATCGCAAGCCGCCTTGCCCACGCGGCGCAGGACTTCGTATTCGAGCTCGCCTTCGGCATACGTCGGGCATTGCACCATCTCTTGCACCCACGCGGGGCTCTCCAGCTCCTCGGCCGCCCGCTCCAGCTGATGCAGGAAGCGGCGGCGGCGCACATACTCAATCACGATGCCCAGGATGCCAAAGATAAAGGACACGCCGACCGCCACGACCACGATAGATGCCGGGGCTCCGGCGACCGCCAGCACAAAGCAGCTCAGCAGCACGCCGCACGTCCACACGGCGACGGGAAGCAGTGCATCTTTAAAGAACTTGCCAAACGACATAGCCGGCCCCTAGACCGAATAGCCTTGGCCGCGATGCGTGGTCAAGTACCCCTTGATGCCGATTTTTTCGAGCGTGGTGCGCAGACGGTTGATGTTGACGGTGAGCGTGTTGTCGTCCACGAAGGCATCGGAGTCCCACAGGTCCTGCATGATGGCCGAGCGCGAAACGATCTTGCCCGCGCGACCCAAGAGCAGCGAGAGGATACGCAGCTCGTTTTTGGTGAGCTCGGTGCTAGTGCCGGTTTGCGTGTTGGTGACCATGGAGCGGGCGAGGTCAAGCTCCAGCCCCTTGTGGACAAGTGTGCTGCGCTCGCCTGACGCCGCGGTGCGACGCAGCAGTGCGTTGATGCGCGCCACGAGCACGCGCGCGCTATAGGGCTTGGGAACAAAGTCGTCCGCGCCGAGCGTCATGGCCATGACCTCGTCGATCTCGGTCGTGCGCGAGGTGAGGACGATGATGGGGACCTCGGATTCGCGGCGAACCTCGTGGCAGATATGCTGGCCGTCCTTGACGGGAAGCGTGAGGTCGAGCAGCACCAGGTCGGGCGCGGCGGCGAGAATATCGCGCGAGACATGCTCGAACGATTCGCAGGCCTCGATTTCAAACCCGGCACGGGCAAGGATATCGGCAAGCTCGCGACGAATGGGCTCGTCGTCCTCAACGATATAGATTAGCGCCATGGATTCCGCTCCCCTCTTGGTTGTCTTGCCACCATTATGGCTGCGAAACTGCAGGTGCGCGCCACGCACGTCGCCAAGGTGACAGAACTGTTCGCGAGCGGGGGCGTTTTGTCCGCCTCGCACTCGCAGCGGTGGCGGGAACCAAAATGATTCTTTAATCCCCGTCCCAGAATAATCATTTAGCGGCGGGCGCGAAGCTTTTCGTAGCCGTCGGCAAAGAAGGCGACCGCCGCGGCATCAGACTCGGCGGCGTCGGCGTCGGTGGCAGGCACCACGCCGTGCTCGTCGCTTACCAGGAACAAGGCGCCCTTGAGCTGTGCGGGAATGTCTACGCGCGTGACCGGGATGCCCTTGGTCTGGGCCAGCTGCTCTATGAGCGTCGCCGTGCCACACAGGCACTCGTCCGCCGGCGCCACAAAGGCCAGCTCGCCGTTGTTGACGGCAGCGAGCAGCTCGGGCGCCACGCCGGTTTCGTCGGCCTCGGAGCGGGCCTCGGCGGAGCGGGCACGCAGCGCCTTGGCCGACGTATCGGCTAGCGGCTCGTACTCCCCCACCGTCATGGCAGCGTTGCCGTTGATGTCGATCACCAGCATGAGTACGCCGTCGTGCGCGGTGTAATCGCCCTCGGCAAGCGACCACTCAACGTGCTGCTTGGCCCAGCTGAGCATGTTATGGGTAAGCGGCTCGCCCTGCACCAAGCGCTCGGACAGCGCGCGAATGTGACGGTTGAGCATGGGCACCTTTTTGTTGGACATGCGCCAACGGCAGATAAGCGCGGGCTTGTCGAGCGTAAACTTCTCGACCGCCTCCTGATTGGCGCAAAAGTCCTCGTACGCACGCTGGTCCTCGGCATTGCCAAACAGCTCTGCATCATCAATCTGGGGCATGGTCATACCTTTCGTGTTAGTCATTCCGTCCTCTTATACCAAAAAGACGGCCCTCCAAACGGAGCGGCCGTCTTTTGCAGAGATAATTTTAGAAGCGAGGCGGTCCAAGGGACGAGATAACATCCCATCCTCCCCAGTCAACCTAACAGGTCGGCGAGGGTTGCCCAGGTGCCGCAGATTGCCGTGAAAGAGGAGCGACGCGTACTTGGGTACGCGGGCGACGAATGAGCGGCAAGGTGCGGTGGTTGGGCAAGCCGCAGCGCCACCTCCCTACTTAATGGCGGAAGTGGCGCGCACCCGTGAAAACCATCGCAATATTGTGCTCGTTGCAGGCCTGGATGCTCTCGTCATCGCGCTTGGAGCCGCCGGGCTGGATGATGCAGGTCACGCCGTGTGCGGCAAGCACGTCGACGTTGTCGCGGAACGGGAAGAACGCGTCGCTTGCGCAGGCAAAGCCGCCCTTCTCCACGCCCTCGCGCTCGCAGAAGTCCTCGGCGCGCTCGCAGGCAAGCAGCGCAGAGTCAACGCGGTTGGGCTGACCGGGGCCCATGCCAATGCCGGCCTTGCCCTTGGAGACCAGGATGGCGTTGGACTTGACGCCCTTGCAGACCTTCCAGGCAAACTCGAGCTCGGCCATCTCGGCATCGGTGGGCTTGCGGTCGGTGGGGAACGTAAAGGTCGCGGGGTCCTCGGTCACGTGGTCGACCTCCTGCACCAGCATGCCGCCGTCGATGGAGCGCAGTTCCACCTGGGCGCCGTGGTCCACGCCGCCGGTAGCCAGCACGCGCAGGTTGGGGCGCTTGGCCATGCGCTCGAGCGCCTCGGCAGTGTAGCTCGGGGCGATGATGACCTCGACAAACTGCTTGTTCTGATCGGCAAAATGCTCAACCAGCTCAAAGGGAACCTCGCGGTTGCAGGCGATGATGCCGCCGAAGGCGCTCTTGGGATCGCAGGCGAAGGCGCGGTCGTAAGCGGACGTAATGTCCTCGGCAACGGCGGAGCCGCAGGGGTTCTGGTGTTTGAGGATCACGCAGGCAGGCTCGTCGAACTCGCGAACCAGGTTCCAAGCGGCATCGGCATCCAGATAGTTATTGTAGCTGAGCGGCTTGCCCTGGATCTGCTCGGAGCCCACGAGCGGAAACTGCGAGCTCGCGGTGTTCTCGCAACCCTCGGCAAAGCGGTAGACCGTAGCCTTCTGCTGAGGATTCTCGCCATAGCGCAGGTCGTCGACCTTCTCCAGCGAAATCTCGAGCTTGGCAGAGGTATCCGCCACGTCACTTGCCTGGGCGGCAAGCCAACGGGAGATAGCCGTGTCGTAGGCGGCGGTGGTCTGGTAGACCTTCACCTGCAGGCGACGACGGGTGGAAAGCGTGGTGCAACCGCCGGTCTCGTGCATCTCGGCCAGGACGGCGTCGTAGTCGGCCGGATCGGAGATGACGGTAACGCTCGTGGCGTTCTTGGCAGCAGAGCGCAGCATGGAGGGACCGCCGATGTCGATGTGCTCGATGGCATCCGCGAAGGTGACCTCGGGGTTGGCAACGGTCTTCTCGAACTCGTACAGGTTGACGACGACCAGGTCGATCAGCTTAATGCCGTGCTGAGCGGCCTCCTGCATGTGCTGCTCGGAATCGCGGCGGGCCAGCAGCGCGCCGTGAACCTTGGGGTGCAGGGTCTTAACGCGGCCGTCCATCATCTCGGGATAGCCCGTGAACTCCTCGATGGGGGTTACGGGAACGCCCGCGTCCTCGATGGCACGAGCCGTGCCGCCCGTAGAGATGATCTCGACGCCAAAGTCATCGACCAGCGTCCGTGCGAAATCGACGACGCCCGTCTTATCGGTAACCGAGATCAACGCGCGTGCGATCTTCACATCAGATCCCATGCAGTCCTCCTGTCTGGTACGCCGCCGTGCTCTGTGAGTCGGTGATACGTCGATCTGCAGCGCTCGCGCAGCGGCATTGAAAATACTGATTTAATGTAGCGCATCGAGCGCGTCGATGCACCCCGCAACGGTCGCATGTGCAGAAAAAGCTTGCGAGCGGAGGGCATGGGCGCAGCACCGGGCGCGGTGAGTTCATGGAACACAGGGGCACCATAATTAGATGCCAATGGCGTGGTAGAACTGTGCTCGATATGCATCCGCAAAAGAAAGAGGCACTATGGTCTCGCGGGTTCTCTACCGACCGTTTGACACCGAAGACTTCGACGCCATCGCGCTGATTCTGCAGCAGCTTTGGCATAACAATTCGGATAACGATGAGTACAACCGCCTTGAGGCCGCGTGCGACCTTGCCTACTGCCTTTCGTCGTCGACGTTTTCGCAGGTTGCCGTCATCGACGGCCAGGCGCGCGGCATTGCGCTCGCGCGTGCGGGGCAAAGCTCCGGCGCCACCGTCAATGAACATTGGATGGATACCGAGCGCGCGCTGCTATCGCAGATGCGTGAGCTGGAGCCCGATGCCTGCGCCGAGTATCTCTCGTTTGTGCGCGCAACCATCCGCACCAACAACCGCCTGCTCGAAAGCAGTCCCCTGCCACACGACAACGAGGTCACGTTGCTTGCCGTGGATCGCGATGTCCATGGCCTGGGCGTTGGCTCGGTCTTGCTCGACGCCGCGGTCTCGCACCTGTCCTCGCGCGGGGCAACGAGAGCGCACCTGTACACCGACTCCAACTGCTCATGGAAGTTCTACGAGCTGCATGGCTTTAAGCGCACGGCCACGCACCGCGCCAACCGCGAAGAGCGCCGCCACGACATGCCGCGCGAAAGCTTCCTCTACGAACTCGACCTAACGGCCTAAACCTGGCAGTTAGGGACGTTCCTCTTGTGCCGGCACTCCGGGACACCCCTTGGCAGCAACCGCACCTAGTCATTGGGGACGTTCTTAAATGACTAGTCGCTGGGGACAGTCTTCGTAGGTAGCGCGTAAAAAGGGGATGGGCTTTCCCCGACGGCTGTCGAGAAAAGCCCATCCCATAATTTACGACCGTTAGAACGTTCCGCCGCCGCCTCCGCCGACGCCGCCGCCTCCGCCGCCCGAGAAGCCGCCACCACCGCCGCCACTCGAGCTATCGGAGCTCGAAGCCAACTCGCGGATGGTCTCGTGATACACATCGTTGAACGAATCGAGCGGAGACTCGTTGCCGTAGTGATGGTAATACCACCAGTAGCAGGGGTAGTTGTCGTAGAAATCGTCGCTGTTGCGCAGGTCCGCAGGCACGGCCTCGGCCAGCTGTCGCAGCACTTCTTTCGAAACGCCTAGGGCAACGCCCATCACCAGCAGCTTGTTCCACAGCACCAGATCGCCCGGGACGGCTTCCTTTAGGCGTGTGAAGTCCTCGAGCCAATGCTTGAGCGCCTTGCAGCGAGCCGCCACCTCGGCGCCCTCCGGCGTGTAACGGCGGAAGGTGCAGCTCAGGACAAAGCCCACGATCGTGACGGGGATCGAAATCATAGCGGCACCGACGTTGGCGTCCGCAAAGTCGGTATAGAACAGAGAGCCCAAAATGCCAAAGACAATGATGATGCCGAGAACCAGGCCGGCCACCATCGCGATAGTGCCATCCGATGCGATAAACTCGCGCTCCTCCAGCTTGCCCTTAACCGTGCTCTGATAGTCCTCGAGCTTGTCGCCAACAGATTCAGTACGCTCGCTGGCATACTCCTCCAGCTCGCTAAACGTGCGCGAACGGACGCCGTCTTTATCGGGCTTAACGCCAGCGAAGAAGACCTTGAGCACGTCGCGATCGATGCCGTCCTTCTTGGCAGCCTTCCAGGCCTCGTCGGTCACTGTGATGCGATACGTCTGCTCCTCTTTTTCGCGACGGAGCAGACCCTTCTTCTTGGTCTCGGTCGCTTCTTCCAGCTTGATCACGCGGTCGTCGGTCAGCTTCATCAGCGTGGCGATATATGCCTGATCGGGCACGTCGTTCCAGCTCATAAGAGTTGCAAGCACCGCGGGATGATCGGCGGAGGGCACATCGCGGAAGTACTCGTCCTGGAAGAGCGGCTTGGGCTTGGGCCTGCGCAGCTTGAGCATCACGATTACACCGGTATAGGCAACCGCCACAACAACACACACCACGGCAATCGCGCTGGCAACCGCACGCGCGTGCTCACGGCGGGCGTTAGCTTCGTCGGCCCATTCCTTCTCTTCGCTCAGGATCGTTGACATGCGCTCTTCGCCCGAAGCGGCAAGCTGCGGCACCCAGTCGCTAGGGAAGGCGATGCGTGCCTCGGCGAATTCGCCCTGGTGCACGCAGGGAATGGTATAGGTGACCATGGGCTCGTCCTCATCGAGCGACACGTCGCCCGTCAGCGGACCATGGCCCCATGCGCGGAAGTTATCGCCCTTGACGGCCGCCGTCCCGGCAGCGGCATTCGCGAAGCACACTTCCATCTCGACGTCATCGGAATCCGCAGACCAGCCGTCACCCACGAACTTCCAGTAGAGCTCGGCGGTATCGGCCCAGTTCATAACCGCACCGGTCATGGTGTAGCTCACGTAGTAGATTGCGCTGTCGCCGCTCTCGTGAGGGCTGAACACCTTAATCCTTACGCCGTCACCGGTCTGCTCGACCGTGTAGACGCCAGAGTCGCCCTTGTTCGCGCTATCGACTTTGTTAAACGCGGTGTCCTCTTCCTCGACACTCAGCACGTCGACGCCCGCCGTGCCGCCCTGCTGGTTGGAGCCCGTATTGATCTCCCAAAACACGCCGTTGATGTCGTCGTCGAAATCAAACTGGCGTCCCTCGACAACGGCCAGCGATCCATCGGCCTCGACCGTGGCACTGATGTAGGTTTGGGTCATGGAATACCCGTCGGCACGTGCAACGGCGGGCAACAGCAGCAGCGCGCACGCGACGAGCGCACAAATGGAAGCAAATCGCGCAAACGGGCAGCGCTGCCGACAGGTCTTGGCAACGGGGGCGTTCATAGGCACATCCTTTGTCTGTGATACCAGTAGCGTCATTGTCCCACGTTTGCGGGTTCATGTGACGAACATCTAGGTCAGCGGAGTATCAAACGGGACGAAAGTCACGCCCGCGGCCGGCACCTGGGGACGTTCCTTATCTGCCGGCAATCTGGGACACTCCTTGGCATAGCCCGCTCCGGCAATAGATACCACTTCATAGCTCCATCACAGGTGTAGCGGCTTTGTGTGGGCGCGGCATGCGCTGATTGAGCCGCCAGTTGAGGGGCATAAAGCAGTTGAGCGAAAACGGTTTGCCCCTTTGCCGTCCGCTTGAGGATCATGTCCCCCTTTTCCGCGGAAACCCCGGCAGTTGCGAAGAGCTGCCGGGGTTTCTGTCGTTTGAGGGCTAGATTGATTGACGACGATTAAGGCGCCGAGCCGGTGGTCCGGCACGCGCAACGTGTGGCCTCAGCAACTTGCAGGCCACGGCAGCGTCTCCCCCACCACGCCCCGCGCTATACTCGTCCGCATGGACATCAACGCACGCAACATAGCAACAACCGCCGCCGACGCGCCAACGACGCCGGCCGCTCCCGCGCCCGTCGTGGGGCGCTTCGCCCCGTCGCCCTCGGGCCGTATGCACCTGGGCAACGTGTTCAGCTGCCTGTGCGCATGGCTTTCGGCCCGCAGCCAGGGCGGCAGCATCGTGTTACGCATTGAGGACCTGGACGATCGCTGCAAGCGCCCGGAACTTGCCGCCCAATTGATTGACGACCTGGCCTGGCTGGGGCTGGAGTGGGACGAAGGCCCCTACTACCAGCACGACCGCCTAGACCTGTACGAGAGCGCCTTGCGCCGGCTGAAAGACGCCGGCCTCACCTATCCCTGCTTTTGCACACGCGCCGAGCTCCACGCCGCGAGTGCACCGCACGCGAGCGACGGCACGCCCATCTACCGTGGCGCCTGCCGAAGTCTTTCGGCCGAGGAGGTGGCCCGCCGCAGCGCCCTGCGCGCCCCGGCCACACGTCTGCGCGTGCCCACCGTCGACGACCTCGCAGACGACGTGATCGAATTTGTGGATCGCACGTACGGCGCCCAATGCGAAGCACTCGCCACCGAGTGCGGCGACTTTTTGGTGCGCCGCAGCGACGGCGTGTTTGCCTATCAGCTAGCCGTGGTGGTCGACGACGCTGCCATGGGCGTCACCGAGGTCGTGCGCGGATGCGACCTGCTGGGGTCCACGCCGCGCCAGATCTATCTGCAGCACCTGTTGGGACTGCCCACGCCGCACTACGCACATATTCCGCTGCTCATGGCACCGGACGGCCGCCGCCTTTCCAAACGAGACCGCGATCTGGACCTGGGCGAACTCCGCGCCCGCTTTGGCACGCCCGAAGCGCTGCTGGGCTGGCTCGCCGGGCAAACGGGCATCGCGCCGGACACCACGCCGCGCTCTGCCGAGCGGCTGGTCGAGCACTTTAGCTGGGATGTTATCCGCAAGCACAGGGAGAACATCACCGTAACGGCTGAGTAATCAGGCACCCCACCCCTACGCAACATCCCAGGGCTGGAGTTCGTCGCCCAAGCGAACGATGCAGTCGTAGAGCACGGTATGACGCTCGGCCGGGTTGGCATCTCGATGAAAATGCCCGTAGTACCAGCGCCTGTAGTCCAAGCGGTCTTCCAGCTCATCGAAAAATGCCGTAAGCCGATCAACGGCAGGGCAATTCCAGCCGGGCCCCGGATAGAGCGTGGGCGAAAGCATGCGCGTGGAGCAGGTGTGGGTGATCACGTAGTCGACCTTCCAGCCCACGCCGTCGAGCTTTGTCCGTGCCTCCTCAAAGTTGCGCTCGTCCGGCAGCTCCTGCGGCCACCAGCTGGAATACGGAATGCGGTATTCCTTGTCCACGCTCGTGGCGCCGCCCATGGTAAAGACCGTTGAGCCGTCGAGCTCAAAAACCTCGCCGCGCGTCAGGCGCCGTATGGGCGAGGTGTCCGACAGACGCTGCGTCAACCCACCATGCCACAGCTCCATGGGGCGCTCCGCCCAATGGTCGTAGCGTTCGTGGTTGCCGTCGACGAACAGCACGGTATAGGGGCGCGACTCCAGCCAGGCGATATCGGCGCACTCCTCGGCAGAAAAATCCCAGGGAAAGCCAAAGTCGCCCGCGACAATCAGATAGTCGTCACTCGTCAGGCTATCCCCAAGCTCCCAGTCGCGCAGCTTTTGCATGTCAGCGCCGCCATGGACGTCGCCCGTCACATAGACCGTCATCGGATCACCACTTCCCTCTTATAGGTTTCGAGATCGCGCTCGACCTGCTCGTCGCCCGTGGCGTTGACCCACCACGGCCACTTAACGCAACACACCGGCTCGTCTACCTGTGCAAACCACGACTTGAGCTCCTCCAGGCTCACCGGGGCGTAGCCGTTGGCGTCCACGCCCACGTCGTAGCGCAGCAGCCCCTGCCGAAGGTTGAACTTGTTATACGCGTCGCCACAGCTGTGGATATGCCCGTGCAAATGCCAGCCGCCGTGCGACATACCCTGCCAGTCGACCATGGGATAGTGGCTCAGCACGATTTTCTGACGGTCGATCTTGAGCACGCAAATGGGCGGCTCGACGATAAAAGCATCCGCCACCGCAGGCTGCGTCCAGTCTTTATCGTGGTTGCCGGGCAGCAGATGGATGCGCTTGCATGCAATGCTTTTGCGCAGCTCGTAGGCATCTTGGACCGTCATCTTAAAGCTGAAGTCACCCAAAATGTAAAGCTCGTCATCCGCAGCGACCTTGCTATTAATGCTAGCGACCATGGCGTCGTTCATCTGCCCAACAGTCGACCAAGGCCTGTCGGCGAGCCGCAGCATGTTCTCGTGCCCAAAGTGGGTATCGCTGGTAAACCAGATCATGGGGACCTCCTAACGCTCTTGCTCAAAATAGTCACTCGCCGTCTCATCCTGCCCATCGGCACATCGCGCTTCGATCGGCACGATATCTTGGTAGATAAGGCGATGCTTGTCATCGCGCCATTCATCGTCATGGTAATGGCCAAAGAACCAGGTGCGGTAGTCGAGCCGCCCGTCGAGCTCGCCCAAAAAGGCCTGCAGCGAATCGTCGTAGAACTCGCGATTGCACTCCATGCACAGCTCGTCAGCCAAATCGACCGGCGCCTCGTGCGTCACAACATAGTCGACCTTCCAGCCCGCGCGATCGAGCGAGGCGCGACAGTGTTTGATCTCGCGCTCACTCGGCATCTCCTCGGGCCACCACGTCTTTCCCTCCTGACGCCACTGTTTGTCATGGCTCGCGGCGCCACCCATGGCGAGCACCGTGGTCCCCGTGATGTCGAACACCTCGCCGCGCATCAGGTGCAGCACGTGCGGGCGAACCTCGTGAACGAGGCCCCCGTTCCACTCACGCATTGGCAGCCCCGCCAGCAGATGATGGTTCTCGTGATTGCCGTCGACAAAACACGTGGTCCAGGGCTTGGACTCAAACCAGTCGAGCCAGTATTTGTCGGTGTTCGAGCCGCTCCATATAAAGCCAAAGTCGCCGGCAACGATGACAACGTCATCGCGCGTCAGCGTTCGACCCAATGGCCAAACGCGCGACGAGAAGCGACTCGCCCCATACTCGGCAACACCGTGAACGTCTCCGGTAACGAAAATAGACATCAAACAACACCTCCGTGCTGTGCGACTCTGGACAAATCAATGGAAGAAATTGCAGGCCGGGCCGGCATCTGTATCCCTTAGGGCTTACCCTTCGTTCTTCCATCCAAACGGATCAAACACCCAAAAAACTAGATCGAGCACACTGTTGGCGGGCAGCATGTTGGGCAGGGCGTCTTGCCTCGCTTGAGTGCAGCCGCTAATGGTACGCTTGTTTTAATGGCGTTTTGAGGAAGGCTTTTGCACCCCGTAGAACGGTGGTAAATCTTGCCGTTCTTAGTGACGATTACCTTGATTTTTGAGGTATCCACACTGCGGGGCTCGATGGGCGCAGCCACCTCTTGACGAGCTGGCGCTGTTTTCCAAGGCTTGCCTCTCGAAAAACCAAAATCGCAGAATCGATTGATATAGCTGTCGAAACATCCATCGAACAGCAACCCCGTTGCCAGACCCGCCATGAATCCGCAGGCGATCGCGGCCTCTCCTCTTATTTGCATATATCCCTCCTTAATCAATCTTGAAGAAAAAGGCGGCGCGCGCCGCAGAGCCCATGCCCCTGCGGTGCGCGCCAAAAACAGCGCGCTTCCCTGTCCCTAACGGATCAGCTGGCGGCGCTTATCGGACAGGAATACGCCGGCGGCCACCAGGACCGTGCCGCCGATCACGAAGGTCTCACCCAGCAGCTCGGACGCATCGCCCGTGGCGGGCATCGCCGTCTGCCAAGTCGTGGCCTCGGTCTTTGCCTCCGCATGCTTGGCCTGGTACGTCACTTGCGTGACGGGCTGGGTCTGCTCGCCGTTTCCGCGGTCGGCGGCCTCTTGGCGAGCGATCTCGGCGTTAAGCTCGGCAATAGCCTGGTCGAGCTCGACCTTGGCGGCGGTGTAGTTGGCGAGCGCCTCCAAGTATGCCGGCGCCACGGCATCCGTCGCAGCCACGGCGTCATCGAGTTCGGCCTTGGCGGTCGCGGCACGCTCGGCGGCATCGTGGGCCGCAGCGATCTTGGCGTTAAGTACCTCGTCCGCATCGTCAGTGCTGCCGTTGACAATGGCTTCGGCAATATTGATTCTGCGCAGGCGGGCAACCGCGGCGGCAGAGGCGTCGCGCGCGACAGTCGCATCCACCACGGCATCGTCAGCCTCCACCACGTCATACTCGGCATCGCTCACGGCCATCGCCGCTGCATCGAGCGCGGCATCGGCAGTCGCTTTGTCCCCAGTGGCCTTGGCAAGTGCTGCGGCGGCATTCTTAAGCTGAGAGGCGCGGGCGGCAGCTGCATCAGATTTTGCCTGAGCCGTTGCCACGACGGCGTCGGCATCGCTTGCAGCCCGCTGCGCCATATCGAGCTCCACCTGAGTGGCAGCAGCATCGATGCCTGCCTGATCGGCATCGCCTTGGGTGGCAAGAAGTTCGGCCTCCGCCTCGCGCTGATTGGCACGCGCGCTTTCGAGTGCAGACGACGCCGCATCAAACGCACGCTGAGCAGCGGCGATATCGGCTGAGTACGCCGCTAGCTCATCCTGGGCCGCGGCAAGTGCATCCCGTTTGTCGCCAACACCGGCACGAGCGGCGTCCAGTGCGCGCTTGGCAGCAGCCACCTTGCCCTTGGCAATGTCGAGCTCGCCAGACTTGGCGGCCACGGCGTCCTGCGCTGCCGCAACAGCGGCGTTGGCAGCGCTCAAATCGGCGCGGGCATCGCTGACGGCACGCGCGGCGGCGTCAGCTGCAGCCTGCTTTTGCGCCACGGCAGCCTGGGCCTCCGAGGCCTTGGTTGCCGCGACATCAACGTTAGCGGCAGCGCGCTCAACCTGGGTTTGCTTTGCTGCAACGGCCTGCGATGCTGCACTCACCTTGCTGCCGGCATCGTCGGCAACGCCCTGCGCCACAGCAAGCTCCTTGCGTGCCGCATCCACGCCCTGCTCGGGATTTGCCAACGAGTCACACCACGCATTCAACGCAGCCTCATACTCTGCAACCGTCATCGGATTGAGGTTATACGGCTTATACCATTGACCAGAATATACAAATGTTTGCGCCTGTGTACTCCCGTACAGCGTCCCTCGCGTGCAAACGCCCATGCCCGTCACGGTGTAATCGGGGTTGATCACGTTGATGTAATGTCCGACCGAAGGGTTAGGTCCACCGTGCAGTGCGGCGTAGTTATCAATCTGGGAGCTATGCGCTGTATAGAAATCGTAAGCGGCCTTTCCCGTAAGGCCCGACGCGCCCAGCGAGGCGGCGGCAGCATCAAAGATGGCCTTCTCCTGATCGACCCACTGCTTAAACGGATTGCTTCCGTAGTTCCACGCCACATTCTCGCCCACGTTAAACTGCTGAGCGTGCGCGACCTTCGTATCGGAGAAGTTCGCGTCGGCGATGGCGGTCGCCATCATGGCATATGTCACCTTGAGCTCGCCTAGGCCAACGCTTGCGCGATACTCGTTGCACGCTTTGAGCCACACAACCGCCTGCTTCATATTGGTCAGGCTCGTCGCGTCGACTTCCTCGCCCACCTTGTTGTAGCCAGCGAGTTTGCAGTTGAGGATGATATCCGCCGCATCGTCGGCACCCACACTCTTAAAGAATGCGATGGCACCCTGGCGGTAGTTCTCCGCCGATGCATTCGCCGTTGCCTGAGCGGCATCGAGCTTTGCCTGGGCCTGAGCCACAGCCTGGTCGGCCTGCTGCTTTTGGGCCTTCGCCTGATCGAGCGCCTTGTCGGCAGCGTCTTTCTCGTCCTTGGCCGCCGAAAGCTTGGCCTGGGCATCGGCCAGCTCCGTGAGCGCACTGGCATGATCGGTCTTGGCCTGGTCAAGAGCGGCGTCGGCAGCGGTCTTGGCAGCAGCGGCGGCATCCAGCTTTGACTGGGCATCGGCAGCGGCCTGCTGCTGATCGGCAACTGCCTGCTGAGCAGTCTGAACCTCGCCCTCGGCGGCGGCAACGTCCTGCTCAGCGGCAGCAAGCTCGCTCTCGCACTTCGACTGCGCGGCCTTGGCGGCCGTCAGCGCTTCGGACGCAGCAGCCACCTTTGCCTTGGCGGCCTCGTACTCCGGGCCCGCGGCGCCCTGCTCGGCTCGATCCAGATCGGCCTTGGCCGCGTCATAGCTCGTCTGCGCGGCATCCACGTCCGCATCTGCCGCGGCCTTTGCCTGCTGAGCTGCCGAAAGCTTGCCCTGCGCGTCCTGCTGCTTGGCAGCGGCGGCAGTGGCAGCGTCTTGAGCATCCGAGAGCTTGGCCTGCGCATCAACGACCTGCTGCTTCGCCTGTTCCAGGTCACTCGCAGCCTGCCCTGCGGCAGCCTGGGCGGCAGCTACAGCCTCGGGCGTAGCATCGGATGCAGCAGCCTGTGCGGCCTCAAGCGCAGACTGGGCATCACGGGATGCCCTCTGGGCAGCAGTCAGGGCTTCATCCTTGTCCGCCAGCTCCTTCTTGGCAGCATCGAGCGCAGCCTGAGCGTCCTCAAACGCCTTGACATCCTGATCGGCCTTGTCCTGCGCAGCGCCCAGCTGCTTTTCCAGCTCGGCCGAAGCAGCGGAGGCCGCGCTATCGCTCGCACCGCGGGCCGCGTCATAGGCGCCCCGCGCCTGCTGCTGGTTGACGGCGGCAGCATCGTAGGGAGCGGCAGCCGCTTCCAGATCGGCCTTGGCGGTAGCAGCTTTAGCGCGCGCCGCATCAACTGCAGCCTGCAGGTCGGCGACCTTTTGCGCTGCAGACACGGCACCCGCGCCAGTACCGGCGGCCGCAGTACTCGTCAGCGGCGACATCACCGCAGCCGTTGCACCCGTGGCGCCAACGCCATCCGCATCCTGTGCCACCGCGACCAGGGGCGACAGCATCGAGCCGCCCGTCATGGCAATCGTCGCCGCAGCAACCGTCACCACGCGTCCAGCCGCCTTGGCCTTACCCAAAGCCTTGCCGTCCATGTCCTTGTTCATATTCTTGCTCATTGTCGATTCCTTCCCACGGTGAGCCGTTGTTTGACACAGATAGTCGATCCAACTTGCCCCATTAAAAAGAGGTGATAACGGGGTAATTAAATTGAGCGATTTGAATCGCGGCGAACCTGGCATTCGCAAAAGCCAAACTCATAGTTCCGCTCGCGCTCAATCTCATCCAAATACTCGAGATCTTCGCCACTTGGCGCCTCTTCACCTAGGCATACAGGCCAGTTCTCTGTGCGAGAACGGTCAGTACGGCCATAAATGGTCTCGAGATTAATGAAATCGATATTGCCGTTGTTAAAGGAGAAATTGCTGGTGCTCATGCTCAAATCCCGTCCACATAAACTCAAATTGCTGTGCTTGGCCTCTTTTAGAGACCCCATCTCATACGCTATGACTGTAGTATATGCGCTCTGCTTGCATGTTGCAAGAACATTTTTATTTTTCTAGCGCTTATAGCTAATCTGTTTCCTCTGTTTCCTCACGAGCAAATACCAGGCTCCCCCGCCGCGCCCTCACGCGCGGCACATTCGTTGAGATACTTCACCGGAATCGGCCACCTGGAGGGAGCTCCGTGGCGCGAAAGCCCCACATTGACCAGCTGAACCAGCAGCTCGGACAGATCGTCGCCTTCGAGCACCTCAATCGAGCGCACATGAATCGCCGTCGCCAGGTCCTCCTTGGTGCCGTTGTTGACGCCCACAAAGTAGCAGGTCATCCCTGCACGTTCAAACGTTCCAATGCCGTAATAGGGCGAGTTGTAGCTTTCGAAAAACTCCTTCTTACGGCCCGCTTTGCCCGTAAGCTGGTAATCGCGCACCAAGGTCGCAAAGTTGTTAGAGAAGGTCGTCAAGCCCGTATCGCGCACGCGCGCGAGCATAGACTGTCCACCTGCCCGCACGTCAAAGATATAGGCATCCTTGTCGAGCTTGCCGTCGGCCGTCAACAGCTCAAGCTCTATCTCGTCCACGGGACCATCCTCGATGGAATGCGAGGTGTAGTCCATGGCCCCGTCAGCACCAATCGTTAGCGTTGCAAGGCGCGCATCCAGCTCAATCTTGTCTTCCTCTTTACGCGGAACATTGACCACGCCGCAGACCGTCACCGACTCAACGCCAAAAGAGCCAAGGTCAAACGCCTGCATCCGTCCGTCGACGACGTTCTGCTTTACCAGCAGCTCTTTGAGCATGGCTCCCAGGATTCCCTCCTGTGCGCCCCGTACCTTTGTATTCGGCATCGCCTTAACCAGCGGCTCGCACACATCCGGCGTCACATGCTGCTCCACCACGCCAGCGTGCAGAGCATAGCCATCGTCCTCGGCGACCTCGTTGGCTACCACAACGATATTCCACGCCAGCGGATCAACAGCCCTGCCGCCATACGACGCGCGCACGCCCCACGAGGAATCGTTGAGCCGATCGGCCAACTGGCGCGCTACCCTATCAAGCCCGTCACCCGCGAACGAAACCACAACCCGCCGCCCCAACGAACGCTCCGCAACCACATGGGCGTATCGGTCGCTTTTCAGAACCTCGTAGAAGCTCTTGCGCGGATACTCCCTGAGCGATATCTGGGCAAAATCGCTGTACCGACGCTCAAGAATCTGCAGCTCTCGGTACAGGATTCCCTTCTTGGTATAGGCGACCTTTTCCGCCTGGGCAGAAAACGTAAGGTCACGGCGTTTGGACGGCTTATCGCCCTTGGCACGGCGCAGGATATACTCATCGCTTTGTCCGTGAGCCAGCACCACCGTAGCCACAGGCGACAGCCTGTAACCCACCTGGCTGTTGATCTTCTCGAGTTCCAGCTTGTCGCCTGCCGCACGACCGATGAGCACCCGCCGCTTGGCAAACGTTCGGATCTTAAGTTCAAAGGTGCAGTCCTCGTTGATAACAGTCTCGACCGTCTCAATCTTGGCAGGGCCCGTTCCTGCTTCCTCAATGGCGTCGCGGCGGTCGCCCTTGGCACTAATGACATACAGGTGTCCCGTGTCATTGGGAATCTCGTCCTCGACCCCCTCAAACTGCGAGCAAGAGTTGAATAGCAGGCGCAACACGACGCAATCTTCCAGCTCGTCCCAATGAGTTTTAATCGGAACCATTTGCTCATGGGCGAGCGGGGCGTTAAGGTCGCCCGTCTGCACGCCCGCTTTGACCATCAGAAAGACGCGGTTGTCTGCAAGCTGCGTAAGCGCGACGACCTTGCCCGTCTGGCATACATCGGCCATAAAGTTCGCCACGGCATGCTTGCCTGCATCGCCTACGTTGCACCAAAAGACCGAGTAGCGCTCCTCGGCAGCAGCGGCATCGAGCTGCAGCTTAAACTCAGATACGGCAATGTCTCCCAAGCCACACGACTGGTTATGCTTCGATTGCACGATGAACCGCCTCCATCATCTCCAGATTGATTGCACCGTCAGCGGCCATATAAGGAACGGAGAACACAGCCCCTTCGGCGTCGAGTGCCTTGGGCGCGCACTCAAGCGCTGCCTCATCAGCCAAAACGTTGACGATTAGCAGGCGTTTCGCCCCAACCTTTTGAGCCTTGGCCCTAAAGCGCTCGGCATCCGACGCCTCGCGACCGTCGCGAACATAAGCGATATAGGCACCGATGCGATAGTGCTTGAAGTCGATCCACACCCCGGTTTTGTTGCCGGCGGCATCGAGCACCTCAAAATCGCCGCCCGTCTCGGCATGGGCCGCATCACCGCACGTGAGCGAATAACGTCCGTCGTAATACGCCTCAAAGATGGCCCTACCGGCAGACTCGCCCAACTCTCCCAGGTATACCGCCTGGAACATATAGGGCGTCATGTGCACCGTCGCCGCCGGCTGCAACGTCGTGGGCACCCCGTCGCGCGACCAGCGCTCGCGCACCTCGCGAATCGAGAGCAGCTCGGGCACACGGGCAGCCGCCTGGCTTACCTGGCGAACCTTTGCGCCCTTTAAGCCCTCGTTATAGCGGCAGCGCTCCTCCAGGCGGGCAGCAATCTGCTCGACAGGTTCACCCTCATAGCTGGGAAACTCAAAATGCGGCACCTTACACGCTCCGCCCTGCGCATACGCATAGCCACTCGCGGCAAACGGCATGTGCAGTGCGGTGCTTTTGCGCGCAGGATAGCTTGCGAGGTCCTCCCACGGCAGGCAAAAATGATGCAGATAAAAGTCGCGCTCGCCATCGAAGGCGGCCAGATCTTCCTCGCGCGCATCGAGGGAGGTAACCTTCCATGCCAGCTTTTCGTGCTTCTCTTTCGCCAGGTTGTTCCTAAAGGCAGCAAGGTTCTGCTGTTTGTTAGCAGCGTGCTGCTTCTTGTCCGCCATGTGATTGTTGACAGCCGCACAGGCGCCAACAACCTGCTCCAGCTCGTAGCCCATCGGCAAATCGTGCAGGAACGAAAAGTCGCAATCGCCGGCGATTTTGCGGTCGAGCATTACCTGCACGTGCGGCATCTTTACGCTCGTGCGCATCAGGCGGCCCACGGCCTGCGCCACAATGCGAGCACCTTCGACCTGATAAGAGAGGGTATTGCGAACCGGCAGATTCCGTTTGGTGCCAGACAGCAGCAGCCGTACGTTATGACGCTTTTCGGTAAACGGGACCTCTCCGCGCGCCACCAGCTCTTCCTGTTCAACCACACCTGTCAACGCCTGCTGAACAAACGTCGCCGAGCTAATCTCGACTTCCGACGTCAGACGGCTCGTAGGCGACTCAATGTACAGAAAGTCCAGGTCCATCTTGGGACGGCGGTCGGCATCCTCGAAGCCGCAATCAACCTGTCGTACCGTGCGACACAAACTTTCCGGTACCTTGTATTTAAGATTCTTGGAAAAGCCACCGGCCGACAAATTGATGAGCATAAGGGTTGGCCGGCCCATCTCGAGACGGTTTTGAGCGTCACCCCAACCGATATCCCATTCTGCAGCGTTAAAGCACGGCACCATACCCTTGGCCTCCTTGAGCGACTCCTCGTACGACGCCTCGGGGCACTTAACGTTCCGAATCACCAGCTCGGCAACGATTTCTCGGGCAAGGTCCAGCGCCAAGCTATTAAAGTCGCCATGGTTTCCCATGTGGCGCGTCGTAAAGATGGCTCCTGCCTGATGCTCGTTGCGTGCAACGCCACGTGCCCAGGTGCTCACGGCAACGAGTGTCTTGCTTAGACGCTTCAATTCAAACTCGATGCTCTTGACGTCGCTTGTGCCCACCCTGTCGGCGATCTTTAAACGCAGACGCACCGCAAGCCCTTCACTTACGCCGACCTGGTCAAAGAACTCCATCACGCGCTCGTACGTCTCGTCGGGCGATACGATGGCCCCACCAAAGGCGCCGCCGGCCAACGCAGCCATACCGGCAAGATTCTTGTCTTCGTCAACCCAAGCAACGTCAACGTCGTACGTCTTTGCCGCCTGCTTGTTAAACAGCTTGGTCTGTCGCACGATCTCTTGGTTGAGCTCGCCAATCCACGTATCCTTGCGGACCACGCCGTGAACCTCATCGAGGTAATCCAGGTTAAAGTTCTTTACGGTCGATGCGCTCCAAGTTGCGCTCATGCACACGCAGGGCGCATTGGCAGCAATGGAGGCCAAGTACGCCTCGGGCATGCGCTCAATGCCATGGCTGGTTAGGTGCGTGGTAAATATGTGGTCGAGCGTGGTTTCCATCACCAGGTAGCCGACGCCGCGCGCATACATCGAGTCATCGGCTGCATCAATATCGTCGTTCTTACGGTTCTTAAAGAACAGCGCCATCATCAACGCATTCCAAAAGCATTTCTCACTGGTTTGGTCGTTCCTAATGCCCAGCGCATCGATGATGTTCTTGCGCGAAAGATCGTCCTTGTACGAAATGCTGCCGTAATACAGGCTATCCATAAGGCTGGCGCAGATGGCAAGGTGACCTACTACCATCCTAACGACGCCGCGCGCACGACGAACCGCCTTGTTAACGGTTTGCTGTCCATTCGCCCCATGAGCCGTAATCATATTGCGGGTACCGTCCTCATTGAGCTTGTAGCACAACGGGTTTACCGAGTTATCGCCCACCGAGACATCATCACTGCCAAACAGACGACGACCGGCAAGCTGCTCGTCTTTTGCCTCGTCAGACAGCGCAAAAGGCGGGCGCAGTTTCATTTCCTTAATGCAGGAGGCGAGTGCCTTTTGAATATTCTCGGCATCCTTGGCGATTCCTTCGGCAGCTTCCTCTACGCTCGCTCGCGAAACCCTGTTCCTCTCGGCATTCGACCCCTTGTGATCGCCCGACGTAGAAGCGTGTGTGTAGACCGCCATCCATTGATCTCGATTTCCCAACAGCAAGGGGTCCACCACGCCGCCGTTAAAATGACGATCAAGGATGCGCAGCGCCTCATCCGGCTGAAACGTCACGGGGTCGTCCGTCAGCGTCGACAGCATGTCAGCCTTCATGTGGTCGATTTCGTCAAAGATGAATAGGCACTTCTCTGCAGCCGCCGCGTTAAAGAGCACAACGCCCCGACCGGTCACCGTATCGATTCTGTTGACGAGCTTTTGGGGCGTAAGGGCAATCACATGTGGCATGCTCTCGTCGTTGAGCAGCGCAGATGGCCAAATCTGAGGGATTACCTCCATGCCTCGCGTAATGTTCTTGAGTTCACAACTCACTGCCCAACGCAGGCTCGCATCGGCTAACGACAGCTTGTCCCACAGGCTGGGGGTCAGACAATCGACAACGTTTCCCAGACTTTTCTTTGTATCAAGAATGTGCAGAAGGTTATCGGCAACCTCCATAGTGTTACGCCATGCTCGCTTAATGACGCGATGAGAGCTCTCGTCATCTGCTTCGATGGGACACGAGATTTCGCGCACGCCCACGGCACCCTTGCCGCGGGTGGCCTCAATCCAATTCAGAATGTTCTCGCCCGCGCGCGGAAGATCGAACACCATGCGTGCCGCTTCATCACAACTCATGCCCTGGCCAGCCAACAATTCACGCACGCTTGCAACATAGTTGTCGCGATTGTCTTTACCCGGAACAACAAACACCAAGGTACGGCGGCCGGGACACTTGTTAAAACAGCCCGACTCATCCCAGCCGTCGGCAATCAGGTCGGCCGTGACCTGCTCGGCCGTGTAGTTTTTGCCCGAGCCCGTCGTGGCGCCCAAAAAGTACAGGCCGTTGTTGTCCTGGTCCTTAGCGCCGTCCTGATCCTGGGGAACAAACAGCGCACGCTCAAAAAACTCGCGCATCGCCTTTTGACGTGCAAGATAGGGAGCAAGCTCCTTGTCGCCCGCAGACGACAGCATCGATTGACAGTTGAGTTCCCACGTAGCCATGGTCAAACCTCCGATTTAGTTGTTGCATGTGTTGAATACCATCCCGTGCGGACAAAAACTCACGCGAGGTGGTTGAGGTGGCGGCGTCTATGCCGCCGAGAAAGGGAAAGAAAAGAAAGAGAAACAGTCGGCGATTACTCGCACGAAGCGAGCAGCTTCTTAAGATCGCACTCCAATGCCTCACGCTCCTCAACGTCCATCACTGCAAGGGCGACACGCATCAGGGACACCTTGGCGGCAAGCTCCTTAACCTGGTCGGGGCGCTTGCTAAAGTGGTCGTAAATCCGCAGGGCCTCCCCGGCCGCCAGGTACTGCCACTTTTCCAACGAAGGCTTTTCGGACCTGCTCATGGCATCGACCCACTCGCCAAGACCCTGAAAACCGTTGCCCGTAGTCGTGCCGTTCATAACCACATCGAGCGGGCTCAGCAAGCAATCGGGCGATTTTTTGTACACCAATTTGGTGAGCATAAGCACCTGGGCAAGGTTGCGATACTTGTCCTGATCGGCATAGAGCACGTCGTTGTAGCAGGCGCACGCCTTAAGCAGCTCGTGGGCGGCAATGCGCTCCGGCCCATCAAACGGAACGCCGCGCAACAAGACCCCAGCAAGATCGAATGCTTTGCCGCCCTGCACGATCTTGTCGAGCGCCGAGCCGTCCATCAAATCCGCCAGCCAAGCAAGCTCGGGCTGATACGGCCTATGCTCGTCCTTGTCCTCATGCTCCATCCAGCTGTTCACCAGCGCCAGGGCTTCAATCTCCCTCCCGTTCAGAAAGGGCGAATTCTCCCCCATCTCTTCCTGCAAAAAACCCCGCGGCTCATGAGAGCGCTCGTACGCAACCGCAAGTTCCCCGTCGCTCACGACCAAGGTCGCACGGGAAATATAGGTATCTTCCCGCATGTCCCTCCAGGCGTACATCATAAGGGGACGCAGCTGACGGAGCATGCCGCGCGCGCCGGCACCTTCCTTAACCGCGCGCTTCGCCGCAAGGCGAGCAGCATCTGCCGTCAGCTCCATCTTGGCGCCATTTCCCATCATATTGTTGTGCTTGGGTAGGTACTGTTCATACGCAATCTGGACCAGATCGTCCACGCTCAAGGCGTTAAAGTTAATCACCGAGCCAATGCGCCCGCACAGCTCGGACATAATACCCCAAGTCTCAACATCCTCGATGGTCGCACTGTCTCGCAGCTCGTTTGCCGATTTTGCGGCGGTGCGCACGGCGGCATACGAGGATCCGAAGCCGACCGTGGTGCCAGACTTGTCACCCAGGCGCTTGCGCACCAGAGCGTCCAAGCCCATAAAGGCGCCGCCCAAAATGCAGACAACCTGATCGAGGTTGAGTGTCTTAATAGCCGCACTCTTGGAGGTATCACATTCGAACGGCATCTCCCCGCCTTCCAAAAGCTTAAGGAACGACTGCGATGGACTAAAACTCGATGCAACTTCTCCCCCATCGGGTTCGACACGAACCGCCTTGTCAAACTCGTCAAAGAGCACCAAACAAATTTCACCGGGATTCGCAGCCTGATAGTCCGCGACCTGCGATAGGCAGTTGATCATGCTGGCACCGCGCCAGCCCTCGCCCGTCATGGTGGAGACATCGAACACGAACAGCTTGAGCCCTGCGGCATCTGCCACGGCCTTGATGGTGTGGGTCTTTCCCGTACCAGTGGAACCCATCACCAAAATGGCGGCGGGCGAAAGAACGTCGCGCGGATCGGCGCCGCGTGCCAACATCACGCAGCGGTTGACCTCAAAGCTCAGCGCCGTCACAAAGGCCTCCAAGCTTCCTTCGTGGCCAATAACACTCTGACGCGTCTGCTCCACCAGACGCGAGGGCGCAATTCGAGTGAGCAGGTCCCGGTAGCGATCGATGTTTCGATACTGCTTCTGAGCCATGGGTGTTTTCCTTTCTATATTGGTTTTCTTACCTATGACGTGGCCCCGAGCCCATAAACTCCTACAGTGCCAGCGATGTCGCCGACTCCAGATAGATCACGTTGCCCGGCTGGGTAAAGACCGGAATGTGGTAGAGCAGCTGCAAAATGCCCTGCTTGAGCAGCGGAAACAGTGTGGGATGCAACACTTCGTACATCAGGGCACCAGCCATAAGAGCGGTAAGTACGGCAAGCAGCAAAAGCTTTTGAGCGTCAGAGAATACCGACATGGTCGTTCCTTTCTTTATGCGAGATATTTGGATTGCGTTGTGGGTTAGCGACTCATAGCGATGGCAATGCCAATAACCGCGATAACCACGGGGATCGCAAGCGATGCAAACAGAATCCCGGCAAAAAGGCCCACCACCAGCGCGCACACGATGATGGCCAGCGTGGTGGGTACAAGCGCAAGCAGAGGAGTAACCACGCAGACGGATGCAAAGCGAAGCCCGTGGAACAAGCACTCATGAGGGAATAAAGCCTTGAGGACCCCTTCGACAATTCGCCACTCGACAATCGTTCCGATGGTTAAGACAACAGCCCAAAGCAGGTAATCATTGGCGCGGGAATCCGAAGCCATCTTTCCGGTAACGCCGGCCCACCAATCAAATACGGCGGCATAGCCCAGCAAACAGACAATCGCACAGACGACGGATGCAAATGCGCCGGCACCCTCAATTACACCGAGCAGCTCGCACATGTCGGATTCGCGCCCTCCCGTTAACAACACGATCCATTTGTGGGCAAGCGCCGCAACAAACGCCGCGCCCAGCACAACCCAGTACACCCTAAACGCCACCAGGCGCCATGAATGGAGCGGGATCACCGTGTTGCTCTCGCTAATCTCGAACATAAACCCGCCGAGCCACGTCGTCAGCAAGCACATCATGTCGACGGCGACCACGTAGAGTACAACCGCAAAGACAGTTTGCAGAATCATGCCGAAAATATTCATCGCCGTTGGCTTCTTGGGGGCGTCCGGCTCGATTCTGTACATGTCGCATCCGTTCATTAGCTGTCCTTTCATTGCTGATGACATATTGGTCCGAAAGCCCGTTCATTTTTAGAATTTTATTTCTAAACGCTTAACGCAGTTGATACCCCCGTGGGTTAAGCTATAAACACTCAATTTCAAATTCATCGGAGTTGGGCTGATAATATGAATTGACCGCGTCGTGCCATTGCCAACAACGACGCACTCCATATCGCACAACGCATGTCCGAGGAGGCAATCGTGCTTCTGTCTCGCGCAGAACAAGCAAAGCTAGGCCTTTATCATGCCTACAATCAGGATCCAGAGCCTCATAGCAGCGCATTTCTTGCAAACCTGGTTTCCTTTATGGTCTCAAAACTCCAGCCAACGCTAAAAACTCATACGCTTATCGAGCTGTGCTGCCGAGATTTTGAGTTTGCCCAAGATTATGCAAATGGACCCGCATGGTCTATCTGGGGCATCGACCTTAAGGACCCCGAAAGCACCGACTTTAGAACTCGCGGCACATCCGCTGATCCGTCTTTTACATTTACCAAAGCCGATGTCTTTGCCTCAACGCCAGAATCGGGTGCCGTGCCCCGTACCGATGAGCCCACGCTCATCTACTGCAGACCCCCCGAGCAAATCCCCCTCACTCAATTTGAGCCCTCGCTCGAAATTGCAGATGAGCATGTTCGGGATTTCCTTACGTCGAGGGCCCGTCAACTGCAAACACTTGTCGATGTACCAAGCCCGCTTTCGGTCAGCGAATGGTATTACGTTTTTCTCGCTGCTTCCCTTGCGTGTGAACGCCCGGATTCCATTGCGGTCGTACAAGTCTCCAACCGATTGCTCAACCTGGCACGCGCCGCAGACGGGCGCCGCCTGCTCTGCCAGCTTGGACTATTGACAGCGATAGTGTTACTTCCCAATACGATCGCCGCCAATAGCGATGGCTACGCCTTACTATTTCTGAGCGACCGTAAACCCAACGAGCCATATTTCCTCTTTGATGGGCGGTCATTTGACAACAAGCCCATGACAAGCGAGCTCATGCATCAGATCCAAGACTCGATTAGTTATGCTTACGCCAAGACAACCGATGTGACGCATTGGCGTCTCGGCGATCGAGGTGCCGAAAAAATCTGGCCTTTACTTCCCAGTGCTAAAAGCACCTCTTTTGCAGAGGAGTCCTTCGTTCGCTTTGGCAGCGTAGCGGACATACGCCGCGGCATTCCCCGTAGCACTCTTTTAAAGATGCCACAGATGGGTCTTAGCAGAACGGACCGACGAATTGACTGCTACTACCTATCGCTTAAACACTTAGTCGATGGAACGGTTATCGGTTTCGAAGATCTACCCGAGCGCGTATCCGACACGGATATTTACGATATGGGCGATACGGATCCAGGTCTTTTCTATCGTCTCAAACCGCTGGGCGAGTATGAAACCTGCATACTGATCTCACGCTTCGGACCACCATTTAAGCTGGCCCTCGTAGTGCCGGGAAGCATGAGGCGCGAGCCGGTGCCTCAGAAACCTCAGTTATGCCCTAAACTCATTGTCCCCTGCGATGTCGTCTTCTGCGCATCCTTTAAAGATGAACTACTAGCACGATTCTTCTTAGCCTACCTGTCATCCGATGAAGGACAGCAGAAACTCTTAGCCTCCTCACACGGAGACTCGCTTGCGCAGCTATCTCCTAAAGACCTGCGAAGCATGACCGTGCCTGTTCCCGGGCAAGCAGAACAGGAGCGCTGCGCGCAAGAGTACGAAGCAAAACAGCGCGCCTACGAGGATGCCCTTAAGCAGGCGGGACATTACGCCGCGAGTAAGGGGACGATGTAACGGCCGGGGTTGACAGGCTGTCCGGACTTTTCCGACAGCCTGTCAATCAGGCGCGCCGATCAGCGCGGCGGCTAAAGATTCTCATCGGACTTTGCGCTGGCTTTGCCCGCCTCTTCGCCCGCGATCAAGTCCCTAACCGTTATATGCGCACCGTACGTAGCATCCTCGATCTTTTCCATAACATCAGGGTCGCAAGTTCCCCAAACATCTTTGAGGACTCGAGCCAATCCCCAAGCGGCGCTGAGCAGGACGTCAACATCCTTTAGATCTAAATGATCGACCGTAAAGGGACAGTACTCGCGCTCCAGCAGATAGGTGTCAACAGCCTCAATTGCCTCAGCCACATACTGCTCAAGATCGGGATGGGGATGGAAGGCACACAGAGCCTTGTGCGGATCGGTCGGCTCGATCCAATACAGCGTTGTCGCATCCTCGCATTTCTCGAGCGGATAACGCTCGACTGCCTTCTCCCAGTTTTCATACCAGGGATCGGCATCACCGTCCGTCATCGACCTGCAAAGATCAATCGCCGCAGAAACAGTCGCACACGAATATCTATAGCTGGCGTCTTTCTTAAACTCATCATTGAGCTCGACGTCGCCAGACAGCTCCGCCTCCATGACCAGGAACGGACCGTCCTCATCCGTAATGCTCATGGGATTGTTGTTGCACTCATAGTCCGGATACATTTTGTCTCCAATCACTCATATTGGTTTGTTAGCTTATGCTGCCGTACGGACACATTAACAAGCGATATCGAAACCGCGCTCGCGCGGAAAGTTGTCGCCCTCGCGCCAATCTGCAAGTTTTTCTCATCGCGTGACAAGAGCTTGCGATTTCTGCAAGTTTTTCTCACGCCGCGATAAGAACTCGCATGGTCGCCCCGCTACCTACGCCACGAGGCAGCAAGGATAATGGGAATCCCGGCAAGGCACACCACCAAGGCTACGGCTGCGAACGCAAGCGCGATGGCCACGCTCACGACGACATAGGCCACGGCAATGAAGGCCAGCGCCAGCAGGCAGGCAAGCAGCTCGGCCACGTAGCACAACACCAGGTTCGAGCTCGCGCGCTTCAGCAGGACGTCGGCGAGGCGGACAAGCTCGACGGCAAAGCCGCTGCCGAAATTACGGCCAGGGCCCTTGGCAAGGAACCACTTGAACAGGCACATCAGGGCGCAGCCCAGCATGATCATGATGGAAACGGCCCATGCATTGTGCCCCGACTCAACAAGGCCCTGGTCACCCATCGCGCTGCCGTTGATGAGCCAACTCGTCCCATAGCCCATGAACGGCATCGCCAGCAGCAGGCAGGCGCTCACCGCGGCGAGAAGGCGCGACACGCGCTTGCTGAAAACCGGAGCCTCGCAGATGAGTCCAAGTCCCTCGCGAACGCGCCAGGCGGCATGGTAGGCGGGGTACGCCGCGATGAGCGCAGCCACGAGCAGCGACGCCCAATCGGACCCGGGCGCCGCCGACGCGTACTCCGCGATCGCAGAAACTGAGCAGTTGGTGTGGAACGACTCGTTCAGGAACAGCGCGACCTCGCCCTTCCAAACGCAAAACGGGGCGGCGACGGAGGCGATGCCGACAACGGCAATCGCGGCGGCGGCAATAAGCGGCGCGCCCTGCACGAGCTTGACGACCTCGCCCTTGGCGGTGCGGGGCGCGGTCTCAACGGCGCTGGATGGAATTTGGATAGAAGTGTTCACGATTTTCCTTTCAACAGAGATCAAACCGGAAACGCCGGCAACTAGGATGCAGCCTCTAGTCGGCTCCGATTAGAGATTGTTCGCCCACATTGATACCAAGTCGTGCGGACACATTAACAAGCGATATCGAAACCGCGTCCACGTGGAGAGTTGTCGTCCTCAATCCATTCGAGCCCGACGCACTCATCGATCCCTGCATCGGGGACTGACGACCATCTAAACTCGAAACCAAGCTGGTCAAGCTCATCGACTCGCCCACGGATCACTCCGTAAACATCCAACGCATTCTCGAAATCCTCCGAAGACGCGTAGCCTCGCTCGCACTGCTTGCGCATCTGATGCAAGCGACCCATGGCGGCGGCGATAATCTCGCGAAGAGCGATAACCTCGCGCTCGCACACATCGATGTTTCCTTCGTTGAGCTTGATGCAATCGGGCATAACGGCCTCCCTGGTTTTAAGCCTTTTCGCTCGACTCCATTGAACAGCCGCGAACAGCCGCGTAATATGACTTTTATCGCGTTTTAAATTTTGGCTGTTTGGAGCATCGATGCTTGAGTCCGAAAAAGAACCATTTAGCTGGGGTTTTGAGGCTGGCTTTCTTCGCTCCCCCGTCAATCCCCGTATGCTTCTTCTTAACAGGACGCCAGAGATTGATTGCGCCGGTGACGGAAGCACATCCGGCAATGCAAGCGCATGGAGTCTCGTCTCCATAGCCAACGATCTATTACGCGTCGACTTAAGCTCGCTTTTCAACGAGATTGGGAACCACTTTCGTGAGCGAGCAGAACTTCGCTTTTATATCGATTTGCAGAACGCCATTCGACAGCCCCCTGCCGCTCCTCACCATGTGCAACACACCTCGATAGACTCCGCATCCGAGCCAGACCATGACGACTGGCTCGATCCAGACGATCCCGACCAAGAGCCCACCCAAGCAGAATTGAACGAAGCTGAAATCGCTATCAACCTTCAAAAACAAAAGGAACGCGACCTCGATTTCTTTGCTCCGATATTCGACGAAGCCATTACAAGCCATGCACACGGAGAGATTTCCGGCATGGCCAGATATCTCCTTGAAAATGTCTGTAGACAGTGTGTCATGAACATCACGGCGATTCCCGACTATCGCTATTACAGCTGCTGGATGTACAACAACGCTATTGAGTGCGACGAGATCAACCGCCTGTACCGCGCGGTGATTACAACATCGGACCAACTCAACAAGCAAGAAATGGCGTCCCTCTTCAGCTCCTATCTCCAGCTCGAGTCGAACGACATGAGCATTAACGCTACCAACGGCGAGACTGATCTAACAGCACCAGTGCCGTATGACCGCGACAATCCTATACGCAACTTTCCCAAGGCGAAATCTCAGATAGAAACAGCTTGCGTCTGCACCAATATCGATCTCTTTCGAGCGCTTCTCATTGTTTTTTATCAGGAATGTCTGGAGCTTACCCCGCTGCTTAAAAACACCGAGGCACCTAGCCTGCTCGCGCAAATCGAAGAGTTTTTCCCAGCCGCCATCAAAACAAGCGACCCGCGACAATTCCGATTATTCGATGAGCAGCTGCCAGCAATCATCCGCTTTGGCGAAGCTTTTGTATACGCAGCCAAAAAACACTTGCCCGGAAACGAAACGGCTCAAAAGCTCGAAGAGCATTTGAATGGAATAAAGCGCATGAATAGCGCCCCCTTTATGCAGGCGTTTCGTAAAAACTATCTCGAGGCTATGCGCGAGAACCAGATCTTCGCAAATGGAGACTTCCATACGCATGCAGAGCTTAACGACCAGGAAAACCTCAATAGGCTCGTTGGGCTTCAAGCCGTTATTTCAAAGGCAGGAGAGCTCTACTTCACCGAAGAGGAATGGTCCTTTGCAAGCCTTTATGCCCGCATCCTTCACGAGCTGCTGCTGTGCGGCATTATGCCGATAGCATGCCAAACCTGCGGTTCGCTCTTTTTTCCAACTGGTCCCAACAGCAAGTACTGCGACCGATATAGCGAGGAGACCAAGCTCTACTGCAACCCGCGATATAACGCCAAAAAACATCTTGGTCGCAAATCGCCCCGCGATGTCGCGCTCAATATGCAGAGAAAAGCCGATACGGCGTATAAAAATGGCCTAGCGGATTGTGCCCACTATTTTGAGCGTCTTGGCAACTTTGTCCTCAATGGCATTGGTCCAACATACCAAGCGAGTGACCTTATTTCCGACGAGCTCTATTCAACATGGCTGTCTATCGTCAACCAGCCCAATTGCAGGACAGAAATCAAACGACCGGATAGAATCGGCTTTCCATACTCTGTAATGTGGTACGGAGTCGTCCGCGATGGCAATCGTTATGTTCGAGTCGAGTTTTCCGGAGCCGAGTACCCAGCGCTTTTTGAACGTTTGGGCCAACTTGCCGAAAGCCGACAATCAAAATGCACGTTGGATTTCAAGGGGCCCGGCGAGCACCCATACAGCTCCTGGCATATCAAGTTGTACAAGTTGCTGGAGATCATTGCGCAGATAAATAACGCCGATCAGATGACAAAACCCATTCCATTGCTTGGAATTGATGAGCCCGAGCGTGTCTCAACCGACCTGACGGTTCAGGACACTTGGAACACGCCCGACGCATGTGTCTGCAGTACCGGCATGATCGATGACCTCAGCTTTACCGTGTATACAAAGGGATATGACCCGGAAAAGCAGGGCTAAGGCTGATGCCGCCGTTTCTAGCGGAGACGAAGGCCACAGGGCAAGGCCGGTTCGCGGACGGCGCGGGCCATTGGGAGAAAATCTCCTCCCATCGTCTATCCATGCGACAAGGCGGCGATCATGAGGGGAAGCCCGGCAAAGCACAGCACCAAGGCCACGACTGCAAATGCAAGCGAGATCAAGGCACAATGAACCGCGAGCCCATCCGGGCATCTCTCGGGACGATGAGCCTAACGTATGTAGCAAAAGGCCGTCTGCCGCCCTATAATCCCTGGAACAGACTAAAGAAATAGCTGTTTGATAAAATTTTCAATTATGAATAATTGGAGGGGTTGGGAGGAGCTGCAAGTGCGAGAATTCCACATCCATGGCGACAACGTTATCGAATGTGAGCGCATGATTGAGTATATCGAGAAAGGTCTCAATGGGGCACATGTGACTTATTCTTTCGCATCGCCCGCATGCCCCCAGGTCACAATGTCTTTTCCTAGGGACGACACTAACCAATCCGTAAAATTCCTTCTGTATCCAGGATTCAACAAAACGAACGGTTCTCGCTGGAAAAGCGATATTTATGAGCCACTTAAGAAAAATGGCAGCATATTGGATGAAACTCCCGATGCCCTCATCACCAGAATTAATAATTCTGGTGATGAGGAAGTGCTTGTAGCGATTGAGTTCTGCAGCGCCCTCCAGGCAGGAAATCAGGCATGGCAAAGAAGCGGAAGGGCTTTTTCCACATCTAGAAGCGGCTGTCCTTATTTGTACATTGTCGATTTCGTAAAATATGAACTAGACAAACAAACTAGGCAACGTAAAGCCCTGCGCTTCCCCAATCCTGCTGTTGTCTACAGCTATATTAATCATTCAAACAATTCAGGCGTATTTTGTACCCAGGTATACGTCAGAGCCGAGGAGTTCCAGCCTTCCTTTGATTCTGATTTGTCTGGTTTTTCAGATGATTATTTTGGGGACGAAGCATTTTCTCAATATCTGGTTGCCAAGCTTTTGGGAGAACCTACGCATCAGATTGAATGCCTCCTACTCGAGAAGAATATGAAGGTGGTTGATTTTTTAACGTCACGCTCCGGTGACACCAATTGCTTCAAAAAGAGCGACTGGGATTTTCTCTATCGGTCCAAGCGGGATGTAATTGAATACGCGGCAGTAAATGGAAGCTTCTCATGCTCAAAGAAAATAGCAAACAAATCAGTTAGTTCAGAATCCGTCTTAGAATTTCGTGACCTTGTAAAAGAAATGAGTGTAGGTATAGGGTCACAGGATCTTCCGATCGGCATCATCTCAAAAAATAATCTGGATTTATTTAAACACCGGGCAAAAGCTATTTATCCAGAAAAACCAAATATTGATTCCATACCATGCGATTCGAACTTGATTGTTTGCCTCATTAAGGGATTTAAGCCCAGAGGCGACGACAACCGACCCGATCGTGGCCTTCTCCCCCTTGTTGCAATGTTATCCAATACGCGCCAGAATGTGCTTACTTTCATATATGGTCCGTTATTAGATACCAGCTATAAGCAGCTGCTTACGGATCCTAAAAAACTTGCTGGAAGAAATGGTTTATGGAAGGCCGTCCTTTCTTTGAGTGATTACATCTTGCTGGATTGTCCCGTTCTTCACGGAGCAACGAACTCCACACAACAATTTCTGTGCAACACGGGCTTAAAAGACCAATTGCTTAAGGTGCCCAAAAGCCATACTCTAAGTATGAGCAAAATACCCTCGGAGCCATGTGCATATTCCGAGGACGATGTAGATACCGCGCTTCATGTCCTCTTTAGCAAATCATTAAAGATTGGGTCTTTCGAGTGTATGTGCAATCCTCCAGGAGGAGATTGGAGTGGTTTCTCTGTTAAACGTAATAATATCGAATATCGATGGTTATCTCTTCCGCGAGTAAGTAACGGAGGAAAGAGGCCGGACCATATTGCAGAAATTTTTGGCTTGGGTGATAAGCCAATTCTGCTTGTTGTCGAATCAAAGGGTCAGGCTAAAGACCTAGAAGCCAGTGTCGGCACTCAACTCATTAAATATATTGACTGGCTTATGAAAAGCACTCCAAGCGCAGAAAGGGCCGATAGCCATACTGGAGAGTGGACGATATCCCATTCCCGCGTCTCACCGGGTGACTATACGTTCATTTCCGCAGGCGCATTTCTTAGGAATGCCAATAACGACTATCAAAGCATTCTCTCCAAAAGTTCTTGCGACATCCTGTTTGACGTCGATCCGATCCCGACTGCTGCAAAATGGTCGATTCAAGCTATATCCAAAAATGAAACAGCATTAAAAATTGCTAAAGAAATTGGTAAATCCCTCGCGATTGAGTCATTTGATTATCGCGTAATAGACCTCTAGTAGTTTAGGTACAACGATTCGTAAACCTGTTCCGATATTTTATCCTGAACCTTCTTAAATGCGGAATTGCCAGACGCAAGCATCTCCTTACGTTTGTACAATTCTTTGGGAATAGGAGCCGAGTAATCTTTGTCGCCTCGGTATCCATCAAAGGACAGAGCGTATTTAACGCCGCGCATGTTGAGGTCTTCGAGACAGGAGAAGAATTCCGCGAACTCAATTCCTCCGTAATACCTGCCTTTCGTGTTGAGATAAGGAGGGTCAAGGTAGACGAAGTCTCCCTTTGAGGCATCCGCGATCGTAATTCGATAATCGGCATTAAGGAATTCCACTCCTTGAATTCTCTCGGACCAGGAATCAACGATCGGCTTAAGCCGATCCGGATTTATGCCTGGGCGGGAGTGATGAAGTGAATTGTTGAATTCGCCTTTTGCATTGAATCGAATTAATCCGTTGACGCAAGTTCTAGAAAGAAAAAACAAACTTCTAGGGTCCTGCGTTTTATTAAAATGATCCCTTATTTCATAGAAAACGGGATGTCCTTCTTCTTGTAGTCGCAACCAATCTTTTCGATATTGATCGATTAGGGAATCGGGGGCGGATTGTATGACCTTCCATAGATCAATCAGTGGAGAACAGATATCGCCACATATTGCAGCGGGAGGATTTAGCGCATAAAGAATCGAACCACCTCCAATGAATGGTTCGAAATACGTACGATAAGAGTCTGGAGCGAGCGAGACAATAGTCGAAGCCTGAGAGCGTTTGCTTCCGCTCCATTTAATGACCGGCTTAAAATTCATTATTTCCTTTCTTGAAAAAGAGTCGGATTAATCCTGGAAGAATCTTCTTTTGGAGGAAGCTTCGAACCTCGCTCGGCATTTTCTAGACGCTTCTCTGCAAGCTCAACATATTCATCTTCAATTTCGAATCCAATATATTCTCTTCCGGCAATCTTTGCGGCAACGCACTCGCTTCCGCTTCCGCAAAATGGAGTTAACATCAAATCGCCCTCTTTTGATGTGAGGCCGACGATTCTTTCTAGCAACCGCAGGGGCTTCTGAGTCGGATGCTTTCCAAACTTGAGCTCAACTTTCGTCTTGTTGTTCGGCACATCCCAAACCGTACGCATTTGTTTACCAGGTTTTTTTATCAGATCGCTTTCGAATACTCCGTTTTTGGAATAATCATAGTCGAAGTAATACTGTCTCTTCTTACCTCCGGAATGGCACCATAATAGAGTTTCGTGACTCGCGGTTAAACGACGGCCGGATAGATTTGGAAATGAATTTCGCTTGAACCAAACAACTTCATTGATGATTTCAATTTCAAGCATCTGACAAACCACGTTAATAATCCCAATATTGTGGTAAGTGCCAAATATCCACATTGAACCTGAAGGCTTCAGTATCCGCTTTGCTTCGGAAATCCACGCGAGGGTAAATTTCCAATACTCTTCGAGCGGCATAGCATCCCAGGATTCCATGACTTTATTCCAGTTGCCGCCCAAGCCTTTCAGGACAACGCTATTATCCCAGCTCCAGTTGCCTCCTTTTGATAGGTTGTAAGGAGGATCGGCGATAATCAAGTCAACGGAATTATCCGGTAACGAGGTCCTTTCATCGATGCAATCCATTTTGTAAACGTGATTTAACTCAACCGCCATTACCCCTCCTTATCTCAAATTAAAGGATTATATCAACAACGTTTCTCATTAACTACTGGAAATCCTTGTCTAGTCTCTTGCAGCAGACAAGCGTGCTGTCCAAAATTACCGGCAGCTAGCTGCCTATGGTATGTACCAAGTACCCATCCGTAGTGCTTCCGGGATCCGGCTGACCTCAACGCTGCCCAGAGCTGTGTTAGGGCATCGGGCGAGCTTCCGGCTCCTCGGGCTTAACCGCAGCAGACGCGCTCCGAATCTCGCAAGCGGCTATGGCTGAAGCGTCTTTATGTGACCCAATGCACACAACAGTATTGTTCTCTTTTGCTCAAAGTAAGATCGAAGCAACGCATATATTCCCAAGACAATCAAGAATAGCGCCACAATAATCCGCGCAGCAATTGGATTGCTGGCTATCAGCGCAGACAAATATGCTCCGACCGTAAGAGAAATAATGATGCCAATCAGACTGAGGGCCCAGCTCGTATAATGCGTTTCAGCAACCGCCTGTTCGATTATTTCACATTTCTTTTTCAGACTGATGTCCTCGTCAGCTCCAGCGAGAGAGAAATCAATTCTTGAAATCAAATCGATTAATTCTGCCTCACTGTATTCGCTCTTCTTGAATCTTTTAATGAAGAAACCTCCCGGTCCAGGACCATAGATGAGATGGTTTACACGAAACAGGTCCCTATAGACAATTCCCATTGCAATCTCCCTAAATTCCAGTCAGATATGTTCTATCATTTCGTGTGGACAGATTTTTATCGGACTGCTGGCAACCATTCACTGGGTCATCCCGTTCAGCAAATCCTCGTTCAATTGCGCCCCGTGTCTTACATACCCACGCTCGAGCTTGCCTCCAAGCCTCGAGGCGTTGCGCTTTGCAAAGCGGAAATCGAATTCTCGACGGAAATGGAGCAGATTCACATTCCCCATGTCCAGAGACATGGCCCTCGTGATTACCCGCCCAACCATCAATGACCACGATGTTCAAAAGCGGTGACTATTCGGAGCGCTTCTTAGTGAGCATCAAGAGGCACCCACGCAGAAGGAGCGCATAGGGTGACTGGCGCTGGCATCCGGATCGACCGCATTGACGAGATTTTAATGTCCGGGCGATGGGTTAGAATCCGATTGGGGACTAGAGAAAGACAGCGCCATGGATGAAAGCAACAACAAACACCAGAACGAGCGGGATCAGGACCCCGGTTTCGCTCCCACTGTAAGCGGCGGCAGCACAACGCCCCTGAAGCGAAAGGCCACCATCGGCGCGGCAGTCGCGCTCGTCGTCGCGGGGCTCGGGCTCGGCGGCGCATGGGTGGCCGGCGCCTTCGCCCCCAAACCCGAGGCCACCGAAGCCGGTGGCACGCTCGCGGGAGACGACGGCAAGGACGTGGCGGACAAGGCCGCCGACAACGCCTCCAAGGCACCTGCCGCCGATAAGGAGAAGGTGGTGGAGGCGGACGCCGTGGCCGATGGTACCGCGAGGGCTGAGGACAAGGGGGCCGATGCGGAGAAGCCGTCGACGGGCTCGGACTCCTCGCCGTCCAAGTCGGACTCAAAGCCCTCTTCCGGCTCCACCAATAAGCCCAACCATGAGCATGAGTGGCAGGCTCCGTACCGCACTGAACCGGTATACACCACCGAAACCTATACCCTTGTCGACCAGAAGGCGTGGGACGAACAGGTTCGTAGCGGTAGCCATTTCCTGTTCTCGGACGGCCACATTTGCTATGACGGTATAGAAGCAATGAATTATCAGTTTGATACTGGCTGTTCTTATTCTGTAGTGGATGACTACAAGACAATCCACCATGAGGCGATTACGCATCAGGAGACGCGTCAGGTAGAGACCGGGACCAAGCAGGTCCTCACGGGCTACCGCTGCCCCGGGTGCGGCGCCGTGAAATAGCCCGTAGACACGCGTCCCATGCGTGATTTCGACGGGGACTGGGCTCGGAGACGCCCCACCCCATACGCCTGCTCCGTCGACCCCAGCAGGGCCCCGTGCGATTCGGCCGCTGCCTTCAAAGGCGATGGGAACAGCACTCGCCGCCTTTCCTCATTCGTCGGTGAACGGTTGAAACAGCGGCACTTCCCCGCGCTTCTCATACCCGCGCTCGAGCTTCATCCCAAGCTCCGCAGCGCAGCGCTTCGTTTCCTCGGTAAACAGGTCATCGATTGCCCTGTCAATTCGCACGCAGGTCTCGAAATGCTCGTCCTTCCAGGGCAGATTGAGCCCCAGGCTCGTATCCCAATAGCCGCCGAGCTTTGCGTTGATTACCTCCTCGGGATACAGCACGTCTTGGCGAATACCTTCGATCGCCTCGTCCTCGTCCATGTCGCAGGCTGCATCGTCCTTCTTGAGACACTTGCGCAGCTCCTTTTGCTCGCGGATGCGATGCAGCGCGCTGGCGCACACCACAGCCAAAAAGCGATAACGTTCGCATAGGTCCCATTCGCCGCCGAGCCATACGCGATAGCCCAGAACGACGCTTGTGGGCTCCTCGTTGAGCAGGAACAGGTCCCACGGATACACTTCAGCGCACGCGTCCTCTCCCAGCTTTTGCGCGCCACCGCGCGTAAAAGCGCACGGCTCTACGTCGTAATAGCCAAAGCCGTGGTCCGCATTGCGACGATTGATGACATGCTTGGGCAACAGGACGATCTTGTCGCTGGGCTCGGGATCTATCTTCCGCAGCTTTTTGATCTTGCGGCGGGCGCGCTTTAGGTCGCGCTCGTTATCGACACGGCCACGGTCATCCGGCTTGCCGCCGTATCGCAGGGCAACCTCGGGTGCCAGGATCTTTGTGTCAGCAGCGCACAGCAGGTCGCTCACGGTGGGCAGATCTTCCCACTCAATACCGTCGACATCCCAAATCCTACTCATGTTCAACCTCTTTCTGGCTGTTCAACTACGTGCTCATTCGCCCTGTTTAACGTGCTTGTAGGGCATATGCCCCGCTAGAGCGCCTTCTTACTCGGAGCAATCACCTCGTCCACCAGGCCCAGCTCCAGGGCGCGCTTGGCGTTGCACCAGCAGTCGCGCTCGGTGAGCTCGTGGAACTCCTGCGCGCTCAGGTTGCCATGCTCGGCCAGCAGCTCGTCCAGCTCGGCGCGCATGGCCGCTGTATGCTGGGCCACAATCTCGATATCGGTCTGCTGCGCCATGCCTGTGCCGCCCATCAGTTGGTGGATGAGCACCTGCGTGTGGCGGTACACCTGGCGGTGGTCGCCGCAGGCCAGGATCACCGCGGCCATCGAGGCCACGACGCCCTCGCCCACCGTGATCACGGGGCAGTCGAGCGACTGCATGGTGTCGATGAGCGCCAGCCCCGCCGTAACGCTGCCGCCCGGGCTGTTGATGATGAGGGTGATGGGCTCGGCCGCGCTTTGATGTTCCAGCACCAGCATGGACTTAATGAGGCCGTTGCAGGTTAGGTCGTTGACCTCGCCCTCCAGCAGCAGCACGCGACTGTTGAGCAGCTCGCTTGCCATATCTACGGCGGCAACGCGACCGTCCTTAGACTTCTTGATGATGCTGGGTTCACGATACATAACGGACATGGTAATTCCCTTCTAAACGGAATCGGTAAGGAGGCAAAACGGGGCCGCACGGTTTACGGCTAATGGAAGCCATGCGGCCAAATAAGCAAGATGGAGCACGCGAAGCCGCAAGGACTAATCCCTCAGCCACTTGGCCGCATTGGGATGATCACCGCAAAAATACTTCTTGGCACGGAAGGGGCGCATGCCGGTCACTTTGACCAGACAATCGGCGCGCGGCATAAGCCCCACCTCGCCCGGGGTTATCACGCAACCGCGCACATCGACGGCAGTGCGCTCGGCGCCCACATAGTTGGTGCCCAAAACCGACTCGCCACACAGCTCGCTTATGTAGTTCTGCGTCGCGATGTTGCTGCCGCCGCCCATGTAGACCAAGCTGTCGCAGTTATCGAGGATGGTATGAGCTGTGGTTTCGCCATACACACCATCGAGCTGGCTCAACGACTGCGCGCACATCAAAAAGCTCATGCCACGGCTGCGCACGGTCGCAATACTCCGCTCAAAATCGGGGATGCGGCCCACGTTGGGAAACTCATCCAGAATAAACTGCACGCGGCGCTGCAAATGCCCACTAGGGCTGGCGTCGGCGCGGCGCTGGGCCAGGTTAAACAGCTGCTTAAGGGCAACGTTGGCAAGCCATGCATTGGTCGAGTCGTTGTCGCTCACCTTAAGATCGATTACGCGCTTGCCCTCGTCGATACGGTCAAGACGCATTTCATCTTTCTCATAGACGCGCATGAGCTGGGGAGTCTTAAGCCGCGAGATGGTCGCATTGAGTGTGATCAGAATACTCTTAAGCGTCCTATCGGCTGCTCCGCGAAAATCGCGGTACTGCTCAACGCCATACAGGTCCGCGTTCGCCGACTCATACCTGCCAAGAAATTCCTTGGACTCCACCTGCCCCACAAGGTAGTCCAACGGAAATCGGCCCTCGCCATCTCCCGTGACCTTGATGAGCGCGGCCAGCTTAAAGACGTTGTTCATCTTAAGGTAGCGGCGCGGAGCCGTGGGATCCCCACCCGGCGCAAATGTGCCGGCAAGGCACTCCAAAAGGAACAGGATTCCAATAATCGCTCGGAGCAGCAGATCGCTCGCGTTGTCCCAAAACGGGTCGTTCCTAAAGCTGCGCCCATCAGGATCGACCCCCTCCATGATTGCCGCCACTGTGGTGGGGATATCCTCGACATCCATCACGTAACGCAGAGGGTCGTATCCGGCCGACCGCTCGGGATTAACAGTATCGAGAACCGTTACCTCGTAGCCGTCCTCTTCAAAGCCTTTCCCCGTACGGCGCAGCAGCTCACCCTTGGTGTCTGTGACCACATAACAGCATTCGTGGTGATTGAGCAGGTTGGGCAAAACGAAACTCGCCGTTTTGCCGCTGCCGGTTCCGCCAAAGACAAACACGTTGTTGGACACGCTCGTCTCCCAGTGCTTATCGCCCTCGTAAAAAGCAACCGTGGCACCGTGCGCCAAGATCACATCGCGCTGCTCATCGCCGGACGACAGCGCCTGCATTTCCTCCTTGGTCGCCCACTTCTTGGCTTGATACTCCGTTTGCTGTGCGGCCTCGTAGCCGTACATCTTAATGACCGACATGTCACGGCCCCTTTCTTGTCGATGGTTCTGCGTAGTTGCTAGGAAGTACGGCCGATGCCTTCGCCCTCCTTGGGGCTTGTCGCGCATGGCAACTTGACCGCGCCGTCAATCAGTCGCTCGGCCTGCGCCACATAGCTCTCGCGCGCCACGGTTGAGACCGTCCCGTCGCGCAGATACGCAAGCAACGACTCGATCATCAGCTTGTCGAGCAGGTCGTATCCCTTGGCCTGAGCGTAGTTGAGGGTGTAGCGGTCCCGAAGCCTCTGTACCTTGGTTGCCAAATCGGTTTCCATCTTTTCCTCCCTGTAATAAAAGTTCTGCCGATTGTCCGAAAGCGCCTCAAACGGGCGTTTGACACATAGCTCGAAGTTGAAACGCGAACTCGCATCGAATACGCGTTGCTGAATCACGCGGTAACGTTCGAAAAACATGACGGCATCGTCTTCGTCCGCCGTAAATCCATGCGATCCATCGCGATGCACGTGGTCGCTGGGTCTTTTGTAGTCGATGCTTCGCACAAAGCGAGACGGAATGCGTCCCCCTTTTTCGGACGAGTACTTCATACCTGTCGAAACCTGCTCAAACATGAGCACGCCGCTCGATTTAAAGCGCGGATTGCTTCCGTGCCGAAACAGGCTAATTAAGATGGCCATGCAGCGCATACAGTTATCGCGCTGGGGAAAGTACAGCGACAGCAAAGCGAGCGCCGCCGCGGCCAAAAGCTCGCGAGCCTCGTGCACATCGTCTCGATACTGCTCGGGCACCAGCCCGGGAATATCGGGTGAATGCTTTTCCAGTACGCCAACAAGCGCCTTAGCGAGGCGTTCAACGTTCTCCTCACCGCAGTACGGATACGGAAACGGCTTCTCTGCCTTCACGTTCTTTTCGCACATGCCACGGAGGTCTTCGTCGAGCGTGTTGAGGAATACCTCATAAATGTTGTCTTCGTTCTTCATGGATGCTTCTTCCTGTCCAGTTGCAAATGTTTGTCGGTAAGTTTGTTCTAAGTTTTAGAATGTTCTGAGGCATAGGTAGTAGTTATTGACCTAACCTGCTGCTTCGTAAGTGAAATTGCCCTGCTCGATAGCGCAGTTTGCCTAAAGGCTGTATAGCGGTTGTATCAAGCAGTTAATATTGAGTTGGTTTTGGATTGCTTCGAGGATAGCACAGTGCGCTGTTCTCGTCATTAGAAATTATCAAATTATTCTGCTAATATATAACCCACTAAGAAGAAAGGTCTCTATACATGCGTGAAACAACATCATTGCCACGTCTCACCGCCGCCGCCCTCTCACGCGCGCTTAACCTGGAACAAGGCAGTCGCCTGCTCACTGTCTGTCTGCCTGGCGCTGTGGATGCCGAAGATCTCGCTAAGTGCTTTACCCTAAACGGTAACGGCGTGCCCGATATTTGTGAGCTTGAACCCGGCAAGCAGAATGCAAGCGATGATGATGCAGCGCCGGTGTTTGTCGATGCATCAAACTACTACCGCGCAAATAAGCACGATATCGAAAAAGACAGTGCCGCGCTCATCGATTATTTGGAGCCTGGCTACCTTGATTTTTGCGACTGGGGTCCTTTTATTTGGTGCCTGTATGCTCTCGCCCTTTCGGGCCGCACTCGAGCAGCCGTGGTACTTCCCGCCGATTTACTTGATAAAGCTGAACAAGCACGCACGATTTTGATACGCGAAGGGCTCATCGAGAGCGTCGTTTATTTGCCACTTTCCGAGCCCAGGCCCTACATGACAAGCGCGCTCCTCATACTGTCTTCAGGAAATCGCAGCGTTGCATTTCGCAGCGCAATTGAGCCCGGACCGCGTTTTCAATATGTGACTAAAACATCGTATTACTCTGATATCACCTTTTCTATCTCTCCTGACTGGGCCCGCATTGATACCAATACGCCAAGATCGACGCCAATCGAAACGTCCACTTTTGCCACGCGCGAGCTGCTCCAACACCACGCCGCTCTCTCAAAAGGCAAAATCAGCCTCATCGCCATCACCCGAAACTACAGCGCCACACTCGGTGACTCTTTTACGCGAGTCGCGCCATTCATGCCCCGCGAGAGCACGACATCGAACGACATTGACGCAGTCGAGGTGCGCCGAATCTCATCTCAAGATTTTCAGGACGGCAATCTTCTGCCCGTAGATGCTTCAGATAATCAAAATAGCTCGGATTCTAAATTCGTAAAGGTGGACCCCAGCGTTCTCGATCGTTATGAGCTCCGCGCTGGAGATATCGTCATGCCGCGCATGCTGGGTCGCTACGGCGCGTCCAACCTGCTCGTCGTCAGCTCCGATGACGCTAAGCAGCATCTGGTTGCTTCGCATAACACCACCGTCATTCGCCCGTCATTCCAAACGATGACCGAAGATGAGCGCGTAGTGTTTTCGGAGATAATTGTTGGATACCTTACCGAAGGCCACGGGGCGCAGCTGATTCAAGCATTAACTGAAGCAGCCAGCATCCGCGCCATCCGTCCTAGCGACCTGTTTGAGATCGAAGTCCCGCCGGCGCTCGACCCGCGCACACGCGAGTATAGCGAATCCATCAACCGCTTTGCCGAGGTCGTAAGGACAAAGAAACAAGCCGAGGCCACTGTCGCCCAAGCCCAGCGCGACCTCGAAGGCGCAAAAAAGGCCGTCACCCAGGTGGTCGACCAGACCTGCGAATAGCGCATAGGCAGTAGAAACGTCTTAAGCCGGCGACAGGAACTAATTCTGCCGCCGGCTTAACTATCTAGCCTATTCCCATCCCGTGGTCTGAGGATTCCATTTGCACACATTCGCCGAATGATTAAAGCACGGTGTATACAACCGATTGACGACCTCTTCTGCCCCAGCAATGTTCCCCGCGAGATCAAGTACCCCCGCCTGTCTCGCCATCTTTACGTACTGTGCAGAACCATTTTGTTTCCACCAGAGAGGCGCCACGAACTCTTCCGGCATTGCCACTTTGCGGGCAGACGCTTCTTTCTCGACCCTCTCGACAAGCGTAGCCCCATCGACGAAGCAAGTTTTCGCGTACACCAAGATGTCGACTATATCCTTGATTCGCGATGAAGCACGGCCCTCATGCATCTCTATCATTGCGAGCAATTTATCTGCAAGGGCACTCTCCACTCGGCATACTCGATAGTCGCAGACTGGGAGCCCCTCGATATTCAGACGATCGATCGGCGCAAGAACCTCAGGCTCAAGTCCCCGCACTTCATCAATTACCAAGTCAATTGAAATTGGCTGTAGCTTCTTGGTTCCCATAAAGGGGGTGAACCACACCTTCGCACCGCACCGATACTCATCTTCTTCTTTGATTTGCTCTGCACGATCAAAGACGAACGAAATCCCCCAGATCAATCGAAGCAGCCTGCACCAGATCGACAATAGCCTCTTCGAGACTCTCCTCTTGAGCAACCAAGTCAATATCTCTTGTGACACGTGCATCGAGTGTTCGCGCCAGGACGCTTTGACCGCCCTTGAGCACAAAGCTGCCGTCATCTTCTGAAAAAACGCGACATAGGAAGCGATGAAAGTAGAAACCGACGATTGCCCGATTAGTATCCATTGGTGATTCTCTTGCGGCATTCCTAACAGCCATCTCCAATGCGGCAGGCGTTTTGTACTTCACCATGTCCTCCGTTTCGCATTACCCGTTCAGTACCATCAGCAAAGGCGCCATCAGCTCGCGTCGTTTGGCGGTTTTAGAGTTCTCCTCTACAAGATCCTTCAGCCGTTGTATATCGAGTCCACGTCCAAGCGCGTCGTGATAGGCATCGATAATTAATGAGGGATCCTCGCAATCGAGGCAAAGATCGACAAGCGTGCGCTCGGGTTTAGTTACCGGCAGGCCGTCGAGCCAAACGATGTCCCGCTCAGCAATCTCGCGCTTTACAAAAGAAAGGGATTCGTTTCTTGTATTGATACGCATGGGCGCGGTCATCCTGTAGGGGGACAGATAGAAATCGCCCATTTGCTGCAGGTTCGCCGCTGTCGTACCGCTCACGGCGATGCCATCCCACTGACGTTTTCTCTCCCACGCGCAAAGGGAGGGATTGGTGAGCTTCCAAAAGGCGTTGAGTTCGTCGGTGTCTCGGCGCTGCGTTCCAGACATCCGGTAGGCGCCGTGGCATATCCGTTCAAGACGCCCTGCGCGGCATGAGTGCGCCAGCGCATCTCGAGAGATGTCCATGCGAGCCGCCTGGGCTGTGGTGAACACGCCCTCGCTCTCGGAAAGCTCGCTTATCGCCGCTATGTTGCTAAAGTACTTCATGCTGCAATTGTAGGATATTTTCATACTTTTGCAACGTGATTTTTGATCCATTAGATCCGTTTGCCTTGTTTACCCCATTTCTGACGCCGTTTTGCACCGGCACCCCATCCCCCGCTATTGAGGTCTAATACTTTTCCGCGAAGTGAACGGCTGTTTTTGGACCCCTGAAACATCCGCATTTTTCGGCGGCAAAATCGTGGGATTTCAGCATTGAAACCGCAGGAAGCGGCACCTCTAAAGTGTCGATGCTTCGGGGGTCCGTTTTCACTCATTCACTTCTCGGAAAAGTATTAGACCTCGCTATCAGCTATCCCAAAGATCAGACCGCCCCTCCTTCACGCCACGCAAAACCTGCCTTTTCTGCCCCTGCCCGCCTCCGCACCACCCAAAAACTCATCCAACATTAATCTTGGCTCAAGAATCGCTTAATCTATAACCTGCACTATAGAGTTCGACCAAGGGCGGGGCGGCGCAACGCAAACCGCCGAACGCTACGCTCGCGCCCGGACAGATCGCCCGGCGTCGCGCCCATCGAACGAAAGGACAGGTCATGGACGACCTCGAAAAAGTTGAAACCATCCGCACCAAGTGCAACGTGAGTTACACCGACGCCAAGGCCGCGCTCGACGCCGCCGACGGCAACGTTCTGGATGCCATCATTTGGCTCGAGTCGCAGGGTAAGACCCAGACCACGTCGGCGCACGCCGCCACCGAAGCCGCGCCAGTCGACGAGCCCTCGGCCGAGATGGTCGCCGCGCAGGTCGCCTACGAAAAGTCGAGCGAAAAGACCGACTTCTCCAAGAAGATGGACAGCGTGTGGGAGTACCTCAAAAAGCTCTTCCGTCTGAGCCTGGACACCAAGTTTATCGCCACGCGCCGCGACGCGATCATCCTCAACATTCCCATCCTGATTCCCATCGTCGCCCTGTTTGCCTGGGGCGCCACGATATGGCTGATGCTGCTTGGCCTGTTCTTTGGCATGCGCTACCGCATCGATAGCGACGGCGACGTGCCCGGCAGCATCAACAACCTGATGGACAGCGCTGCCAATGCCGCGGACGACATCAAGCAAAATCTGAACGACGACAAGTAATCGCAGACGGGGGCACGTATGGCACGGATCCTGATTGTAGAGGACGAGGAGAAAATCGCCCGCTTTGTGACGCTCGAGCTGGAGCACGAGGGCTACCAGGTGGAGCACGCCGCCGATGGCCGCACCGCTGTGGACCTGGCACTGGAGCGCGACTACGACCTGATTCTGCTCGATGTGCTGTTGCCGCAGCTCAACGGCATGGAGGTGCTGCGGCGCGTGCGCAAGCACAAGGATGTGCCGGTGATCATGGTCACCGCGCGCGATGCCGTGATGGACAAGGTGGCCGGGCTCGATGCCGGCGCCGACGATTACCTGACCAAGCCATTTGCGATTGAGGAGCTGTTCGCACGAATCCGCGTGGCGCTGAAGCGCTCGGAGGCCGTGCGGGCGGCTTCGGGCGTTGGCGGCGTTGGGGCCGGGGAGGGCGCTACGGGTGCCGGTGCCGCCGCGACGTCCCCGGCTAGCGACTCGGCCAAGACCTCTGCCGTGCCCTCCCCCACCGCGCTCACCGTGGGCTCGGTTGCGCTCGACCCCGACCGCCGCGAAGTCACGGTCGGCGGCTCGCCCATTGCGCTCACGGCTCGCGAGTTCGACGTCCTCGCCCTGCTTATGGCGCACGCCGGCACCGTGCTCACGCGCGAGCGCATCGCGCACGAGGCCCTGGGATACGACTACGTGGGCGACACCAACAACGTCGACGTGCACATCGCGCACCTGCGTGCCAAGATCGAAGACGCCGGCGGTGCCCGCATCATCCAGACCGTGCGCGGGGTGGGCTATGTCTGCCGCCCGTAACGCCGAGGCCAAGCGCGTCACCTCCATCGCCCGCGCCATCAACTGGAGCTATATGTGGCGCCGCTTGGTGAGCTACGTCTGGCTGGATCTGTTACTGCTGCTTGTTGCGGCGGCGATCCTCGTCTATGGCTACAACCAGACGCTACCCGATGGCGCGTTTACCGCGGGATGGATCCCCGGCGCCGCCGTTCGCAGCATGTCGCTGACCCCTGCGCGCGGCTGGGACCTGACCACGCTCACCTATACCGTCGAGCTTGCGCGTAACACCAAGACCTTCCCCCTCGCACAGGACCTCGTCACGCTATGGCCTCTCTGCCTTGTCGTTGTGGGTTGGCAGGTCATCAGCGTGCTCAACATGCTCGGCGGCGCCCGCCGCGTGCGCCGTACCATGGCACCGCTCAACGACCTGGCCTTGCGTGTGGACGAGCTCGGCCGCATGCAGCTCTCCGGCGGCAAAATGGAAACGCTGGAGCAGGCCATCGAGCGCGCAAGCGTCGACTCGCCGAGCGTCACCACCGGCGACGCCGACCTGGCAAGCATCGAGGTCGCGCTCAACCGCCTGCTGCGCCAGATGCAAGAGGCAAAGCTGCAGCAGATGCGCTTTGTCAACGATGCGAGCCACGAGCTGCGCACGCCCATCGCGGTGATTCAGGGCTACGTAAACATGCTCGACCGTTGGGGTAAGGACGACCCGGCCGTGCTAGCGGAGTCCATCGCCTCGCTCAAGGCCGAAAGCGAGCACATGCAGGAGCTCGTAGAACAACTGCTGTTTTTGGCACGCGGCGATGCCGGGCGCACCGCGTTGCATCGTGTGAATACCAATCTGGCTGCACTGGTCGGCGAGGTTTGCGAAGAATCGCAGATGATCGATGCCGGGCACACATATCGGCTGGCGTACGATGCCGCACTTACCAGCGACATGCGCTGCAACGCATCGGTTGACGTGGCACTCGTGAAGCAGGCGCTGCGCGTGATCGTGCAAAACGCCGCCAAGTATTCGGACGCGGGCACGACCGTCACGTTTGCCATAACGCCCGATGCGGGCACGGGCGCGATTGACATAAGCGTTGAGGACGAGGGCATCGGCATGAACCAGGAATCCGCAGCTCACGCGTTTGAGCGGTTCTACCGCGCTGACAACGCACGCGATGCTGGCGCGCAGGGCTCGGGCCTGGGGCTCGCCATCGCCAAGTGGATCGTCGATAGCCACGGCGGCGTCATCGGCGTGACCTCGGTCGAAGGCGTCGGCAGCCGCTTTACGATTCGCCTACCACGGTAGGAAGCCCCTCGGCATAAATAAAGGGATAAGGCCATGCGGCCCTATCCCTTTTTGCTAGCTATAGCAGCTCATGCGCTACTCGCGGCACAGATGCACGGCGAAGCCGGCGAACTCGCGCTTAAAGTACACGAGCTTGGTGCCACCGTCGGGCAGCAGCACGCGCGACTCCTCGTTAACCTCGAGCCCGCGCTCGGCAAACCACTTCTCCGCCGCATCGATGTCGTTGACGGCAAAGCCGATGTGGCCCTTGGCGCCACGACCGTTCTGCTTCATAACCTCGACCAGCGAATCGTTAAAGTACGAAACGGGGGTCTCGATGACGGGCAGGCCCATCATCGTCGAGAACAACTCCGCGATCTCCAGGGCGTCTGCCGGGTCGGTGGCGTTGATGCCCACATGGGCAACGCGCATGCCAAAGAGTTCAACCGGATTGGCGTTCTGCTCATTCATACAGGCAGCGCCTACTGAGCCATAACGTCGAGAACGGCCTTCTCAGCAGCGACGCGGTTCATGCCGGTCATGAAGGGCACGCCGCTCACGTACGGGCAGGTGAGGCCCTCAGGGGCAACGGTGGTGGCGATCAGCAGGTCGGCGCCCTCGTCGCAAGCGTCCTTGGCCTCGGAGATGGCGCACTGCACGATCTCATACTTGCCGGCATAACCGTTGGCGTCGAGCATGGTGGCGACTTTCTGGGCAACGAGCGTGGAAGTAGCAGCGCCAGCACCGCAAGCCAAAACGATTTTCTTCATAGGTAATGTCTCCCTTCATGGTTTACTTTAGGTAAGTGTACCGCAGCGAGCGATGGCACTCGGCCTCGATGAGCTTTTATGCCAGTTTGCTTGCGCGCTGCGTATAATACATCCAGTACGTGTTGTCATACCGCTCGCTTTATGAGCGACTAAGGACCCTAATATGCCCGATTCCCGCACACTCTGGACCGCCGTCGTTATCATCTGTATCGCCGTGTCGGTGTTCTTTAGCATCAAAAAACGCACCACGTTTAAGCGCCTGCAGCAGCTTATGGCTGCCAAGCAGTGGGACGAGTTCGATCGTTTGCTCGACGGCAAACTCACCAGCATGTTGTACCCGCGCTACAACCGCGACTACCTGCGTCTGAACTCCTATCTGCTGCGCGAGGACCACGAGCGCGCCAGCGAGATGTTCGACCTGCTGCTGGGACTCAACCTCCCCAAGATGCAGCGCGTCGACCTGGTCATTAAGGCCTTTAACTACTATGTTGGCCAGGAGGACCGCAAAAAGTCCAAAGAGCTGTTGCGCGAGATCAAGGGCTTTGAGGGCGGTCAAGCCGAGGCGGTTGCACACGAGTGTCAGCTGATGTACGACACGATGATCCTCAAGCGCCACAACGACATTCCCGAGTTGGAGCGCATGCTCGAGGATGTCGGCGACGACCCGGTCAAGCGCTGCCGCCTGGAGTACCTGCTGGCCCTGCAGTACAAGAACAAGGGCGACGAAGCCAAGTTCCAGGAGTTCCTGGAGAAGTCGGGGCAGCACTCGATGGCCGTCAACGCGTAACGGACGGCTTGTGCTAGACTTCTAGTCTCACGGGGGCGTGGCGGAATTGGCATACGCAGGAGACTTAAAATCTCTCGCCGCAAGGATTGTGGGTTCGAGTCCCACCGCCCCTACCATATGGCTTTTACGGGCCCGTGTCCCTTTGGGATGCGGGCTCGTTTCTTTCGGACGCCGTCAAGCCTCTAAGTTGCGGTGGAATAGGGACTGTTTGGGGCCCGAAAGGGCGATTTTAGTCCATATTTCACCGCAACTTATTGGAGGGCGCTGAGGCTGGGGGTCCAGCCGATGGTGGGTAGCTCACCGTCGAGAACCTCGTTAATGGTGGCGGCCATGCCGGCAAGCAGGCTGTTCTCGCTTACGGTGAGCGTGTCGTAGCCGCCGGCTCGCATAAGCTCGCGAATCACCACGGCACCAGCCAAGATCACGCCCGCGCGTTTGGGCTGTACACCCGGTAGCGCGGCGATGCCTTCCGCGTCCAACACAGACATGCGCTCGATAGCGGCCGAGACCTGCTCCAGCGACAGCTCGCGTAGGTGCACAAAGCTCGAATCGTACGGTTCCAGCTCGTGGACCAGAGCCACCAGCGTAGTCACCGTGCCGCCCACCGCGACTAAGCGTTCGGCGCGCTCAAAGTCGACAGGCAGGCCCTCAAAATAGGCGGCGAACTGCTCGCCTGCCCACGCGGCAGCGGCAGCAAGCTCGCCATCCGCGGGCGGCAACGCAGAGAAAAAGCGCTCCGTCACGCGACGGCAACCGATGTCCAGCGAGCGCGTTCCCTCCAGCGCAAAGACGCCGCGCTCCGGAGCGTATACGCCCGTCGCGAGTTCCGTGGACCCGCCGCCCGAATCCGCGACGATGATGCGCTCGCCGGCAAAGTCGTGCGCCACGCCAAAAAACGTCAGGCGCGCCTCGACCTCGCCCGGAATCACCTGTGGTTTGAGCCCCAACTCGCGCAGGCCGTCCAGCAGCAGCGCGGCATTGGACGCATCGCGCGCGGCACTCGTGCACGTGGTGCAGACGCACACGGCCCCAAAGGCACGGGCCTCGTCCACAAACATGCGGCACGCAGCGAGCACACGCTCGACAGCCGCCTCGCAGAAGCGCCCCGTCGCGTCCACGCCCTCGCCCAGGTCGGTAATCTCGGTATGCTTGGACGATTCCACAATCGCTCCGCCCTCGACCTGGGCCAACACCAGTCGCGACGACACCGTTCCCAGGTCGATCGCGGCCACCTTATAGCGTTTGCAATTTGTCATTGCGGGCTCCCCTCCGGGCGCTATTTGCCGTTGGACACGACCGTCTGGCCCTCGACGCCGTTAAACCCAAACAGCATGTCGAGCGCCTGGATGTACCACGGCGCGTCCTTGCCGACTTCTTCGATTTCCTTGGCCACTTCGCTGGCCTTCTTGGCGTTTGAGGACTTTTTGCTCAACGACGAGTCCGAATCGTCGTCCAAGCCTAGCACGTCAATCTTCTTCTCGCCGGGCATCACCAGGCCCAGGTCCTCGGACGCCGCGTCCTTGATACCCTCCTCCGAGAGCAGCTTGTCGACGCTTTTTTGCAGCTCATCATTGTATTGCTGGCGAATCTCGACCTGCTTGGCCAAGATGTCGCTCGAGCGTTTTGCCACGTACAGGTCGCGTACGGGAAAATACAGGCTCACGAGCGCCAGCGCCACCACGATACCGATAAACAGCGGACGCAGAGAGCCATGCGTAAAGTCATAGATCGCCTTGACCACCGCATTGTCGTTGGCGTAGCGCATAAAGTCCGAGCCCGAAAGACGGCTCGAAGGCCTGCTCGACCTGTCGTGCGTCTGGGCCGAGGGACGCGACGCATGCGACGAACGTGCCGGGCGCACCGGTCCATCTGCCAAGGTATTTGATTGAGCATTGGGGCGCGAGGTACTTGTCGGGCGCTGCGTGGAGCGGTCGGCGCCGGCATAAGCGGACCCACCGAGCTGCACCGTGCGCGCACGGCGAGGCGACGGCTCGCGCGAACCGGCGGAATAGTACCTGTTGTCGTAAATCTGATCCATGTGCGCCTTGTGCGGTTGAGGTTTGTTTGCGCTAAGTCCTTTAGTTATAGCACGAGCGCCTGCACCGCCTTCGCCAGCCTTTGCTCGACATAAAAAAGGCGCTGAGCCGTATGGCCCAGCGCCCATGGCGCTTTGCAGCATCCAGTCAAGGCGGGACGGAACCGAGTCAGCCTCCCCCTCGCCAAATTCGCCCGTTTAGCGAATGTTGTAGAACGCGGTCTTACCGGCGTAGCGCGCGCTGCCCTCGAGCTCGTCCTCGATGCGGATGAGCTGATTGTACTTGGCGATACGGTCGCTGCGGCACGGGGCGCCCGACTTGATCTGGCCGGCATTGACGCCCACGACCAGGTCGGCGATCGTGGAATCCTCGGTCTCGCCGGAGCGGTGACTCACGATGCAGGCGTAACCGGCCTCCTTGGCGGTCTCGATGGCCTCAAGCGACTCGGTGAGCGTGCCGATCTGATTGACCTTGACCAGGATCGCGTTGGCGGCACCCAGCTCGATGCCCTTCTTAAGGCGCTCGGTGTTGGTGACGAACAGGTCGTCGCCCACCAGCTGCACCTTGTTGCCAATGCGGCGGGTAAGCTCAACCCAACCGTCCCAGTCCTCCTCGGCCATGCCGTCCTCGATGGAGATGATGGGATAGGTGTCGACGAGCTTCTCCCAGTAATCAACCATCTGGGCACTCGTGTACTCCACGCCCTCGCCCTTGAGCTCGTACATGCCGGTCTCGGCGTTGTAGAACTCGGTCGAGGCCGGGTCCATGGCGTACATGAAGTCGACGCCGGGCTTAAAGCCAGCCTTCTCGACGGCCTTGGTAATGTACTCGAACGGCTCGGCATTGGTCTTGAGGTTGGGCGCAAAGCCGCCCTCGTCGCCCACGCCGCCGCCCAGGCCCGCCTCGTGCAGCACGCCCTTGAGGGTGTGGTAGACCTCGGCGCACCAACGCAGGCCCTCGGCAAAGCTCGGGGCGCCCACCGGCATGATCATGAACTCCTGGAAGTCAACGTTATTGTCGGCATGGACGCCACCGTTGAGGATATTCATCATAGGCGTGGGCAGCAGGTGGGCGTTGACGCCGCCCAGGTACTGGTACAGCGACAGGCCCGCCGACTCGGCAGCGGCGCGGGCGACGGCCAGCGACACGCCCAGGATGGCGTTGGCACCGAGCTTGGTCTTGTTGGGGGTACCGTCCGCGGCAATCAGCGCGGCATCGACGGCGCGCTGGTCGAAGGCGTCGAGGCCCACGACGGCGTTAGCGCACTCGTTATTGACGTGCTCGACGGCCCGAGAGACGCCCTTGCCCAGATAGCGGCCCTTGTCGCCATCACGCAGCTCGCAGGCCTCAAAGGCGCCGGTCGAAGCACCCGAAGGCACCATTGCGCGGCCAAAGCTGCCGTCCTCGAGCACGACCTCGACCTCGACGGTGGGATTGCCGCGGCTGTCGAGCACCTCGCGACCGTAGACGTCCAAAATATCGCTCATGTTGTCTCCCTCTCACTTGGAAACGGGTTGAATGCTTGGCGACACGGCTTGCACGCTACAGTGGCGCGCAGGTTCATAAGTTAGCCTTATCGCACTTTTTGCATTATGCCCTAAGTTAGCCAAGGGATACAATCTTTTTGAAGAATAATGGGGGCGATGAGAAAGTCCGTCCCGTCGCCCCCGCAGTCTTACTCCTCTGCCTTTGCGGCATCCCAGAGGTCATTGAGGCCGTGGATCGAAAGCTCGGCCAGATCCACGTGGGCGTCGGCCGCCATCTGCTCCATCGCGGCCCAGCGGCGGCGGAATTTTGCCGTGCTGGCACGCAGGGCGCTCTCGGCGTCGATTCCCTCCTTGCGCGCAACGTTGACCAGGGCAAAGAGCAGGTCGCCAAACTCCATCTCGCGCTCGGGCGAGCCGGGAGCCTCGGCCTCAAACTCGGCACGCTCCTCGGCGACCTCGTCCCACACGTCCTGGACCGTCTCCCACTCAAAGCCCACGGCAGCCGCCTTGCGCGACACCTTCTGAGCCTGCATCAGCGCCGGCAGGTGCGTGGGCACGCCGTCGAGCAGACCCTCGGGCGCGGCCTCGCCTGCCGCCACGGCCTGGTCTTTGGCGGCCTTCTCGGCAAGCTTGACCTCGTCCCAGATCTTGAGAACCTCGTCGGAGCTCTCGGCGTCCGCATCGCCAAACACGTGTGGGTGGCGGCGGATGAGCTTGGCGTCGATATCGCGTGCCACATCGGCCAGCGAAAACTCACCGGCGTCCGCCGCAATCTGCGCATGCAGTACGACCTGCATGAGCACGTCGCCGAGTTCCTCGCGCAGATGCGCCACGTCGTCGGCCTCGATGCAGTCGAGCGCCTCGTAGGCCTCCTCGATCATGTTCTTGCCAATGCTCTGATGCGTCTGTTCGCGGTCCCACGGGCAGCCATCGGGCTGACGCAGGCGCCAGATGGTCTGCACCAGATGCTGCAGCTCGGCCGACGCGTCGACCAGCGTGGACAGATCGCGCGAGCCCTCGGCATTTTGCTGAGCCAGCTGCTCTGCCATGGTTATTCCTCCTCCAGGATCACGTGACGGAACGCGCCGTCCTCGTAGATGCCATAGCTGTGCGTACCGTCCTTGGGAATGCTCACGCTGCCGGGGTTGAAGAGCCACAGGCCCGGGTGCGCCTCGCTTGCCTCGTTAACCTTGATGTGCGTGTGGCCGTAGACGAGCGCGGAGCCCTCGGGCAGCGCGGGCGCGTGGTCGACGCTGTTGTGCATGCCGGCGCCAAAGACGTGGCCGTGCGTCAGGAACAGCTCGCGGCCGGTCTCGTCGAACAGCGTGGCGTAGTCGGCCATGACGGGAAAGTCGAGGACCATCTGGTCGACCTCGGCGTCACAGTTACCGCGCACCGCGATGATGCGGTCGGCCAGAGCGTTGAGCAGCGGAATCACACGCTTGGGGGCATAGTCGCGCGGCAGGTCGTTGCGCGGGCCGTGGTAGAGCAGGTCGCCCAGCAGAACGATGCGGCCGGGCTGCTCGGATTCGATGGCGGCGCACAGGCGCTCTGTCCAGTATGCCGAGCCGTGAATGTCGGAGGCGATGAGGTATTTCATGGTGGTCCTTTCGGGTGGGGTTGATGGGGGCTGAATACGGGGTCCGGCGGATGTGGAGCCCATCTACCGTGCTACTCGAATCGTAGCGCCGCGCTCTGAGCCGCCTGCATCACGCGTTGGAGTGGCACACCATGTTCGCGGGCAAGACGGGCGCAATCCTCGTACTCGGGAGCCGCGCGCTCGCTGCCGTCTGGCAGGGTCGCCACCTTAACGGACACCTCGCCCCAAGGCGTCGCTACCTGCTCAAAACGACGCGGCAGGCAAACGCGTTCCATCACCTGGCGACGAACGGCGTTGGTCGTGGTTTCCAAAAAGATAATCGTCTGCAGGCGTTCGATATCCTCATGCGAGCAGATCACCTGCAGCTGCCAGCCGGGGCGGCCTTTTTTGCAGTAGAGGGGCAGCCAGTGCACCTCGCGGGCGTCGGCCTCGCGCAGGCGGTCAGCGGCATAGGCGAGTACCTCGGGCGACGCATCATCGATGTCGCACTCCAGCTTGACGATGGTTTCGGGCGCATCGGTCTCGCGGGACAGCGGAGATGTACTTCCACGTTGCATACGGTCCGGATCCTTTCCGCACGGGCTCGTTTTATTCACCCAAACGCTAGCACATCGAACGTGGCACAGGCGTGACTTTCGTCCGTCGTCGCCCTTGCCCCTATCCAAACATGTACGTCAGCCTCCAAGCATGTCATTTTTTGTCGGTTTTGGAGGCTGACGTACACGTTTTGGAGCGGGCCGCACACGATCAAAATTGCGCCCGCATTCCGTCCACCACAAAGTTCGCCGCACTCAACAATTTTGAACTTTCTACGCAGTTCATCGGCCAAAAATTACCCTCGGCATACTTACCTGCTGCACGATGTTACTCTAGTTGCATTTGGCTAACTAAGCGGCTGCCGAGGACCCCACCCGGCACCGTTACGGCATAGGAGGTTTCATGTTCGAGAAGCGGCTCTTCTCCCTGGTTCCGCAGGCAACGCCCTACATTATGGCAAGCGTCCTGTTTAAGTGGATCGCGCTCATGGCAAACATCACGGTGATGTGGGTGCTTGCGCGCATCTTGGGCGGCATCGTCACGGACGGCCTTTCCGCCGCACTCGCCGTCGATGCCCTCGCACAGGCGGCCTTGCCGCTCGCCGCCGCCATCATCGTGCGCGCCGCCTCCATCTACCTGGCCCAACGCGCCGGCGACAAGGCCGCGTTCGAGGCCGTCCGCCGCGTGCGCTCACTCGTCTACGACAAGCTCACCGCACTCGGCCCCTCCTACACCGAGACCGTCCCCACCGCCGAGGCCGTCCAGACCAGCGTCGAGGGCGCCACGCAACTCCAGGTGTACTTTGGCGGCTACCTGCCGCAGCTCTTCTTTGCCGGCTTGGCGCCCATCACGCTGTTTGTGCTGCTCGTGGGCCAGGCGGGTTTTCCCGCCGCGCTGCTGCTCGCCTGCGTTCCGGTCATTCCCGTCTCCATTATGATGGTCATGCGCAACGCCAAAAAGATCGGTGCCGAGTACTGGGGCAGCTATGTCGATCTTGGCGGCATGTTCCTGGAAGCCGTGCAGGGTCTCACTACCCTTAAGGTCTACCAGGCCGATCGCAGTTGGCACGAGCGTATCAACGCCGAGTCCGAGCGTTTCCGCGCAACGACCATGCGCCTGCTGGTGATGCAGCTGCGTTCCATTTGCGTTATGGACCTGGTCGTCTATATGGGCGCCGCGCTCGGCATTATCGTAACCGCGCTGCAGCTCGCCACGGGCAAGATTGGCTTTGAGGCGGCCTTTCTCATCGTCTTTCTGTCGCAGGAGTTCTTTTTGCCAATGCGCCGCCTGGGATCGCTGTTCCACACGGCCATGAACGGCATGGCCGCCTCACGCCGCATGTTTGGCATTTTGGATACGCCCGAGCCCGAGCGCGGCGATGTCGAGCTTGACGGTCGCGGCGATGTCGAGCTCGCGGGCGTGAGTTATGCATACGGCGACCGCACGGTGCTGGACAGCGCCAGCGCGACCATTGCGCACGGCTCGCTCGTGGCACTCGTGGGCGAAAGTGGCGGCGGCAAGTCCACGCTCGCGGGGATCATCGCGGGCCGCAAGGGTGCCTACCGTGGCAGCGTTCGCATCGGCGGCGTCGAGCTGCGCGACGCCACGGTCGCCTCACTCATGCGCGCCGTCACCCTGGTGCCCACCAACGGTTACCTGTTTGCCGGCACCCTGCGCGACAACCTGCTGCTCGCCCAGCCCAGCGCCACCGATACCGAGCTTTTGCGCGCACTCGACCGCACGCGCGTGGCGGCCTTTGTGCAGGCCAACGGCGGGCTCGACATGGTGATTAACGAGGGCGGCACCAACCTTTCGGGCGGTCAGCGCCAGCGCGTGTGCATGGCCCGCGCCCTGCTGCACGACTCGCCGATCTATGTGTTTGACGAGGCTACGAGCAACGTCGATGCCGCAAGCGAGGCCGCGATCGGCGAGGTCATCGCGTCGCTTGCCGGCAGGCACACTGTAATTGTGGTGGCACACCGTCTGTCGACAATCGTAGACGCCGATCAGATCCTGGTGCTGGAGCGTGGCCGTATTGTCGAGCGCGGGACTCACGGCGAGCTCCTGGCCACCGCGGGCGCCTATGCGCGCATGTGGAACAGTCAGGAGCAACTCTCGGCATATGCGTATGCGGAGGGTGATGCCGAGGATGCCGGCGCGGTTGAGGCTGTTGACGGCAGCCCCGCCTGTACCGATGGCCTCAACGGTGCTGGCTCGTCTTCCGCCGCCGCGGTGCCTGACTCCGGCCGCGCCCGTCGCTCGGCGCCGTCCATCATGTGGCGCATGATGGGGCTCGTCCGACCGCTTGCCGGCTGGCTTGTGCTAGCCGTCGCGCTAGGCAGCATTGGTATGCTCACCGCCGCGTTCGTGCCGGCCTTTGGCGCCCTTGGCCTTATGGCCGCGCTGGGCCGCAACGCCTTGGGGCTTGGTCTTATCGCAGCATGCGCGGCCTGTGCCGCCTGCGGCATCGCACGCGGGCCGCTCCACTACGGCGAGCAGCTCTGCAACCATTACATCGCATTCCGTCTGCTCGCGCACATTCGCGACCTGGTGTTTGGTGCCCTGCGCCAGCTCGCCCCCGCCAAGCTCGAGGGCCGTGGCAAGGGCGAGCTCGTGAGCCTGGTCACCTCGGATATCGAGCTGCTCGAGGTCTTCTACGCGCACACCATCTCGCCCATTGCAATCGCTCTGGTCTGCACCGTTGTGTTTGAGGGCTTTTTGCTGGCTGTGAGCCCCGAGCTCGCGGGCATCGCGCTCGTGGCCTACGCGGTCCTGGGCGTGCTACTGCCCCTGACCTCGGCCAAGGCATGCGGCACCACCGGCCGCCAGAGCCGCGAGGGCGCCGGTAAGCTGGGCGCCTATGTGCTCGACAGTCTACGCGGCGCGTCCGAGACTATCCAGTTCGCCGGTGGCGCCGATCGCAGCCGTGCCCTGGCCAAGCTGACCGAGCAAGTCGGCGCCGTGGACGCGCGCCTCAAGCGCCGCCAGGCGGCCAGCGAGGCCGTAGCCGATGCGCTTATTCTTGCGGCCAATCTGGTGATGCTCGGGCATGCGCTGCAGCTGGTGGCTGCGGGAACGATTGATTTTGCCGCAGCGTTTGTCGCCGTCTTTACCTTTGTGTCGTCGTTTGGTTCGGTAATGGCCGTGAGCCGCCTGGGCGCCTCACTGCAGGAGACGCTCGCTTCGGGCGCACGCGTGCTCGATTTGCTCGACGAGCGGCCCCAGTGCGCCGAGGTCGCCGATGGACAGGACGTTGAGTTTGCCGGCGCCGCAGCCGAGCATGTGAGCTTTAGCTATGCGGGCGGCGTGGACGCGGGCGGTGCCGGCGCCACAGAGCAGGTCGCGAACGACGCCGCTGCGAATCTCATCCTCGACGACGTGACCTGCACCTTTGCGCCCGGTACCATGACCTGCATCATGGGGCGCTCGGGCTCGGGCAAGTCGACGCTGCTTAAGCTGCTCATGCGCTTTTGGGACCCCGCAGCCGGCACCATCACGGTGAGCGGTGTCGATGCCCGCCACATCAACACGGCGAGCCTGCGCAGCCACGAGGCCTATATGACCCAGGACACACATCTGTTCTGCGGCACCGTACGCGAGAATCTGCTGGTCGCGCACGCCAACGCCACCAATGCCGAGCTGCTCGACGCTTGCCGCTCCGCTTCGCTTACCGCCCTCATCGACCGCCTGCCGCAGGGTCTCGACACCCCGGTTGCCGAGCTGGGCGACTCGCTCTCGGGCGGCGAGCGCCAACGCATCGGCCTTGCGCGCATCTTCCTCAACGACGCGCCTTTCATCTTGCTCGACGAGCCCACCAGCGCACTCGACGCCCTCAACGAGGCGTCCGTAATGCAGGCCGTTGACGAGCTCAAGCGCCGCGGCAAGACCATCGTACTCGTAAGCCACCGTGCCAGCACCTGCGCCTTTGCCGATTGCTCGCTTTCGGTCGAGCACGGGAGGCTGAGCTAGATGGCGCGCACCGCCGACACACCGGAGCTGGCACGCAAACGTGAGCGCGAGGCCCAAATGGTGTCGCAGATGATTGCGCTGTGGTGTCGTGGGCATCATGGCGGCGGGCATGCGGTCGAACAGGCTGGCGACGATGAGCCCGTGCGCGTGAAGCTCGGCCTTCGGACCATTACGCTCTGCCCCGAATGCGCCGAGCTGCAGAAATACGCCATCGCGCGCATTGAGCACTGCCCGCACATGGGCACCAAGACATTTTGCTCGGCCTGTCCTTCGCATTGCTACCGGCCTGCCATGCGCGAGAAGATCCGCGAGATCATGCGCTGGTCGGGACCGCGTATGATCCGCTATCGCCCCATCACCGCCGTAAGACACGCGATGGTAACGGTGCAGGCCAAACGCGTGGCGGCACGAAGCAAGTAGTCGCCGGCGCCGGCACGCGCCGCCTGCCCTTTCCAGTCGGTTTCGACTTGCAGCGTTCCCGCCGCGCCGAGGCTGCGCCATTACAATGAAGCGGATTCGCTTGACGCAAAGGAGTCACCATGCCCGCCTGCCCGCTGGTCGATTGCCATACTCATACCTCGTTCTCGGACGGGCACGCCTCGTTCGAGGACAACGTCCGTGCCGCTGCTGCCGCCGGCTGCCGCGTCATGGTCTCGACCGACCACCTTACCCTGCCCGCCAGTATGGATGCTAACTGCGAGGTGCAGGTCGTCGAGGGCGACTTGCCGGCACATCGTTTGTCCTTTGAGGACGCCCGCAAACTCGCCGCGCAGATTGCGCCGGAGCTCACCTTTATCTACGGTTTTGAATGCGATTGGTACGAGGGCTGCGAGCCCTTGGTAGAGCACTGGTCCCAGGGCGCCGTCGTACGTCTGGGCAGCGTGCACTGGATTGGCAACCCGGGCGATATTGCGGCAGGCGCCGCGGGCACGGCAGGGACAGAGGACGTCGCGCGCCCCGATACACCCGATTCCCTTTGCGGTTGGATCGACGACGATACCAACCTGCATGTTTGGGAAAACTTAGGCGTGCGCGGCGTGTGGGAGTGCTACGTCGACGACTGGTGCCGTGCTTGCGAAAGCTCACTCAACTTTGACGCGATGGCCCATCCCGACCTGGTCATGCGCTTTTCGAAGGACGGCTTTGCACCCGACTTTGACCCCGCGCCGTTTTGGGAGCAGATGGCCGAATGCGCCCACGATACGGGTCGCCGCGTTGAGGTCTCGACCGCCGCACCGCGCAAGGGGCTCGACGATTACTACCCCGCGACCGGGCTGTTGCGCCGCTTCGCCCATGCCGAGGTGCCCATCACCTTTGGCTCGGACGCGCACCGCGCCTGCGACATCTGCTGGAACATCCGCGAGGCCCAGGCCCACGCCTACGACTGCGGCTACCGGGCCTTCGATATCCCCCACCCCACCGGCGAATGGGAATCCACGCCCCTCGCCTAACTAGTCGTTTAAGAACGTCCCCAATGACTAGTGGCGGCGGGCGTTGAGTTCGCCGGCCAGTTCGTCGAGGGTGATGCCGTAGCGCTCGAGCGTCACGAGCAGGTGGTAGATCAGGTCGCCGGCCTCGTAGCGGATGTGATCGTGGTCGTTATCCTTGCAGGCCATGATCACCTCGCTCGCCTCCTCGGCAAGCTTCTTGAGAAGCTCGTCCTCGACGTCGGTCAGCAGACGCGCGGTATAGCTCTCCTGCGGCGATGCGTCGCGACGACCGTGAATCACCTCGGCCAGTCCCGTCAGCGTCTCACCGATGTTTCCCGGCTGCACGTTAGCTGTTCTGACTCCCATGGTTATTTCCTCTCGTTACTGCAGCGTAAAGTAGGTACCGGTCTCATCGAACCGAGGCTTTGCGCCCTTTTTCTCAAAGAACTCGACGATGACGGCATGGGCCTCATTGAGCCTTTCCTTCTCGGCCTCGAGCCAAAGCGACTGCGCCCCGCAGGCATCAGTCAGGTGCACGCGGCATGGCACGCCCGCGCGGAGGAGCTCGGTGTTGCATTCGGCGACTTCGAACGGCGTCACGACCTTCATCGTGTTCCCCCCCTTTACGCGCTTAAAGAAGCAGGTACGGTTGCCGGTATGGCAGGCCGGGCCCGGTGAGTCCACTTTGACCAGCAGCGTATCGCTATCGCAGTCGGCCCAGAGCTCCTTGACCTCCTGCATGTTGCCACTCGTCGCGCCCTTGTTCCAGAGCTCCTGACGGCTGCGACTCCAAAACCACGTGGTCCCGGTCTTGAGCGTCAGCCCCACCGATTCCTCGTTCATCCAAGCAACCATAAGCACCTCGCCGGTGTCATATTGCTGAACCACACAAGGAATCAGCCCGTGGGCGTCGTATTTAAGCTCGGTAGCATTTATTACCTCAGTCATCATTTCTCCCAAGTAACAAACGAAATCCCACAGGTCGGCGAGGGTTGTCCAGGTGCCGCAGGTTGCCGCGAAAGAGGAGCGACGCGTACTTTGGTACGCGAGCGACGGTTTGAGCGGCAAGATGCGGTGCCTGGGCAAGCCGCAGCACTAGAAGTCCAGCCTCACAGGGATGCCTTGGCTGGCCATATACTCCTTCACCTGGCGAATGCTGAAAGTTCCAAAGTGAAAGACGCTGGCCGCCAGTACGGCGTCGGCTTCGCCCTCGATCACGCCCTCGGCAAAATGCTCGAGCGTGCCCACGCCGCCGCTCGCGATGACGGGAATCGGCACCGCACGCGCCACGGCGCGGGTGAGTGCCAGGTCGAAGCCAGCCTTGGTGCCATCGCGATCCATGCTGGTGAGCAAGATCTCACCGGCGCCGCGACGAGCCGCTTCCTCGGCCCACGCCACCGCATCGATACCCGTGGCGTTGCGACCGCCCGCCGTGAAGACCTCCCACTTGTCGGCATCCGGCTGACCGGGCAGGCCCACGCGCTTGGCATCAATCGCCACGACCACGGCCTGGCTGCCAAACGCCGCGGCGGCCTGGCTGATCAACGACGGATCGCGCACGGCGGCAGAGTTAAGCGACACCTTGTCGGCACCGGCGGCAACCATGGTTCGCATGCCCGCCAAGTCGCGGAAACCGCCGCCCACGGTATAGGGAATAGCGAGCTCCTCGGCCGCGTGCGCCGCCATCTCGATGGTCGTTGCGCGGTTGTCGCTCGTCGCGGTAATGTCCAGGAAGACGACCTCGTCTGCACCCTCGCGGTCGTAGGCGCGCGCCAGCTCCACCGGGTCGCCAGCATCGCGCAGGCTCACAAAGTTGACGCCCTTGACCACGCGGCCGTCCTTAACATCCAGACAGGGAATCACGCGTTTGGCAAGCATGGGCTACTCCTTCCCTCGGGCGGCGGCCAACGCCTGGGCCAGCGTAAAGTTGCCCTCGTAGAGCGCACGACCGGTAATGGCACCCTCGATGGCATCCTCGCCCACCGCGGCCAGTGCGCGGATATCGTCGAGCGTCGAGATGCCGCCCGAAGCCACGACGGGAAAGCCCGCGACCTCGGCCACATGGCGATACGCCGCCACGTCGATGCCCGTCTGCATGCCATCGCGCGCGATGTCGGTATACACCAGATGCTTAAAGCCCAGCTCGGTGAGCTGCGCCACGGCGTCGTCGAGCGCCACACCCGCGCCGTCGCGCCAACCATTCACCTTGACCTGGCCGTCACGGGCGGCAATGTCTGCCACCAGTAACTCGCCAAAGCCTTGGGCCGCCACCTCGGCAAAACCCGGCTCAGTCACCAGCACGGTGCCCAGTGCGATGCGACGCGCGCCGTAGCCGGCCAGCTCGTCGATGCGCGCGAGCGAGCGAACGCCGCCGCCCACGTCCACGGACAGGCCGTCGACGCTGCAGATGGCCTTAATCGCCGCCGAGTTGGCAGCGCACGCGTCCTCGTCCTCGCCAAAGGCAGCGGACAGGTCGACGACATGCACCCAGCTCGCGCCCTGCTCGGCAAACGAGCGGGCGACGGCCACGGGGTCGTCGGAATATACCTTGCAGCGGCTCCGGTCGCCGCACTCCAGGCGCACGACCTTGCCGCCGATCAAATCGATTGCAGGAAACAGGATCATCGGCCAACCTCCTCGACGATGTTGACGAAGTTCTTAAGGATGCGCTGACCAAGCGCGGAGGATTTCTCGGGATGGAACTGACAGCCCCACGCGTTGCCGTGACGCGCGATGCACGGGAAGCTCCGCGTGTAGTGCGTGCGCGCCAAAACATCAGCGGCATCGGCGTCGTCGGCCACCGCGTAGCTGTGGGTGAAGTACATGTTGGCACCCTCGGCAAAACCGGCGAGCAACGGATCGGCCGAACCGGCGGGCGTCATGTGCACCTGGTCCCAGCCCACGTGCGGCACCTTCAGGCGGCTCGACTCCAAGCGCGTGCACGAGCCGCGCATGATGCCCAGGCCATCGACCCAGGGGCCGCCAGACTGCTCGGGGGTGCCGCCATCCGCGGCCACGCCCTCGTCCGCAGGCACGCCCTCGTTGCCGCGCTCAAAAAAGAGCTGAAGGCCCAGGCAGATGCCGAGCAGCGGAGTTCCGGCGGCGACGGCATCGAGCACCGCGTCCGCCTCGCCGCTCTGGCGCATAAAGGCGATCGCGTCATAGAACGCGCCCACGCCCGGGATGACCAGGCCGTCGGCATTGCGGATCTGCTCCGGATCGTCCGACGTGCAGGCGGCGGCACCGGCGCGCGCAAGCCCACGCGCAACGCTCGACAAGTTGCCCTTGTGGTAGTCGACCACCACGACCTTCGGTTCGCCCACGCGACCCTCCTTTTCCCCATTCAAAACCTGCCAAAAAGGGACAGATTTATTTTGGTCGGTTAAACGTTCACCCACTGCATGAGACGGCATTTCCGCAGATAAAACCTGCCAAAATAAACCTGTCCCTTTTTGGCAGGTTACAGCGAGCCCTTGGTGCTGGGAATACCTTGCACGCGGGGATCGAGCTCGCAGGCGCGGCGCATCGTGCGGCCCACGGCCTTAAAGGCGGCCTCGATAATGTGATGCGAGTTGCCGCCCGCCAGCTCGCGCACGTGCAGCGTGAGCTTGGCGTCGCGCGCAAAAGCGTAGAAGAACTCGACGGCCAGCTCGGTATCAAAGCTGCCCACGCGCTCGGTCGGCACGGGCAGCTCGCAGTAGGCCTGCCCGCGGCCCGAAATATCAACAGCAGCCATCACAAGCGTCTCGTCCATGGCAATCGCCGCGTCGGCAAAGCGCGTAATGCCCGCCTTGTCGCCCAGCGCCTGGCAAAACGCCTCGCCCAGCACGATACCCGTGTCCTCGACGGTGTGGTGCGCATCGACCTCCACGTCGCCCACCGTGTGCACCGTCAGATCGAACAGACCATGGCGGCCAAAAGCGTTGAGCATGTGGTCGAAAAACGGCACGCTGGTCGAAATATCGCACACGCCGCTTCCGTCCAGGTCGAGCTTTACGACAATGTCGGTCTCGCCCGTCTTGCGGGTCACCTCGGCATAGCGGTCCATCTACATCTCCTCCTTCACCAGCGCGGCAAACGCAGCCAGCACCTCGTCGTTTTCCTGCGGGGTACCCACGGTAATGCGTAGGCAGTCCGCGAGCCCCGGCGCGAAGCTAAAGTCGCGCACCAAAATCGAATACTCGTCGCGCAGACGCTCGCGCACGCGCGTGGCATGCGGCATGCGCACGAGCACAAAGTTCGCCGCGCTCGGCCACGCCTCCACGGTCAGACCCTCGGCAGCCATTGCGCGTAGGGCGCACAGCTCGCGCTCGCGCTCGGATGCAACCTGTGCCACTACGGGCGCGTACGCATCGCGGGCACGCACGCAGGCAAGCGCGGCGGCCTGGCTCAGCACGTTAACCGAGTAGATTTGGCGAATCGCCGCAAACACATCGATGACCTCGGACGCCGCGATCACATAGCCCAGACGCGTGCCGGCAGCGCCAAACGCCTTGGACAGCGTATGCAGAATCACCAGGTTGGGATGCTCGGCGATAAGCCCCTGCGCCGTGGTAGCCGCGCCAAACGAATCGTCCGCAAACTCAACGTAGGCCTCGTCGACCATGACCATGCCGGGGCACGCATCGCACAGGGCCGCGACAAAGTCGAGCGGTGCCACGTCGCCCGTGGGGTTGTTGGGCGAAGTCACGATGGCCAGGTTGCACTCAGGCGCCGCTGCAAGCACCGCCGCTTGGTCGAGTTCAAAGGTCGCCGGGTCGCGCCACACGTCGCGCACCTCGGTCTGACAGAGCGATGCAAAGAACGCATACTCGCTAAAGCACGGCGGGCAGTTGAGCAGGGTCCGCCCCGCGCCGCCAAACGCCAACAGGTAGTTATAGAGCAGCTCGTCGCCGCCGTTTCCCACGCAAATATTCTCACGCGCCACGCCATGCCAGGCAGCAAGCTCATCGCGCAGGTCACAGGACATGGGATCGGGATAGCGGTTGAGCGGCGTGGCAGCCAGGGCTGCATCGATTGCCTCACGCACGCCGGCAGGCACGGGATAGGTGTTCTCGTTGGCCGAAAGATTGATGCGCGTAGGCGTAAAGTTGGGATCATAGGGCTCAATGCCGGCCAGGTAGGGCTGGACGAGTTCCTTCATGCGCAGCGTAAGTTCGGCCATGTTAGGCCTCCTCGCCGGTCGCGCCAGCGCCATCCGAGCCTGCAGCCGCCAGGTCCACACCCTCGGCGACCGTCGCCACAGCGTCGCCCGGCCAGGCGACCTTGGTCAGGTCGGCCGCAGCCAGCGACTCGGCACTCACGGCATCCTCGCCCTGCTCCAGCACGCGACGACGCAGGGCGGCAGAGAGCGCGTGCGCCCACAGGCCCTCGGCCTCGGCCAGGCGCTGCGTAGCGGGAGCGTCGGAGAGCAGACCCTCGGGCGTATAGCAAATGACGCTCGAGCGCTTAACGAACTCTTCGACCGAAAGCGGGTTGGAGAACATGGCCGTGCCGCCGGTCGGCAGCGTGTGGTTGGGGCCGGCAACATAATCGCCAAGCGGCTCGGAGCTCCAAGCGCCCACAAAGATGGCGCCGGCGTTGCGAATGCCGCCAAGCAGGCCCATCGCGTCCTTGCAGTGCAGCTCCAGGTGTTCGGGCGCCACGGTGTTCACGGCCTCGACGGCGGCAGCCATATCGGCGGCCACCACGATGGTGCCTTCGTTGTCGAGCGAAGCGCGCGTGATCTCGGCACGCGGCGACTGCGCCACCAGGATGTCGATGCCAGCCTCGACCTCGCGCGCAAACTGCTCGTCGCAAGTCACCAGATAGCAGGCTGCCAGCGGATCGTGCTCGGCCTGGGCCATCAGGTCTGCCGCGACCACCATAGGCTTGGCCGTGGCGTCGGCCAGCACGCAGACCTCGGAGGGACCGGCGACCATATCGATACCCACGTCACCCGAGACGATCTGCTTGGCCGCGGCAACAAAGGCGTTACCCGGTCCAGTGATTTTGTCGACGCGCGGAATGGTCTCGGTACCATACGCAAGTGCGGCCACGGCCTGAGCGCCGCCCACCATATAGATCTCGTCCACGCCGCCGAGCTTGGCGGCCGCGAGCGTATACGGGCTAATCAGTCCATCCTTTTGCGGCGGGGTTACCATGACCACGCGTTTGACGCCGGCCACCTTAGCGGGAATGGCGTTCATAAGCACGGTGGAAGGGTACTGTGCACGACCGCCCGGCACGTAGATACCGGCCGCAGCAAGCGGGGTCACCTTAACGCCGAGCATCGTGCCGTCCGAGCGCGTGGTAAACCAGCTCTGCTCGACCTCGCGCTGGTGGAACTCGCGAATCTGGCGCGCGGCCTTCTCAAGCGCGGCGACAAAGGCCGGGTCGAGGCCTTCGAGCGCGGCATCGATCTGCTCCTGCGGCAAGCGGAAGCTCTGCAGCTCAACGCCGTCAAAACGCTGAGAGTAATCGCGCACCGCGGCATCGCCGTTGGCGCGCACGTTGGCCACGATATCGCGGGCGGCGTCGACGATGTTTTGCGGCAGCACGCCCTTGCGGTTGAGCTGGTTGGTAACGAGGCGCTCACCGGGAGCAAGCTTGATGGTCTTCATATCGGTATCCCCTATCGGTCGAGGTTGCGTTTGGAAAACGAGATGCCGGGCGGCGGCGTCTGTCGGCCCGCCGCCCGGACGTTGGGGCGCCCGTGCGTGCTCGCGCTATTGTGCCGAGCCCGCAACGGGCTCAAAATGCTTGTCCTTCACGGCTGCCGCCAAGCGATCTGCCAGATTGCGTACGCGCGGATCCAGACGTGCGGCGCCCGGATTGACAAAGAAGCGGGCCGTGCAGTCCATAATGCGGCCGGTGATGACCAGTTCGTTGTCGCGCAGCGTGGCGCCCGTGGCGGTGATATCCACGATGCGATCGGTCATACCGACGATGGGTCCCAGCTCGATGTTGCCGTGCAGCGAAACAATGTCGGCGTTCACGCCGCGCTCGGCATACCAGGCACTCGCGATGCGCGGGTACTTGGTTGCCACGCGAAGCGAACCGCGGCGGGCATAGTTGCGCTCGGCCTGACCGGCGCGCCAAGCGGGCTCAGCCTCAATAAAGGTGCACAGGCCGTAGCCCAGATCGACCAGCTGCAGCAGGTTGAGGTCGGCCTCGATAAGCGAATCCCAGCCGCAGATGCCGCAATCGGCACCACCGCAGCCCACAAAGGCAGGCGCATCGCTGGGACGCACGATGACAAACTCGATATCGCCGACCGCGCCCTTGCCGGCACGCGTGTCGCGGCCGCGCACGATCAGGTGACGGCCGGGGTCACGCAGCTCAGAGACGTCCAAGCCCGCGGTCTCGAGCACGTCGAGCGTGTCGGCCTTAAGCGAGCCCTTGGGCACGGCGATGCGCAGCGGGCCCTCGGCGCCACGGCCCGAGGCGTGATCGCCATCGGAAGCGGCGTCCTCGGCCGAGGTGCGCGCGGCCTCCAGGCGCTCGAGCGAAAAGGCGAAGCCCGCCGCCGGCACCTCGATGCCGTCGCCAAATGCACCGGTAAAGATAGAGTCGTAGCGACCGCCCGAACCGACAGGATCGGGCAGGCCGCCGGCATAGGCCTTAAAGACCAGGCCCGTGTAGTAATCGAACGAGTTCATGATGGAGAAGTCGAAGGACAGCACCTGGGCGTCCTCGGGCGCCAGGCCCTCGACCAGGGCACGCAGCTCGCGCGTGAGCGGCGCGACGATACCGGCAGCTTCCAGCAGCGCGTCCACACGGTCGAGTACCTCGGCACCGCCGTGCAAGCGCGGCAGCTCACTAATGGCGGCCTTGACGGCCTCGGACTCGGCGCTTGCCGCCACGCGGGCATCGAGGCCCACAAAGTCATTGGCGTGCACGCAGCGCAGGGCCTCGGCAGCCAGCTCGCGATCCTCGCACGCCGCGAGCAGCTCCTTAAAAGGACGAACGCTACCTGCGATAATGCGCGCATCGGGCAACGCCAGCTTGCGCACGGCCTCGGCTACCAGCGAGACAATCTCGACATCGCCCGCGGCATCGCCCGCACCGATAAGCTCAAAGCCCAGCTGCGTAAACTGACGCGAGCCGCCGGCATTGCGCTGGCACTCGCGAACCACCGGCGCCTCGTAGCGCAGGCGCAGCGGCAGATCGGCCGCGCGCATGCGGGTCGAAACCAAGCGCACGATCGGCAACGTGTTGTCGGGACGAACCACCAGCAAACGCCCGTCATCGTCAAAGAGCTTAAACGGCGTGTCCGCAATGCGGCCACCTTCCTCGAGCGAACCCTTGTCCTCGAGCAGCGGCGTTTCAACCGGCAGATAATGATGCTCCCTAAAGCAGCCCTTCACCGTACATGCGATCTCCTCGCGTGCCTGAGCCTCCTCGGGCAATATGTCCCGGAATCCCCACGGTGTGGCCGTCATCTGGTGAGCCTCCTCATGCTGTGCTTCGTATAGAACAGAAGACCGGCATAGCTCCGCCGGTCTTCTGGGTACTTTAGCATACTAGAGTGTTTGCGGGGGAAATCCGTCGCAGCCGCTCACACCGTATTCATTTGGAAACATGGGGCAGATTGCCGCAGCCCAACCCCACCTAGGCGCCAATCGCACGACGATACTCTGCCATTACCTGCGCATCGGCAGCTGCGGGGTCGGCAAAATAGCGCCCGTCATAGGTCTCGGCCGAAACAACTCCGCGATAGCCGCGCGCCACCAGCCTATCCAGGTCAGCGCGCATATCGCGGTCGCCGTCACCCCAGGCAAGATGCGTCGTGCCATCTGCCGCAACATCGACAAAATGCACGTGGGCGACATCATCGCCAAGCAGATCGAAGTAATCGTCGATGGTATCCCCCGCCACCGCCATGGCGCCCATATCCAGACACGCCTTAAGTGCCGGATGATCAACTGCTTCGATCATGCGCTTCGTATCGGCCGCCGAGTTCACGATCATCGACTCAACCGGCTGTAGGGCTTCGAGCACCAGTCGCACGCCGCGTTCTCCCGCATGCTCGGCAATCGCACGCAGCATCGAGGCGCTGCGACCCCACGCGTCCTCGATCGGCTCGTTCAAAAATGCCCAGCCGCTCGAGACCATGACCTGCTCGGCTCCAAGTTCCGCCGCGATATCCACAACGTTCTTAAAGTACGCGAGCGTGCGGGCACGCGCCTCATTCCCACGCGCCGCGATATTCCACGGCTTGGGGTTGTTCTGTTCGGGACAAAGCCCCACAATCCGAACTCCATACCGCTGCGACAGCTCCCGCACCTGCTCGAGCGAATCGTATCCATGGCAATCGACATACAGATGCATCGCCCCGGTCCAAAGCTCGCAACACGTGTAGCCCGAGGCCGCTGCCGAGGAAAAGAATTCCTCAAGGTCAAAATAGCGATGGCTGATATTCATGACGGCAAGCTGTGGATACTCCATCTTGTCCACCTTTCGGCAAAAGGGCGCCGCAGCACAGTGTGCGCGACGCCCCCTCTTACATTGTTTTAATTATGACGGATGCCCTACTGAACACCAAGCACTCCAAAGAACGCGCCGGCGATACTCACGAGTAGGATCACGAGCATGATGAGCAGCGGATTCATCTTCTTCTTGAGCATGAGATAGACGATTCCAAACAGCCCCATCGTGACAAAGCCCGGGAAGATTCCGTTGAGCAGCTCGGCGAGCGTCTGAGCGCCATCGCCCGCGCCGACCATGAGCGGAATGTCCACGGTGACCATCTCCATGGTCATAGCACCGATCACCATGGCGCCCATGATAGAGGCCATCTTGACGATCGTGTCCATAATGCCCGATTCCTGGACCTTGCTGATCATGTCCGAACCAAAGCGATATCCCACAAACGTCAGCAGGTAACGGATAATGTAGTGAGGGACGTTGAACACGAGCAGGAACAAAATCGGGCCAAGAATAGAGCCCTGCAGCGCCAGCGACGTGCCGACACCCGTTGCCAAAATTCGCAGCGTGCCCCAGTAGAAGGCATCGCCCACGCCGGACAGCGGTCCCATCAAAGCAAGCTTGACATTAGAGATCGCGCTCGTGTCAAAGCTATCGTCAGTAGCGTTGACCTCTTCCATTGCGGCAGCAATGGACATGGGGAGCGTCGAGATGTACGGCGTGACGTTATAGAGCTCCATATGGCGCTTGAGTGCGGCCTTAAAGTCTGCATCCTGCGGATACAGCTTGCGAAGGATCGGCATAAGGGCCCACATAAAGCCGATATGGCCCATACGCTCGTAGTTCCAGGAATGCTCATAGGGAATCGAGCGCCAGAACAGCTTCTTAAGGTCTGCGCGGGAAATCAGCCCGTCATAAGAAGACTCAAACTTAAAACTCATCGAACCCACTCCCAATCGCAGGATCCTCGGTTGCCACTGCGGGCTGCTCCGCCTTTTTCTTCTCGCCCAAAACCGTCATCGCGACGACGATGATCGCGGCAAAGATCGCCACGCCCGTCGTGCTAATGCCAAAGTAGGCGACGAGGAAGAAGCCAGCGAAGAAGAACGGAGCCACCGTTTTGTTCATAATCATCTGCGCCAGCATCGCAAAGCCGAGTGCGGGCAAGAAGGCGGCGGCGACATCCATGCCGGTCTGAACGAAATCGGGGATGATGTTGAGCAGGCTGGCGACGGCATCGGCGCCAAAGAAGAATGCCAGGGGAATAATCAGCAGGCCGCACCAGCTCTGCGCATAACCCGCGATAAGCATGTTGCGCGTGATGGCCTTGGTGTCTCCGTCCTCGACGTTTTTGTCGATACGGTGCACCAACAGCAGCATCACCGGCTGGCCCAGGGCGGTATCGAGCGCCAGAACGATCGTTGCGATGGGAATGCCCAAGGTCAGGGCCGCCGAAGCGTCCGCACCGGCCTGCATGGCAAGCGATACGCCCAGGATAGTGCCGGAAATCGTATCGGGCGGGTTATACGCACCGACCGAGATGGCGCCGACCATGGCAAGCTCCATCGTGGCGCCCATGATCGTGCCGGTCACCATGTCGCCCATGACAAGGCCAACCAGAGGTCCGAGCACAATCGGGCGCTGGAGGTAGCTCGTGCCCGTCAGCCACTCGGAATAACCCAAAAGGGCAATAAGGAAAATCAGGATTGTCTTGATAACCATGATGGCCCCTAACCGATGACCTTCGCGGCGTCAGTCTTCGCATCTGCCGGAATCATCTGAATGAACAGCTCGTAGCCGTCGCCGAGCAGCTCCTTCACGTAGGCCTCGTTCTCGGGCGTAAGGAACACGCTCGTCGAGACCTGGCGGGCATCCTCGCTAAAGGCAACATTGCCGAGGTTGATCTTCTTGACGCCCATCGCCTTGGCGACGGCACCGGCCTGCTGGATCGTCTCGCAAACCACGAAGAGCTTGTACTTATCGGTCACACCGCTCTGGAGCGCCTTGACGGCATCCTCGGTGTTTTTGACGACGACCTTGCAGCCCTCCGGCTTTGCAAGAGACAGGGCCTGCAGACGAAGCTTGTCATTGAGGACTGTGTCGCTCACCAACAGGATGCAGTCGGCACCCAGAGCCGAGGTCCAACTAACGGCAACCTGGCCGTGCAGCAGTCGATAATCTACACGAATCATCTGAATCATGATGTGCTCCTAACGATTAAAACTCATCGAGTTCGGCCTGCCCCAGCAGGTCGTTGACGTACTTGACCTTGGTGTCGTCCGCCTCGACGATCTGGCGAATGGCCTCATCGATCGGGGTGGAGTCGGGCACGAACAGCAGCTGAATAAGGAGTGGCAGGTTCATATTGGTCACCAGGTGCGTGTTGGGGCGCGTCTGGACGATCTTGGTGAACTCGTTGTTGACGCTGCCGCCAAAGAGGTCGGTGCAAACTACGACCTCATCGTCCGCGGCAAAGCCGTCCAGAATCGCTGCAGCCTCCTTGACCAGGTCCTCGTTTCCGTCGACATACATAGACAGCGCATGGACGTTTTCGCGCTCGCCGGAGAGCAGGCCGATGCTCTCGACGATTCCAGACGCGAAATGAGCATGGGACGCCACGATAAACTGCCTCATTCGATTCCCCTTTCTTGCGAATTTCGGCATAAAAATGCCCGGACGCATGCGCCCGGGCAGGGTGCTTCTTGATCAGTAGCTTATTTGTCACCGATTAGTAGTCGAACTGGTGATAGTAACGACGGTAGTTGAGGTTGTGCTTGGTGACCGTCTCGTAGTAAGCAGCAAGGCGATCGGTGATCAGCGAGGAGAGGATCCACGGAGACACGATGACGCGGAACTCGTCGTCAAGGCCCGGGATCGCGAACTCGGCGGTGTCGATGATGTTGATGTCGGTGTCGCC